>Ga0126343_10001711_pt1 | contig 10638 bp, 9 predicted proteins | sample Cyp2metagenome_FD_92531 | JGI IMG/M metagenome (GOLD analysis project Ga0126343, IMG submission 92531) | Coral microbial communities from Lord Howe Island, Old Settlement Bay, Australia - Cyphastrea 2 metagenome | ecosystem: Host-associated > Invertebrates > Cnidaria > Coral ... | reverse complement strand
TCCCCTGTAGATTGTCCTGTCAGCGCAGGTTCTACAGCGAAAGGTGTTGAGTGTTCTCAACATGGGTCGCAAGAAGCCCCTACTATAGCCGCCTAGCGGCTTAGTGGTGGGAGTATGTCACATTTTTACACTTAAAATCTATGAAAAAACAGCTCTGACGTGTACCCTGCTGAACTTTGTGCGTCACTGCTGCTGGTAAATGTTTTTCCTTTCTCAGTTAAATGTGTGGGTAATCAATCTCTCACAAGCGCCATCCGACCCAACCACTCAATCCTCTCCAATCTGCAAAAGTGATGAAATATTGTAAGACACAGTGTGTCCATGAATAAGTTGCTATTTCGCAGTGTTTTGAACCAAGAACGGACTGAATTACCTGATATGTTTTCGCTAAAACAAACGCTCTCTTTGCTGATGAGTGCTTGCCTGCTCAGCGGCGCGGCCCTGGCCAACCCATTTGCAGGAAACTTTACCCCTGGCTATGAACTGGACTACTTGTACGACGGCACGGCAGGGTACAGCAACCCGGAGTAGATGAGTCTTCTGCCAGATGACACCAGGCTTGCCGATATCTCTATCCCGGGCACCCACAACTCCATGTCCCTGTACGGTGGTCACTTACCACAAACCCAGACCCTGAGCATCCGCTCACAACTGGATATGGGGATTCGCTATCTTGATGCCCGTTTCAAGTATCAGAACGGTGAATTGCATGCTTACCATGGCGATTTTCCCCAGTATCAGACATTTGATGAACTCGTGAATACTGTCTACCAATTTCTGACCGCGTATCCGAGTGAGACCGTGCTGATTCGGATGCAGAATGAAGCCGGTGCCTCTACCGACAAAGACGCTTTTTATCGCCGCTTTAACGAGATTCAGCGCAAGTACGGCGATAAAAATATCCGCTATGCCGATGAAAATACGCCAATTAGAGACCTGCGTGGCAAATTTGTCTTTATCCGTGACTTTTATACTGCTGGTGACACCATTGGTATCGATCGTTCGTTTTTCAAAATTCAGGACGAATACCACATGACCACTAACTGGGATCTCTATTCCAAGTGGGAAAAAATTAAAAAACACCTCTCTGATATCCAGCGCATTAACTATCTGTCAATGCTACCTTTCGGCCTCATTTGGCTCCTTCCCTTACTTTGTGGTGAGCGGCAAATCCAGCCCCGGCTCTCATGACCCACAACTGTGGACCGGTATCTCTACCACTGACAGGAACAAATATCCGGATTTCACCCGAGCTTCCTGTCTTGGCACGCTGTGCAGCATTCTCTTCACTGGTACCAACTATCTAACCTCCAAATGGATTGCCGAACAGGATAGTCGTCCACGTTTGGGTATTACTGTTACCGACTTCCCCGGCGGCCGTCTGGTGGACCGCATCATTCGCAACAACGATCCGGAAATGGACAGTGTAGAGATTTTTGAGAACTCCAGTTACCGAGGTAAGATGGCATCTTTCAGCCAGGACACGCCAAGTTTTGGTGATATGAACGACAAAATGAGCTCTTTCAAAATTCCCCAGGGCTGGACCGTGCGGTTCTACCAGCATGAAAATTATGGTGGGAATTACTATACCCGCGATGCCAATAGTGATGATGCCTGGTTCGCCAGAGACATGAATGACAAAATCAGCTCGATGAAAATCCTGAGCAGGGGATAACGATTTTATCCATGATCATGGCGGAAAGAGCCCCATCCTGAGTAAGCTTCGCTAAGGATCTGTTCCGAAATAACTTCCCGGTTTCCGTTCACCCTGAGCAAAGTCGAAGGGTGCTGTCACCGGACTTCGACAGGCTCAGTCCGAACGGAGTTCAGATTCCATAAATGCGGAAGTTATCTCGGGACTACTCCTAATCATATTTTCAGCAGTAAACCCGCGTATTACGCACTTGACCTCAATGGCCTCACGGGTAATCTTATGGCGGTATCTGCCGCGATAAGATTACTCGGACGGTGCCGGATTACCTGCCCCTGAACCTGATCACCCGGCAAGCTAACTTTCAGGTGTCTGTTCTTGATCCGACGTTTGGATGCTGCCTTTTCTAACTGAACATTGAATACGAGAACTCACCCATGATACGGCCAACCGTTAAACCAAGCGCTTCTGCGGGTTTGAATGGTAGAGGCAGAGGGCACGCCTCTGATGGCCCTGACCCTGACCGCTTCACGGTTCAACAAGCTGGCTCGGCTCCTCCTCCTTATCCTCCATTAGCTTCGAGGGCAAGCCCTGCCAACCCAGAACCGCCGATCATTACATCAGGTGCCATGGCAGCTGCTACTTCTGTTTTGGATACTCACCCTACCCCTCCAGCAACGACAACAGCTGCACAGGCCACATACAGTGTCTTTGACAATTTTGTCTCACTGGATGATCTGCGCAGAAAACTGTACCAGCCAGAAAACCTCATATTTGCAACCTCTGACGGAGCCAACAATGATCAACTCTTTTTCCAGACGCCTGACGGCGTTTCGGGCAAATTATATGTTAAGTCCGGAAAATTGATTTGGGGCACACCGTCAACTCTGTGCCATAAAGCGGTGGTATTCCTGCAAGAGGGTAGACAGCAATCTTCGTTTTCAATGACCTTCTCTCAATCCGATTGTTCAGTCAGTAGTTTTTATCAAATTGCTGCGGGCCGTGGTGTGACAGGCTTCCAAGCAGGGCTATTACCAGCCATAGGCTTTATACGCTCTGATGACACGATTGGTTATGTTGAGTATGAGTGTCACAGAACTGTCAGTAAGAGTAGGCTTGAAACCATGCGAAGCAGGGTCACTGGCATGCTCGGTAAGTCTTCCGTGAGCAACTGGGGGTGAGGGGAAGAGGAAGGATGACTCTCCCCCGGCTAATATTTCCAGCCAGCAATTTCCGAATCAGCTAATCAATATGAGCACTGTGGCTTCTACTGCATATGCTTTTCAATCAACAAAATCATGATGTGAATGGCCTTGATGTGAATCTCCTGAATGCGGTCGGCGTAGCCAAAGTGCGGTACCCGGATCTCCACATCGGCCATGCCCGCCATCTGGCCGCCATCTTTGCCTGACAGCAAAACCACCTTCATTCCTTTGGCTCTGGCCGCCTCTACTGCACGAATGATGTTGCCAGAGTTACCGCTGGTGCTGATGCCGAGCAGTACGTCCCCTTCCCTGCCAACGGCTTCGACGTAGCGGGAAAACACATACTCATAACCAAAATCATTGGCCACACAGGAGAGGTGGCTCGGGTCAGAGATGGCGATGGCTGGGTAGCCCGGGCGGTTGTCACGAAAGCGCCCGGTCAGCTCCTCGGCAAAGTGCATGGCATCGCAGTGGGAGCCGCCATTGCCACAGGAGAGCACTTTGCCTCCGGCTTTAAAGCTGTCGCTGATCAGTTGGGCTGCCTGGTCGATGGCGTCGATGTTGCTGTCATCGGCCAGAAATCGCTCAAGCACGGTGGCAGCTTCTTCAAGTTCACGGCGAATCACTGTTTTGCATTCTGTGGTCATAAAACGGGATACCGGAAAAAAAGTGCCGGTCATTGCCGGCACATAAGGATTGGGTTAGATGTCCAGGTTAGCCACATTCAGGGCATTGCTTTCAATAAACTCCCGTCGCGGCTCAACGTGGTCACCCATCAGGGTGTTGAAGATCTGGTCGGCGGCGATGGCATCATCAATGGTCACCCGTAGCATACGCCGTACGTCCGGGTCCATGGTGGTCTCCCAGAGCTGCTCCGGGTTCATCTCGCCCAAGCCCTTGTAACGCTGAATATAGTGGCGCTTGGTGGACTCGCTCATCAGCCACTCCAGCGCCTCTTCAAAAGAGCTGACTTCGCGCTTGCGCTCACCTTTCTGGATAAAGGCACCCTCTTCAATCAACCCTTGCAGCTTGCTGCCCAGGGCCTTGATTTTGCCGTAGTTGGCAGAGGCGAAGAAGTCGGCGTTCCAGCGGTAATCGGTGGGTATGCCGTGGGCGGTGATGGTGACGGCAGGCAGCCAGACCTTGTGCTCTTTGTCTTCGTGTACCCGAAACGCTAACGTACTGCCGGAGAGCTTGAGCTTTTCCACCCGGGCGCTGAGCTGATCAACCCACGCTTGCATCTCGTGCTGATTGGCCAGGCTCTCACTGGTTACGGCTGGCATGTAAATCATCTCCCGCAGCACGTCCACCGGATAGATTCGGGAGAGGCGTTTGGCCACGGCGTGAACATCGCGGAACTCTTTGACCAGCTCTTCCAGCGCCTGGTCAGCAATGCCCGGCGCGTTCTCATTAACGTGCAGACTGGCGTTTTCCAGAGCCGATTGGGTGAGATAACCGTCAAGGGCTACGTCGTCTTTCAGGTATTGCTCCTGCTTGCCCCGTTTGACTTTGTACAGCGGTGGCTGGGCAATGTAGATGTAACCGCGCTCGATCAGCTCCGGCATCTGGCGGAAGAAGAAGGTCAGCAGCAGTGTGCGAATGTGGGAGCCGTCCACGTCGGCATCGGTCATGATGATGATGTTGTGGTAGCGCAGCTTGTCGATATTGAACTCGGTACGACCAATGCCACAGCCCAATGCCGTGATCAGCGTACCCACTTCCTGAGAAGAGAGCATCTTGTCAAAGCGGGCCTTTTCCACGTTCAGGATTTTACCTTTCAGTGGCAGGATGGCCTGGGTTTTGCGGTTGCGACCTTGCTTGGCGGAACCACCGGCAGAATCACCCTCGACAATATAGAGTTCAGACAGGGCCGGGTCTTTCTCTTGGCAGTCTGCCAACTTGCCCGGCAGACCGGCGATATCCAGCGCTCCTTTACGACGGGTCATCTCCCGCGCCTTGCGGGCCGCTTCCCTGGCTCGGGCAGCGTCAAGCATTTTGCCCACTACGGCTTTGGCCTCCTGGGGATTCTCAATCAGGTAGTCGGCCAGATATTTGCCCATCTCCTGCTCCACCGCCGACTTCACCTCAGAAGAGACCAGCTTGTCTTTGGTTTGGGAGGAGAATTTCGGGTCCGGCACTTTGACCGAAATAATGGCCGTCAGACCTTCGCGGGCATCGTCGCCGGAAGTGGTCACCTTGGCGTTTTTCTGAAAGCCTTCACGCTCGATATAGCCATTCAGGTTACGTGTCAGGGCAGCACGAAAACCCGCCAGGTGGGTGCCGCCATCACGTTGGGGAATGTTGTTGGTGAAGCAGAAAATGCCTTCCTGAAAACCATCATTCCACTGCATGGCCACTTCAACACCGATGCCATCTTCGCGGGTGGTGTCAAAATGGAAGACTTTATTGATGGTAGTTTTGTTCTGATTCAAATGCTCCACAAACGCCTTGAGGCCACCTTCGTAGCGGAAGTCATCGGTTTTGCCGGTGCGTTCGTCGGTGAGCTGAATGTAAACACCAGAGTTCAGGAACGACAACTCCCGTAACCGCTTGGCCAAAATATCGTAGCTGAACTGAATGTTAGAGAACGTCTCCGGAGACGGAATGAAGTGCACTTCGGTGCCGGTGGAATCGGTCTCACCGATCACTTTCAATGGCTCCTGGGGCACACCCCCGTGATAAATCTGTTGATGCACCTGACCGTGGCGGCGAATGGTCAGCTTAAGCTGGCTGGACAGCGCGTTCACCACCGACACACCAACCCCGTGCAAGCCGCCGGACACCTTGTAGGTGTTGTCATCAAACTTACCACCGGCGTGCAACACAGTCATAATGACCTCGGCAGCAGAGACGCCCTCCTCCTCATGAATATCCACCGGGATGCCACGGCCGTTGTCTTTAACGGTGATGGATTCATCCGGATGAATGATCACAGAAATCTTGTCGCAGTGCCCTGCCAGCGCTTCGTCAATGGAGTTATCCACCACCTCAAAAACCATGTGGTGCAGGCCGGTGCCATCGTCAGTGTCACCAATGTACATTCCCGGGCGCTTGCGGACAGCATCCAGGCCCTTGAGGACCTTAATGTTGGATGCGTCGTAATTTTGTTCACTCATGCTCTATCTCCAAAGACTCAGCCCGGCAAATACTTTGCTGACCAGGGTGCTCGTCCACTGTAATGTGCCCATGTTTCACGTGAAACATTTTTACGTCGGTGTCAGGCAACCAGCAGCTCTCCAATGCCCCCTTCTCAACACAGGTGATGAAGGTCTGGCATTTCATGGTTTGAAATAATCGACACAGTTTTTGCCGATTGGTGATATCCAGTTCCGATGGCAAATCATCCACCAAAAAAATACACTGCTTGTTTTGCAACGCCTGGTATAAAAAACCTTGCGCTAACTTCAGCGCGCATACCACCAGCTTTAACTGCCCCCGGGAGAGGGTATCAACCGCACTGCCCTTCCCCATTCGAATGCGTAAATCGGCTCTCTGCGGCCCGGCGTGGGTATAGCCGGAGCGCATATCCCGCTCCAGGTTATTTATCAGGACTTCCTGTAAGGATCGTTCTTTATCCCAACCGCGATAATAGTGAATGGTCAGGTTGTCCAGATCGGCCAACTCAGACAACACCTGGTTGAATACCGGCGTCAGCTTCTGGATATAGTCGTCACGCAGCTGGTCAATGGCATTGGCTGCTTTTTCGAATTCAATGTTCCAGGAAGTCAGTTCAAAGCCGCCTATTCTACCATGTCGGAGCAGACTGTTCCGCTGTTTCAGCGCTTTCTGCATGCGTTGCCACAGGGGAAAAAAATGCTGATGTTTCACGTGAAACACGCCCCAGTCGATAAACTGCCGTCGCAATTTGGGCGCCCCCTCCAACAAACTGAACGTATCGGGATTGATCACTTGCAAAGGCAGCAATCGGGCCAGCTCTGAGATGGATTTCAGGTTTTCACCGGCGACCCGAATCTGCCGTGTCTCTTCCCGGGCATTACGCGAGACCCCCACGGGAATGGTCTGGGCATTGGTACCCACCCGCCCAAATACTGTACACACTTGCACATCATGATTGATAACGGGCTTTATGCGACTGGTACGAAATGAACGGGCAACACCGAGAATATGAATTGCTTCAAGCACACTGGTCTTGCCACTGCCGTTAAGACCATAGAGCACATTGACTGAGTGAGAAGGTTGCAATGTCACCGGGGCGAGGTTGCGGATGGCGGTGATGGTGAGTTGCTGGATCATATTCTATTCATTTCCGAGCATTGCTAGCCCGGAGGAGCCGGACCGGAAGGTGGCTGACTGAATCAGCCACCGAGTACCGACAACGGTTTGCTCTATAGCCTCATGGGCATCACAACGTAAGTAGAGTCACCGGCTTCTGACTCTTCAAGCAAGGCACTGCTGTTGGGGTCGGACAGAATCATTTTCACCTCATCACCGGAGAGCACCGAGAGCACGTCCAGCAGATAGCTGACGTTGAAGCCAATCTCCATGGAGTCGCCGTGATAAGCCAGATTCAGCTCTTCCTCAGCCTCTTCCTGCTCGGGGTTGTTGGCAATCACCTTTAGCTGACCATCGGAGAGAATCAGGCGAATGCCACGGTATTTCTCATTGGAGAGAATGGAGGCACGCTGAAAGGCCTGACGCAGCATCTGCCGGTCACCCACAATGATTTTATTACCGCCTTTGGGAATAACCCGCTCATAGTCGGGAAACTTGCCGTCCACCAGTTTGGAAGTGAACATGAAATCCCCGGTTTTAGCCCGGATGTGCTTCTCACCCAGGGTGATATGAACACTCTCTCCCCCTTCAGTCAGTAAGCGGGCCATCTCCAGAATGCCTTTGCGCGGCACGATCACCTGATGCTTTTCCAACTGATTGATATCGCCCTCAGCACTGCACATGGCCAGACGATGACCGTCAGTGGCCACCGCCCGCAGACAGTTATGGCTCACCTCTAACAGCATGCCGTTCAGGTAATAGCGAACGTCCTGCTGGGCCATGGCGAAAGCAGTGCGATCAATCAGGCGACGCAGCCCGGCCTGATCGATGGTGAACGATACGGAGCCTGGCTCCTCTTCGATATTGGGAAACTCGTTGGCCGGCAGCGTCGACAGAGTAAACCGGGAGCGGCCAGCCTTGACCTTGATCCGTTGGTCGTCCTGTTTTATCTCGACCAAGGTGTCTTCTGGCAAGGACTTGCAGATATCCATCAGCTTACGGGCCGGAACAGTGATCTCACCGGCTTCGGCCCCCGCCTCGACCGCCACCCGGCCGACCAGCTCAACTTCCAGATCGGTGCCGGTCAGGGAGAGTTGGTCGCCCTCGATCACCATTAGCACGTTGGACAGCACCGGCAGCGTATGTCTGCGCTCCACCACACCGGCAACCAGTTGCAGCGGTTTCAGCAATGCTTCCCGATTAATGGTAAATTTCATCGCTTTCCTTTCTCTTGGCTAGACAAGGTATGCTCTGCATCCCTGTTAAAATTGAAGTTAACTTGTCAGCGACCGCAACAGGTTTTTGTAATCGCTTTTGATTTCGTTGTCGATTTCCACCAGCTCTTTCACTTTGCGACAGGCGTGGAGCACGGTGGTGTGATCGCGCCCGCCGTAAGCATCGCCAATCTCCGGCAGGCTGTGACTGGTCAGCTCTTTGGACAACGCCATGGCGATCTGTCGCGGCCTGGCCACGGAGCGACTGCGGCGTTTGGAGAGAATATCCGCCACTTTGATCTTGAAGTACTCAGCCACCGTGCGCTGAATATTATCAATACTGACCTGCTTATCCTGCAACGCCAGCAAATCTTTCAGGGACTCTCGTATCAGATCAATATCAATGCTGCGCCCCATAAAGTGAGCACTGGCGATGACGCGCTTGAGTGCTCCCTCCAGCTCGCGAACATTGGAACGAATGCGCTGGGCAATAAAAAACGCCGCCTCGTGGGGCAATTCTACCTTTTGCTGGTCCGCCTTTTTCATCAAAATGGCCACCCGGGTTTCCAGCTCCGGCGGCTCCACTGCGACGGTCAGGCCCCAGCCGAAACGAGACTTCAGGCGCTCCTCTACCCCGCTGATCTCTTTGGGGTAACGGTCGCAGGTGAGGATCATCTGCTGGCCACCTTCGAGCAGCGCGTTGAACGTGTGGAAAAACTCCTCCTGAGAACGCTCCTTACCAGCAAAAAACTGAATATCATCGATCAGCAGAGCATCCACTGAGCGGTAGTACTTTTTGAAGTCGTTGATGGCGTTGAGCTGCAACGCTTTGACCATGTCCGCCACAAAACGCTCTGAATGGAGATAAACGACTTTAGCATTACGATTCTGTTTCACCAGGAAATTACCCACCGCTTGCATCAAGTGGGTTTTACCCAGACCAACACCGCCGTACAAGAACAGTGGGTTGTAAGAGGCACCGGGGTTTTCTGCTACCTGTCGGGCTGCTGCCAGGGCCAGTTGGTTGGATTTACCTTCAACAAAGGTCTCAAAGGTGAAGCCGGTGTTGAGTGAGCTGTGATGCTTGATTGCCCCCTCCACCTCGACCTGGCGGGGAACCACTACCTCGTCCGACGCTTCTCCGGCCGGCTCTTTCAGCGGGTTAATCTTGAATTGGGCCAGCTCCGTGTTGCCCTCAGCCTTGTCGGGCAAGCCTGAGAGTTCAGCATGGGGTATCGCTTCAGAATCGCCCTCTTGCGCCTGTGCTGAGGTGACTGGCGACTCATGGGTCACCGACGAATGATGGAGTGAGGCTGGTTGCGCAGGGCGTGCCATCGGTTCAACAGCAACCGCCGGGCGTGCCGGTTGCCGCTGGGCCGAACGCCGGCTCAGTGACGCCGGACGACGGTTGGATACCGCCAGGGCCACGGCCGGAGCGTCACCGTCGGCCAGCTCATCAAGGATCTCTTCAACCCTGGGGAGGAATTTTTCTTTCACCCAGTCGGCGACGAAGCGATTGGGGGCCAACAGACACAGGTCGTGCGCATCTCCCATCACTTTCAGAGGACGAATCCAGGTGTTGAACTGTTGCGACGACAACTCATCCTGCAAGATCTCGATGCATTTTTGCCATAGCTCAAGGGGCACGGCACACTCCTGATACGAATCGGATAACACTAAAGCCGGTCAGACCGCCCGGTGCGCAATGTCTGGTCAAAGTAAAAACCGGTCAGAAATTGTATCCTTTCTGGAAAAAGTTATCCACATATGGGTTTTCCCCAACCTACCAGAGAAAAATAATTTATTTATATTTATCAACAGGTTAATCATGTTTTTGAGCAATTTTATGAGATTTTAGCACCACTTCACGGGCTGTGGACAGACCCGTTGATGAACAGCCGTAAGCCCTCTGGTTTTCCTGTGGATAAGTGGTGGTATAGTTTGCCTGTGGATAAGCACCCAACTTATCCACAACTCATCCCAAGCAATGCCACAAGATACAACGATGATGTTTACAGTTCCATGCACAGGCACAAAGCCTTACCATTACTGGGCTGCATTGAGTTATCCACAGAAAACCCGCACCATAATAGTTATATTAACAACAAATAAATAAGCATCATTAAGAGATAAGACTTTTTATTTTTTTTAATAGCCCAAAAAATTCAGGCCAGGACGGGTTTCACAGAAGCTACTCTGACTGAGATTCCGGTGCTCAGGAGTGATGATTTTCCTGTCCACAAGTTTCAGTTGACGGGCCACTGCTTTGTGATGGGTCCCTTTGACAACATACATACCTTGCACTACTCAAGACTCGCGACTCACAACTCACAAC
>Ga0126343_10001710_pt1 | contig 10640 bp, 8 predicted proteins | sample Cyp2metagenome_FD_92531 | JGI IMG/M metagenome (GOLD analysis project Ga0126343, IMG submission 92531) | Coral microbial communities from Lord Howe Island, Old Settlement Bay, Australia - Cyphastrea 2 metagenome | ecosystem: Host-associated > Invertebrates > Cnidaria > Coral ... | reverse complement strand
TGATTTCAAATTCCTTCTGAACAGGTACCAAGAAATCAGACTTGTTTTGAAAATTGCCTAGCAAAGAAGGAAGGTGATTTTAATTTGAATGCCAGAATCCTGCATACTCCACCTGATCTAACTCCGACGTTAAATAGAAGAAAGCGTCAGACAGAAGGTGAGCACATTGAATATACACCTTAGTCAAAACATTGTCCATGCATAACTATCAAAACGATCTTGATGAGGCAAAATATATTTTCTCATTTGGTCTTAGAAACTCTTTACGGGTTATTCGTAGCACGAGAAGTGCCTCCAGCAATGTTCTCTTAGGTCCTCGGTTCCTGGCATGGCTATAGCCTTAAAAATTTTAGAAGAGAAATTTTAATTCTTAACATCTCAATGTAATAAAAGGCACGCCACAGCTTGGCACGGTTTTAGGCATCACTTGTGCGATGTTGGGGAAACTATTATTGGCTAGCTATCACTTTCTGGCGTGATTATTGTCTATTGCCTTCGTAATTTCTCAGTGTCACGTCAAAGGGGTTTCACTGGCGTCCGTAACACACCACGGATAATGGCGTTTTGTGTAACGCCTTAAATTATGCCAAACGGCATATTCGGAGGGTAATCTGCCAGGGTAGGGACTCCTACATGAAAAAGACGAGGGTGCTCGTTGTAATATTTAGGTATTAAAAACGCAGTTTTTGCCACCTCTTAGGGTGTTAAGGCTAAAAAAGTCTACAACGAGAGCTTTTCCTATACCTTTCAGGGTTCTGAGCCGAAAAACCTATGACTCTAGGTAATGTGTTGCATTAAAATTGGTACCTATTAAGAGTGAAAAACATTTTAAGCCACGCCCACAACACTTGGTACCTCGATCTTAGGTTTATTTTTTTGGAAATTACCGACAAGCACCCCTATCCTTATTATATGGGGGTCCCCCGGGGGTAATCTTCAGTTCCATTTGAAACCCAAGAAACGCAGCTCCAACAGGCCAAAATAGGCAAATGATTAATTTACAGTTTAGGTTGAGACCAGGATTACTTCGTTAGATATAGATCACTTTAATATGTTGGGCCAGGGGAACAGGAGACAGCCTTCTCCACCAAAAGGTGGTGTGGATCCTGGTAAAGAAACGAATCTGATGTTGGCTTACATTTGATCACTTTTTTGGGTTTCATGCAGACGACAGTATAAAATGTGAACAGCAGGAAAAAGGCAACAATGCGTATCCAACTTTGGTATCCATAGTGCGTAACCAATATGAAAACTCAAACAAGTGGTATCTCAACATATCGTGGTATCCTGTATCAGGTGGGTGATCGTGTTATAATACATTTTGAGTTTTAAATATAATATAATATAATACTTACAATAATACTTGAACTACCTGCACCACGATCAAACTGCCCACGGTGATGATTGCTTATGTTACCACCAAAACGAATGGAAAATACTTAAAAAGAAAAACTTAAATTGTACCACATGTACCGTAGTTAGATTTCTGTGGGGTGCTAATATTTCTACATCAATTAACTTTGCACTTGTCTACTTTCCCACATGATTGTATCATGGCTGGCTGTTTGTTTTTTATTATCCTAATTGATCTTTCAAAGTTATCGATTCTTTATTGAATATTCAGTTTTTGTTGGTTTTTGGCAATTTCAGGACGCTTCTCCGTCATTTTACATTGCTCCATCACTATTACTATGAAACGTTCATTTTTCAACTCAGTAGAGGTGGTCATAAGGGCAATGTATAAATGATTAAAAAGATCCTGCTGCTTAGTCGAATTCAAATGATGATTATATGATAACTGGTCGCCTCGCGACGGACATACAATAAACGTTCTATCCATTTGTTGGTGAAGAGGGGACGTCTAAGCCATTTTTGTTACATTAATTGTTTGTTGTTTTTACCTTTAAACGAGATTCATTCTACTTATCACTACTTCAGAACACTAGTACGGCTACTTACTTTACTAACAAAACTGGTTATACAATGCGATTGCCTATACACCACTTGCAATACGATACGATCACAGGTGTAATACAGCATGAATACTTAGTCTTCTTCTGTTACTAATACTTACACTTTTACAAGAAAATATGATTACTGATACCACTGATGCTACTTAAATTGTTTGAATTCTACTACTCCTGGTGCTGTTGGACAATGATAAAGATATAATTTATTTCATAGATACTGAGATTTACACACGAAAAAAAGCCCGCGTAAAACTAGTACGTTAAATCCATTAGCCAATAGGAAACGCGAACGATGAATTTTCACTAGTGAAAAAACGTCGTTCGTCCAATCCCAAACCCGAACGACGAAAATTCACTAGTGCACAATCGTGGCCCGTGAGTCTCACTCCGACTCATGAATCCAACATGGCTAGTTCAAGGTTTGCTTCTTTGGAGGGCTCCATTGAGACTTTTATCGCAGAACAAGGAAACCAGAACACAGTGAAGACAACGAAACGAGACCTTCCTTGCTTGACAGAGTTCTTTCAAACAAAACGAGAAACACGAAGTGAAATAGCTGAAGCTCCTCCCGCCGAGCTGAATGAACTTTTGAGTGAATTCATTTTAAGCGTTCGCGCAAAAGAAGGACAAGATTACGAACCGTCATCGATTCGCTCCCTCCTCTTTCAGAAAAGCATTAGTACAAGAGAATCAGAGTATCCAGCGACTCCGAAGATGACTAAGTTATGTGCACTGTAAGTTTGCCTTGAATTTTCATGAAAGTTGTGTTTGACTGATCTAGGGTAAGATTTGCATTGTGTTATTCAGCGTAATTATAAAAGTGTATGACGCTGCATGTTTTCATGATTAGTGACATTCTGATTTACGACATTTATGATTTGTAAATCTAAGTCAAGTTTTTTCTCTAAAAGTTGTCGTTTAAGTCTACATATTTGGATTTGTTATCTTCATTGAACATTTATTTCAAAAGACAAAGATAACTTTATATTTTAGTTTATAATAGCAATTGGATGGGTTTTCTAAACATGCGCGCCCAATACAAACTGATAAAATTGACCAGCACTTTTTCTTTCCAAAAATCTCAATATCTATAAAATAAACAAATTACACCATGGAAAACGCTTTGTACGATTTTTATTCACGAGTTGAGGAGTATCAGAAAACGAACGAGTGAGCGTAGCGAACGAGTGAGTTTTCTGATACTCCTCGACTCGTGAATAAACATCGTACAAAGCATTTTCCATGGAGTAATCTCTATTTATTATGACAATGGTATCATAAGCGGAGGTTATCCCTAGTTGACAGGGATCCCACCCAATTCAGTTTAGTTACCCTAAAATAAAAATACGATTATTTAATTAGAATTTGGCACATACAAAAAGCGTAAAAAAAATATAGACCCACGAGTTCAGTTTGCTTTTAAAAATTATTATAGACAGTGAACCATTTACAAGCAAAGCCGTTGCAATAATTATTGGCGTAAGGTCCTACAAGTTTGCAAGTCTGTTAAGCCGCACTGAAAATAAAATTTCGGACACTAATACGATAGGCATTTGCAAGAATGACATCTACATGTAACTAAAACCTTGATTTGCTTCCAAAGAAATTTTCCTTAATGGAACACAAACACGTTTTTAGGCATGCGCAATATTTTGAGTTTTGGACAGGTTGTCACGAACTCAAAGTGCGGGAATGATGATATCGAGCTTTCATAAATCCGTTTGCATCGTCCTCAATCAACTTTGGCTTTGCCCTAAAACTTCTCAGAATCAAAGATTACTGATACATGGTTCTCGTAAAGTGCCAATTTGTGTGTAATCGAGACCTTTCGGTGTTAGTTTCAATGCCGTTTGACGGAACTTCGAGTGGAGAGAAGTGTTACTTATGGCGCTGGACGAAGACGGCTTTCTCCCGGCAGCTTCCAGAAAGGTTCAGAAAATCGGGAAAGGACTAAAAAGTAATGGAACCAGCAACACAGCAGATAAAGAAACCGATTCACGAGGCTTTTCGATAATAGTTCAGTTTTGTCCATGTGAATTTGAACCTTTAAAATGTCTTTTAAACCTCATTACATTATTTCTTTAAATTGACTGAGGCGATTTAATCCTTTTCATTCATTTAAATTTAAACTTTCAGAATTTTGTGTAAACTTACGAATTTGTATTTGATTTAAACTGCGAAATTCTATTTCATTTTCCCGGGGTGAGCTCGGCCAGGGCCACACGTGTAGGTCAGTGACATGTTCATCATCGGCGGCCATTTTTGTTTTTAGATGTATCGTCAGTAAATATGAACGAAGGTACCAAAGGTAGAGTGTCTGAATTACTAAGCGAAGCATTCAGGCTTTTCCGTTCGTCATCCAGTACTGCCTTGAATGCTGCTGGGAGTGCCAGTCGTTCAGAAGCGATAGCGCAGACGACGATCAATGAGGAGAGGGCAAAATGAGGAACGAATTGTTGATAAATATATGTAGAAAAAACGACATTACACAATGCTGGGAATTTTGCAGGCCGATTTTAATATCGTCTTCAAAAGGGAAGGGGGAAGAAAAAAGAAAAGAAATTATTACTGAACATATTGCACGAGAAAGCAGACCTTTACTCGTTGGTTTTCTTCCTCGATATATTCAAATATTCTATCAGGTTCTCTTCGCCCAGGTATATCCTGTGAGAATGACTCAGGTTTATTTGTTATTTAGCTATCAGGATATTTTAGAAAATATGATAAGGACTCGTGTATAAAATCAGTAAAATTTCTACCATAGCATTGCACATCAGCATATTCAGGCTTGTTATGAACCACGGACTTACCGTTGCTTTGTTTTTGCATTACTCATGCGGCTTTTTACGTGTTCCGCCACTACATTTGTCAAAACAGTTTTTTTGCCGTTAAACATGAAAAAACAAGTCAACTTCCCTGACTAGTTGTTGAGCGATCTTTCTTCCTGTAATTGAGAGATGAACACGAGTGGCGGATCGGACATAAATAGCGCTTATCTGTCACAATTAGACTATTCCCTTGAGGGCGAAGGGTCTAATTGTTTTATTATGACCGAATAAGCTGCACAGAAAAGGCAATATGAAAATTTAGCAAATGCAAGTTGAAAAAATTTTTATTTGGGAGTAAAACGAAAGCAAGCGTCACGCTCGATTGCGCCAATTTCGCTATTCGAGGACTATTACTAATATACCTCTAGTAGCGTAGCCAATCAAAATGCAGGACTTGCATTAGTCCACAAGTGTCCCTTTAACTTTAAGGATAATTATCATTTTGTAAGGGCCGAGGTTACACGGAAATGACATCCTTTGTTCAAAAATTCCTTTGTTAGATTCTACGAACTTTACGGGATACGGCCTCTTTTACGAGTGTGATTATGAACTTGGCACGTTAAAGATGCTAAAGGTAAGAAGTTTATCAATTGGTGACGCTCGTAATGCTCCTTAGATAAGTTGTGTTGCTGTAGTTTCTACTTCTCTTGATAATGGTTTACTCTAACGGTAGGCTTTCCATCCGTTTTAATCGATTATTAAGACCATGCCACTAACGAAAACATTAACGCGGGTCTGACTGGGGTTAACCGACTAGCCACAAAACCAGAAAAAAAAATTACCGACTGGCGAGAAAAAATATTTAACCGACAATCGGCATGGTCCGAAGTTATCGGGATGTTTTAATTCAGAAAGACCAACATTTTGAATACATTTCTAGCTCAGGAAATGTCCAGATACTTTCGTGGACTCTATTTCACCAGAGCGGTACATTGATCAGTATTTTTTATTGTTTGGACGGAGGGAGAGGGGAAGTTGAGAAAATTTATCGATTACCTAAACAACGCGCATGAGACGATTAAATTCGCCTACAAATGGTCGGAGCACGAGATTGAATTTCTAGACGTCAAGGTACTAAACGAGTCGTGAGTATTGGAGACGGATGTGTTTATTAAGCCGACAGACAGTTATCAATATTTACATTACAGTTCCTGTCGTCCGGGTGCGTTTAAAAGAAGTATTCAATTTTCCCAGGCGATGCGTTTACGTAGAAATTGTTCGAAATCATGTCTTTTTGAAAAGAGAGCGGGAGAGCTGGTGACGTTTTTGATGGAAAGGGGCTATAGGAATGTCTTGGTTGAGAGTGAGACAGATAAGTTAGAAGGATGTCCTTGGCTGAAGTTTTGAGCAAATTAAAAGTAACCAACCACGTTCCACAAAAACGCCCTTTGTGGTAACATACCATCCTCGTTTGCCAGACATCAGCAAAATACTAAGGGAACTTCATCCTATTCTGGAGTCGCTGGAGAGATGTAAGAACGCCATCACGAGTGTTCCATTTGTGGCATTTACAGTCAAAACGGCTCAAGCGTTCCCACCAAGGGTGAATGAATGAGTTCATTATCGCAAATTTGATTTCATTACTCGTTTCAATAGTCCGTTCTTCGAATGAAGAGTGGAAAATTCAAAACAAGATTCGATCCGATACTCGAATTTTGATTGAACTAATGAACAATAAGCTTATTTCATATTTGGAAAGCTATGGCACCAGGACTTCCCCTGCGAGAAGAAAGATGGCAGGGAAACGTAATCGGCTTGGAAGAGTTTACGAGCCAGGAAGAGATCTCTCTGAACCTTTGAGAGAAGAGATAATTGAAATGTACAATGAAGGATTGAGTTTAACTGACGTATCAAATAATGTGAAGGTGACAGTTCGTGGAGTTAATAAGATAATCAACCGTCATGGTGGTAGTGGAGCGGATGTCGTGACAGATGATGTTTTGCATTGTATTGAAATATAGAAGCTTCAGAGGCCTAGCATTTATGCGAGAGAAATATAGAACAGACTTCTGTTTGAAGGGATATGTGACAGAGATAAACTGCTATCAATATCGGTGATTAATCGGAGTCTCCGTGGAAAATTAGGGATGACTCGAAAGAGCTTTCAAGTGTGCCAAAATTCGTCTAACTATAATTTTTCAGCTGCTCCTATACCTTATTAAGGTAAAATATCAAAAGGATCAATAGTTTTGAAGTTTGAATTTTAGTGACGTCAAGTGAAAACCCGCGGCAATAGCGGGATGGTCGTAGACTAAAAGGTTTTGTTATTAGGAACAGTGAAACGTTCATCGAGAAGATGTGAAGTTTGTAAATAAATGGATGAGAACAGTCATTACAAGAGCTCACAGGACGATCGGAGATACTCAATTAATTACAGCCTTAACGGTAATTCTAATAATGTTGTTTACCTAATCACCTGTAAGAAATGATCGCTGCAGTATGTGGGCTCCACAATTACAAATTCAGAACTGTCTTTGATTCGCTAGCGCGGAAGAATTTTATTTGCGTCGCTTCCGGCCGATGACGACATCGTTTTGAGTGTTCGCCAACTCATAATTATGGTCTAGTTTGGTTGAAGTTCAATCGATTCTCGACGTAGGAGCTCTTGTTCAGTCCATTTAATATTTAGGACTCTTCGGGTTTTAGAAAGCTAAGCTTGATCAGCTCCCCCGCCGCGGGTTTTGAAACTGTACGTTCGTGTGCTTATGTAGACTCCAATTTTACGTTAAAAGCATTCTTAATTAAATTGTACAATCCATGATTCATCAAAAAGGCGATGAAATTAGTCTTCCTGGCCTCAAAAGGCATACAGGAGAGTTATTTTCTTTTATTTGAGCTACGATAAGCCTTGTGGAAAGCTGAGCGGTAGGACAGAATTGGACTGTCACGATTGTCAGTGACAAGTCAAATTCCGTGGCTATGTTTTTCCGAATCCAGACAGATCTGACGTATTTCCGAAACACATATGCACATGCCTGCTATTTTAGTGCATGCAGTCTTTAACACGGTTTTCATAAATCCATATATATGTAACTTAAGGAGCTTTTTCCACCGAAATCAATCATTTCATCGTTTCGCAGGTCTAAGAACCTCAAAGAAATTTTGGCACCTTCTGGGTGTAGAATGGGCTCTTCTCAATCAGTTGAGGTTCCCCCGGCGGGATGTTTCACTTGTGACAAAACCAGATGCGATCTTTGTAAGAACTTCATTGTCAAATCCCGAACTTTTTCTAGCGCACAAACTGGTAAAACGTATTTTGTTCGGCAGAAACTCTTCTGTAATTCAAACTCCAATATGTCGGCTCTACCACAACAGAATTTAACGTTAGATTTAACGTTGCCATACATTTTAATCGAACTCTACATGTGTTATCGGACTTTACATTTCAATGTACTGACCAAATTCAAACCAGCACTTCCGAGAACACTGAACATTTACTAATCACGAAAGAAGCATACTGGAGTGCGCAGTTTTTTCCCCTATTACCTTTTGGGCTAAATAAAAGACAAGAAATTCATTCTAAAAATCGCATCCACTGTAATTAATTTTAGCGGGCTTCAAGCAATTTGTTGCGACTTTCTTAAGGTGTATTTTAACTAGTCTTTGTGCATGCACTAAAATAACTTTAGCCCTAAATGTGGTTGTCTCAGAGTTCAGGGGCCCTCTTTGGGGATTCTGTTATTTTTGTACTAGCCGGGTCTTTCAAAGGCTCTTGGTTGGGAAATTATTACTTTTTGTTTAGTGGCCCTTATTGGGGATTTTGTTAGGATTCGGGCGTGTGATGATTCAGAGGCCCTACATGGGGAACCTGTTGCGCTGTGACAATTACGTATTATTTCTTCATTCTTTGTCGCTAGTTAATTTATTTCTTTGTCGTTGTTGTTTTACATTTTTGTATACCTATTGTATTTTTTCCCTTTGTTGTTCCTATTGTATCCTTTCCATTTCACTTGTTCGGGCTTCTTCAGGTAAGTGTGACAGGATTAGAAGTACTTGGAATAAAAAAAATTGTCTATGACTTAGTCTAAAATAGGCTAAAAAAAATTTGAACTTAATCAAAATGACAATAAAATCAACGTGTAAAAAGATAGGCCCTTAGCCTGTAAGGTATTACGTAAAAAAGAAAACAAGAATAATGTCGCAACAAAATCCCAAATCAAAGCCCTTGAACAAAGGCTCTTTCGAGCTCACAATACTTCGTAACAGGATCCGAAAAGAAGGCCTTCGAATGGTTAATAACAAACGAGCTGAGCAGTGGTTGACGAGTAACAGACTAATATTAAATCAGAGCAAAACTAAAGGACTACTCTTCTGAACGAGGCAATTATTGCAAACCTCTTCAGACTTTTTACTGCAGATTCAAGGAAAGGACATTGGGAGAGTGAAGAAGTTTAATTATCTCGGGGTTATACTCGATGAACAGCTTCACTGGAAAGAGCATATTGACCTTATTTGTAACAAAGTCAACAAGCGATTAGGACTTTTAGCACGAATAAGATCATGCCTTACCCTTAAAGCAGCGAAGTGTGTCTATAGTACACTTATAGAACCACTCCTATGTTATACGGACACCATGTTGGGTGAACTGTCAGCCACATCCAGCAAAACTCTACAGCGTTCACAAAATCGCGCCGCCCGTATCGTTTTAAGGCGTGACTCTTCTAAAGACACTTTTAATGTTTTAGGATGGACTAAGTTAGAAACAAAACGGAAAAGACAAAAATGTGTCTTAGTATATATATAAATGTCTTAACAATCTAGTACTTCAATATTCGAGTGACTATTTTACTAGAAATTACAATGTACATAGCTACAATACTCGAAGAAGATCTAATTTGCACCTGCCGAAAGTAAAACTTAGCCTTGCAAAAAGAACTTTTACATGTTCGGGCTCAGCACTTTTTAATCTATTACCTAGTAGCATGCAAAAGGCAGAGTCGCTTTCTTCTTTTAAAGTTTTAATTAATACTTGTAATTTTTAAATTTTATAGACGCTAGATTATTATAAATGCACGCTTGTTTACCAGTTTCCAATTCCTGAACGTTTGTCTTATCTTTTTATCTTGAATTTTAGATTATAGTGATATTTTGTATCTTTTTTTTTTAGTCCAGGGCCCCTCTGGATATCAGCCTCGCTGCTGAATAGGCCACCCTGGCTAAATATTTTTTAAAAATTCCTAATCATTAACAGCCCCTGAACCCCAGCATTGTGTGCTCTACTCTCAGCCCGGTAACAAGATCCCTGTTTGGGCCTTTGAACGATTGATGCAATGAAAAATAACTTTGGTATTCAAGACTACGCTTCTCGAAGGCCTCAGAGGTAGAACAATTTCTTCCAACTCTAGTGGCTACTCCATAAGGGATGGCCTTGGAGCAATAGGCGGGATGGGCACTAATATTACGTAACAAATAAATGTGATTATCTGTGGGCTTTGAATATATTTCAGCTTGATATAACCAAGGTTACTTAATTGACAGAGGTTATAATCCTTCCCAAGTCAAACCAAAGTTACTTAATTAACAGAGGTTATAATCCTTCCCAAGTCAAACAACAATTTGAGAAAGCTAAATTTATCTCTAGGAAGAATCTGCTTGTCCCCAGTACAAAACAATCTAAAAAAGTTTTTCCTTTAGTTTTAGATTTTAATCCTTCTTTCCCTGGCATTGGGAAAATTCTGTTTTCCCATCGACATGAAATTGATAACTCACCTTCCTTACGTTAAAGAAATTCTTGCTCGACCTCGCCGCACCTATATCAATCACGCAGAAAGACAAGGGTGCTTTAAATGTAAAGGGAAATGCGATCTCTGTAAGAATTTTTTAGTTGAGTCAGACAAATTTT
>Ga0126343_10001709_pt1 | contig 10640 bp, 3 predicted proteins | sample Cyp2metagenome_FD_92531 | JGI IMG/M metagenome (GOLD analysis project Ga0126343, IMG submission 92531) | Coral microbial communities from Lord Howe Island, Old Settlement Bay, Australia - Cyphastrea 2 metagenome | ecosystem: Host-associated > Invertebrates > Cnidaria > Coral ... | reverse complement strand
TTCAGTATTTTCCGCTTTTTAGCTGCAAACTGTATGACGTCATCACTGATCTAATTTGCATAATAGAAAAGTGTCAATATCTCTAAAACAAAAAAAGATATTTCCGAAAGAAAAACGCCATTTTTCTGCATTTTGAAAGGCCTTTCAAATGAGCACAAATTATTTTTTCATTTCATGGGCAGTTTAAGTAGAAATTAGTTTTCATGTCATATACACTTTTAATTGTAACTAATGGCCCGTCCCAATACTTATGAAATAGAAAACAAGTACCGTGTTTCTACCGAGTTACACAAAAACAAGTGAAAGTTTGGGAGAACTAGAAATGCTGTAGGAACACGAGCCGCAGGCGAGTGTTTCCACAGCTTTTTCGAGTTCTCCCAAACTGTCACGCGTGCTTACTATTAAGATAAACAATGATAGGGAAGATGGCCATTGCTTCAGCTTCGTCTGGATATAACGATCTTAGACGTTCGGTGACCCCTACTTTTCTTTCCAGAAACAGATTTTATTCACAATTATCTCCACATTGTCCAAAAATGAACAAAATATCAATGTGGGAAGTTAAAAAAAATTCAAGATTTCTGTCCACCACAGGATATCGAATCCTGCCATTGTGCGGTTGCAAGGCGCGTGAAACTATGGTCGCTAAATACGAACTTGTTCTTTAAGGAACCTCGCCAGTTGACTAATTTCACTTAGTAGGTCTACTTGAACTTGATGACTGTCGCTGTCTGATTACCTCGTTCTGTTATTGGTATAGGCAATTACTTTTATAATGGGTAATGCCATATTCCTCAGGAACCCAATTTATCGACGCAAACAATATTGACGTCCTCTATACTTTATCGAAGATGTCGACGATGCCACGATCGAAAACCTTGACGGTTTTAGTTATCAAATTAAGGCCAGAATAAATGCCTGGAGGGACATGACATGATGGACAACAGTACCGTGGTCAGCAAGTGGAAAGAAAACTTCAGACTGTCTCAACCTACCTCTAACCTTCGTTTCGGAGGCATTTTGTTTCTCGTTGTCGAGGCAACGAACTGCTTCTTAACCATTCCATCATGAATGTTCCGGAGTCATCGTCGTGTGTAAACGGTTAGGAATCCGAATATCCTTTCAGTGTAAACCCCTACTAAACCGAATACTCTAAAATTGATGAATTCGGAAACTTTTACGAATCCGGAAAAACCTCCTCTAGTGTAAACCTAGTCTAAATTTCACCCGCCGATTAGAGGGAGATTAGCGCTAATCGGGCTTTGAGCAACGCGATCTAATACTGAATAAAATTTTAATCGGCGGCGGTTTAGCAATTTAATCCCGATTAGCGTTAATCGGGGTTTTGAACAACCGGGCCCCATCACAAACCAAAATGATATGCTTGGGCATATTAGACCCTCCCATTTTTGGCTTCAAAGTCTTTGGTGAAAACATTAACTGAAAAACCTTTGTAAAGAACAGCAGAATTCTAACCATCTAGGGAAACGCTGAGATCTGGCCTACCTCGGTGATGATGGACGTGTAAGGTTTGGTAAACTCCCATTCACTCTCATCAATACGGCATCTAAAATTCTTGTTTGGATCATCTCCAGTTGGACTGAATTCCTCTACAAAAAGCAATAATAAATCATTGTGCAAGTAGACTGGGCCGTCTTGCAATTATTGAACAAACAATGGTGCTAGTAACTTTTGCTTTGGTTAGACTCCAAACTGAGAAGATCCAACCACCGACAAGGTCCTAGTCGACCCTGAACGAAATTTCAATATTAGACAAGGGTATTGTCGATGTTTGAATCTTCTAGGTTTGGAGTCTAACCAAAAGCAACAGAGCCCCTCTAAAGTAGCCTTCTTTTTATGGTTTTAGGGTGGCAATTAATCGTTAATTAATTGCCACGTTTTTCCAGGATATGATTCACCACAGGCAGCCCAAGCTCTGCTAATGAACCCGGCACACAAGGAACACAATATGGCGTCGAATTATAAGGGTTTGTATGAGATTTTCTACAAGATATCCATGCAGGTCGTTCAAAGTGAAAATGTTCAATAAAAATAACTTACCGTAATCCATACGTGTGTTGTTTTCTCCTGGTGTTGTTATTTTACCGATTTAACGTGATTTAAGCGATTTTTTGGAATCTTTGTTCTCTCTTCATAAGATTCCAAAAAATCGCTTAAATCACGTTAAATCGGTAAAATAACAACACCAGGAGAAAACAACACACGTATAGAGTACGGTAAGCCATTGTTATTGAACATTTTCACTTTTAACGACCTTCATGGATATCTTGTAGAAAATACCATACAAACCCTTATAATTCGACGCCATATTGTGTTCCTTGTGTGGTTCATTAACAGAGCTTGGGCTGCCTGTGGATTCACTGGACTCTAGCTATTCCGGCAGTGAAATATTTCCGCTTGGCCTTCTTAATTTTGTTATTTGTACGGGTAAGGGACATTTCAATTGATACCATGCCAAAGAGTCGCCGTCTAAAGTAGCCTTCTTTTATAAGAAGTCTCCTTTGTGCATTTCATGGCGCAGTTGATCCGTATATCCATGGAGACGTTTTACTGCCAGCCCGTTTAGATTTTAGTGGTGCGTATCTGCCTACAGATTGCTGAGCCACATCATTTGGATCGTTAGTGTTTCATCCCTGGATCACGCATTTTATTAGCTTCATGGAAATTTTTCATTATACGGGTTTTTAAAATATTATCGTGCTGGTACATTCATAATGGGCCATGTGTGTCGTATAAATTAATGCATGGTCAGTAATTGCAGGTTGGACAACGCCATTTGCAAACTTTACAATTTTAGTGGGCGAGTCCGCAATACAAAGGTCAATTAAAGAGCGGGAAGTAATTAATAGTAATTCTGGTCGGCTCAGTGATTAAATGGTGTAACTATGAATATTGACTAGCATCCCACCTTGGGAAAGTAGAAATATACCTCTAATCACATAATTCAGAAAATTTCTTTAAGTTTTCCTTTCTCTTTTCTGTCACATGACCAAATATCCTTAGTTAGCTTGCATCATTTATTTTTCATAGGCCGATTTTACAGACTGTTTTGTTGTTGTTGTTGTTGTTGTTGATTTTGAAACCAGGGTCAACATGATATCTATGACAATTTACGTCTGCAACTTCATAAGCAAGATAGAATTACCAAACAAGCACCAACAAAACCTTTAAAACGCCGAAAGAAAACAGCTGGACACTTACGAGTGAAGTTACAAACGGAGCTGTTACGGACACACCTCCAGGGGGGCTCTAGACCGAGGAACGTCATGATCAGGGTCTGAAACGTGACAGGGACCAACATGACACCCACCACACACACCAGGATCCATTGGAACCGGCCCATGCTGCCAATCTTGGCAAGAAAGCCATCAACGCTCAGAGTCATTCTGCCGATTATCAACTGCAAAAGACAAGAAGAAGCGTTATTTTTTTAATTTTTTGTACTTGGCGAAAGCATGCAAAGGAGAGGGTGGGGAGAGTGAAAAACTAGTTAGCCAAACCAGGACTTTGGCATCTGAGAATTGTGGGTGTGGGGTAGGTGGAAGGAATGTTTTGTCGCGGTATTTGACATTGTATTTCGCTCTACAGTTATAGGGCTTTCGAAAAGGCGGGAAAACGTTAAGTAAGCGCGCCTCACATTAGGCCCACCCATCCCTCCCTGGCTTCCATCCTCAAACAAAGCCGCTAGACGATCGATGACCACAAGATTATGAAGACAGCTGTGAAAATAAAGCCTGAAAAAACATTCAGGCTTGAAAGGGATTCGAATTCATAACCTCAGCGATACTGATGCAATGAACTACCAACTGAGCTATCAAGCCAACTGGGAGTTAATTGTGCGGAGTTCGTTATATACCCGCAGATGGTGATGATACAAGTGATTAAATGTTATTTCATATATTTACTTCAAGATTCTCTTCTTGATTTACTTGTAACTACAAGATGGGTCAATGAATGTCGATTCTCGGATGGGTTCATTAATGGCTCCCGCAGCTGGGTGTCGAGATTAAAGTAAAATAAGTCCCTCGGGTATTTAATCGAAGCTTTAGCTATAATGGCGAGATATGTGGCTCTCACGACGGCTCTACCAACCCCAATTTGACATAAACGCCCGGGGCGTATAGTCGAGAAATAAGGAAACAAAGGTTTAGATATCTGTCTATTGAGTTCACCTCACCAAAAGCCTATTATTTGAAACGATTTTGTGACATAAACAAATAATTCTACCCTTTTAACTACAAACAAGCAAACTCTCCGGCTTTGCTCGACCCTTGAGCTTTCGCTAAACAGCTGGAAGAAGGGTACTCTAACGTGACGCTTGAAATGCCGAACAATTGTGAGCTGCCGGTTTCATAAACGCACGTAAATGGAATATGTATTGTATTTTTGCTAATTAGAGTTAAGGCTTCATTGTATTGAGGTGTTAGGCAAAGAATCAACGAATCACCAACAATGTTATCTTTGCACTTAAATTTTCAATTAGAGCGAAAGTCACTCGAAAACATTGCGCGGAGCTAGCTCAATTTTTAGAAGATTAAAACTGACTTCTTCCTTGCCTCCCGTCGTGATATGCACCACCAAGGCAGCGTGAGAAAAACTCTATTTGATGTTCATACACTGATAAATTGAGTCGCCCATTGCAATTTGTATTCGAAGATGACAGCTTTGTTTACCTTCGCACAGTATTCATTAAATCTTCACGCAGTTTTTGAATGAAGACTCTGAGAAATAATTAAGGTCTTTTCATGCTTTGGGGTTTTCTTCAGCTTTTCCAAGCCTCGAAGTTTCCTCCAATGATATGATATTCCTTCACGCCATCAGCCACTCTCATGGTTTGTAGCACCTTCTCCTTTGTTTCTTAGCACCGTTTACTAACAGCCTCTGTTCACGATCAACAACATTGATGTACAAGTTTTATCTCACTGTTTGAACTCCCGATAGCAAAAATCACAAGTGAAGATGTCTTCAACAACATGTACAGAGTACATAACACAAAAGCATCATACATATTTTTGGAGGTGTGTTCTGTAAACTTATTGACCTATGAGTTAACATTCAATTTAGAAGATCGCGCTGAAGAATAACCTCAATTGCCATATTTCTGTGATATCTCAGTCTTCGAGAAGAGTTTCAAATGTGAAATACTTGGTTACCATTGAGTTTGTAATTGGTTTTACGAGTTAAGCACTTACCTAAACCAAGTTACTCTTCAGTGTATACTGTGGAAATCTAAAAGATCTGAAAATGAACACAGGCTTTCCTTTGTTGATGTACAATTTTATGCAAAACGGTCTACATCATCAACATGTAAATTAATCGCTCCGAGAGGGCATTCTAATGAGACCAGCGCTTGAGAGACAAAAGTCCTTTTAATTTTAAAACAATAAAGAGGACATAACAAAATTAACAGAAGCCAGAGGTTTTGACATTGTAACCATTCAACATGAACAACCTCAAGGCTTAAGTTAACTCGAAGCTAGCTGTTTTTCTGATATCTTTGATAAAAAGCTGAGTATAGGGCCTGAAAACTACGTATTATCAAGCTGCTTGAATGAGGGATCGATAGACACACAGCAAGAACGATATTGAACAAAGCGAAAAGGCAGCGAGGCGGGACGAACCAAGGCAAACATCTTGGTACAGTTTTAAATCGTCCTCTTAAAACAACAACGCGAACATGACCAATTTAGAATTTTTTACCGAAAAACGAGGCCCCCGACATTTTTTAATGGTAGATAATATCAAAAAGCCAACAAATTTCTGAAAGGTATGAATATTTTCCACTTTAAAGGATCTCCTATTATATCTTTTACTCGTCTTTTTCGCTTTTATAATCTGCTTAATTTCCCGGGAACGTTCTGAAGGATTTCTGAGGAGCAAAAGTTGGACAGGTTCACGAGGCCGAAAGCTGAATCAACTATCACCTCTTTGTAGGAATTGAGAGCGAATTATCTAGTCGTTTTAGTAGTGATTCTGACCACATTTACTTAAAAAACTGACTTCCCTCATTGTATTGAATACAAATCGTATTTAATGTCTTCTCGGGAAATGAAGTATCCGGTAATTTGTCTCAGTCTCTTCGAAAACAGAAGAAAACATTGCCGCCATTCTGAAAAGGAAGTCCAGCCACTGTATACCAATGGTAAAGCAGAATTCCACTAGATTGGAAATCCCGAAATCTGACTGTATGGCTGAACTTTCGTACACTAACAGGAGCCACTTTCCTTTAGAGACTTTGGTTTTTTTAAAACCCTCTCCCTCATAATTTGCAATGGCTCCTGACACTAACTAGAATATACTAACGCAAATGTTGTAATCTGATTGGCTGAACCATTGCACACCCTTGATCAGCCATTAGTGTGCAGTGGATTTACAACGTTTTCTAGTTTATTCGAAATCTTAAAAGAACATTTAAAAAAATGAGGAGCTAGACTCCTGAGGAAACTCAAAGGAGGACATTCACGGTTTCTTGAATTAAAAAAAAACTCGAAGTTTTGGAGAGCGCGGACACAACTGCAAATGTCAAAATGACCATTTTATAGTCGGCACGATTTCTGACAATTCTCTATAGCATGAAGTTGAAATTGTTATTTGAAGCAAATTTTATGTAGGATTCTACTTAAACAATTGGATTATTCGCTTCGACCTCATCAGCTATCACCTCCACATAGAAATAGAGAGCGAATGCCATGATCTAATAATAATTACTCGCTACCTCTTATGTACCTGGCTTCAAGTATAACAATGAACATAGCCTATAAAAAAATATAACTGTTTCTCCTGAAACTTCAGGACTTAAATAGCAGTATATACAGGTAGTAAGTGAAAGAAAGGAAAAATCTTTAATCATTACGTACTTTTCGAATATTGTGGCTTACAAATCTAGCGCCATCACGCCCCTTTGAGGAGGAGATCCTGAACGATGATCCACATGTTGGAAATACAAATAATAAGTCTTGAATAGATATATGAGGGGATGGAGCTGTTGGAGTAATAATTTTGAATTCATGCCTGTAAGGTATCAACGCTGGTCCCGATAGGGAAGGGGTCTGAGAAAGGGTGCAAGGGGGGGGGGAGGGTAACATTGACATTGACAGCATCCTAGTGTCTCCAATGTCCGTCTTGATCACCAGACAAGCGAGCCACTAGTTTTCAACAGATTGCATGAGTCTAACAGTTGGTTGTCTGAAAGTTAGCTCTCTTTTGGGTCTGTACATGCCACAATCGTCCGGCCGCGGCAGCTGGCAGTAAGTCATAAGCTGGAAATGTTTACTGCAAATTGCACGCTGTTTATCTGGCACAGTGACAGACGCTATCCAGCATGAATGATTTGTCCACGTATCACGAGTTTTAGCGCTGCATGGAATTCTCGCTTCTCTTATCTTCTATCTGTCTAAACTACTCGTTTCGTTAAAACAGTTTGGTCATGAATTAAAATTCTGAAAGCGTTTTTAAAGGTGTTCTGAAAATAACTGAGAGAGGAGATGTAGTCATTTCATCTTTGCTCAATATATGAATAGATAGTCGAAACAGAGACCATCACTTGAAAAAAAAAATGGTTCAAGGTATATTTTTAAAGGCAAGAAGTAAACAACGTTTCCATTAGGCAAACCTCCCCTCTCTTTGCTTTTCCGGCTTTTGTTTTGCTTTAAACTTAGCTTGGAAAAAGCCCAAATTGCATAGAATTCGATCAGCTTTTATCAAGGTCACGCCGCTGACGTTTGCTTTGACCTTTCAGTGTGGCTTGTTCATTCTAGAACTTGGTTCAAACTTTGTGCAGCACTGGGATCTCAGATGATCTTAGATAGAACATTTTAAGTCTGTTTTTAAATTTCACGTGACTCAGTCAAACATCGCCTTAAAAAAAACACAAAACAAGTACCCTTGCCTGGCAGAAACCGAACAAGTGTTGATAAGGAAAAATAAACCTGATATATATTGCAAAGTGAGACCCATAAACCTTTTACCAGGTCCAACAAATTATGCTGAGCTGCTAGATGTCGACTCTTCAAATCGCTCCACAGCGATAAACAATAACACAAGGTTCTTTCTTAGCTTATTTTCTGTCATTGATACAGTCGTAATTAGCATGTTTTACCCACCTTTCTTAGGACTTTCTTCTAATATCGGCCATATGTTTACATATTAGCCTGCAGGGCTCAACTGCTTTCCATGTTATTGTTGCAGAATCTAGAATGCTCAGATCGATCGTGCCTTACCGCCAGAATGTCAGTCAACAGGTCATCTCTCTTCTGGAATATGTGATATCATTGTTATGTTGTTTGTTCAGTTACCGCCCCTTTGACCCCAGCAAGACCGTCATTTGTGACAAAGTTTCAACGCAAAGCAGCCATTAGACGTCTTAAATACAGCTGCAAATAAATTAACTGCGAGGGATTTCGAAAGATCTGAACTTCTTAATAACTTTTTTTTCAATTTTGGCTAGGGACGATGTATCAAATGCGTGCATGTACAGTGTGGTCTGTATTTTGCTGATAATAATTTAATCAAAACAACTCTCAAAGATGATGTCTGTGTTGCCGCTGAACCTGTTCATTGCAGATATTTGGAAAGTAGCAGTTAATTTACTTGGACTAGGAACCCGGTAACGGACCAATTTGTCGCTTTTCTACTGGAATTTAAGCCCGCCAGAGTATCCCAATCATGAAGAAACAATGCTAAACGTTTATCTATGTAATGTTAATAATCGTCAATGATGCAAACATGTTTTAATGATTCTCAGGGGATTTGAACCAACTCTCCGGGGGATGGGAAACGGGTGCATGAGTATTGTCGGGGGTGGGGAGAGGGGAGGGGAAGGGGTGTGGTTGGATTGAAGGGGCCGGGAGCTTCAGCCCTGTGTCAGACCGAAACCGTGGAAGTTTCAGAACAAGGAGTGTGTGTGTTGAGCATGTATGCGGCAAAAAAGTGGGCAATTTCCGAGTTGCTTCTTGTCTCTTCTTCAAAATTGGTCCTCGCGCTTAACTTTTCTGATGAAAAAGAGTTCGATTCGCATGAAATGAAACACGAAGATGTGCCTTTAACGACACCCGCATACTCATACAAGCAGTAGAGTAGTGGATTGATCTATGTGGGTTGATCAGAAATAGAAAGTGCACATTCAAAACTACCCCTTCGATCTCTGGACCATGGACCACAATGGCGCCGATTTTCCATGTAGGCGCATGATGGATAGGGAAACACTATTTATACTTTATGAGAAATGACAAACTCGGGATTCTTCAAAGTAAAGAAACGTGAGAAAACCAACTACAATCGAACCTTCCGTAAGCGACAGAGTCCAAAATCTTAGATGTAACAGTTGTCCCGGTCACTTTAGCTAGACACACACTAGGTGAATACGGTCGCAAGAACTTGTCCCTTGGGGTATACATACTAGAAAATTGACCGATTTGTGGGACTATTGGTCTCTACGACAAGTCCCAGATATCAATTCGTGGGACTAGTCGCAGGGACCAAAAATGTGGTCCCTGCGACTAGAATTTCGATGCAAAATACGAGTACACACTGGGGGACTGATCTACGAAGCAAGTCCCTGCGACTAATGCCCTTGTGTGTTCGCTAAAAAGAGGTTCAAAATATACAGATACGTCCAGAAATGCAGGTTAATGAGATGCATGCTCTTTATGATAGGCATCACAAAGTGTCCTCTTTCGTAGAAAGTCACCAAAACATACATAATTCTGTCAAATATGGAGTGATATGAAAATGACACTTTGTGATGCTTATTCATAAAGAGCATTGAATCTCATTAACCTGGACATAAGTGAAAATATATTGCTGGGAAACTTTTACTATTTTGGAAAAACTGGTCGCTAAGTAGAGGTGGTCGCTTACAAGAAGTTCCAAATATGAAAATTCTGGAAAACTTCTGCTGTTTTGGGAAATTGGCCGCTAAGGACAGGTGGTCGCTTACAAGAGGTCAGTGGTCGCAACCGGAGGTTCGACTGTAGACGTTTATAGTGAGAGTATAAGGATCTTGGGTAACGCAAAGAACTTGATGTAATCAGGGAAAAACAAAACAAAACACGAACATACAAAGAAGAAAATTTATTTTCACACAAGTCAAATGTACAAAACATAGAAACTTACCCAATCGTTTGTGTAGCCTCCCTATTCTGCGAATTTCACATCTTACAAACCTCATGAATATGTCCAAATCACTCGAGAATGTCTGTTTTACTAGTGGGACAGTCGGAAAGGAAATTCATAACCCATGTTATAACCAAACTTTCGTGAAAGGCGTTTCCTTTTAACCTTAAAGAGGAAATCTCGACATTGACAAACCCGGGTTGCTTCACGTTTTTCCTTGTTCTTTAACGTTTAACGTTACTTAACGCAACAACTGACTTTTGCGTAAAGTTATTTAGCAATTATTGAATGAGCCCGAGTTGGATATGAAGTGATAAAATAACCGACGAGCGCGTAGCGCGAGTTGGTTATAATCACTTCATATCCAACAAGGGCGAATGGAGTAATTGTTTTAGTAAATTCTCAACCCGGGTTTTGCCGCCGATTTTTATTTCCACAATTTTACAAAGCGGAAAATTTTTAAACTTGGCGCACTATTTTCCATATGACGTAAAACTCCGACTATT
>Ga0126343_10001708_pt1 | contig 10641 bp, 4 predicted proteins | sample Cyp2metagenome_FD_92531 | JGI IMG/M metagenome (GOLD analysis project Ga0126343, IMG submission 92531) | Coral microbial communities from Lord Howe Island, Old Settlement Bay, Australia - Cyphastrea 2 metagenome | ecosystem: Host-associated > Invertebrates > Cnidaria > Coral ... | reverse complement strand
TTGAGCAATTCTTTCATGTGGTACTGTTTATTATGCTGTACAATGTGCTTCTAACTTTTCAGTCTGTGGATGAAACACTAGTGTGTGACCATTCAAATGAGAGCTATTTAGCAGTACTTTTATGTGGTACTGTTTATTATGCCGGTTGGATAAGGTGGTGCTAACGTTTAAGGCCGTGGATGTAACCCTAGTGTGTGACCATTTTTACGGAAACTCATGAGCAGCACTTTTCTGTGACCCTGTACGCTGTAAACGGTCACTGTAACATTCAAGTTTGTGGAAAATATCGCAGTGTGTGACCTTCATCTGGAAGCCAATAGACATTAGTATCATGCTGCACAGGTGGTTTAACTTCAGTTGAGCCCTCTGAGTAAAACCCCAGTGTGTGACCATTCATAGGAAAGCTACCTTACAGATGTTTGTGGTGCTATTTAAAACGTTGTATAAGACGATTCTAACTGGCGTTTGAGTCGTCATGAAACCCCAGTGGAAACTCTTAAGTAGCGATTGCATTCGGTAACTTTTGCGGTTATGCTGTTTCGTAAGGTGATACTAACTATTGAGCCTGTGGAATGAGCCTTAATGTGTTTTCCTTTGAGGAAAAAAAACTTATGCTTTCTTACTTTTCTAAAAGGAACATTTGATGTACTTCCTATTCTAACTTGGATGTTCTTGGGAATAGAAAGGTCAAATGTGTTTTTTTTTTACTTTTGTTTCACTTGCAATATTGTTTTTGACATGACCTTTTTTTTATTAAAAGATAAGTTAAAGTTTTCATTATCTATAAACACATTTATTGCAGAAGTCGTAATATAAAGCAAAGAAAGCACCTGAAGTCGACCGGAAAGCTTTCAAAATTTTATTGTAGGAAATTAACTTTCAAATCAGACTCTTAAAAATTATTAGTTGAGTTTGAAAACAAAAGTGCAATGTCACGAATCTCCTTTCGTTCTGCCATTCTCACCTAAAGAATAGCAGCACTGTACAAAATAAGAAAGAAAGAAATACATTAAAAAAGGTATCAAAAAAGGTCTGTTTTGTGCGTTTTAACATGAATATTTCTCAATTTGTTTCCAGTAACATCACGTACACAGCATCGACTTGGTAGCTCTATGTGTTTCCTTGCATGCACTTGATTGAAAACGTCAAAGTGTTTGCTTGCAAGGACCACCCGCGTGGCCTAGAACAAAAGATGAACTTTATTACAGCATAGTAGCTGTCCAAGTCTTGACAACTAAATGAGGTTAACTTTCTTGCAGTGTTCCAGCGTGAATGGCAGATAAGAAGGACTACAGTTAATTAGTTTCTCAACAAAAGAATGTAACCTAGACGGCCTCTGTCAGCCTGACTGGCATAGCTTCGTTTTTGGGATCCCCGAGATAACTTTCCTTACGGAGTTGTCTTCCTAGATTTGATTAAATTGAAGTTAGATTTATAACTCTATACAGTCTATTGATAAAATTTCTATGGTAATATTTCAAAACCTCACTCTTATACCCGCAGGAAACGATAGATCTTTAAGATCAACTTGTGGTTAGTGTCCGATGGCACAAATTAATTCTAGTTTTAAGCAACTGTTTTCAGACTGCATCTACTCGCTTCATCTTTTCTTCTTGTCATTTCTAACGACTGAGATGCTTGTAAAGATTGATTAAGTGATGTGCCTTTCACCAAATCACCAAAGCACCCATTTTTTCCGACCGCATTTTGTCTAAGATTAGTTGACTTCCAGCGCCTATCAAATCACGGGCTTGGTTCGTTATCTTCCTGGGTCGATTGCCTCAATCAGCTATTTGTCTTACTTGACTAATTTGATTCTTCACGATGTTCAATTCATGCATATGTATTGTCTAAAACGACTTGTCTGAACAGTGTAATGGACCCTATTCTTGTCCATGATAACAGAAAATATTTTGCATGCCATTCCAGGAACAGCCCGTAAAGAGGAAAGACATTACGAATGTGATAAAAATTCAGCATATGGTGACTATGATGAAAGATGAAATATGGAGTCTAAGATAATAAAAAAAAGAAAAAAAACTACCTCGAACTGCTTTTTAAAGATTGTTGTTTTAACGTTTCGGACGAGACTTTCTTTTATCAAATAACTATATTGGGTTCATGTCGTCTGTGCGGCGGTTTCATATCGTCACACCTCAAAATTTGTTAGGCGACTCGGTTTTTAGCATGAAGCCTGTCCAAGCGGGGTTTAAAACTGATAGAGCTATAGTTTCATATCAGTAGTTTTGCATTATCTGTCATGTATGACTATGAAGGAACAGTAAAGCTGGTATTAAGTCTTAAGCCTGTAAGGGATTTGCGTAGAGGAGTCTGATTGCTACGCGAGGTTTAAAACTAATAGAAGTATAGCTTCATGTAAATAGTTTTGCATAATCTATCATATACCACCCTGAAGGAACAGCAAAGCCGGCATTCAACCTGATTCTTGTAACTGAACCGCGAATCTGCGAGTCTTTGTTACGCTAATACTGAAAGAAAAAGTTTCATATCAATAGTTTTGCATTATCTATCATGTGTGACTCTGAAGGAACCATGGGGTCCAGCAAACATCGAAGATGGCCCCCACGAAGGAATTTGCAACGTGCTTCTATAAGTGCCTAGACTACATAAAAGAATCAATTTAACGTGCAAATTGCAAAACAGATCTCCTCAATCAGACGAAATTTTATTTTCGCACATTCAACCACTCACTAATCCATTAATCTCACTAAGAACTCAGGGATTTTACGAATCACTAATGCAATGTCGAGGGATCTTTTCGAAAACCATAAAACACACTGATTTGTTTTGATTTTAACCTTAAAAGACGTTTCGATGACAATATCTGCTTCTTGTCATTATGAGGCGCCAAATTGTTTTCCTTGTGTGCCCGGGTCAAAATGTTAGTCCTGCCCACCATTTAAACTAGAAAAGGCAAAGACAAGGGGCGTAACTTGATGAAGACAAAGTGAGAGTAATTGCTCATAATAATTGCGAGTTTAGCCGTTGATTTTTTTTCTGAAAGTTTCTCATGACCCAAAACAAGCATTATAAAGCATTATTACAACCCTGTTTTGTAGAAAAAAGGTTTTAAGACGTCAAAAACGATTCCGTGATGTTGCCAATCGTTGGTAGAATCACCGTCATTTCAATACTGACCACTTGTCAGAAACGATAGCAGATGACGCCAAAGAGCTGTCCTCATGACCTTTGGAGATGAAGCTGAGATTTAGATTAACAACGGAGAACAAGGTAACGAAAACAATGAAACATTTGAGTAAACTTCATGTCTCTCGACGCACCTCGAAATCAACAAACAGGCAGAGTGTACTAGTACATCCTTGCCACTTTTAACTTAAAGATTTCTTCCGAGTGCCTCTTTGGGGTGTGTGATAAAATAAGTGAAGAGAAACCATGTGACAGAAGGGAAGGTTATACATGAACTGTTCAAGGTCAAAGAAACGTCTTTGTCACTTTTGATCGTAATCCCCAAACAGGTATTCAAAACATTTATGTTTCACTGTAGCAAGCATGGATGTTTGTTGAGGTCACTGTAGCTGTTTCCTGTGTTTTCAACTGTAGAAGATATGCTCATGCCCACCGTCATTTTTAAACATTCTGTCACAGAATGACAAAGGTGCCAGAGGCAAGCTTTAATTATAAGATATGTCACTATTGGGAACAATCACGGCACCTATGGCCCTTAAAACCCAAACCTGAAGAACGTACATAACTCCTTTATTGTCAAAAAAGCGTGCGAGAGTCCTTGAAACGCAAGACCACCCCTACAGTTCATTAAATAGTAATCACAGAAATGGTGGGAGGTTGAGATACAAAAAATTCTCACAACTACTCAGTATTAGTCGGTGATTTCAACATCTTGGCGTTACTCCCATTCAAACTCGTGCCAAACATTTTGAGATTAACCCTGACCAAAAAAAATTGTCGAGAACAGGACTTAACCGATTTAACATATCTCCTTGAAATATCGTCTTCGAATCAAAACAAGTTGAGATTCCGTGCACTGAAGTAGCTGTCAACAGCCAAGGAATTAGAGAAGTCGAAATCTGTTAAAACCTTTTAAGTTTCGATTTTGTTTTTGGATTTTAAGACGACGTGAAAGGGAAGAGATTGCTATTCGACTTTGTTGTGACAGCAGTATTTTAAAGTTTCACCCGTCGAGATAAAACAAAGGAACCTATTTTAATTTTGGCAAGAAAAACATCCATCAATCAATCTAATTTCTGAAGCTTTTTATAGGAAGACACAGTTGTCAAGCTTGTCGATTCTAGTTATTAGCAATTCAAAATCATTGATCCTTTAATTCAAGAAAGAAATCCCATCCCGGCCCACTGAGGCAATAAGACTAACACACTGAACACCTACACTGTTATTTGAAAAAGGCTTACTATTTTTGAACAATTCAGAAGAACACAGAGAGAAATTGATTTCTAAACGGTTAATTGCTCAAGAGCTAATCCAGTTAACTGTATTTAATAAACAATTCGCGAGCTCCGCCACTGAACAATACCTTTCCCGCCTCCCTTTACTGAGTTAATTCAATGTTTTGAGAGGCGTGAGGGAAAATGGCATTAGGGGACGGGAAGTGGTCAGGGATCGTTCAATTACACCACAAAAGCTAAACGAACGTACGATTGGCAGCTCTCTAAATGGGATTAAGGCTTTAATTGGAATACGCTGTTAACGAGCAGCAAGTCACCGAAAAGAAAAGGCCAAGTTAAAGTGAATCGTTTTAAGCCCTATAAAGTCTTTTGCTTTGTCTAAAAGATTTCAATGGCTATCATTTTAATTAACGTACATGTCAAAGAGGTGACATCTTTTTATCACCCTAAATAAATTCTCCTCAAACAGTGAATAATAACATGTGTTCTATGTCAATTCAGGCGAGTCATACATGACGTGTCTCAAGCTTGCTCATTAACCAACCCACACATTCCTACCTACCCTTTGATCTGTGTACAGTCAATAGGCCAGCAGCCATCTTGAGCACCGTCCGTCGGGACTCGCGTTATGTCTTCTTTTTCCGTGAAGAACATCCTTAGTCTCCCGGAATCGTGCCTCCAAAGCTGCTCCAGCGCTACTCCAAGGGTTCCTAATATTTGCCAAGGTGTTAATCTCTCTCCCGATCGATCTACAGGATCTAATTGCATAATAACGACGATGCCACCATCGGGCCAAAGCCAAGACAACACTTCGGGTAGGTAAAGGGCTGTGACTTGAAATACTCTTCCCAACTTCCACAGATTCATCTAAGGTTTATCCATTTTGTAGAGAGTTCACTCAGGCGAACGCTCGTTTGTCGCGCAGGTTGTGTTTAATCTCAAAAGAGTATGTCGTTAGATTTTCGTGACTTAGAACACGGAATGACATTTCGGAAAGCGTAACCTGAACAAAATCGCAGTACAAGAAACAGGCTTAAGATCAGCGTCACCATAATTTTATACTTTTAGTAGCCACAAGAGATGAAAACCTGTAGAAAGGGAATTTGTTAGGGACATGATTATACCAAAAATCCAAAGAAAGGTAATGTACAAGTGTGTTGTAGAAGCGCTCTTTCCCACAGTTTGGCCCCGTTTCTTCGCATCAAGCATTTTTGAATAGCTTACCTAAGTTAAGAGTACAAACTTGTAGATCACAAGAGTCCTTGACTACAGCTCCGCCTCGCGGGTAGTTTAAAACCAAATCACCCCTTAATCGGTGTTATCGAGCCTCATCAAACGCCTTTACCCGCTTTTGCTCGATTAGGTGCTCGACCACATCCTGAGTTGAACGAGCAGTGCAGCAGCGGCGATGTCTTACAGCAAGCTCCAAAACTCAGCAGAGATGAATCCAGTGAAGCTCCCAAGAAACGGAAACGCCGGGTTCTCTTCACCAAACAGCAAATCTACGAGCTGGAAAGACGATTCAGATATCAACGGTACTTGTCAGCTCCAGAAAGAGAGCAGCTCGGGCGAATGATAAACCTGACGCCAACGCAAGTCAAAATATGGTTCCAGAATCACCGATACAAGCAAAAGAAACAAGCCACCGAAGCTGGAGAGTACAAAGACTCACATTCGCTCTATCCAAGAACTGTGCCGGTGCCGGTTTTAATCCGCGAAGGTCAGCCATGTTATTCAAGCGATTATAGCAACTCGGTGGGGAATTACTTCTCAAACCAGTACCCACCAACTTATGACTACACAAACTCCTATGGAAACTCGTATTCCTACACGGCTCCCATCTCATCGATGAACTCGTCTTGCATGCAAGCGTATTCATACTGTAAATGGTAAAACAGTTGCCGTGCTCTTAAAACTGTGGAGGAATTATTTCACAATTCAATAACTGTGCATGGTCTTGTTTTGGCCGTTTATGAAGTGACAACCACGGCCAAGAGAGACTATTGAAACTGTCTGTCAGTCGAGGAGACCCAGCAAATTGCTGTTTCTCCCTGAGGTGCATTTTCTGTAGTAGTAATAAGAGAACGTGTAAAATATCACCAACAACCTAATTTAACTTCGAGAGTAGAAAATTGTAAATTTGTTCCACAGGTTGAACAACTCAGTCGTATCATTTCCATCACGAAATAAATGCTACACTTTCAAATTCAAGCAGGGTAAATCGGAAGAAATCTACGCTAAGTCGAAGAACAAAAAAATCAGATTTACTTTTCTTTTCTGGTAATATCTTGACCTTTTTACATGCAAGGAGTATGAAAGTGACATTTTAATTTTGCCATTGATGTATTCATCGAAGCGTTTTAGAGGTCCCCTTCGAGTTACCCCTCAAAAGCTAGCGTACATTTCGCTCGATCAGGACGTGATTCTAGCCATTGACAAATATGAATTGAAACAGCTAAGTTGAGATAGACAACCCCAGTCGAATTACAGTTAAACAATGAAAAACTAGTCGAATAGAATACTGTGCCAAATTTTTGCAATGAAAAGACAACCTGTTCTAATGAATGATGAATATCATAGGGCGTGTTTGTTTCATCGACCTTCCTTTCAAACAGACATTTCGCACCACCTTTTGCCTTGTGGTTAGATAAAGAAAGCTGTTCAAAGTATTAATTCGCCTTTTTATTTTGAAAAAAGACAGCACATCCCTTTATCATTTGAAATAGGAAACAAGCATTTAAGCCACATTAATATTTCAGGGAAATATAGAATTTCATAACACAGTTGATGAAGTTAATTATGAAGTGATTCGGACCCTTAGAGAGAGTTTGTGGTCGAAGTATGATTAATACAGTGATATTTGACTCTGTGTTGTCCTATTTGCCGCAAAGTAACAAACTCGCCAGAAACGTAAACCCAGCCAGCTAACCAAACTTACAAAGCCATACTACAAAATCCTTCGCAGTAAACGGTTTTCTATGGACGGTTGCCTTTCGAAACGCGAAGACCATGCATGACATGGAATTAAAGACAAATTGTAGAAATATTTTGTCCTGTTCCTTTGCTGCCGAAGTTGTAATTTATTTCACGTTAAAAGCTCATAAGAGAAATATAATTTAGCACGCTCTTTTGCCGATAGAATCGTGACGAGACTGGGCAAACAGTTTAGATGTAAGCACCTTCGCGTCTTTGTACTAGCTAAGGTAGCGCTGGCTCTCCTGTTAATATGATCCGATGTACATATATTTACATCCATGTCAGTAATATTACTTTAGATTGAAATGAGAAGTCCACAATAAAAATTCATCTGTAAGAATGTAAGCAAGTTGTACTGTTGGAAGTGCTGGCGACATAAAAAAAAATATTGATGGGAAAGGAACAGCTGACATCCAACTCACTCATTTCAGTGAAGTTTGGCGTCAAAAATACAAATGCAAATCTGCCGTGTGTGGTAGAAAACTGTTTTCTGGAAAGCGGGATTTCACGTGTGGAACTTGGCATCGCTATAGTGTGTACGTGGAATCCAAGAAGTACTGACCTATCAATAATATTGATTATTAAAACTGAATCAAGGACGCTGAGTTATCGCCCTTTTGCTCTCCGGAAAGAACGGGGCCAATATTCCTACCGTATCGAGTGATACTAGGTGATTTCTCTTCAGCAATCGATTGAAGACTAACAGTTTGGGAACTAAGAATTTTAAGAAAAAAGCTAACACTTAAGAATATTTTAAAAAATGACAGAACTGCCCTGAGCTGGGGCATGAGTTATTAGGCAGACGTTTCAAGAGAGAAGAATGGCACCTTCCCTTCAAGAGAAAAGAATGGCAACTTCCCTTCCAGATCATTTCAAACATAAGTCTGGGTTACAAGTAATTACTAAACTTATGCTAGGGCTTGCAGCAATTACAAACTGGGACAGAATTAGCTAGTAAAATTCGAACAGACCTGTGGAACAGACTCAAGAATGAAGTAAGAGGTCTTGTCTTCGAGATCATTGTAAAACATGACCGTTTGTGTCACAAGACATTACTAGGAATATTCTAGGACTTCGAGAAATTATTTTTACAAAATATGAGATTTGCCTTTACCATATGATGAGCTGAGACAAAAACTGGTTGGTGAAAGTTTGAACCGACTTTTCAAGAGCGAAGTAAGAAGTCTTCCCTTCGAGATCATTACAAAGCATGACCGCTTGTGTTACAAGACATTGCTAGGGATACACTAGGACGTAGCCTAAATTATTTTTGACAAAATATAGAATTTGCCTTCAGTTCAAACTGGGACATAAATTGGTCGGTGAAATTTAGAGAGGAGTTTTCGAGGGGTGAAGTTAGAAGTTTTCCCTTCCACATCATTCCAAAACATGGTCGCTTGTGGTACAAAAAATTACTAGGAATATTCTAGGACTTGTAGAAATTATTTAAAACAAAATAGTCGATTTGCCTTTAGTTCAAACTGGAACATGAATTGGTTGGTGAAACGTAGAGCAGAAATTTCGAGAGTAAAGTTTGAAGTCTTCTCTTCCAGATCATTCCAAAACATGGCCGCCTGTGTCACAACAAATTACATGTAATACTCTAAGACTTGAACTGAGAAATTTTGCAAAATATCAGACTGCCCTCTTACCTTCAGTCCTTAAATGATGGTGAAAGTTTAAAAAAAGTGATGCAAGGTGTTCTTTACTTAAGCTAATCGTTCGGGCTCAACAGAAATATTACAGGAATTAGAAACTATTCTAGGACTGAGGTTAACGAAAAAAAAGTTAACAAAATGTCTGAATAGCCTTTAGTACTAAAGTGGTGCATAAGTTAGTTTGATCCATTTTGAGTACAGACTTTTCAAAGAGTGAAGCAAGGAGTCTTTCCTTTGAGAACATTGCTAAAATAACCTTTTGGGTTTCAAGAAACGTGGACAAACATCCTTGGACTTTCAACAAATATTCTATAAATTTTTCAAAATGTCCTGTTAAATTGCTTTCAATAGAGCCGGGTTATGGGTTGGTCATTTGTCGTCCTTGTCAGGTATGCACGGAAAGGGTGCAATGCTTGCACAAAGACTTTTTCTTCGGGGTCAAACTATAAACAATCTTGCAAAAATTAGTTAAAAGTGGCAACCTATAACAATTACTTCGTTGCACTTGCCAATGACAAACTCTTATGCCAGCAGAATGGTCCGCGAGGACTTAATCGACGAATGAAACTGAGGAACAACACTAGAATACGAGCTCGACTAAGAGAAGACCACGAGGCTGGTTAGTAATAGAGTTCCTGTAAAGTAACGCAGCTAGGCGATCTTCTTAGTTCCTAATGCACCTAAAGGCACCTTACGACGCAAAACGTTTTACTTAAAGCCTAACACGAATTCAGCCAAATATAAGCCTTGAAATATCTTAGTTTGTTATTCCCTTCGTGCAATAACCTCGTGCACTGTAAACAAATGGTGCATGATTTCCCCGCTCGCCTGCCGAGAGGCATTTCCGAATCTTTGGTCAAAACACTACGGGAAGGTCAAATCTTGAAATCACGATCATTTTTATCTACTACTCGTACACTAGCAAACATAATCCTAAGCCATTTAAGACTTAAGGAACAAAAACATCAAGACGAAATTCATTCAGCGTTTGTTTTAATTTGGTCTTGACGGCGTTATAGACTTGGCGTTAAAATAAAATACTGCCTTGATTACCATACTTCTCAGCTTAAAGCGATTACAAAAGCTGTTTTCACATTTCTTAAAATTAGTAGAAAACGAAAAGAATTTTGGTTTGAGCCGGCGCCGGGTTTAAATCTAATTTGTAAAGCCTGAGCGTGGAGTGACAGCTAAAACTGGTGGCCCTCCCTTCTATAGTCAATTGTCCATTAACATGACGTGTTTGGTTTCATTAGTCCTTTTTGTTCAGTGTTAGCCGAAATTTGAACTGCAAGTTTCATCGCGTATAAAGTGTAAAACCTTATGAACTGTATCTTATCGGTTCATCGTTTAAAACCACCAAAGAATGAAAACAGTTTAGACTAAATGCTAGTCACGTAGATGGACTGCCAAGTGATTTGGTAGATTAGTGCTCCCTACTGAAACTTTGTCTGCGAAGAGAGAAATTTTCCGTTGGCAAGGAAAATCGTACAAAAAGAAATTGAAAAAGTCCTCTTCTTAAAGAGAGAGTTCTTTAATTAACCGGCTCGATCTGAGTTCTACAAAAGGCATTCGACCATTTCCCGTTGGTGGAATGGCCCTCTACT
>Ga0126343_10001707_pt1 | contig 10641 bp, 10 predicted proteins | sample Cyp2metagenome_FD_92531 | JGI IMG/M metagenome (GOLD analysis project Ga0126343, IMG submission 92531) | Coral microbial communities from Lord Howe Island, Old Settlement Bay, Australia - Cyphastrea 2 metagenome | ecosystem: Host-associated > Invertebrates > Cnidaria > Coral ... | reverse complement strand
TTTATTTTCACCCCGAAAAGGTCATGGCCTTAAGCAAATTATGCCCTGAAAGATTGCCTGCAATAAGCTGGATTCAACTTAAGACTTCAGGAGACCCGGTTTTCAAAACTCCAGGTAGATTTAAGTAGCAAACTGGTGGGTGGAGATTATTGGGCGAGCTCCCTGGAGAAAAATTTAAATTTTGCAGAGTCAGAAATGATATTTCGGGGGTAATGGGATACTTTGCCTCATTATTCATGCCATTATAGTACACTTTATAGTAATTATTTGGGGGTGACCACCATTCAGAGCCTATTTTTTGGCCAATGTCTGCTGCTTTAAAGCCTATTTTTTTCCATGGCCAGTGTCCTAGGATTAGAAAAGTAGGGTGGAATGTTGCGTGGTTATTTTGGTATAATTGCCACATTTACATAAATAATGAGCATGAACAGCAAAATGGTAATTGAAACTGAGTAGTAATATTTGCTGAGATACAGGTGGATTATGATGCATCCTGTCTTGATATGATGCTTCTCATGCTGTCTGTTTACAAGCAAATAGTTTATTATTCCACATAAAACAGTTTCCAACTCCCAATACATTGACTTGAAATCTACCAAGTTCAGCTAACCTGGATTCCAGTAATGACTCTGAATTGACCTGTTTGGCGCATGGAGCATTCTTGTCATAGTTTGTTTGAGTGAAAGGGCCAGGTTTCTTTTCTACATCACCACTTACCGCTATTATGCGATTCATGAGCTACCCATAGTATTTGTACACAGGAGCATTTTAATTTCTTTAAACCATGTTCCTCAGTATAATAATAAACACAGGCAAGTGACTTTCTGTTTTCGGGTTTTTAATTTGTACAAAGAGCAAACACAGTATTGGGCAGCAATGATATATGGATCGATAATCTTTTTTTTCTGAATTACACATGACTGCAGGTGAAGTTGGTACTAAGATGGCCTTCATTCAAAACAATGTAAAAAAAATCACAAATAGCTAAGTTAATTGAACATCACTAAGTGAGATTAATCAAACTAAAATAAACTTAATTACACTTAACTACAGAAATGAAAGCAAATTAAGTACAACATAAACAATGATACACTGGCAGGAATGTACAAGGCTGTCCATAATATTATAGAGAGTGACTTGGGGACTAGTCCAATATAAGACCCAAACGGGGAGGGTTGGGGGGAAAACTGCCAAAATGCTGATAGCGCTTACGATTGCTGGCTATTACATACAGTGAATTATTGCTAATGCTAATGCACATCTAATAATCTTATACTAGTGTGATTTTACTTTCACTCGCAGCCAGTATTTAAGTATCCATCGAACTTAGACACGTGTAAATAGGTACATGCAGTGAAATTTTGATTACAAAATCATTGTGCAATGAGATTGACCGAGTCCCAGTATACATGTTTGTAATTTAGACAGGCTTCACCAAGGATACCAATGCCTTCCATTGAGGTTCAACCTCTACTCTCTAGCTGATTTATCCTTATGATCAGATATGAAACAAAATTTATCACTTAATCTATGGTATGCACTGTGTCTTTTTTGCACAAGTATGCATGAAGCTTTGATGACTGTGGCACAACTCTTCGGACATGTATTTGCACTTGAATCACAACCTTTTAACTCTTTTACAGAAGACGCTTGCTTTATTTGGGTTGTGGAAATTCTTGACACTGCTCTACTCCTTCGTAATTCGCCTTAGGTTCTGTTGACACAAATCTGTACAGTTTATTGTTATATTTTACCTCTACTGAAACTTTATTTATGTCCGGTGAAGAGGAAGTTCTCATTCCCTCGTTGCTGTTGTGTTCATTACGTGACTCACTCAACTCACCCTGACGTGTGTTGTTGCGGCATGTGGTTTGGAGAACAGCAAGCGAAACTTGTAAATCTTACTGGCCAAGAAGGACAGCTTCCTCTTGTTAAAGCGACTTTTAGCGAGAGATTGGCTTGTATTGGAAATATTTTTCAGCAGATTGTAAAGTATGCAGATTCTGGATCAAAACTAGTGGAGCTAAGAAATTTTTTTAGAGTGACTACTGTGGCCGCTACCATTGATGTGTATGTTTTACGTTGAAGAGTTCCATAGGAAAAGCACAATAGCCGGACAGTTATGATTACACTGTACTTACCATTTCGGAAAAACAGACAAGCGACTTACCAATATGGCTGCCTCAATTTCGTAACCTGCCCCTCACTAGTCTGTTAAAACATTCAAATTTTTGCACATGTGTATTTCAGGTCTATCGAAGTCAATTTTGGATTTATTAAGGGGGAGGTTAAGCGGAGAAAATTGTCATTTCCGTCTACGGTCGACAACTTCCTATCCACACTTCGTGCCGACGATACTAATTCATCGCGGTATGACGCAATGGACGAGCTAAAAAGAGAGGTGATACCTTGCATACGGCGGCTAAGCCCGCAGCACGATCGGCAGTCAAAATTTTGGTGTCCTAACAAAACGATACTATAACAGCCTTTTTCGTCGCAGCTAACAAAATTAAAAACAATGCGTAAGTTTGCTTTGAGTATTCCGGGTTTAATTTGTATGTTTGGGTAATCAAATGATTTCGAGTGCAATTTGGAATAAATAAGCACAAATACATTTTTCAAAGAGTACAAAAAATTGCACGAGCCTGATGGGCGAGTGCAATTTGTAGTTTTGAAAAAATTTACGAGTGGTTATTTACTCCAAATTGCACGGGACAAATCATTTGATTACTTGTTAATAATATACAAATGACAATTTCTGTTACGCTTTAGTATTTTACGTGACAAATGAAGGATCTGGCTGCTTCAACTTTATTGGATGAAAATTTGACATGTAAATCCAAGCGTAAAATTCATTTACTCTCTCCAAGTCATGCAAAAAAAACTGAGCGGTTTCTTTATTGCTTGTGAAAAGCAGTCTTTATTCACATTTGAATTCAAGAACATGAAGTGAAAGCAAAAGAAAACTTTTCCGTGGTTTTGATGAGACCTTCTTTAAAACTGTTTTTCGAGTGGTTTAAAAAAAAGAACTGTGCCGTGTTCAAGTTTATCTTTGCGAAGAAATTCTTCAACCAGCACAAGTTGCTCTAACCCAAATGCCGAGAAATAAGGCTAAAATCTACCAAGAAACGGATTTTCTTAGTACTAAAGGACATCTATTAACTTCATCTGGTTGCTTCCTGACTTTAACGTCTTCACTGGACGTTGTACAGGTTTGATTTGCGTTTGTCGCGTTTTGTTTGCGAACTTATCTTATCTCTAAGCTTTATTCTTTCGCCGGCAAACGTCGAATGGTTAAACTCTCGTCTTCAAATTACGACATGGCAGGTTCTTAGGACGTCTTGTTGGGTCCTACTTCGCCCTTTGCTTCATAGTACTGACAAAATTTTAAAACTGACTTTTCCAACTGGGATTTTCTCATGCCGTCGCGTCGCGATCGGCATTTCAATCCAGTCGACTCAAGTTTGACTTACGTTTTTCATCTCACGGACTTTGTGGATATTTCTTATCTGACACGCTTCGCGATAACTTGTTTGGTAACTCTTTCTGAGCTTTGTGTTTTGCTTTGTTATGAAGTCTTTGTATTTAAATTTAGGTTAAGTGTTTCAGTCTTCGTCTCATTTTTGTCCGCCATTTTGTTTGTCCTGGCTCAATTTTGTCGGAGCTGTCAGTCATTTTAAATTTCACCATTTTGCACTCAATTTTACTGTTTTGCACTCATATTCTTTTTTTTGGCACTGGTGAAATTGCACTGTTCACTAATTTGAGATTAATTGACATGTCCTCAGGATATTAGACCGCAGGAATTGTTGCTTGTATATTATTAGACGAGGAACAGCATGTTTTGTTCAAAATAAGACAATTATTGTCCTACCTGGCGATACTCGACGAATTACGCGCGAAGTGCCATGTCGTACGCCGGCGACCCATTTTTGGCGCCAATATAGAAGCTTAGAAAAACAAAATGGTTTATACTTTTCACTTTTTGCCAACTAGTGGATATGTAATGCCATCTCCAGTGAGAAAAGTAAAAATATTATATAATAATAAGAAGAATAGTAAGAATAATTATAACTATAATAATAATAATAACAATAACAATAATAGCAGCAGCAGCAGTAGTATATGTAGTAGTGAAATACACTTGTGGTAAAACAAACAGCTCACCTCATGAAAACAAATTCAGCTCGTTCTCTGAAAAAGAGTGATCTAATCTTAGTAGTGCTGCCATTTGAAGCATTGTCATTTTAATTCAGGTCTCCTGACAGACATGTTATGTTCTAAGACTATATTATGAGCTTAAAATAAACTTGAAGCACTACCAGATGTACTTGTGTTATTGAATAACTAGAAATATAGGTGTAAGTACATTATGCATAAGAGTGTACAGATTGAAAATTTTTATATGATTAGAGCTTTTTCCCCCATCTCAAAGAGATGGATTGCTGGAATGTTGGAAGTCATGTAGTACATTATTTAATTTTTGCCTACATTTATTGTGATAATTAGGAGAATGTGTGTGTGTACTTGAAGAGTAGACCAAAATTTATTTACATTTGACGCTTCTTTTGCAGATGGTAAAAAGAAGATCTTTGCAACCATGTTCATAAGAAATGCAACATTGGATGACGACAGCCTGTACGGTGCCTTGGGAAGTCATGAGTGTCATGGATATGTGGTCGGTGAACCTGACGACAGGGCAAGGCATGGCTTTAGTGTTAACGTTATCACAAGTACGATATGCACACTTTTTTCTTGTACTTTCATTTAGAAATAGAAAACATGTACTGTGTTTCTATCGAGTTTTAGTATCAATCTACTAGTGTATGGTGGCCCACAACTGCCATAGCTGTTTTGCATATTTTTACTACATTTTTCCTCAAATAAATAGTTTTACTTAAAAAAAAAACAACAACAACAACAGGAAAGTTAAGTTACATTTGCTTAACTTAAAACGAAATGAACAAAAACATTAATGAAAGCTCATTGAAAAAGTAAAACAAGAATTAAAACTAAAATTAACTTAAAATGAATAACAGTTAATTTTAAATCTATTTTACATCAAATGGAAAGCAAATCCACTAAAATGAAACACATTATTTTCTTATCGAATCAAAAAGAAAACAAAACAAAATATCTCCATGGCCCAGAGCTGCCATAGACCAGCATGCTTTGCGAAATTAAACAATGGAAGCCAGCACACGCAACGCGAGTTGGATGGAAGATCTGGACTTAAAAGAAGAGCTACAAAAAACGGAGTAGTAGTGTGTTCGCTAAGGCCTTAAGAGCGCCTTTTTTCGTGACCGAGTGAGAGGTGGCACAGAGTCCAAAAAATGACTACCCTGATATTTTGCTCAAAGATATCCCATGATGAGTTAATAAACGTGGAATAACTTTTTTGCCTAGATCTATTATTGCTTTCCAGAAAATTCGCAAAAACTGTACAAGATGCCAACCACTTCAAATATGGCGGTCATTGGTTTGCTGAGTATCAACACAAGAACTTCGCTCCTGAAAAGTGCAAGAGCAAGTTCGCTCTTCTTCTTTTTGTGTATTTGTAAGGAAGGTATTGGCAAAACATTTAACTCGAAAACAGGATTTTTTCCTCTAAATTGAATTCACAGCGAGTGTTTAAAATCCAGCAATATTTCATGGTTTCAAATTCTTATTGTGGAGCATTTTTTCAAGACACGTTTTTCCTATGCGGTATAACTCCGAATCGCCTGAGATATAAGTTGTGATTAGTGGAAGTGTTCATCTTTTGAAGGATATAAAAATTAGTTTGGGGCTTTTAGTTACTGCACGAAAAATGCACGCTCAATTTCGGGAAAATCGCTGCCGTGAGATGTCAACAACTACAAATAATCTAATTAGAGTCTCTGCTGTCGAGCCCAAAATTAAAAGCAAATCTTTGTTCTTGGCATCCCATAAAATAAACTCAATACTGATAAGCTCACCTTGTAAATCCAGAGGCTATAGATGGGGTCTTATCCCTGTTTGTGTTCAAAATAATCGTCCTCTAAATCCTCCGTTCAACAGTGGTCAACAGTGTTTACCGACGAGTAACCGATCTGAACAGCACCTTAATGGCTCCTGTAGAAACATCGCAATTCTTGAAAGTATCAAGTATTTTTCAGCTTCTATCCTTCTATAATGTACAAGTGAACTTGTAGACAGTAAATTCTAACAATCTTAGAGGCCGAAACGACCAAAATTACCAAGTCCCGTGCTAGCATATTCGAAACATGTTTGTACGTCACGCAATGAAATGTCACACGCCTTTTAATTTAAGGAAGGCCCACGAAAATGGAACATTGAAGGGTGCTATATTTTGCAGAAAAGCAATTTTTTTTTAAAACATAAATAGATAAAGAAAACAACTGCTCTCGATCTAGCATACTTAAAACAAATCCTTGACGGAAAGGCCGAAACGAAGGACGAAGGATCAGAGAGGAAAGACCGACCGACACCGACCGGAACAACTGTAAATGAAAACAAACAAATTAACACCAGTACACTTGAATAGAGACAAACGTAAACTTTTAAGGGGAACAGGAACGTAACAATAACAAAAAAATTGAAACACAAAATTTCTTAAAGAAACAGATGATCATTGAGTTTTGTACACCGGCGGAGTTGAGATTGTGCTGCCTCTATGCATATGGAATGGAAATTAACGGAGGGGGACAGTGCTCCCAAGATAAAGGTCAAGCAAAAGAGAAAGGTGCTCTTATGCTCCTGTTACTTTTATGTGGATGTGGGAAAACCATCTCCGCAAACGCTCAGTCTGTCGACGTAACTGAATCTTAACGCGGACATCAATGTTCACTGCCTGTGATGATGATTTTGAAGATGCCTATCTGTCCTGCTTGTCGCTCATCTTTAGGCACTGGGTGACGAATAGGCTCTCAACAATGCCGTGTGCCAGAATGACTATCGAGTCATGCCTATGGGAAACCTCGTAAGGCTCACCGTTAAATCAAAGACCATTCTTAAACGTGCGGGTACATTTATTCCTACAAGTGAATATATGAAACACCGTATATTTGAACTGCGAAGAAAGATACGAACATATGATTGATCATCGCAGTTAAGCAGTTGTGAAATTAAATCCTGAAAAAAGTTAGGCCTGCACGGGATTCGGACCCATGACTGCGATACCGTTGCAGTGCTGTACCAACTGAGCTATCAAGCCATCTGGGAGCTGGTCATTTTGTGAGTTCATAATAAACCCGTGAACCATAATACAAGTGAATGTATGAAAGACCGTATATTTAAACTGTGGCTAAACGTATGATGCATACAACTTGGGTTCTAGCCTGTTCCAGGCTCACGGCCAGTGGGGACGATCAAAAAAGCGGGCGCGGGACGAACGGGACGAGTGGGATCTCGTTAAAAAATATAGGAGAGGGCGCCCTATCCTATTTTTTTTACCAGATCCCGCTCGTCCCGCGCAAACTTTTACGATCAACCCCATTGACCCAGAGCCTGGAGCAGGCTACTTAGTTTCGAATCCCTGGTTGAGGCCTGAAGTCAGGCTTTAATTTCACAACTACTTAAGTTATGTGTACAACTTCGATAATCCATCATATTTATTCCTCTTTCTTTCTTTGTTTCCTTTTTTTGTCTTTCCATCTTTCTTAAAACCGCTTATTTTATATAGCGTAGCTTAAATAAAGCCTGCACCTTTTTCCGGATAAGAAATAACAGGCACTGACTCTCGCGGCCTGTAAATACGGCTTCCCTGATATGGTTTCGTCGATTGAATCCGGTTTAGGCCGGGATATCAAATTGAGGCGGGTGTGGCTATTTGGCCGACGGTATCATTAAGCGCTGTGTGTACGGTGTTTCCGCAAGGAAATCTGTTGGGTAATATAATTTTCCTGCTCCATGTTCCACCCCTTGGGAGGAGCCCCGATATTAAGGCTTCGGCCGGTATAGATGAGAACTGTATCCTACATTTTACGGCACTCGCCAGTAGTTAGTGATACAAATTAATGGTGGATTCAGACCTTAAGGTAACGAAGGGGCCCCTTTTTTTTGTTTTGTTTTGTTTTCCCTGCCTGCTTTTTTTCCTTTCTACGATTTTTTTTTTACCCAAAATGAGGGGCGAGGGGGGAAGGGTCCACCAGCCCTTCCCCTAGATCCGCCACTGCAAGTTGATAAATACAAAGAAATAACAGAGTCTGATGTGTATTCACTTGACATTTTTAAACCATGTTTTCAAACATAAAACATTGAGCGTAGGTACATAATCTTATCATAAAAAAAATGTTGACCAGATATCTAGTATCTGTCTCAGCTGGGAGGCTCAGTCTCAAACCGATACACGTCGACGTAGTCATATACTACCACATGTCGGTGTTATTGGATGTCCTGTACAGTTTCATTGCGTGACACACATTAGCGATATATCTTGGACACGCCTCCGCTAAATGCGCGTCTTCCGGCTTCAAACTTTTTTTTACCGGCTACAACTACAAATAATTGAATCGTCGTTCTCTATCATGCAGTCAAGTTGTCTCCATTACTATAGCCGCATGGATTGAAAATATGGTTAAGTCTGACAAAAACTACGATGTTTTGTGCAAGAGCCGTACGGCATGCTTGTTTGTTGAGTTACGTGGTAAAATAATATCGAAGCGATGATAACAGCTTGGGTGAGAACATAGTGATAAAACCCCATCTAGAGCCCCTGGCTTTACAAGGTAAGCTTATCAGTATTGATTTTTATTCTATAGGATGCTAAGAACTAAGATTTGCATTTAATTTTGGGTTCGACAGCAGAGACTCTAATTAGATTGTTTGTAGTTGTCGACATCTCACGGCAGCGATTTTCCCGAAATTTAGCGTGCATTTTGCGTGCAGTAATTAAAAGCCCCAAACTAACTTTTATATCCTTGAAAAGATGAACACATCTACTAATCACAACCTAAGTCTCAAGTGACTCGGAGTTATACCGCATAGGAAAGACGTGTCTTGAAAAAATGCTCCAAAATTAGATTTTGAAATGATAAAATACTGCTGGTTTTTAAACACTCGTTGTAAATTTAAATTTAGAGGAAAAAATCTGGTTTTCGGTTTAAATGATTTGCCAATACCTTCCATAGAAATAAACAAAAAGAAGAAGAGCGAACTTGCTTTTGCACTTTTCAGGAGCAACGTGCTTGTGTTGATACTCGGCGCACTAATGTCTGCCATAAGGTCGGCATCTTGTACAGTTTTTGCGAAATTTCTGGAAAACAAAAGTAGATCTGAACAAAACAAATATACCACGTTTATTAACTCATCATAAGGTATCTCTGAGCGAAAGATAAGAGTAGTCATTTTTTGGACCATGAGCCACATTTTTGCGTTTTCATGTGGTCTTCGGGGCCATTCTCCCTTAAAAGGGATGAGATTCTAAACTTTATGTAACGAGATTTTGTTGACTACGCTTGGAGTATGCGAGCCCTTGATCGAAGAATGCGTCATTTCGATATCCGCTACACGGATACTGATGTCACGGTTGAGGAAGTGAAATCCGCAGTTCGAAAAGAACTTGACGGGCCAGGTAAACTTTTGGGCTACCGAGCCATGCATAACAAGATAAGGCAAGAATATCTATAAAACGTGCCAAGGAATTTGGTACATGCCATAATGTTTGACCTCGACCCAAAGGGACTTGAAGCTCGATGTCCAACTGTAAAGAAGGGAAAGACTAAAGGTCATTTCTCAACAAACGGAACCAACTGGGTACACTCGATGGACAGGCATGATAAGCTCATGGGATATCAGAAAAGCACTTTCCCTCTACCTATTTACGATTCTATCGACGCAGCCAGCAGAAATATCCTTTGGCTGAAGATTTGGACTGGCAACTCGGATCCTAAAAGGATCGCGCGCTGGTATCTAGAGCACTTGTATGAAACGAGGACAGTTGCGTCCCACATTAGAATCGACAAAGGAAGTGAAACTGGAAATATGACGACAATGCACTTGTATCTTCGTCAAACTAATGGTGACATGAATCGTTTTGACACCGTAAAATATGGGCCAGCTACTTCAAACCAGGTATGTCATTATCTCAGAAAAATGAAATTCGCAATTCCACAGTAAGTAGGAAATTTGTGATGTATCATAGATAGAATGGTGGTGGAAGGAACTTCATGAACGGCTGGAAAAGTACTTTAAAACTACTATCGGGCTCAAGGGTGAAGGATATTATAATCCACATGATGAAGTTCATAGGTGCATGTAAATTTTTATGTTCTAAGAAAAATTATAAATTACCATTGAAAATAGGTCTGCTCAATATGTAAAACGTAGTTAGTTAACAATACTGAGCGAGGATTTTTTTTGAGTTTTATACATTGCCATACGACAGACTTTTCCCCCCACAGGAAGCTTCTATCTTACTTACTAATTCCTTTTATACAGCGTCAACTTGATGTATTTCAAGAAACTGTGTGGGACAGTCACAGGATGCGCACACCAAAGAACACTGTCTTACCTGATGGAATTCTTTCTCTTCTTATTTGGCAGTGGGATAAGGGGGGGGGGGGGGGGGAAGGGGGTGTTGGATACTTTATGACTTACCATACTTGGTTTGATTTTTACAGGATTCCCACAGAGGAACGGTTAAAAACGGGTGCTCGGCAC
>Ga0126343_10001706_pt1 | contig 10645 bp, 10 predicted proteins | sample Cyp2metagenome_FD_92531 | JGI IMG/M metagenome (GOLD analysis project Ga0126343, IMG submission 92531) | Coral microbial communities from Lord Howe Island, Old Settlement Bay, Australia - Cyphastrea 2 metagenome | ecosystem: Host-associated > Invertebrates > Cnidaria > Coral ... | reverse complement strand
CATGGTTTTCCCCAGCGCAAAGGATGTTGGGAAAAGCGAGAGCGAAAAACCGCTGGCTAAACAAAGGTCGCAGCGAGTGAATTAGCATAAATTAAAAGCTCCCGACACACCTAGCTATGCTTTTGCCATGTGAAATGTTATGAAGAAAAATTAAATTAAAGAAAAAATAATTTGTGTAAGAGATGTTAGTGGTTTTGAGCATTCTTTTGGATATAATTTTTAAACCAAAGGAGCTTTTACATAAACATAACTTTAACCAATAAGTATTGAATGAGCACTAATTACATAAAAGGTTCATGCATGTCCAAAAAGTAGGGGCTGAGTAACTCAACACTGATAGATCTGTAGTTCGAACTATTGTTTTGATACCGTGGTCCCAGAGGTTTTTCTTGATTTTTCCCTGCTCAGATGAGAGAACCGCGAAGCGGCGATTGATATAACGATATTACGAGTCGCAAAGCGGCGAGAAAGAAAAACCTCTGGTTACTTTGGACTTGAATCTCACTTTCATGCAGACGACAGCTGTCAAACGCATCCAATTTATAGTTACAAAAGGGACCAATGGTAAGTCGGCAAGCACGTCCTTATCAGCCGCTAATTTTTTGAAGAGGGGCAGACCCAGGAAATTGCTCCTATAACAATTTATTTCCACTCGGGTGGTGAAGAGTGTACTCTAACTCTTGACCGAGTCAAGCCGGTCGATGTAATGTTTCTCGCCAGGAAAAGTCCGGGGTAAACCCCATTGAAATCAACCAAATTGATTTCAAATGACTACTGCAGAATCTGTAGGATCAGTTTGAAAACTAGTGGTCGCTCTAAAATTAACATTTTTGCAAGAAAGAAGGATAATGAAGAGAATGTGGGGTTCATCGAGCTTACCATTTTGGAACAACATGAACTTCATCCGCAACGATCGCAAAGGTCGTGAGAAACATCGCTACGGAGCATGTTTCTCCACTTCTCGTTTTGTAGGAAGAACTCAGGACTTCCAAATACAAAGGAATAAGCTTCTTTGAGCAGATTGTTCTCGTCCATGTCTTCACTGCTCAAGCTGGCCGATGAAATGCCATGGTTTCGAAGTGGGTGGATACGAGAGTCTACCAGAGACTTCAGTGGACACATAACCAAAATTATGGCACGGTACATGAATAGCCTGACAGGTATAGATATTTGCAAACATCTGGGAGCAACTGAAAAATAATTGATTTTCCATGTCCTGTTGGCAATATGCCATGCAGAACACGTCCTTGAGGATTTATTGCGTGCAACGCTTTCTTGTGATGTTTGGTGAGACTTTTAATCTCTTGAAAACGCCGCTCGAGTACTGAGATAAAAATTTCTTCAACGTCACTTTCAGAAGCACAATCCATATCGAACACAGGCGAATCTTGAACGAGTACAAACTGAGAAGAGGACGGCTAACCGAAATGATCGCTATGAAGTATTTTGTAAACAATTTCCATCGCCGGTTGAGATAGGCTAAATTTATCATGAACAGTGCAGTGACAAATATCCCCACCATTCCCTCGGTTTTACCAATCGAACAAACCAATCATATTGATTTGCGTGTTTGTTAAAATATCAACCAATCAGAGCCCGAGGGTCAGATCCTGACCCTGGCATCTGCATGAAAGTGAGATTCAAGTCCACAGTAACAAGGGGTTTTTCTTTCTCGCCGCTTCACGATTCGTAATATCAAAGAAAAATCAAGAAAAACCTCTGGGACCAGAGTATTGTTTTGAAAACTTTTGAAAACATCCCTTGTTATGTGGTACTAAGAAGAATTCCAAAAGTGATTAAGAAACTATTACTTTTTTTCTTACTTTTTTATTTTACTTTTTTTTTTTTAATAGTGGTTGTAGGGAGAGGGCAGGGGTTCACTGTTTTACATTTCTCTGTCGTATATGAGTAATGCTTTAGGGCGGGGATACACATGAATTTAAGTGAAATTTTAGGAAAATAAGGAGAGATTGAAAGAGGGGAAAAAAGGTTATGGAACACCACCAGACAGCTGCCCAACCCCACAATGGCACCTCAGGTTGTTGGGCAACTGTTAGGTGTGTATCTACCAATTTTTAACTTCAAACTCTAATTTGAAAACATCACCAAATCTTCAAAATTTCCTATTTCCATAAATTTTACTAATCCTTTGAGAAAAACTATTTACCTCCAAATAAACCTAAAAATCACCAAAAAAATTACAAAACGGCCCAAAACTTATATATGTGAAATGAGCATAGATATTTTTGATTGCTTGAAAAGTAAACAAGATATTTGCATTAAAAACATGATACCCAGCCAAAATACGGCTTTCATTTGTATCCCCGCTTTAAGGGAGAACATTGAATTTTTTTTTTATGTAAGTTTAAAAGTGATTTGATATAAAGTGGGGTTTTAACCAAACATTTTTGGTTTCTGGCATCAGGAGCCATAATCAGGGGCTTCTGCTTACAAGTATGATGTCTGTTCGACAAACTGTTCTTCTAAAACAAGGAATGTTAAGTAGTCTTCTCCTACGCCATTGGACGGTTTAACTCCCTTTTATGTTTTACAATGAGAAATGTTTATGGATTAGCGGTTATCAGTCGGTTCAACAACTGAAACTGTTAAACTCCCTTTTCTGTTTTTAGAACGAGGAATGTTTATAGATTAACGGTTTTTGCATTACGTTTATCGGTCAGTTCGACGAACTGTTATGTATACTCCCTTTTATGTTTTTAGAACAAGCCAATGTTTATGGACTAGCGGTCTTTCAGGTCACATTCATCGGTCGTTTTGACAAACTGTTTTACCCGGCCTTTTGTGTTTTTAGAATGAGGGATGTTTATGGATTAGCGGTGTAAGATCGCAACGTCTCCTAAGGGTGTTATTGTGTGTTCGTTCAATTAAGGTGTATATTTAGTTTTGTATCGTGTACCATGTTGGAATGTGGTGGTGTGCAGCAATTTATTCAAATAGCTTGTATAAGCAGCGCTTTGGTTTTTCTTTTTAGTGCTCACAGCGCGGATCGAAGTTCAGTAGTAATCGAAGGATTTTAGTACAACTGTTGTCATCTTAGTCTTTTTTTGTAGCCAACATGGCGTTACAAATGTAAGTTTGTTTCTTTCGCGGGTTTTGTTTTGGGCTATTTTCACTTTGTTTATGTTTGTTCTGTTCGTATTTATTTCAGTTTTAACCACATGCAAAGAGTTACAGTAAACGTCGAACAACGTGTGTTAAAAATCAATTGCTGGAGATTTTGAGTCCTTTGGTAGTTATCAAGCGGTTTTTGCATTATGTTTATCGGTCAGTTCGACGAACTGTTACATATACCCCCTCCTACGTTCTTAGAACGAGCCGATGTTTATGGATTAGCGGTCTTTCATGTCACGTTTATTGGTCGTTTTGACAAACTGTTTTACCTGGCCTTTTCTGTTTTTAGAACGAGGAATGTTTATGTATTGGTCATTTTTCGCTGGCGTTTATCGGTCGGTTCGACTAACAGTTCTATTCCCTTTTGTGTTTTTAGAACGAGGAATATTCATTTGTTGGTCGTCATTCACGTGTATTCGCCGGTTCGTCAAACTTTTAATGTGGAATCGTGAATGAAATAACCATTCCCACGAATCAACGGATTCCACAATCTTGCACCGGGTCGCCGTTGTCACTAATAATGCAATTGTCCGACCGCACTCGTCAAATCAGCAGTAAACTTTTCCATTTGACGAATCGATCGAATCGACAGCACTTTGTCCACTTATCGCTAATGAAGTGCAATTTTCCGATCGACAACAAATAGAATGTTGTTTTGTTAGATGGATTCTATTCGACAGTATTGGACATGAGTGTATGACTAGTACAGCACCTAAGCATCTCCTTCGTCCTCTTCAGAGGCAGACTTTAATGGGAGATTTCCTTCGTCCTCTTCAGAGGGAGACTTAAACGGGAGATTTCCTTCATCTTCTTCAGAGGCAGACTTTAAAGGAAGATGCTTGTTTTTGAGATGCTTTGAAGCAAAAGGTCTTTGCGCTTCAAGAGGTTTTTCTACTTCTCATAACACTTATGTTCCCCCTCTCGTTCTAAAATGTGGCTGAGGACCTTGTCTGATTGGCATCTGCTGTTCTCTCGTTGTGCTTCATGTGCCCGTGGATTAAGCGCTTTTTCTTTGGTGACAGTTTGTACGCTTTATCGCACATCATCTTTCTGATCGTTGTAGCTGTCACCCTTTGGTCATGGCAGATACCAGCAGCCTCGAAAAACCGACTGACTCTCCTGCCAATGGTACCTGCTCTGAATGCGTGCCCATCATCTTTGATAAAGAGCACTTCCTCACCAGCAGCAGCGAAATTGGGTCATATGTGAAGCACATAGATCTGAAGATAGGAGTAAATTCTGCTGGTTACTGTGAGTTCCGCTGGACCCTGATGCCTGGTCGTTTTGTGCTTATCGAACAAGATGCTGTAGCAGTCATTTGGTGGGTTGTAGGTGGTCTGCTAGAAACAGCTGATCAAGCAATTTTCAAGGGGTCCAGGTCTCAAGCTGTTTTCATACAGGGTAGTAACCGACAGGTAATCTCAGACAGCAATGAGCTCCTTAAAGGAGTTACGACCTTTTTCTCTGCGTCTAGCCTGATCAATTTGATGGCATCTTCAACAGGCTCCGAAGCCTGCAGCACGCGGACGTCAGCTGGAGTGAGCCGAACAAAGGCTTAATCGACTTTTCGGGTGGTAGTTTGGTCGCCCGTCCTTCTGTGTATGGTAGAGCGATAGTCAGGCAGATGGTCCCTGGGAGCGAGGATGACCTCTTTGTGCCGTTGGTTAAGCATGTCCTCCCTGTAGAGGAGTCCCTTAGAATTAAACTTGGCAAAAAATTCTATGCTTCTGAGGTAGACTTTGAGGGAATTGCTGGTGAGCTCGTTGTTCTTAAGCTTGGGCACACAGAACTTGTCCCAAATGTCAAGTCCACTGCGTTTGGCCACACTGGACTGATCAGTGCCATTCGGATCGAGGGTTTCAATGATGGTGTCTACCTGCCTGACATTAACTAGCGCTTGCCTTTAGGAGTGGGCTCCGCCCTCCACGTGCAGCAGGTACTTGTAAAAATGCGACAGAGTGTTTGCGGACATTGCGATCTGGATATTTGGCCAAGTAGATATCTGCCCACTTCTTCTGTTCGGTGGCCGACATGGTGTCTTGCTCCTCTTCATCAGACTCAGCAAAGCTGCTGATATCACCTACATCGGCATTTACTTTTAACTGATGTTGGTTCACTTGTGGATGCTCATCAGAGGTGCTGCCATCTGACATAATAATGCTCCCGTCTTTGCTCGAACTGGAGCTAATGTGCTTGTTTCGGCGTTGCCTTTTCTTGGCTGCTTTAAAGGACAGCACGGGATTCTTTCTTTTTCGCTTGTGCGAGCTTCTGGCTGGTAGTCTCTTGCAGGTGGATTTGATGATCTCAAGCTAAGCCTTGTCAGTTATTTTGTGGACATGACTAAGGTGTCGCCCGAGCCTGGTTGTTATGGCCCCACACTTCTTAAATGTACATTGAAACCAGCACACCTCTTTCTTCCCTTGCTCTTTTTTGCCCAACTTGTCATGGTGATGTACAAGATCCACTCTTTCCGGCCTACTCTGGGCAGCCTTCGGATGTTTCTTGGCAATGTGGCGGTCAAGATGGGTACTGAGCACTGGCGTCTCTTGTTCTTGCTTGTTGCACTGGAGTACGAGGCTTGTGCAGCAGTTGCTGCTGTGGGCTGCTCCTCTACCGCTGATGTAATTTCGGGTAGGTTGTGCACAGTTGATGATGCTGCAGGCTGCTGGTCCATGGGTGCTGAAGGCAGCTTTTGTGCACTTGACTTTGTGGCAGGCTGCTGGTTCACCGGTGGTGAATGCAGCTTTTGTGCACTTAATTTTGCTGTAGGCTGCTGGTCCATGGGTGCTGAAAGCAGCTTTTGTGCAGGTGATCTTGCAGCAGGCTGCTGTTCCACGGGTGCTGAAGGCAGCTTTTGTGCAGTTGACTTTGCGGCAGGCTGCTGGTTCACCGGTGGTGAATGCAGCTTTTGTGCACTTAATTTTGCTGTAGGCTGCTGGTCCATGGGTGCTGAAAGCAGCTTTTGTGCAGGTGATTTTGCAGCAGGCTGCTGTTCCATGGGTGCTGAAGGCAGCTTTTGTGCAGTTGACTTTGCTGCAGGCTGCTCGTCTGCTGCTGCTGTAGCCAGCCCTTCTGCACTTGATCTTGCTGGTACTGTTGTTGCCTGCTGATCACTTTCTTCCTCCCTAGCCAATGATTCTGCCATGTCTTGTTGTTCCTCTTCAGCAGGTGGCGTGGGCTGGTCCGCAAGTTCCTCTTCACTTTCTCCTTCGGGGACTTCTTTGTAATTGTGACGCGATGCCTCCTCGTGAATTAAAGTGAGCATAATCTCTGCCACGTCCTCACCTTCCACCACATGCTTAAGTTCTATTTTCTTTGCTACAGCACTTGCCTTCAATAACTTTAAAGTCAGGTCACACTGCTTTTGAATAAACCCAAGCTTGAGCTCTCTTGCTGCCAGTGGACAGGTTGTGGGGATGTGGGCTTAGGATACGAGATGTCATCCTTGCCCAGTTTTTCCAAGGCCTCCTTGTCTCCCTTAAGAGCCCTCCTGCAGTACACCTGAATGTCTTCGATGTACATCTTGACGTCCAGTGGAGCTGCAGACTTAAAAGTTTCATCATTTATACAAACATTGATAAACATCAAAAGAATTGACAGTTTCATATAGCCCTCCAAGTTTCAAGTCCAACTGCTAAATCCTCTTTGAGTTAAAGAGATCCAAAGTCATGCAAACTTACAGACATTATAGTAACGTTTGGAGCCAAGATGTCTAGTGCAACAGATAGCTGTCAATCCATTCTATTGATACTGTAAATAAGAAGTCAAACGGTTTAATTGTCTTGGAGCTATTAGTGATCAAACCTGAGCCTCATTTTGGTGTAAAAACCAGGGCCGTGAAAGACACTAGGGTAATTGTGTGGCAAAACATTACACGTTAATAACTCTGCGATGATTTAATTGATTGCAACAAAATTTAGCATGCACGTAGCCTATGCCAAGGCCTAGTGGAGGCTACAAATAGTTAACCAAATGGTTAAAATCGCGCAAAGTTATTAAGGTGTAAAGTTTTGACACAAATGATGTCATAATTAATTAACAAAGGAACCGATTTCAAAAAAATAAACAGCAAACATTTCCTCACAACATGAACCAACATAATATAACATCAAAGCATCAATAAAAGGTCCTCAAGTTCTAATAATGAGGTCCTTCAACAACGTAATGGTCAAGAGTGCACCCTTAAACTTTGACCAAAGCCTGCACAGATGCAACCATTTTTTATGGGAAGAAAACGCGCAAGAAAGGTGCCCGGGCACCTTAGACACCTCTTCTGATAGTTGGATTGCCTCTGCTCAGTGTTTTAAGGGTGCTAAACAGCAAAAATAACGTAGGTCAAAAAGTGTGACCTACCCATCCAAAGGCCTGAGTCAAAATGGCGGCTGTATAGGTCCGCAAAGCACACTTATTCATACCCAAATACTTTTTAAGAATGTAACTTTGCATTCTTTTAACCTAATAACTTCAAATTTGGCATGGAGATAACTAAGGACCTGTTCTAGTAAGGGGTAATGTGAATAATGTTTTTTTTTCCAGAGTCAGCTTTTTTAAGCTTCCAATGACTATGGACATTAATCAAACAGTACAACAGCTATCACATTATCATATAGTTATTAATATTAATTAATTGACACCTGTCTAGAATGTCACGTTTGGCAATTATGCAAATAGGGAAACTTAAGCTAGTGTAACTGGACTAAGAGGCCATCAATAAAGCTTCAAACTTTGTGCATGGCTTGCTACACATTTTTGGTTTTAAAATCTGCAAAGAAATTGCTTTGTTTCGAGTGCCTTTTTAGCTGTACTGCAAGTTCAAGCAAAGAGAACACAGTGAAATTTAAGTGTTATCTTGCATAATAATTATAATAATAATAGTAATAATAATAATAATAATAATAATAACTTTATTTAAGTCTCAAATCATTCTAGCCAAGCACAAGTGCTCTGGTAATTGGGGAGACTGTCAATCAAATCAATCAAATCAAATCAATCAAATCAAATCAAATCAAATCAATCATATCAAATCAATCATATCAAATCAATCAAATCAAATCAAATCAAATGTTGGTTTTTGAGGAGAGGGGAAAACTGGAGTACCCGGAGAAAAAACCTCTTGGAGCAGAGTAGAGAACCAACAAACTCAGTCCACATATGACGCTGGGTCCGGGAATTGAACCCCGGACACATTGAGGGGGCATTGTGATTTTTGGTTTTGCGGTTTTGGCTATTTTTTCGATCGGTTTTTCGGTTTTTGGGCCAAAATACTTTGGTTTTTCGGTTTTAGTGTTCATCGCGGTTTGGGGATTTTTCGTTTTTCAGCATCTGGTTTTCGGTATTCGTAATAGATCCTAGCAGTTTTTCGGTTTTGGTATCCGATGTGGTTGTCGGTTTTTCCTATTTTGTCATATTTGGACTCTGAGCAACAATTGACCTCAAATATGTAATCGTGAAATGTCAGGGTAGGGGATCACGCGTCCTGATTGGCGCCCGAGACTTTGGCCTCACGATCATTTGGTCAGTTTCCAATGTGCCTCCTGGCTAGCAACGGAAAAAGCAATCGTGGATTGTGTTGCGTTTTTTTAAGGAAGAAGGGAAAGGCAGCAAGAATTTTCAAAAGAAAAACACTTTTAGACAAAAAGTGGAGAGAGCCAAGAGAGATGCCTGTAGAAGCTAAAAGATACCAAAAGATACAAAGGCTTGAGACAAGTCCATGACATTCACAAATAGGTGGTCTTGGTGGTTGGCGTGGAAAATAAATATCGTAACCATTCAATTAAGTCAAGAATCAGGTATATGATTGATAGACAAATTTTGACCTTACCAAGATTTAGATCTGTTGGGTTTTCATTCCCGCGTTATTTGGAAAAGAGTTTCATTAAAACTTATAGAGCTTTGTATGGGGACACCGTGTGCATGCTGCCCTTCCGAGGGGCACCAACATGGCAGCCGTAAAGCAAGAGAAACCTCTTTCATTGAGTGTTTCCATTGAAACGAAAAAGTTTTACTCTAGAGTTCTGATACATTGAAAGTAATACTTTTGCTGGTGCAAGTACTGTTCAGTTAGCAAAAACGTAGGCGATAACTGCTCTTTTGACCTTCATGAGATGAATTCTCCCATTTAGTGTCACGCAATGCATAAACTTGTCATAATAGGGTCTTATATCTAATGACGCTAAAACTTCAGTAGGATTGCTAATTTGTAATTTTGGAAAATGATGCCGTCACGTGAAAACAAAGAATACTTTGATAAAATTAGTGTTAGTGTAGTTTACTCTGTATGCCCCTCTTATCACTACCGTATCGGCTTTGATGATGTATGCGTTTTCGGTTTTAGGCGAATTGTTTGGCAGTTTTGTGGTTTTGGATGATTTTTTCTTCGGTTTTGCAGTTTCTAATACACCCCAATGCCCCTCTCATTGGTGGAAGGCGAGCGCTCTCACGACTGCGCCAACCCTGCTCCCCAACCCTGCGCCAACCCTGCTCCCCAAATAGTTAAGAGCTTCAGATATTCCAATTGCATGAGCAGAGTGCCAATGCCCCAAACCAGCTTCCCTAAAAAGTTTAGGGACTAAGCTTGCAAAGTCATTAAGAAATGACCTTGTAAAAACGGGTCAAAAATCAACCAAAATGTTTCAAAAAGTGCGCTTTCCTTACTCAAAAAAGCACGAGAAAATCATAGAAAATTTAGGTTTGAGGTTAACGCAATGATACTCTGAGGGTATGTAGGCCACTCCCTTGGCCACATACATGTATGGTGGTTAGATTGACTTCAGGACTTTGGTTAAAGGTAGAACATTATTTAAGCAATTTGCCCTAAAAATGCGCTTTCCTTACCGCTTTTTTGTTTTTGATCAGTGGTTGGTAAATATTATTTTATGGCTCACAGATTAAACAAAAGAGGCTGAAATTTTCACAGGAGGTTCCTGAATAGTTGGGCTAACTATCCCTCAAATATCGTTTTTGAGCCCTGAAAACTCTTTCTTTTATATTCAATAAAGTTCAAAATTTAATAAATAGTCTATTTTTCCGATCGTGATACCGTTTACTCGTAATCTTAGTAGGCAGAAATATTCAAGAAATTAGAACTTTTTTAGAAAAACTCAAGGTTGGAATGGGGAATACCCATGAGCCTGGGGTTAACGAGGAAAGATCATTTCAGCCAAAAAATCAAATGCGCTTCCCTTACTCTTAGAGATGTAAAGCAGAAGCTTCAATTTTTAATGCAGTACGTTTAAAGCTAGGGATATAAAGGAAAAGTTGTTACCTTAAAAGGAAATGGAAAAAAATGCATTTCAAAAATTTCACAAAAAGGTGTAAGGAAAGCACACATGCAGGAACCTGCTTTAGTTTAGGGTTAGGCTTAGAATTAAGGGTTAGGGTTAGGGTTAGGGTTAGGGTTAGGGTTAGGGTTAGGGCTAGGTTCCCTCGTTGTCCTGCCCCCTTTGTGTGTTGTCCTGCCCCCTTAAAAATGTTGTCTTGCCCTCCTGTGTTGTCTTGCCCCCTCTTGTGTGTT
>Ga0126343_10001705_pt1 | contig 10646 bp, 4 predicted proteins | sample Cyp2metagenome_FD_92531 | JGI IMG/M metagenome (GOLD analysis project Ga0126343, IMG submission 92531) | Coral microbial communities from Lord Howe Island, Old Settlement Bay, Australia - Cyphastrea 2 metagenome | ecosystem: Host-associated > Invertebrates > Cnidaria > Coral ... | reverse complement strand
TGAAAGAAGTAATGCAAATGAACGTAACATGGTTAAAAACCTCAACCGGCAGGAGGCCGACCAGTCGGCTCAACAGAGTCATAAAGCGGAATTTGTCGTCGACGATTGTTGTGCGTCAGAGACTGGGGGCTTCTCGAAAGCCTCGGAAACGTTTCGGGCCCGTAAAGAAACTTTTAATTAATCTGTATCTAGAAACAGAGGAGTGTATGCGCCTGAAACCTATTGTATGAAGAGAACCTCTCTTCATAATAAAATATTTGAATAAAACACTGTAATAAAACAGCTCTGTAATCATAAGGTTTGAGATTTTGCTATGGCTTTCCGGGTGCAAAACCTTTTCAGGACTTTCGAGAAACGGGACCCAGTACAGAAAATAAGGCTTAATTAAGGAAAGAGGAGAATTGTGTTTTTCCGTTTTCTCGTTCACAAGTTTTCAACATTTTCAACATTCAATCAACATTCACTCAAGAGATCTGACACGCAATCTCTACAAACAAATTACTAAAACGGTATATATGCTACACAACAATGGCTGAAATAGGATATAAAACACTCTTGATCCAAACTTTGCAGGATTTCGACCCTTCCCAGCGCGCATTGAGGCCAGTGAATTTGAACAACTCATGGATCAAGCTAAAAAGGACAATGACCCGGATGTCAACCTGCTCAGTGATTGGTAACAAATAGCCTATAACAATTGCCTTGTGACTTCTTTCTTCTTTTTACACCATGCAAATGATAATTCAGTCGTTATTAGCTGTTATCCATTTTTATAACTTCACTTGAATTATCCGTGAATTGTTTTTAAGTTTGATTTGAACACAAACCTTGTCCCTCACACGTACGTGTTGAAGCCTAGCACCCAGGCCCCACAGGGCAAATGGTGGGACATCTTTGAGAAGTTACAGATGACTCTGAGGAAAGCATCACGGTGCTTAAAGGACAAAGAGAGGTAAAAGTGATTTTATAACATGTCTTGAAGATATCTTGAATCAGCTTGGAGTAGGTTGTATAGTGTTGCGTGAGCTTAAGACAAAGTGGGCTAACATATCGAACACGACAGACACGGAATGGTTCATCGTTTGATATATAAGCAATTCTAATCTTGAGTTTAGTTTGAGCATGATTTCTTAACTTTCGCAGAGCTGAGTTGCATTTTCTCATCCTCTGGAAGGTCTCCACACTCTTGTGTTGTCGGTTGGACAGGTTTTCCCCTCCAAATCACATTAATGTGGCAACTCTCCCGGTTCTTGCGAAAGACTGACATTGCAAATTTTCTCATTGGACAAACACACTTCTGCAATTTTCGGGTAATTTTTACCGGTAACCGTTGGTACTCGTCTTTCGACTGGTGCTATGACTTTTTGTAATGAATCACGAATGACATTTTCTGTTTAGCTAATTTTTGCTTTTTCTTTTGTTTAGAGCAAAGTGGTACACAGTGTCGGTCACTGAAGAGGAAGTTCATCGAGGATTGCTTTACATGGACAATCGGGACCAAAAAGCCTTCTTCTACCGGAGGAAAATTATTGACTTAGAGAAAAATTATCAAGACAAGAGTGCTGGGAAATTTATTGACAAGAAGGTAAGAGACACAGCTTCCTGGTCTTGTTTTTGGCCGTGGGAGATCTGAACTCGAGATAACGTGTTTCTGAGCTCTCTTCAAGTTCAATGGAAAAACAACGCGGTTTTGCATTCATGTTCGATTCTGTATAGTATTCTCGTAAGATATTCACTTCACTATGCTCCGGAATCATTCGGTAAACTTTGCAAGTATTCGGGTGATCTTCGGAAGGCTTATCTTGGAATATAAGACTAGCCGGTAGTCGTTAGGCTGAATTTTAGGGCTCGCTAGGCTATCTTCGAATCTAATCTTTGTAATCTGCATTCATAATACGATTTTATGCACATGTTACACGTTTGTGTTTGTGCGCGAGATGAAATTTGTCCTCATGGTTTTGCTAATTGAATATTTCTTTCAAGCATATTTAACAATTAGCTTACGAGCTCGACATTTCTATCGCGTGATACTTGATAAGGGCGCAGCCCGGATCAACTGTCGCCCATAGGAATCGAGGGCGAAAGTAAACTTGTTTTATATAAGTCTCAAATTAGAAACAATTTATCTAGATCATCCTCACAGACACTTCGGAAATGCAAAGAAGCGGGCGTCATTCTGCTAACAACCGCACACCGCTGGCTACTCAATATCTACAATGCAATAGATAGTGAGCAGCGTGACCAATAACAAAGCAGCATTCGTGATATAACATTAGTAAATTAATAACAACACAACAAAGGCCTCCAATTGGCGCGAAATTATGCTCAGATGATTGTCCGCGGACATTATCTGTTCCGGAAAGCGCACAGTTTTCCGAGCACGTAGCTAGAGGAAAACGGCAAGCTTTAAGGGACAGACAATGTTCAATGACAAATATATCCGAGCAAATTTTCGCTATTGTGCGTAGTATCCTTCAAATATTTTTCCCAACATTCCCGGTTTTAGAAAATTGAGGAATGTCCGCCCGGAAATTCCTTAGTTATAGCTGGGGAATAATCAATCACGTGACGCGTCTAGACCAATTGTGCGCGAACGAAAATATTTGATGGATTTTAATGGATTACTCCTTAGCGCAACTGAGGTCATACTTTTTGCATTATTTCAGTATGGCGATGGCAGTATTGATACCGAAGCGCAGGGTTTCCTCTATAGGCTAAAGAACGAGACAGTGCCTGGAGTTCTGCATCCTTCTAACATTAAAGATTTTACGGTGAGCTGGGGCCCGGGAATAACATTGGAACAACACGCGGATTATCTGAGGTAAACCTTCATTTCAAAAGCCCTTTTCCAAGCCTCTTTTACCTTTGTCATATTATTCAAATTCCTTCTCCATCTATTTTGATTTCACAAGTCATCCAACAATCCTATTTTTCGTTACTTTAATATACGAAGCGAGATCTGCACGTATAATTTTAGCTTTAATTGATGAAAAGAGCACTTTAATGAAAATAAATGCACCAACCATATCTTCAACTACATTTCACAATTTTATCATCTTCCATAAAATAGCTTTCTCCTTATTACATACCTTTCGATAGATAGGTGCCTGTTCGTTTTCTTTGTTTCCTTTGTTTCTCGTCGCGTTTTATAGATCAGCGTTAACATGTGACGTTTTTTATTGGGACAGAGAGTTTGGTGATCATTTCTGCTGTCTAATGGTAGACACCATGACTGAAGCCATCAAGAGAAGTCACGTGGCTGATGACGTCTTGTTTGAGGAGATTAAAAGTCACACTGCATTTTGCCTGAAAAAGGCTGAACAAGTAATCGGAAAGGAGGAAATTCTCAATCAGGTTTGAGAGGGTTTCTAAGATTGTTAGATTAGGGTTCCATTACTGTAGCCAGGCAACGTGGTGAACCTAAACTGATCATACGGACTTGAAAGACAACACCATGAAGTGTTTATCTCAAGAGAGCCTTTTGCGCCTTTAGAGCACATCCTTTGCTAGACGTACCATAAAACCTAATCACGTTAAATCAGATTCGATTAGACTAAGCTAGACTAGACTACAGCACTCCACTAAACTATACTGTAGGCTGCCGGCTAGACTAGACTAGGGTAAATTAGACTAGACTTGACTAGGCTAGATTAGGCTCGGCTAGACTCGAGTATGCTAGGCTGGACCATTTCAGGCTACACAAGATTAGACTAGACTAAGCAATTGGACAAATTAAAAGATCCACTCATTTTAGTGGTACATCGTTTTTATGCATTGCTAAAACTCTCGACAGTTACACCTATTCACCCTATTCTCTGTGCAGCTCTGAGAGGCATAAATTATATCAGTATAGAGTGGCATCAATCTGAACCTAGGCATATACACCATCGGCTTTAAAGTGTCAGAGCGTCTTTGTTTAAATTTGCTCGGGCATTTGTCTCATGCAGTGAGAAAGTGGTTCCAGGTATCACTTAACACTGCCCGCTGAGATGGACAGAATGATATATAACTTTGAACTAGTTGTAGCCCAATCTCGTTCCCAGAGCCCACGTGTCCTTTGGTCAGCGCCAAGACACGGAGCTCTGGAATAATCCATTTCAAGAGTCCAAGATTTTAGGACTTCCGGTTTCACGGCGCTTGCGTGCTTTGGCTTATAAAAGGCGTCCAGGGGTAAAATCGATGTGGATTCGTTCCACAAAGGCATTCAATACGCATTCACATCGACTTTATCTCTAAACACCATGTTTTAAACCAAGGCACGCATGCGCCGTGGAACCGAAAGTCCCAAAATCTTGGACTCTTGAAATGGATTATTCCAGAGCTCCGTGTCTTGGCGCTGACCAAAGGACACGTGGGCTCTGGGAACGAGATTGGTTGTAGCCTATGCGAAAATAAATGAGATAACACTTTCATCTGCAGATGAGTTCATATTTGACAAGCGACTCTTTGTACCCTTTGGCGGTTCATGGCGCCTCTGGCTCAGGAAAAACAAGCATCATGGCGAAAGGCGTAGCTAATGCTGTATCATGGGTGATGTATAAATTCTCACTATCTTTTAGTATTGAAGAATTTGCAATAGTAGTAGTTTGCAAAAACAAATCATTTTGGGGACGTTTCTGACATACGTCGACAGCGGCTCCGCAGAAACTTCACTTACACGCTCGCCCAGTTTAAACCCAAATTTTAAGTTCTCTCCTAAATATTTAGTTTTACGACAATACTCATTGCCTTTTTCTGTTGATTTTAGTTCTCAGGTGCGGTGATACTTTATCGTTTCCTCGGAACAAGTATGGATTCGACAGCTGCTCGGCCTCTTCTTCGATCGTTGTGTATCCAGATAAGGAGAATGTACGGTAAAGATCCCAGTGAAGTCGCCAACGATTTCAAGACTCTTTGTAAACAGTTTCTAGACGATTTGAAACTCGCGGCAAAAAGTCAGCCGCTGTTCTTGTTCCTGGACTCGCTTGATCAGCTGACTGATGAAGATAATGGTCGTAATTTAGAGTGGCTCCCATTCGAGTTGCCATCCAAAGTGAAGATTGTCGTGTCAACTCTACCAGAAGAGGGAGGATGCTTAAATAAGCTGCAGCTGTCTCTACCGGAGGAAGCGTTTGTTGAGGTACGCCGCCTGATTCAGTCAGTTAGATGGGGAACCTTGGAACTTGCATAGCGATAGGTCCCGGATGAAATCCGAGCTGAACCAGCAGACAAATCATTGCGGCTTTTTTCAGATCAGTGAATGGCTAAACTTTCATGGATGTGGTTAAGTCATTAACTTTAATAGCTTTAGAGTTTTTAAAATAGCTTTAGAGTTTCGACCAATGCGTTATGTCATAGCCAGTCTCTACTACACACACCTCTCCCTACCTTAGGGCCTGGACAAACGATAAATGTTTGGTGACCAAACACCATCAAACATTGTTTGGTGTCCAAGCATGCTAATGTTGAAGTGAGTGGCCAAACGATTAAAACATGTTTGATCAAACAAAGATCAAACAATTAATACAAGCCGCTGAGCAAGCGTGGTACGCATGCCCGCTTCAAACATGTTTGATACGCGGCTGTCCAAACGAAGAAAAGATCGCCCATCAAACACGAGTACAAAAGAAATGTTTTAAGGTTTTGATCGAATGTTTGATGGCCTTCAAATTTTATCAAACACGACCAAACACGATCAAACACATACAAACACCATAAAACAACACCAAACAAGGTGTCCACACGGTAAAATGTTTGGTCACCATACAATGTTTGATGGTGTTTGGTCGCCAAACATTTATCGTTTGTCCAGGCCCTTAGAGGGGCAAGACTCAGATACAGTAGCTACGAAAAACAAATAAAAAGACAACTGATTAGGACCTTGAAATGGACAGCACCCCATCAAGGGAGGGAGAAAGGGGTAACCCCGCAAGACTGTTAACTACTGCGATCAAATTTGAAAATAACGACCAGTAACAATCTTGTTAGCAATTTGCATGATATCACCTTCTTATTTAGATGGTCTGGTTTTGTACAGAAAAACTGAATGGACGGGTAACTTTAGATGTAAATTCTCTCTTTTGCAGGTCACTAAGATGACGGCTCAAGATGGTAAATATCTCCTAGAATCTTGGTTGAAAACCAACAACAGGAGTTTAACAGCGTCGCAGATGTTGGAAGTCTTGGATTCATTTAATGAATGTCCATATCCACTCTTCCTAAAGGTTTGTATCGCAAATATGAAATGAATTTCCTCACTCAGGGAGTATCTCCAATAGTCTCTTATAATTGAGTTATTTCCAGCTAAGAGCGGTTTTCAATTGTGTCGAAAGTAATCAGTCAATTACTTCGGGTTTGGTTTTGGTTTCAGGACACTCAATTGAAAACAGATTTAAGGATGTTAAACTGATTCGTATAGAAACCTAGTGTCAGAATTTCAAATGTTTCAAAACATGAGTTGGTCGAGTGTTTTGTAGTATACATTACAAGCGTTTATGTCAGCTAAATCCAGCAGATTTCTATCATAGCTTACCCTCGCTACCATTTTCCTACTAGACCGTTTTTCATCTGAGCATCGAACGAAATCTGGAATTATTTCTTACGCCCTGTGATAGGTCCAAAAAACTCGTGCCACCCATTTACAATCATACAATCACGTGCAACATTGCGATTTGGTAGCTCTCGTATTCCCGTGTTTGACAACGGTTAAATGCATTTGATGGAGATTGCATTGACTGATACCGTTTATTAATGTTGTTTAATGTTACTTACATTTGCCATATTTTTTCGTTATAATCATTATTTGGGTTTCTTATTTAACCTAGACAGAGGACCCTCATTAAATCAGCGGTGGTTTATCTCTCGATGTAACCCCAGTGACACTCAGCAGACATTTTTTTTTCTGCTCGTTAGATTGCTTTCGAGACTTCTTGTACATGGACGTCCTTCACTCCAGATGATGACGTCATTTTGTCAAGGACTGTCAGGCGTCTCATTGATGATATGTTTGACAGACTTGTCCGTGTCCATGGCAACCTGTTAGTCAATCACGCCCTAGGATACCTCACAGTTGCCAAATTTGGATTAACAGGTACGGTCATTGGCCATCTGTCTTCATTGGGCCATGGGACGCATAAGACCTTCACAGTCTCTCTTCAGCCTGAACGATCTTGCCAAGTTCCGAATTTCGCCCCAGGTCGGATTTATGGATTTAAGTTCTTTCTCTTTTGACCTCCTCCAGGTTTTTCCGCGCATCTCCTAATGTTTTTTCCCCTCTGGAGTTCAAATCAAACCTTCTTTCTCTCGTTTGTCTATAACCATATTAATTCCTCGTCTCATGATTTGCAGCAGTCCATTTGTCTTCCTTCTCTGTCAACTAGCATTTAGTTATAAAAAAGTTTATCTTGTAGCCAATGAGCTTGAAGATATCCTGTCATGTGACGATGAGGTTTTGAATGACGTGTACGAGTGGTGGGTTCCACCAGTAAGACGCTTGCCTCCCTTACTGTGGGTCCGTATTCAGGCTGACCTGGGACCTTATCTCGTGGAGCGAGGACTGAAGGGAGGCACGCCAGTGTTGTCATGGTATCACAGACAGTTTAGAGAAGCTGCAGAGGAGGTAATGCACTTGCTTCATTAGTGGCTGCCGCAAGACTTTCATGTTCCAGTAATCACAGTTACACTAATTTCTTGTGTATGCGAGAGAGTTTTGTTGAATGTAAAGGTGGATTTACACAGCATGGCGGGTTGCTTACAGTTATTTGAAAGATTAATTTAACATTTCTTTCGTTTCCAAAATATGTGAATGGAAAAGAACGGTCGTCCCTTTCCTTACGGCCCTTTGCAGCCAACGATCACGTGGTGCTGCTGCTGGAGAGCTAGTGCACACTGGGCCATTCGAAACAAAGCGATCTCGTCCACTCAAGCCCTTGCTTTTGCTTGTGTCGAATTCCTCATTGTGTAACTTGTTCTCCAGCATGCCGCATTTTGACCTCATAGAATCGAGCTTAGATTCCACCATGTTTATATCACGTTGTTTTTGTTGATGTTTTCAGAGGTTTGTTTCTGATCCAGAAGTTCGCAAATCTCGTCACTCCGCCATCGCGGAGTATTTCATTGGTCGATGGGCAGGGCAAGCGATACCATACGTTGGAAAGGATGGTACGGCAAAATTCATTTAGTAGTCGTTATGTCTTGTTGTTTGAATGACCTTTATAAACCGATATTGGTATCTGCTTTTATTTGTTTTGCGACAAAAGGTAGCTAAAACAAAGTCTTTCTATTTTCACGATTTATCCCAATGATACTGTAATTGTCTGTCGTTTTCAGGTTTATCGCGAACAGCAGATCGCAAAGTGGCCTCCCAGCCCCTGGTGTTGAACCAGACATCCTCAAATGATACAAAGTAAGAAATGAACTGATACAAAGTAAGAAATGAACTGAGCTAAATGGTCACTTCATTAGTGATGTAGCTGTGAGCGAGGCCACCAGTAAATCAAACTCGAACGAAATTGCTTGTACTGAAACGGCTTTAAGCACTGTTCTGAGTGTCTGAGCAGGGTTGTTCCCAAACAGACCTGAGGATGGACGGTAACATCAACACTAGAGAGTTTAACGAGAAGCGGCCAACGGCAAAAACTGTGGCTGATTTTGTTTTTTTTCTACTAATCCTTAATTTAATCCAGTGCAAAATAGAAAAAAATTCTCCTTTTCATGGAAAAAAAAGCAAATGATCTCACTTAAGTGTGCAAACAACCAAATAATGAACGGCAACAGTTTCGTTTTTGCAAAGATCGGAAAACTGGTATATAATTTAATGCTTTAAAACCGATTGAAGAAAAGCCGAGGAAAAAATGTACATGGCAATGCAAAATAAACAGAAATAGATATCTACAGAAAGTGCTAACGAGATAATTGCTGTGTTGTTTGTTTTTGTCTCACTTTTGTCCTTGTCTCAGTTTTAAAGATCGTCAGTACAATATGAGGAAACTTACAGAATTACCCACAGCTCTGATTGGCGCGGAACGATGGCAGCTTTTCACGGAATCAATTTGTTGCATACCCTTTGTAGAAGTATGTGCCAGTAGTATTAATAATGCATTCGATTAAAATAGTGCTCGGAATAGGCCATTTCCGAATTACCTTTAGCTACTTCCTGGCGTTCATCCTTTCATATGAAACTGTGAGTTTAATTTGCGTGTGAATGAAATCTCATTGTCATTTTCAGAAGAGGCTAAAGGTAATTCGGAAATGGCCTGTTGTAATACCTGAAAAAACAAAAACGAATTCAAGACGAAAACAAACCATTGCAATTCGTGCACAATTAATTCTGGTCGGAAAGTATTTGGAACACGTATCAAAAAGTAAAGTTTTATTATTGTAATTCATTTCTAAAAGGCTAAGCGATTCGGGCAAGTACGTAAATAAAGTTAACTATAATCTCGGAAAGGTTAAACTAAATTTGATCAGTTGCGTACTACTTCCTCTAAAAAAATATGTATCCATGATTTCTAACGCATACTAAAGATATGATATATTTAGCAGTGGGAGGCGCTGGGGCCTCATGGTTAGCGCGCTCGCTTCCCTGCGGCAGATCGAGAGTTCCGGGTTCGAACCCTGGGCGAGGACATTTTGTTGTGTTCTTGGACAAGACACTTAACTCTCCCATTGCCTCTCTCCACCCAGGTGTATAAATGGGTACTGGCCTGGGGTAACCCTGCAATGGTCTAGCATCCCATCCCAAGAGGAGCAGAAATACTCCTAGTCGCTTCATTCTGCAGACACCGGACATAAGCGTGGCATGATGGGCCACTTGTTTCGTACGCAGACTTTACCATGTTTACCTTTACGTATTTAGCAGGACCTCTGTTTATCCCTTCCTTTCATTTTCTTTCTTTCAGGCAAAGTGTGCTGTTGGTCTGGTCTATGAGCTCATTAACGAAGTGAAGCAAGCTGCAAGGCGTGCGAAGCCTTCTGGGAATCAACAAATAGCTGTAGGCTTGAAGGAGTTTGCGCAGATGTTGAGTGAGCATGTGCAAGTCCTGAATAGCCACCCAGAATGCACCGTGCAACAAGCAGGAAACTTTCCCGACTCAAGCGCGCCAGCGAAAGCAGCACAGGTAAGCGTGACCTGAGATCAGGTTCTAGCCACCATGCTGTCAGGTTGACATTGATACAGGTATTCTTCCAGAGCAAGGTGTCCATCTTTTAGAGGTACAGGCGTTAGGCAGTCAGGAGCCTTATAAAGGTGTCAAACTTAGCAAAAGACGAAGGACGCCGGTAAGGAGCAAGCAAAGAAGGCGCCAACTTGAAGATTTAGAGAACTCTCTGAAGTGACTATGTTCAGAGGGAGTTAACTTTTTGTACCTGATCGTACTTTTCTGTCTGATTGCGGCGGCATTTCTTGCGAGTTTCGTCGAGATAGGGCTTGTATTTAGGATGCGAGATGTTGTCGAGCCGAGCTATTTATGGCGGGTGTAAACAAACCTGATATACCGCCGACGAAAAAAGGTACGATTAGGTATTTACCGTGCCCACATTCAGCGAAGTAAACAATGATATGATAGCCATTTTAGGTTTGTGACTTAATATTTATGAATATAAGGATAGCAGACAGGGCTTCTGACTGCCGGACTAATTGCGACTATGGGGGGGGGGGGCTGAATCCG
>Ga0126343_10001704_pt1 | contig 10650 bp, 11 predicted proteins | sample Cyp2metagenome_FD_92531 | JGI IMG/M metagenome (GOLD analysis project Ga0126343, IMG submission 92531) | Coral microbial communities from Lord Howe Island, Old Settlement Bay, Australia - Cyphastrea 2 metagenome | ecosystem: Host-associated > Invertebrates > Cnidaria > Coral ... | reverse complement strand
CTGGTCAGCGGATACTCTGTTTTGACAGGTGTCAATTGATCATAGCATGGACGTCCAATGTCAAAGAAGTACACGGCAAACCAAGGCTATATTCTCTGGTAACCTATTGTTTGGAGTGTGGCCACGATCTTGCGCGACTCCGTCGTCGTCGTCGTTGTCATGCGTACGCGCCCACGAGCAATACCGCTTGCCATGTTAACCATGAGAAAATCAACTCATGGGTTTCTTTCGCTTTCCTATACGTGTTTGAGTATGGGGCTCCGCTTGGCGGCCCTTTGGGCCGCCGGAGCTCCGCTATAACTGTGGGGAACTTCTGTTTATAAAAGTGTTCGTGCAAGAATTTATTCAATGCAGAGCATCTATGCGATAAGATATTGAGTACTTAGGTCAAAATTCAAACAATAATTAACTTGAGACAGCGTTATTGACGGTGAAGCGGAGTGAAACGACAGATGTTGAAGACAAGGGGGGGGGGGCAACTCTTACATATGCAAAGGTTGATGAAATTTCTCGTTGTCTCAGGTACAAATCAAGGATTCTGGTCTCACTTGGTGTGTTGACGACGAAACATCACCATTTTAGCTGTCAAAGTATCGTTTAGAGTGCAATCGAAGAAATAAGAACTCTTGACTTCTGCTGATCTCTCGACCCGGGTCTCTCAATTACTCGAGTGGAGTCTAGAAGTGCCCACGGGATCTTCTCTTGAGCAATAGCTAGTAATTGAACCTATTCCGTTTCAAGTGGCATCTTTTAGGGGTATAATGAAGTACAGGCAACATCCACATAAGTCTCTCATAGGAATTAATTTCAAGTTTCCCACAACTTGTCGGAAAATTGGAATTTATCTCTTACGGGAGACTTATGGGATGTTTGCCTGAGCTTCATTATACCCTTAAATGATGCCACTTAAAGCGGAATAGATTTGATTACTAGCTATTGTTGAAGAGTGGATCCAGTGGGCACTTCTAGACCCGACTCGTGTAACTGAGAGATCAGCAGAAATCAAGCCTGAAAACAGGAATTAAATAAGAGAGTTTCTTGTAATTATTATTTCTTCGAGTGCACCCTAAGGGATACTTTGACAGCTAAAATGATGTTTCGTTGTCAACACCGCAAGTGAGACCAGAATCGGGGATTATGCAAGGCTGTTTACTGCTGAGGTACAATTTAGATTATACCAGAAACAGGAGGTGAGATTTAACAAAGCAGTGTCTCTATATTCACTTGTGAAACCTCAACAATACAACAGTGACTTTAAAGTAAGTCTAACACCATGGTAACTTCGCAACGCATATCAGCCGCTGACCCACCACTGGCTCTTGTCTTTTTTATGAATGAAGACGAACCTGAAAGAAAGCAGAAAAGAATACAACACTGACGGGAGGATAAGGGAGGGATTGCATTGTTAAATCTCGCCTTCTGTTTCTCGTATAATCTAGATTATACCTCAGCTGTAAACAGCCTTACACAATCCCTGATTATACTTCAAAACACTTTTCTCAATTTAACAATGCATGTTCAAAGCTGCACTTGAACTAAATTTGCGTTGTACTCGCTAGGATTACCCTCCCTGGAGAAGTGTCAAAATGAGGCCAGTAATAAAACTTTTTGAAGGTGCTCGCTTGAGACCAGTCAGCAAACTACAAGATGTCAGGGATAAAAAAAAACCCTGTTTTGTTGCCTCCATAGCAACAGCCCCACACACTGAGTGACCCTTAAATATAGTAGTGTCAACACCAGCCTGTTGCATCAGTTCTTTCAACCACCTAGCCAGTGTAGCAGGGGAAACTGGTTTGTGAGGGTTTATGTTTGATAACAGAAGCTTATTAGGTTTTGAAGGGTCCTGTGGTCTCCATTGAAGCATTCTAGCTTCATATTCCTGTAGGCACTCACAAACACAAAGATGCTTGTTTTCGGGAAAGCTAGCTTGAAAACAAGACTTTTGATCCTCACCTTGTCGGGCAGTTTTGGTCAGTTCTGGGAGTTTAAACTGAACTCCCACAGGGTGAAAGTATTTAAAGCTTAGATCACAGGATGCAATACTGGAAGCCCTGTCTGGGGCAGTAAGAGCAAGCAATCCGACGAGCTTCAATAGTGTAGGACAAAAGTTTTGTGGAAAGATTGGAATTTGAACCCAAAAGTACTTTCGAGACCTGCCACGTTGTAGCATAGCGGGGTTGTGGTGGGCAGAGTTGAAAAATGCCTTTGAGCAACTGGCATACTAGCGATGAGAGCCTGCTTTGTGCCCATCAATTAGAGGCAAGACAGCAGAAAGGGCAGAGTGATAGACATTAACTGATCTAGTTGGTAAGAGAGATGGGAGGCAAAGAGGTCGATATTCAGGGGACCCTACTTCTGATGGAGGCAGTTGAAAACCCCCTGGATGAAGTTTCCAATCACTGGAGTCTAGAAATATTCTGGATTCCCTGTCCACTTCTACATCCTGTATTCCTGGGATGTAGCGTGCTGTCACTGAGATATTGTGGGTGAGGCACCAATCCCATAGATTTTTGGCTAGGTAAGATAGCATGGGGGAGTGTGTCCCTCTCATTTTGTTAATGTAGGTTGTTGCTGAAATGTTTTTCATCAGCAGTGGTACCTGAGCCTTGGCTTTGTTCTTGGTGAAGGAAATTATGGCTAGTGAGCCTGCTAGCAATTCTTGGCAACTGATATGATATGAAGTCTCTTCGGGGAGCCATCTGCCTCCTGTCAACATCCCTTGAAGTAGTACTTTTCTCTGTCCCTTGAAGCCCAATAGCTGTAATACTTGGCAGTTATTAAGCAGAGGTTTAAGCCAAGTTGTTGGCTAAGATCTTTTGTAAAGCTGTAGATTGTGGTTTCATTATTCAAGACAATAAAGTCATCATTCTTAGCATTCCACCAACAAGAAAAACTTTGCCAGAAGGCCTGCACAATCCGGACAAGAAAAAAAAAGGTTTATAGTTTGTTTTTGATCACAGAGATGATATATATCATGCTGAATAAATTTATCTCTGAATAGTGTAACATTGGCTGGCAAGATGTGGTGTACAATTTTAAATTGAAAAATGGGAAGTCTTGTATCTTTGGTCACTTTAAAGGGAATATTATATATAGTACTGATTGCTTGCTTGCTTGTCAAATTTGTTGCAATATTCTTCTTTCAGCTGTACAGTATTGTGCAAAAGTAACGCAAGCGAATTTCGACGAATTTCCTGGCTTTTCAAAGAAATTTCCCTTCAAACGTTCTTTGTTCCAGGGAAATTTCGCTCAAAAGGCCTCGAATTGTCACTCGAACTTTCTCGCGAACTTTCTTGGAAAGTTCATGTAGACAAAGAACGAAATTCGCGCATTTCGCTTGCATTACTTTTGCACAATACTGTAGGAGGTTCAAATTTCTGGTTAATGAGAAATCTAGAAGCTGATTTACAGGAAAGCTTGCTTTAAGGTATTTTTCCTATGTATTTTGAATTCGTAGGTATGTTTGGAGCAGAATCTTTTAAAAAGCAAACCCATTTTTGAGGATTTGAGATGCATAAGCCATAATATGTGAGGAAATTAGTTCTAATTGTGAACTTGTGGCAGAAGTTGTTGAAAGTTAAAAAGTTCTTTTCACAAAAAAATGTCTTTAGCTCTGATCACTCTTGCCTTATTCCAACTTTGGTAATAGACGGAGAACTTTTCAATTTTAATAAAGCAGTTATTCCACAAGATTTTGTTTAGTATTTGTTTTTTGTTTTCCGGAATATGTTAATTTATCGTCTGCCAGGTATACAAGATGTCTTTGTACAATTTAAAATGGATACACACTTTAAGACATTTAAAATCATAGTTACATTTCAATAAGAAATAACCCCCTGACTCTTCTAAAAATGGAAGAGGTATGTGGCTCCAACTTGCATTATCGCTGCTTTTGTGTAGTCTTTTTATTCAAGTCACCTTAAGGGCATTATTCATTATTTCAAAATCTGGAAGGTCTAAGCCACCTTCAATTTTCAGACCAATCATTGTGATGTGTTTGATTTTTGGTTTTGCATGGCAAACAAACTCAGAGATAACAGTTTTTACCAAGGATGCAAATTCTAAGGGGAAGGTGAGTACAGATGTATTGTAGTCAAGCGTGGAGTGTAACTGTCAAGATCCCTAATGTTGCGTCTTACTCAGAAACTTACCAATTACAGGAGTAGCAATGTGTGAGGCGATAGATAATTCGAACTCAGCTTGCGGAATGATTAAAACACATATAATCACACATCTACGTTCACGAGTTACACTAGTAGCGACAGTGATGACAGAAGGTGAAATTATGATAGCAAAACAGATCCAAAAATTACTGATGAAGTAGATTTGAGGGTAGCAAAGTTCGTAGCTCTGGTACAAACGAGTAGAACAAAGTAAAGTAGAGTAGTGCAGGTTCGAACTGAAAATGATAATTAAATACAATACAATAAAGATAAAGCAATTAGCTACATAAGCATGTAACAGACATAATAATCAATACTCAACGACCAAATAGGCGGTTTTTAGAAAGACTAGTAGGTGTAGCTATCAACTCTTAGTATTAAAGAGAATGCTGTGAACATTTTATCCAAAGTACCGAAATAGGTGAGAAAACAGAGCTAAAATTACTAGCACTGAACGTATCTTGATCACAACAACAATAATTTGATAAAGATTAAACAATTACTTTCGTAGCGTGACAACACTTAAACGATAGCAGATAGTATAACTAGATGGTAGCCAAATAATAGCCTGTAGCTGGTTGATCCTCTGATCATAGCGGTTGCGGAACAACTAACTATTATGGTTGTTACAAGTCGCTTTTTTTTTTGCTTGCAATCTCTGCAGTCTCCAACAGAACAATCTTGTCTATGGGTCGCACTAGCTCAGAGGTCCTCATCTTGACTTTGGCAGTACTAGCCTGTCCCCTTGGTTGTGGTAAACTTCGAGCACTTGTCCTAGCAGCCAAACACTACGCGGCAAATTTTTGTCTAGAAGCAGGACGATATCATTAACTGCTAGGTTAAACTGTTGCTTGTCCCATCTTTGGCGTTGCTGTAGGGATGGAAGATATTTTGTGGTCCAGCGGCGCCAAAACATGTTGCTGAGGTATTGAACTTGGGGCCATCTGCTGCAGCTGTAGTTGTCATCCTTGAAGAACACTCCTGGCGGTATTGTTGTTCCAGCTCGGAGAAGCAGCAGATGGCTGGGTGTTAGTGTGTTGAGGTCTATTGCGTCATTGGACACTTTAGTTATCGGTCAGCCATTCACTATTGACTCAACTTCACACATCAATGTACTTAGACCTTCATCATCTAAGACCTGTTGTTTCAGCAATGCCTTCATGACTTTCCTCACAGTCCTGATGAATCTCTCCCACACTCTGCCATGGTGTGAAGCAGCAGGTGGATTAAATGTCCATCTAATTTCTTGCTGCAAAAGAAATTAATGGATATGGCTCTGGTTTCATTCTTGAAAGTAGTTCTTTCTTTCCTTTAACGAACTTTCCTCCATATCCTCTGGCCTTCCTCTCCCAGCGATGAAGCATTGAAGGGCGTTAATAAACAGTTCAGTATCCATAGAGTGGACAAACTTGATGTGGACTGCTCTTATGCTGAGGCATGTAAACAAAGCGCCGTACCTCTCAGTGGTTGTTTGTCCATGGCATACTGTGAATGGAGCAAACAAATCTACTACAAATGTGAAGGGAGGCTTGGAAGGCGTGTCACGATCTTGTGGCAAGCTAGCCATCGTCTGTTGCATTACAGGTGCTTGGCGGCGCCGACAGCTGAAACACATGTTGACAATGTTGCAGACAAGAATCCAATACCTTTGCCTGATGAGTGATAGAGTGTACTCGACTCCAGAATGGCCTGAAGCGCGATGGAAGTATTAAATAATCAGCTTGGTAACACAGTGCTTTTTTGGAAGAATGATGGGATGTGTTAAGGAGAAAAATCCTGTGCGTTTTTATTGTGTCAAGAAAGCTTAATAGCAAAATTCCGGAGAATAGTTATGCAACAAAATTTATTCATTTGCAAGGTGTGAGAGATTTAGATTATAACAGATTTAGCATATTCAATAGTTGTTGTTCATTTTTCGAGAGATTACGAAGAGTACGTTTCATGAGGTTAATATGTTCTGCAAAACAGGATGCTTGGCATCATTTTCTATTGGTGCGTTTTCCAAACGTCCTCCTACACGTAGAAGTCCGTTCTCTAACACTGGGTCCAGCTTGTAAATGGTGCTGCTCTTCTTTAGGTTGTTCAGGTTTGCCGTTTTTTTTGAGTGTTTTTGTAGACGCCACTTTGACTCGTCAACTCATCTTTAAAGGTTTGTCTCTGGACACATTTGATGATTTCATTTTCAGTTATATTATCTTCGCTGACACTTAATGGCATGATGACATCATCATCGGATTGGAGCTTGATGGGTTTGTTTGTGTTGCTGTGCTGGCTTCGCCTTCGCAGAATACTCTTGTAGCGCAATATCCATTGTTAGGGACAGTTTGCTGTGCCGTGCCCTCACATGATTTCGCGACCATGTGCTCTTCGCAGTCAGTGCATTGTTTGTGCGAAGGTGGAAAGTTTGTTTTTTGATAGTCCGTTTTCTACCTTCTCGATGTTGACATCTTGATATTAGGCCTGGAGATGCCCAAAAAATATGGAAGTTGTCGTTTTTGGTCGCTTATTTGTATTGCTTTCTTCTGTAATTTCAATAGTTGTTTGGTTCGAGTCACAAGCTTTATATTTTGCTATTTCAGCTGTATGGTGACACGACTTGGAAGGACGAGTAACAGATAGGAATAAACGACATCTTCAGTGTACAAATTGTTGGTGGTTTTGTTCAACATCCATGCTATAATATTCTTAAGCCTGGACCATGACACTTTTTATTGCATTGCCAATGTAGTCATAGGCGTGGTTTGCCTTGTTCGCAAACATTTCTACTCCTTTCTTAACTTCCGGTGATCTCGCCTAAGTTCGTTAGTCTTCTCAGCCATGAGTGCTCCGTTTTCTTCAGGAACGGTGGTCCTTGCTTCCAGCCTTCATTCATTAACAGCTCATCTACTGTCATCCCTCTGGATGCTTCATGAGCGGGGTTGAGCGTAGTTTCAATGTATCTCCATTGCGCAGCTGTAGACTGGTCAAAAATGGCGGATATGCGGTTTGGCACAAAGATCTGAAATCTTATATCCTTGTTTTCTATATAGCAGAGAACGCAAGTGCTGTCCGTCCAAAAGGTGGAGCTGTGAATAGCCATGTTGAGCTCTTGTTTGATCATGCGGTCCAGCCTTGTTGTCAACACTGCCGCTGACAATTCCATTTGTGGAATCGTCATCGCCTTGAGAGGGGCCAGTCTGGACTTTGCCGTGATTAGCGAACAGTGGATCTCACCATGTACATCGGTTTGGCAAAGATATGAGACAGCTCCGTAGCCTTGGCTAGACGCATTGGAGAAATGGTGGAGCTTGCATCGTTATATGTCTGGGCAGTTTGGTTTAATCTAGAACTGGTCTAGTTTGAGGGGGTCCTCCAGCCAGGATCGCCATTTTTGCTTGCAGAATTCGGGAATCTGATCATCCCATCCGAGGCCCTTGAGAACACAGGTCTTGTTGAATTGCTTTAGCGGGTAGTATGCATGGTGAAACAAACCCAAGAGGTCAACATTCCTCTCCTTGTGGTCAGCCATTCCTTTTCAGCGATTTTATAGCTGAATGTATCCTTCTGTACATTCCATTGAATGCCCAGAGGTCTCTATGTGAGTGCTGGATTATTGCTTAAGTCCAGATCTTTGACTGAAGGTGCTCTTTCGATTTCGGGAACACAGCTGATCACATCTCCTTTAGACAGCATTTCGCGGAGTTGTCCCACCAGACGTATAGCTTCAGGATTTGTGGCAACACATTTAAAACAATCGTCAATGTAGAAATTTTGTTTAACTGTCTCCACTGTGATTACGTCAAAGGCTAACTTATCTTCTGCGGATTTCTTGAAGGCAAAATTTGCGCAGCTCGGGTATGAGGCACCACCGAACAGATCAACTAACATCTGGTACTCTTTAGGATCTTCGTTCAGATCGCCGTCTGGCCACCACAAGAATTGCAGATAGTCGCAGTTGCTATGGGGTACTCGAACCTGATAAAACATAGATGTCGGACATGAAGGTGATTTGCTCTTGCCGGAACCACATTTATACCCCAACAAGCGTATTTGTCAAATCCGACCCCTGTAGCAACTGGTCATTTAAGGAGGTACCCAGGAATTTGACTGAACAGTCAAACACAATGCGGACATTGTCAGGTTGGGGTGAAACACAGCGTGATGCGGCAAATACCATACATTTGAGTTGTCTAGATTTTTCTTGCTAGCCTTTGTAATCAGATCATCCACAAAGTCTCTGTACTTCTTGTGTAAAGCTGGATCTCTATTAAGACGTTTTTTCAGTGGATGTAATCTCTGTCCTGCTTACGATTTACTGTTCATTAGGAGTGGTGGATCGTTCTTCCAAAGTAAAGCAGTTTTATGGTGGGCGTTTGAAAGTTTTGCTGAGCCATCCAAGATGTGTAACGCTTTTCGGTCGTTTTGTGACATGGAAGCTTGAGGCTCATAGCTGGAGTCGTTGAATTCTAAGTTGCAGAAATCTTCAAATTGTTTGCTTAGCTTGGCGCTTGTGTCAATGAAGTTTGCAGTAGGAACCTTGCTTTCCTTTCTGCTTAAGGGAGCATTCTTTTTCAATTTGATGTAATCGTTTAAGCGTAGCGGCTTCTGCTTCAAGAATGGCCTTTCTAGCTGTGGCTTTTGCTCTTGTGCTAGCTGACGAAGTGCGTGAAGATTGCGACCCGCATGAAGAGCATGACACTCAAGACAAAAGAGAGTGTGTGCCAACGCTTGACACGCTGTCTTCTGGTCTAATTTTCACCTGGAAAGAGTTCATTAACCTTGTTGTTTCGATCCCCGTGAGCCATACATCTACGTTTTCTTGCAAGTGTTCTACTTGGTCAGATACCGAGTCATAATATGATGTTGACTCCTCAATAGCTTCCCTTTCTTTCAGTTGACTATGAAATGTCCTATGCACGGCTTGAAATTCGTGAAACGCTTCTCTCAGTTCATTCAATTTCCTTTTTACTTTATTGACATTGTTCTCATCAGTCATAAGATCGGTAATTTGGATAATCTTTCTAGTCAGGGCTCCTTTAGCAACGCCATGTGCCTTCTTTGTTTCCATTGCAATAAGAAAGATCGATTAATCCTGAGTTAATTGATGCGATAACAAATTCCCCTCTGGTAGCCACTACCAATTTTTTAAGCGGTGTCAGATAGCAATTGCGTGATCTCCTATGACATAGATGACCACGGTCCGTGGTAATTGCTTGCTCGCCGTTCAAATTCGAACTAATGTAACTGTCCAGATCCAGAGGAGGAGTGAATGCATTCCCATGATGCATTGCAACTAATATATCAAAATTTTAGTGATGTCATCATTTGGCAGCTAGACTCTTGTGGGATCAACATCATGGCGTCCTTCATGCCGGTGGGCGGCCATTGCGCCAGTGTTTTAAGCAATTCTCCCTTAGTAAACGTGAGGAGTCTGCCACGTTTGAATCACCATGCGTACGTTTGCCGTCAGGCGAAATACCACTACTGCTAGTTGTGCTTTGTTTCATTATGTCTTGCCATTACAAAATAGCTTTTTAAGTAATACTGAAAGAAAAGAAGAAAGAAAAGAAGGCCGCAAAATTGCTTCAATAGTTCTGGGCAGGTGATGCTGTGGAGCTCAGTTACTCATGTCCAATCATCACCACATCATGAGCCAGGCACTGTTTTTCATACACAATAAGCTCAAAGCATAGGTGTTAGAGTGGATTGTGTCTATCAGCGATGTCGGTGAACTTTCCAAAGATGGGTCATTTGAACTATCTGTATATTGCCATGAAAACCAAGAGATCTGTTAGTGAAATAATATTTTTACTAACAATGACACCAGGTCATGTCAAAGCTCTACAGATTTTTCCCAAGTGCTCAAAAACACAACATAATTATACTGAATACAATGTTCAGAGATTGCAGTTTGAAAACTTTTTCACAGAAATGGTTCTTTGATTATGACCGCTCATTATTTCTATCCACAATTGTAGGAAAGGTTTCAAAAATGGTGCACAATAATAAAATACCTTACAAATTCAAAAACAACACTTTCTCTGCAACTTTAGCAGGAAAGAACAAGTAAGAGGTCTTATAAACTCCTTAAAATCTACAAATGATTATTTTTAGTCTTAAGTTTTCCTTTCTGGTTGGTTGCCGGGGAGACCAGACAGGAGATCAGAAAATCTTGTAATGAAAATGTCCCTCATTCAACATGTTGTCTTGCTCTTTTGGCTCCACTTTTTGCTCTTGATGTTTGAGGAATCATTAAAATTGAACTCGAGAAGTCCTATTGCACAAGTCCCATTGCAAATATAAGCTAAGCCATGTGCAGAACCATCAATTGCAGCTCGTTCCAATGAGGGTCCTTGCCCAGACGCTGTTGTTCCTGTTGAGCATATCTAATATATAGATTTAGGCGAGCCTAAAAGCGTAGCTTCAGTTATTTACTTGGATGTTGTAAATAACTATACAGTAATCCAACATGTGAAGCAAATTTTGGACGATTTTGTAGTTTCGGCTG
>Ga0126343_10001703_pt1 | contig 10655 bp, 7 predicted proteins | sample Cyp2metagenome_FD_92531 | JGI IMG/M metagenome (GOLD analysis project Ga0126343, IMG submission 92531) | Coral microbial communities from Lord Howe Island, Old Settlement Bay, Australia - Cyphastrea 2 metagenome | ecosystem: Host-associated > Invertebrates > Cnidaria > Coral ... | reverse complement strand
TTATCTTGATTCGTTATGAGGTCACATATTATTGTTCTATTGAAAGCGATTTTACAAAGTGTTTTGAAATAATCAATTAGATCGCTTGTTTATCTCGTTAAAATAATATATAATAACCCGTGTGTTCTTTAAAAGTAGCGCACGAACACCTACTTTATTGACAGTAACCTTAAGAATGCCAAAGTGCGAATAGCTGGCAAATATACGGCGTAGCTTTCTTTCGCAGCGAGTATGACCATCAAATTAAAAATGCCCCTTGACACTCCCTTATCGATGATCGCCAGACCATATATCAACATTTGCCTGGTGTTGTATCGCCAATTTTGTCAAGCTTTCCCTCTGCACTAGCATTCGAGATCACTGGATTATTCCATAGAAATTAAACTGAGACTTGACTGAGGCGATCCTTGTTCTCTTGATAATATAAAGAAACAGCCGCCATGATGATATCAATACGCACATTAAGGCGATGTATCATATTCAACCATTTTTACTGTATGATCGTTTGCAATATATTTTAAGAAGATCTCTGTTTTTGTTCTTCCTCAAACGGTACAAGACCACAGCAGATTCTTTGCGGTTATCAAATTAAAACAATCGCGATGAGGTGATAGGGAAACATAAAACCCATACCCTGCTGGGAATGGAAATAAGTGTTCAGTTTTTGTACTTCATGCTGTAGTTTTTGTGCTTTGTTGAAGTTGATGAAATGCTTGTTAGGCTATGAATTAAAACAAAATTGGGTCAAAATCTTGCGACATTATGAAAATTCTAAAACCTAAACTACTGGTTCTAAAAGCATAGATGGTGTCCTCGGTATAATATGTTCTAAATATCACTGCCACTACACTTCCAGATTCTAGTTTCTGTTTCTAGTTCCAAATATCGAGGTAGCGTAATGCTGTTGTGCAAGGTTCGTACATGTAAATTCTCTCAGATAAGAGATCAAGAGATTGGACTAGTTAGATCACTTGTTGTCAGACACACAGAATCCTGATAAGCGGTGGGCCGAATTCATAGACTGGTTAACATATTTTTTCTTTTCCCTCGCCAATTCAACTTGCCTTTTCTATTTTAAATATTCAATCCTAGGCATACTTTAAACTTGAGAGATGCGCCACAGCATTGGCCTATGAAATTCGTTCCGTTAAACGATATTACTCCTGTTAACTAGAATTTGCTCTGGACTTCACAGAACAACTTCCAACTGAGGAGGGTGTCCCGAATTAATATTTGCTTTAAATTTGGGAGAACGTTCTTGAGACGTTACAAAATTGAGTTTGACTGGAAGTTGTCTTTACAAAGTTTCATTATCGTCGCTAAGAATTTCGCCTTCGCTTCACGTAGTTATGGAAGATGAATACTGACCGTAAGGAAAATTCTCTATCCTAGCGAAAGGTGAGGATGTTCAAAGCGGAGTACTTTCTATCTCTTCTTCTATTCCACTTTGATTTTAAGGGAAAATTTAAAATTGAATAACGAAGAGATAAGCGGGTAATTCAACTGGGGACACCATAATCCGGCAGGCTAAAGAAATGCGCAAAAATTAATTCTGTAAGAAAATATATTGAACCAGGTATAGTAAAAGCGTGGTGCTGATATTCTCGTTGGCTGAATACTCCAAGAAAGAAAAAATCAAGAGAAAAGGAAAAGGGAAGAAAAAGAGGAATCTGCTAAGTATGTGAGTTAGTAAAACACAAGGCAAGTAGATATAATTAAAAGGATAAGGATCTGGATATTAACACAGCAGGAAAATGGAGATTTACGAAAGTAACGTTTGGCTTAAATCTTCTGAAAGCTTGTTATCCAATGCGCTATCAATTATATGTCGTTAAAGGTGGCTAAACCAACATTTACCCTACTGTGCGTGAAGGAAGCTAAAAACACGAGTGTAAAAGCTGGTAGAAGGTCAGCTTTAGAAAACGTAAAGAAAGTGTAAGGCTGCTCACGAGTGCTATTTACGACAGCTTTACGTTAGCTTTATACCGCATTAAAGTTATTTTTTCAAGCTGTGATTAAATGGGCGATAAAATCCATAAGGGGAACGGGATTATGAAGAATCCCGAAGGATGCCTTGATAAAAGCTGGCAACCAATTATCGGTCTTTTAATAGTACATTTTTGTCACTAAGAATTTTACTAAAAGGATTTGCGCAGCTCATTTTTCAGCTGGAGCATGATCATTTGGAAAAGGAGCTGTTGAAAAAAAAAAAGAAAAGAAAAATGTGCGCCTTAAATGAGGCCCTCATGTGATATTATTTGATACTTATCACAGATATCAGTTACAGATTTTGTCTTCTGGAAATTTTTACGTAAAGACAGAGCTTTCTTTTGCAATAAAGCATCAGTAATAATTGATAAGGCATTGTACTAGTCAGGTGTAAAACCATTGAAACACCTGTTGTCAGATAGAAAGAATCAAAGAACACGTGCTTTTTAGCAGAGCAAATAATTATAGGGGACAAGGTTAGCGGTGTGTATCTTTCTTCTTCATCAGTCCATGTTACGAGATGGGTATGTCTCAAAACACCTGAAGATATAAAATCCATCATTGGTTTCGAAAATTTTCCATTTAACGCAGAGAAGGTTTGGCTGAGAGAGCGAGCTCAAATTAAATTCGCTAATTTATGCTGTGAAACGTCAACGTTGGTTTAAAAATTTTTAAAACAGTTGTTCACTATTATTTGTCCTGGGTTTATGGCATTTGACAGTATCTCCATTTATAACATCTTTAAAAATGCTTTGGGAAAAAATGTTTACCGACGGTGTTACTGAAATTGATGAAAGCTGCTAGAAAAAAAAAGGAGGCTAGAACCCTTGTGTGATACTAGTACGTTGTAAATTTGAACTTGTTTTGACTAAGAACGTTTTCTCTAATAAATTCGTTGTCGCATATTTCTCTCTTATTGATATTTGCAATTCAATTTAGTCAATACTTCGTGCAAGAGCCTTCTTAATTGTTTTTAAAAGGCTTCCGACATTTTGACATAAATATTATTTTCGCTTGTGAGCTAAATTTTATGTTGATTAGTTATGACCAAATGTTAACTTGTATTTTGAAAGCTTTCTGGCGCATTAGTTTTTTATTGGTAATTATAAGACCGTCAGTAATGAAGGAATCGTTAACAACTTCCTGACAACTTCTCTCAGAAGCCTTTTATTTGACTTGTTTAAAAAAAGGTTTCGGCATTTTAAAACGTACAAGTTATATTTGCGTACCGTGTAATCCCTTTGATATTATTGTTCTATTGAGAGTGATTTTACAAAGTGTCTTTGAAATAAACGCTTAGATCTCTTTGAAATAAACGCTTAGATCTTATGTTTATATCTTTACAGCGATATAAAATATCCCGCGTTTTCTTTAAAAGTAGCGCACGTATTAAGATTTTCACGGAAGGCACCCTATTTTGTTGACAGTAACCTTCAGAATGCCAAAGTGTAAACAGCTGGCAAATATACGGCGTAGCTTTCTTTCGCAGTGAGTGAGACCATCAAATTAAAAATGCCCCTTTACAACGTACCCCTTATTGATGGCCACCAAATCGTACATCAACATTTGCCTGATGTTGTGCTGCCAATTTTGTCAAGCTTTCCCTCTGAACTATCATTCATGATCACTGACTCATTCAAAGTGATTGGTGTCCTTGGATGGAAATTAAACTGAGGCGATTCAAAGTTCTCTTGATAATATAAAGAAACAGCCGCCATGACGATATCAATGCCCATATTAAGGCGATATATCATATTCAACCATTTTTACTGCATGATCGTTTGCCAAATATTTTTAGATGATTTGTGTTTTGTTTTCTTCCTTAAACGGTACAAGAGCACAGCAGATTCTTTGCGGTTATCAAATTTAAGCAATCGCGATAAGGTGATAGAGAAACATAAAAGCCATCGCGGCTGCTGTGACTTACTAAACTACAGCAAATCTCTCAATCTCTCTCTCATGCTATTGTTTTTGTGCTTTTTGAAGTTGATACGGAAACGTTTGTATCGTTATGAAGTAAAAGAAAATTGGGTCAAAATCTTGCGATATGAAAATTCTAAAACCCAAACTACTGATGCTAAAAGAAGTCCTCGGTATAGTATGTTCTAGATATCACTGCCATTACACTTCTAGATGCTAATCCTGTTTAGAAACGAATCCCGCGATAAACAAAAACCCTAAATATCAAAGTAGCGTATTGCTGTGGTGCAAAGTTAGATGCAAAATCTCTTAGCTTCAACAAGATGCTCATAAAACATAACACTGCGGGGTTAACAATTAACCTCGCTCGTTCGGGGGTCCCAAATCAGTGACTACGTTATCCTATGAGTGTTATCCTATCATGAGCGTGACAATAGCCATCTGAGAAGTTTCTCATAATCAACCTTAAGGGTCAATTACCTGACAATTGGGTTTATTTTATAACGTCTGTTGATAAATTTCATCAAGCAAGCCTAGTTGAGAGATTTAAACTCACATAGACGTCTTTAACAATGTAGTTCAGCTTTCTTGGTCAGTGCTTCCTTCCTCTTCGAAAGACTTTCATAGCCGAAATGCATTCTCTTATTTCTATCTCTGTGACATGACTCAAGACAAGCTATTGTTACATACAAATGTTGCCTCTAAATTCCCCGATATATCTACCCACCCGAGTCCGAGTCATTTCCGAGTCCGAGTCAACTGACCGAGTCAACGGTCAGCGGTTTTTCCTTAGAAGTAAAATGGTAACCACGCAGATATGACAGCGAGGCTGGGGTTTTGGCAAGGCTAGTCGACTTTTTTATGTGTTTTTGGTAAAATGAGCGAACATTTCGGTTGTAATAATACTTCATCTCCATCGTCTTCAAAGAAGGAGGAGTAAAAGTCTAGGCCGAAACAATTTCGAAACAATTGTGAGAAGGCCTTCCAAAGGTCATCACTTGGATTCCTTTCCAGAGGAGATGCAGCGAAGAGTTCGATGGTGTGGCTCAGTACTAATACGGTGGCATTGTAAAGACAAATTCTTCGATTTTAAGTATTCTAAGATAATTTTACGAAAGAAGATATGCTCAAAACTCATACGGGTTGTTCGATCGAAATGCAAGTTCTGTAATGTGCTATGTTAATAAAGGTTTTGTTTCCTTGTTTTCTGTGTTGATGTTGACTGATATTTCAAATCACAAAGCTATGGTTTTGAGGAATCGACTGTTTGTCATTTTTTCTTGACTTGAGAGTATTATTGTGCCTGAACCCCTTGCTGGACAAGAATATTTTGTCACGAAGATGCCTGATTATCCAGACAGTTTACTATTTAATTTCATTCACCTCTTCATTGTGATAACATGTTCATACAAAGGAAAGAAACTTGAGAATGTTTATGTCAAGCATAAAAGGATTAATCAATCGAATGGATTCCTCTGAAACCAGAAATATGTCTGCATTACTATGACGTTTTGAAAGCTTGCTGCCTCATGGAGAGCTCTAGTTACCAAGGCATGTAGTATTGGTATTTCTCTAAATATACGTGACTATAAAGTAGGTAACTGCATTAAATGTAGATAAGTGTGCATTCGTCATTCACGTGATACCTGGCTCTGTGACATTTTGCTTGTAGCCAAAGGTAAAGTGTTCTGATCCTTTGGACCCTGATCCATAAGTTTGCTCACCGTAACAAAAGGGGCGTAAATCCTTCATCAGTCAGTGTAACCAGATTTATTAGAAGTAAATTTTCGCGGTGAAACGAGAAAGGGTTTTCACCGGCGAGCACGACAATACAATGACAATCCCCAAATCACATGGAAAATCAATACCATAATACCTTGCTACAATGCTAAACTGTGTGGTAACGCTGGACGTGTGACACGCGTGACAGAACATAAAGTCTCCCAATGAGTCAAGAGGCCCATCAGACTGGAGCTCACTGTTTTCAGTATCATAAAGACCAGGTGTAATTAATTTCTACACCCAATAAATTTTTACTCCCCAGTGCTTGTCTATCTCGGGCATCTTCGGGCTTGTCTATCTCCCAGCATCACGTCCCCCAGTACCCATTTATACATAGGCAGATGCACTATAAGAGTTCAGCAATGTCTGGTTAATGCCAGCAAGAACCAGAATTTTTAATCTATATTCCAGAACACTAATCATGAGTCCCCTTGCCTTCCTGACATTTGCTGGTAGGCAATTTCAAACTTGGAGCTTTACCTTGCAGGTAAGTTTTAATTTTCATATATTTTATTTAATTTAAAATATTAGTTAATTAAAATTTTAATGCTACAATGTGGTTTCAATTACGTTTTGTCAATAAATATAATATAAAAGGAAAATGTGTTCCAAAGATATATGGAGCCAGTTTTATGCATGTCATGGTATGGCGTAGAAAGGCCACTGATTATGAGGGGTCTAATGAGTATGATGCCAAAATTATACTTTTTTTAGAGGTGTCCAAGTACTTATTGCTATCACTGGAATTTTTAGCTTATTTCAAGAATGTTCTTTATAAAGTGTATTAAGCTCAACCACCGTGGAGGTAAAGTAGATTCGCTTGTTGCATCTGCCAGGCCAACTTCATTGAAGTATCTGATAGATGTTTTGTGTGAAACTTGCTCTTTTAAAAGTGGCTTAAATGTAATAGAGGCATTTTCTCTCCAAAACTGGAGACAAGAAAGCTGCCTCTTAGGGCTATGAATAAAGTTACATGAATACAGTTGTTCCTACACTTGTAAATAAAGAATAAAATTTTGGACTTCAAGATCCTTTATTATTTGTGCATTCTTATTATTATGCCATCCAGGTCACGCAAGCCTCTAGTAGGGCACCAGGAACCATAAAAAGTACTAATACACATGTTTCATTCAGGACATCATGCTTTATTGCCAAATTTAATATCTGAACGTGAACCATCTGTTTTAACTAATTAATACTGACATTTCCATTTTAGAGTAGATATTACTTTGTGGCTTCTTTTAGCAGGGAAAGCTCTGCACCCTTGAGTAAGTGTATTTACAGCCTACAGCCTTCAACAAACATGTCAGCTTACTGAAACTAAAAGCACTCTAATATACTAAAACTACATGACTAAAAAAGAATAGCTTAAAACATTTCGCATAACTTTGCAACAATATCTGATTCGGGATATTATTTTTTATGATAAAATAAACAACGGATAGCCTTATTTTGATGTAATTCAATAATTCGATCTATTTCGCAAGCACTCGTGGTCTGATAGAAAGAAATTGTCTGTTGTTTTTATCGAAGGAAGGAAAGTTTTTCAGTGTCAACTCTCGCCTGATCCGGCAACAATGTAAGTTTAATTTACCTCGAGTATTTCTATAGCTAATTTCTTGTCCCTAATTTTGTGAATCAATTATTTTTAGCTTCACGATCAAATACAACATTAGGGGTGTAGAATGGTAAAATCCGAGACTTGCCGAGACGCCGAGACCGTCGTTTAAAATCCGAGACCGAGAATTGACTGTTGTCTAAAATCCGAGCCCGAGACGCTGCGATTCCTAAATTCAGGTGCGAGACACGTTGATCAACTGAAGAAATCTGGGCACACGTGTTTTTAGCACTCTCTGAGCTCTCTGTGCCTCGTCTTAAAATTATTTCTTGATAAATCAGAAGGACAATTAAGGATTATTTATACATCCAAATTACAATTTTCTTACTAGCTATTGCGACGCGGGGCCGTTTGTCACAATTAGTTTCTGTTTCTGTTTTTTTTTTTTTTTGTTAATTAACAGGATCCATACCAGTCTCACGAAAATCGTTAAGAATTTTCACATTACATATTTTTTACACAAGTATCAAGAACTGCCTAGTTGAATCTCGAAAATAGTCTGGACATCTATCTTTTAATTTTTCTTTTAAAATACAATAAATATAGCATGAAAGTGACTCAGAATGCAAGAGATGGCATTTCTGAGAGCCCAGATCTTGAAAATTTTCCGGGGAAGCATGCCCCCTGACCCCCCTAGGAGCTTTAGCATTCGGTACTCGTTTTGGAGTCAATCGTCACCATTTAGCCTAGTAACACCTGGTTATTGCTGTTGTCTAATGACGGTTCTTTCTCTTGGCTTCCGAAACTCAATTTGCAAAATTCGAGATTCCAAGTTCAGCCTTATTTTTTGCGAGCCCGAGATTCCGAGACTCTAATTTGTGACGCCGAGATTTCGAGACTCTGGTAAAATTTGCCGAGACCAGTCATTTTTCAAGGACCATTCTACACCCCTAACATTAAAGTAGGCGGTCCATGAAAGAAATTGGTTCGATATTTGTTGTGTCGACATGTCTCGATCAGTGAGATTTGTACGGTCCAGCTAGCGGCAATCAAGCGCCGTTATAAATAACTTTATTAAACATCGCAAGTTAGAATATTTCAGAAACGAAGAATTTGCCTTTACCATATCTGTATTTTAGTAGCTACATGTGCACCTTCGACTTCTTCACTTCATCTCCTTCGGAATCCAAGTGATGACCTCTGGAAAGCTCTCCCGCGATTCTTTTGGTCAAGCAAGCGATTTGTAGCGTGGATAAAGCAGAAGATGTAACCGACGGCAAAAATTTTTCATTGTTAGCCAATTAATTTGGCAAGGCGTCTTTCGTTGTTTTAAAATCAGAGAAATTATCTGAAACAATGCGTTGATTGCGTTATGGTCGAAGGATGGGCAAACTGCAAGTGAATTTTTCTATTTGACCTGTGAAAACAAACCCCTGACCATTGACTAGGTCACTTGACTCGGACTCTGATTTGACTCGGCAAATGGATTTATTCGAAACCCAGATAGAACGTCGTAGTTTCCATTGACTTGCGCATAATTAGTCGGATATCATGCCCAGTTTGTGCAAAAAACTACCGCGTTAAAACACTGCGAAACCACTCATTCACAGAACAGAATTCAGAAAGACACCACATTGATCTCTCCGGTCGGCGACCGGTCCAATACTTTGTAAACAAGCTTCAGCTTGGTTATAATACATTCCATGTCAATACTTACTTTTTAACTTTATCAACTTTATCTTCGATTAGAAGATTTCAGTTCTAATATTACAAGCAAGGAATGTTTAAACAAGGTGTACATTCCATTAACATTAAGTCATCACCTCCCTAAATGTCTGTTCCTAGTTTCGCAGTTCGATAATGAAAAATAATTTCTGTCTTTCGGCTATACTTTGTATTAGTCTTATGTAACTGCCTTGGTGTAGTGATCTCCAGATTCAACACCACCGCTAAAATCTTTTAACTAGTAATAGTCCTCACTAAAGCTGTCCCCGCTATTTTTTTATAATTTTAAGTGTAGCATGTTTTCTAAAGTGAAACTCTGTGGACGAAATTTATTACTTTTGTTGAGGGTTTCAAACGTATATAACATTTTAATACAAAATTTCAAGGTTTGGCAGGTTTGTCTTTTGTGTTTTGTTTTTTTTAATGTAAAGGTTACGAAGGCCATTGGTTCTACTCCCTCCGATGGAATTTTTTTCCCTTTTAATTTTTTTTCTTTTTTTTTTTCTCTCGTTTTATCTTTTGCTATATATGTATGCATTGAATTTATCGTAGAAAACAAAATATACCGCGCCTTCGACCGCTCTGATCGTCCTATACACGTAAAATTTATTTCAAAACGGATTTCATTTTCGAGAGTTTGTACGACACTTACGCTAAACAACGAAGAGAAATCACTTTGTCTCTTTGAGATTCTTAACGTTCTTTATCGGCGGTTAAATACAGTTCGGAATAACCGTACGCGTACGTCATAACAAAATAGCTGTATATGAGCGAAACAACCTCGTGGCGGAGATTCTGCTCCCAGAATCCTTCGCATGCTTATTCGACCCCCAGCAAACTTTCGGCAATCTTTTGCGTATTTTTGGGCAATCCTTTGCCTGCCGTTTTCTCACAAATCGAGATTTTTTCTTGTACAGCAATATTTTCCTCTCTATACGTGGGGGATTTCTAGGGTGCCTCCTCGGGTTTTGCCCGTCTGGGCCAAAACCCTGAGGGGGCAATGATTCTACCGTGGGGCTTTGCGACCCTGTTCGACGTACAAAACGAAAAAAAAATCTAAGTTAGATATGGAACGCCAACACTGTCTTATGTCATTATATGCGGTGCTTATATCTTTATATGCGGTGCTAATGTCATTATATGCGGTGCTTATGTCTTTATATGCGGTGCTTATATCTTATATGCGGTGCTTATGTCTTTATATGTGGTGCTTACGTCTTTATATGCAATGCTTATGTCTTTATATGTGTTGCTTTCATCATTATACGCGGTGCTTTCATCATTAAACGCGGTACTTTCGTCTTTATACGCGGTGCTTTCATCATTATATGCGGTGCTTTCATCATTATATGCGGTGCTTTCGTCATTAGACGCGGTGCTTTCGTCCTTATACGCGGTGCTTTCATCATTATACGCGGTGCTTTCATCATTATATGCGGTGTTTTCATCATTATACGCGGTGCTTTCATCATTATATGCGGTGCTTTCATCATTATACGCGATGCTTTCATCAGTGAGGAAATTTATGCTACCAAAAACCAAGAGAAAATAAAACTAATCGGGATGTAGGGTGTCTACAAAACGAAGACCGAAGACCGAAGACCGAAGACCGAAGACCGAAGACCGAAGACCGAAGACCGAAGACCGAAGACCGAAGACCGAAGACCGAAGACCGAAGACC
>Ga0126343_10001702_pt1 | contig 10655 bp, 4 predicted proteins | sample Cyp2metagenome_FD_92531 | JGI IMG/M metagenome (GOLD analysis project Ga0126343, IMG submission 92531) | Coral microbial communities from Lord Howe Island, Old Settlement Bay, Australia - Cyphastrea 2 metagenome | ecosystem: Host-associated > Invertebrates > Cnidaria > Coral ... | reverse complement strand
TGAAATGTTCCAAAATAAATATCCTTTTTTGCGATCGGGCCATCGCGTAATTAATAGTCTAAATGCTTTTTGTAGAATAACTTTCATCGCGGCTTTCTTATTTCCAGCTATGCAAACATCACTGGGAACAGTATTGACTGAAGTTTGACAGCCCAAAGAAAAGCTTTTTAACCAGATTTGTTTACTTTGTTTGCCATCTAAAAGGATCAGCGAGCGTTGTAGTTTAACTACGTCCATATGGTCGCCAGATATTTCACGAGTTTTAATTGCCATTGTACACTTTAGCGGGTGTGATATTCGCTCTTGGGGACCTGGAAGCTACAATAGTATCAACCAGTGGACACAGAAATCCGCTTCAGTTTCGGGTACAGTAATCTTTATACTTTTTTTAATAACCAAATGAAGTTAGTGAGTGATTTTCAATCCCGATCAATGACTTGACGTTCTAGAATAATGCAACTGGCTATGCAAAAACGGTATCGATAAAAGTAAACGCGGAAAAAAAATTCAAATTGGCCGATAAAATAAAACAGACGACATATAACGCCAGATTGTACAAATTAATTAATTAGAACTCTCATATGGACTGGTCATGATCAATTGCATGTTATTCCAAGGTTAAACAGCAAGGAGGTTCTCAGAATTGTTACAGTTGCTTCTAAGTAATTTGGCTCGACAGAGAAGACTCTTTCTGAGATAGAAATGACCTGTGCCTCTCTTAACTGTAAAGTTTAGATGCTTAGGCCGCTGCGTTTGTGGACAATTCTTTCGCTCGATAAATTATTAAATCATACCAGGTAATATCTCCCTTACTTCTCCTCTAACACTTTAAGCAAAACTTAATTTGATCCTGCTTAGTAAAATGAAGAGGAAATCAACAGCAAGTAAGAGCAACCACACATCGATCTTCATGCGATCAATCCTAAAATAGCACTCGCGCAAAAATTTCATGCCGTACGATGAAACAATACAAATAAATACTGGGAAAACAATACTGAATTGCTAATTATTGTCACGACACACCGATTAGATCAATTAAACGAGTAACAAAATGACAAACATGCCATCTTCGGCTTTCAACTGTCCCTCAAACAGGTGCTTGCCTTTTGTTCGTTTGTCGATTTACCTGTTATAAGCTTGTAATCACATTTTGAACAATAAGAATTCCAATTATTTCCCTAAGAAGTGCGTACGCTTCCTTATTATCATAAAAAGGGTTTGATTATCATACATCTTCAACGAGAAAAAGGCAGTTGCTAGTAATGACAGCTTCGTTAATTTTGATTACAGAAACCCTTAAGCAAACTATATTTTGTATTCACTGAAGTTTAAAAGCGACGTTTGTAGTTTGCAGAATGATTTTGTTAGTTTAGTGAAAGCTTTCTTCAAAATTTTCTCATACACAGCTGGTAATTAAATTCAAAATTGTTTGCGGGTTGTGATGATGGATAAAAGATTGTTTATGTCTTTTTTTAACGTAGAAGCGAAATTCACTGAAAATTCGATGAGAATTTGGTACACGCAAATGAAATTTAATGCAAAATCGATTACAATACGACAATACAAATAGTCTTGATTTTCATTTTTCCTGCAGTATTCTTCCCTGATAATCCACCTTGGATAGCCGTGTGTTTTCTTATGATAAATTTGGGTGTCCGCTTATATCTCCTCTAAACGTAATAACGGTAGCCACGCACTAGGGATGGGCGTCAGCCTTAATTCTTGTAGTTCTATTGTTCAGATAAACCATTACTGATTACAATGAAAACAAGAACATAAAAGCAAGAATTAAGAATCCTGTTTTTGCATTGATTTCAAATTTGTTTCGTTCGAGCACAGTATTATAATAAAAGTAAAATTAAAACAAGAGAGTATGCCACTATTTTAATGAAATGCAGAGACCCGCGTATGTAGCACCTCTCTTAAAACCTGGTCCCTTTGCCGCCATTGTCCTACTTGGGGAATAATGATAAACTGAATATTAGCTGGTTACTGAGAACGTGAAATGTCTGTGAGCGAGGTTTTATGATGTACAAAATGCTTTAACGTCGAATAATTTTGAAGCTGATTAAATGATCTTTTCGTCTTTCCCAGCAGTAAATAGGTCGGTCAAACATAAATTAGTTCATTCAGTTACCGAAATTCTCAGTCATATAGCCGGATCAACAGCTGGAAGATTTTTGAAAATAAATGTTTGTTCAGTTAATGCTCTTATTAATGACGGTGATCGAGTTTGCTGTAAAATAGTGATCACTCACTGGCTTCAGTTTTCTAGTGAAGAGGGATTTTTTTTTAAATATGTAGTAATACCATGACGCTAAACATTTTCAGATTTACAATAAATTACTGCTGACTTATACTGAACCGAGTTAAATTCATTGCAAATAAAACGGTGGCGACGGAGGTTTAAAATGTGAAAACGTTAAAGATTGGTCATAATTTTGTTGTCTAATGTAGCATGTAGCTAGTTCGCCTAGATGATAAAGATTTTTCTCCGTTAATCCTTCGAATTCGATCGTTAACGACCGAGGTATTCATTTGTTAACCGTGTTTACACAATCGTGCTTTTAGGCTTGGTTGAACGGTAAAAGCGACGATTTGCTAAAGCGAAGTCAACGTATGCAGGTGCCTATGATATACACAGCCTCAATTAAGGAAGAAACGAATGTGAATAAGCTATTTTTAATCGTTTTTCCACAGTTCTTATCTTGATTCGTAGGTAAAAGCTTAAAGTAATCAGTGGCGTAATAGAGCAGTAACATCCATTAAGCTATTATAAATATCACTGAATCGGTTGAGCATTTCTTTAAGAAGAAGAAGCGAGATTCCAAGCTATCCTGCATCTACACGAATACCCTCTCCGTTTAACATATTTAGACGAACACGAGTCTGCCACTTTTAATTTGAGGTAATAATATAACGAAATTCAGTAGTTAATGCCGAGGACTTTGAATTTTGTAAACTTTCCTCAAATTTCAGACCAATTTAGAGGATAGCATAGCATACTCTCTGACTGCGGAATTTTTTATTCAGTTGTTGAGAATGAAGGACGCTGATGCTGAAGTAACTTGGTAAGAACACATGACTTAGATGGAAAGCAACATAAATACAGTCAATGTACAGAAGAAGCTTATATACTCGATAGCCTAATCGCAGAAGATGGTGGATCGAAACCTCGGTCAAAACTGTATGCAGTGTGGTCGTGACGCTTGGTCTGTCTTGGACATCATTTATAGTAACCCGCTTGAAAATATTGTTGTATATAGCGATCTCATTTTGCTGTCCTTCGTTTCTTACAACTAGTTTCGCTTTTCCTACTTAATATTCTTTGGCAGCTTAGCTCACTGAACTTTCGTTCGACTAAACAATATAGCTATTAACGGACAAAACGAGAAAACATATGTAGTTGCAGTCCATCTTAAGATCTCATTAGAGTCCGCGAGATCAGTAGCGCGTCTAACTTGTAGGTGATCGGAACTAACTTCTTTGATTTTCCGTTACGAGTCGTTCTTTAATTTTTCGAAGAAGGAAGCGACAGCCAAAGAATAAAGTTTCATCAAGAGCAAATTTGCCTGAGAAAGAGAAAAAGATGACTACAGAATTCAGCTCGTTAGAGATGCTCCCCAACTGATACATGTGTGATAGATATCATGCCTCTCGTACAAACTGAAGTATCTTTGTTCGCTCTATCATTCCCAGTAAGACAAGGTACTAGGAAAAGGTGTTTGTAAAGACTAAGTAAAAGATGCTCTCGCACACTAACTGGGAGTATTGAATATGTTTAATTTGTTCTCTTCATCATTCCCAGTAAGACAGGGTACTATGAAAGAAGTTTTTAACGACTGAGTGAAATTTGGTTATGGCGCCAAAAGACTCGCCAATCCAATTTTTAAGTAAGATCAGAAAGGAAAGCAATCAATATTTCGCAATTTCCGTGGAATATATATTAATTTCTTCCTGAGCTCTGTAATTCAGTGCCTTAAGCAGTTAAGATTCCGATGCTTTTTGATAAGTATGACTGACTTTTCCTGATGTAAAAGCTATTATGCTGTTTTCGGATTTGTAAACTCTCGTTTGGATACGAGCTATTTCCAGTTACGATTCTCGCAAAGGCAACAACAGCTGGATCGATAGCTGGAAAAATTAAGAACATGTTTTTGCTCCCTATTCATGAATGTCTGTTAAGTTCACGTTAAGCTCACAGCTCAAACAAATGCGTGATAGATCGAACTATGCGGGATTATACAAATATCCCTGAAATGGCGTAAGAAACAGAAACGGAGATTCTAACTCGTAAACCATAATTTTTTCCTTCGGCACCCTTGAATAATTTTTCAGGAAGATTGTCTGAGAGACCTTGCTAATAGGAATTATTGGCGGATTGCTCTACACAGTCAACAACAGATAACAACACAATGACTATTAAAGCAGATCGATCCTAAAGTGTGAAATTGTATTATTTGAATCAATTTTGATGTATACGTTAAGTCGCTTTCATCAATGCCCACTCTTGACAAAACCAAACTTTGTCTCGACTTCATTGTCCCTGCTCAGTCGTAACTTCGCGAAACTGACAACAAGAGGAGTTCTTTTGTAACCGTTTTTCAGGGTTATGGTTCAAATTTGCCAACAATAATTTTTTTCTTTCGAAAACTCGCGTGACTTTTGTTTTCGGTTCTGAGACATTTTAAAAATCCTTTTATAGCTAGCCTCCTGACGTCATCTTTATTTCTTCATTCTCGGGGCCGTAGCCAGAATCAAATTATGATAACTGAAGCAGTGTCCATGAAATGGATTGTGACTGAATCAAAGTCCAATGTCAACGTGGTTTAATTCTCTTCCTGAGAATTTCGGGTGTTTTTGATGACTTAAAACAACAAAAACGAAAAAAGATAATTGAGGTAAGTACCTCGGTTTGCCTGTGACTACTGTAGCTTCGCCGGACTCTGATTCTAGAACGATTTTCATGGAACGTAACTCATGGAACTTATAGTTAGGTAAGACCAGTTGTATACGTGTTTATTAAATAATGGCGCAGATTATCTGCTCCATTTTGTCACAGCCAACTGAACAACATAAAAATTTTAAAGCCTCGGAAAAAGTCCAAAGTTAACGATAGACGCTGAGTTTTAGTCTTGTCTGTAGAGGCTAACAGCGATCGTAAGCGAGTCGCTAGGCTAACACGAAGGAAATTCAGGTTCTTGACTGTCTGATATGAATATAGGATAATTGATGACCCAGTCATACCAAGTTGTTCAGCCAGTCATTGAAACAATAGGTAGAGACCTTTATTTGCTAGCACGTTCAAGATTTTACTTGCAATTATCGACAATAAAGTAAAAAAAATCCGTCGCTTTGCATTCATTCTTGACTTGTATCGGTTGAGTGAAGATTGTTGTACTGAAGATGAAGTTCGTTCTTGCCCTGGTTACCCTCGCCTGTCTGAACTTTGGTTTCTGCCGTGGTGGAATTGAAGTTGCAAACCAAGTAAGTTAGTTGGTTTTCATTACTAGAGTAACTATCTTTTTCTTAAAAAATGTAAGCATTGATTTATTGGATTTGCTGTACAGTTTAATTGGGCTAACCAGAAGAGCTCTCTCTCTCACTCTCTCCGTTTAAAAGAGATTTGCTTCAGCCATTTATCACAGCGAATATCCTCCTGCGCAGAATTTTCTCATCCAATTTTGTTTCTTTTATAGAAGGTATGTACAACGCCAAGCAATCCAATCAACATCAACATTCACGCCTCCAAAGACAGGGACGGTGTTAAGGTACGAGAATAAGTCGATTTTATTTCCTCAGTCACGGTATTTGCTGTAAGAGTATGTGAAGCATTAAGCAGCTTTGATGAATTGCATTTGTAGGTAAATGTAGCTTTAAAATGTGTGGTATTTGTGATGTAGTTGGTGTAGTTAATTAATATCGTAAATTTAGTTGGTGTAGTTAATTAATATCGTAAATGTAGTTGGTGTAGTTAATGTCGTTAATGTAGTTGGTGTTAATGTAGGTGTAGTTAATGTAGTTTGTGTAGTTAATGCCGTTAATATAGTTGGTGTAGTTAAGGTAGTTAATGCACTTGGTGTAGTTAATGTCGTTAATGTAGTTGATGTAGTTAATGTAGTTAATGTAGTTGGTGTAGTTAATGTAGTTGGTGTAGTTAATGTAGTTGAGTTAATGATATGGTTGGTCAAGTTAGTGTAGTTAATAATATAATTGATGTAGTTGGTTTAGTTTGTGTAACTGGGGTATCGCAGTTGACTTTGACTTATTTTCCATTGTAAGGCTTTCTGATGATTTCGTTCGGATCACAAGTTAAGTGATTTTGTGTTAATGTCTCTTTCTTAATTGTTGTTGTAGGCTGAAAAGGGCGAGAAAGGTGACTCAGGAGTGAAAGGAGAAAAGGGAGATGCTGGGACAACGTCTTGCAATTGTCGTTTGCAGGTAGGAACCGGTCATTTATTTCCATGAGATTGGATTTTTTTGTTGGTTCTTACCACTTCACATCCACCCAAGTCAAAGTTTCCAAACCTTTCTTCAAATCGACCGCAATGTTTTACTTTTAAAACTGTTGTTGTTGTTTGTTTTGTTTTTCAATTTTTGAGAAGCACAGTTAAAAGAAATAATGAGAGCTCTCAAAGTTCTAATTTGATTACCATTTGGTTGTTCAGAAATATCTGTTAATTTGCCGATGCCTTTTATCGTCTCTTTGAATAGGATCCAAAGAAACCTTCCGCTCACCTTGAAGGTGCTGACCGAGGAGATGTCAGTTATAAAGCAAATGAAGGTAAGATTTGATGGCCGGAACTTTTTGTAGTAGTGTTACGGGTGAATGGAAGAAAGCAAAGAGACGAATATTATAGCATAAGGAATTAGTGTTCATCCATTTTAAGGGAGACTCGATATTGTGAATTTACGTCTTTATTAAATCTATTTTGAAATCACTGGTTATCCTTGCAATGTGATTGGCTCTCAGCGGTGCGATTTTTTCAAGAATCGCACTATCTTTTGCTCCAAATTGCATCTTCTTCTCAGCCAATGAGACTGGGACGGGAAATCAAAACAACCAATCAGTGTGTATCTACCAATTTTTAACTTCAAACTTTAATTTTAAAACAACCCCAAATCTTCAAAATTTCCTATTTCCATAACTTTTACTAATCCTTTCAGAAAAACATTTATCTCCAAATATATCAAAAAATCACCAAAAAATTTACAAAATGGTCCAAAATATAGATATGTGGGATGAGCAGAGAGATTCTTGATTGCTTGAAACGTGAACGAGATATTTGTGTTAAAAACGTAATACACAGCCAAAATACGGCTTTTATGTTTACCCCCGCCTTAAACAATATTTGGCAGAGAACATTTCAATTCAAAGATCTAATTGCAATATTTTCGGGCTTACAGACAGTGGCCTTATCAGCTAACGAAGCCCGATTTTCCAGATTTAGGGTATTTTTCAGGGCATGTTCTCTCCCAAACGAAGTCGGTGACTCCCAATGTTTTTTGCCTTTTTAGAAATAGTATATCATTACCTTTCTGCGAGGTAAGTTTAAAAAAAATCTGTGCGTGAAAACGTTTGGGCGCGAACGTTCTGAATCGAACTCCCGTTGCGCGCTCGTTCAAGTTTGAAATCACGCGTATAATGTCAGACCAAATTGCACACCACTCAGGTCAATTACCATTATTTATCTATTACTCTTTCTTTCTCCCTCTCAATTTCGTTTATGGGCTATTGCTTCATCCAGAAGCATATCACCTAGGTGATATACTTCTGCTTCATCCCTTCATCGTCCTTCACAGAAACGTTCAATACACACACATTCTTAAAATATATGGTGGCTTCAGTTTATTGTAAGCATTGATACCCTTTTATAATTTCCTAGACCTTTTGGAAGATAATGCTATAACGTGGGACTGAACACGGTTTTCAGGAGGAGTTTAAGCTTTTGTTAGGAAGCATGTTTTAACGACCAGATGTCTTCTTCATCTTTTTTTAAATAAATGACTAACGATTACCAATAACTCTTTCGTTCTAAAGCTTTTTGATAAGGAAATTTGACCTCCTGATAAGTGATATCTGTCTGGTAAATGGCGTAGAGCTGCACACTTCAAATCTCGAGGAATGACTTTCATTTACTTAAAAGAAGCATGTGTAATATTACCAGTGGCAGACGAAAAGGTTTAAGAACAAAACTGCAGACTAAACATCATTCATGTTATGTCTTGTAGTCATAAAAGACTGGACTCTGAAGGCCCCGTACAGTCATCTTGCAGGTGGTATGAAGTACCTTGACGGAAAACTGACGGTACCTATTTCCGGACGTTACTACATCTACGAACAAATTTACTGCCGCGGGTATAGGGGAAAACCCGTTAGGATTTCCATTCTAGTTAACAACAAAGTTGTCGCTATGGTTCACCCACCAAACACATTACGAAAATCAGAATTCACACATTCAACAGGTGGGGTGTTTAACCTAAAAGCTGGTGATGTCATTACCGTGGCGGCCACAAATGATGCTGGGATAGCCTACATGCATACCTACCACAGTTTCTTTGGCGCATTCTTGATTTGAACGCCTTGCTACGGGTACCGCCCCGGATGCCTCCTTTTGAAAAAATGAGTCAATCGAGGGAAGTTACTCAATTACTATTACTTTTAGTTGCATCGATTCGTAAAATGATTTCTGGTTGTTCTATAAGGGTATAAATTATGGTTTATAAAAAATAAAGGATTCTAAAAGAGGGTAATTAGTGGGTCTTTTTTTTCATTACCGAGTAACAATTTAGAGAGCGATAGTTCGCTAACCCTGCCCGCAATACCGTATTTTCTCGATTTAACGTTTTCAGGCTCGAGGATTAGGCGTTTTCTGTCTTTCGCAGTTTTCGCGCCTGCAGTTTATTAGAGTTTTCATTCATTATTTTTAGAACTCAGACTTAACAATTTCTCATCATTATAGCCAAGCTTCCTACAACTTGAATATGAATTCATCGAGGGTCTTAATTACGAATCTACGTGGCCATGGCCTGGGAGACCTGGCGTTTATTTGATACCAGGCGTTTAATGGTGAAAATACGGTATTTTTCCTTTCCTCGCAATTTCACCGTCAATGAAGGTCCCCGTCGTCTAACTAGCAGCGAAAAAATACCCCGTGAGGGCTAGAGCAAAGCATACCTGCAGAATTCCAACAGACCACGATTAGTCTACTAAAAGAAGATTGGAGTAAAAATGGGAGCGATTTCATGTAAATTCCTCCATGTCGTTTCCCTGTGAATTACTTTTTTCAAGAGATTATTCTGATAGCACCCGAAGAAACTAGTTATTCAATCGCTGATTCAAACTATCCGCAGTCTATTCCATTCAAAATATTTCATCATTCTATCAGTGACACAAATAATTTAGACCTGGTGATCTTTGAGTATAGTACTGAAATGTTATGATTCTGATGAGGCTGATGAAGTAGAATTTTATAACTGGCTCGCATAGTCAAACACTGCAGAACTGATAATTCATACGTTGAATGAGCATACTTTTCCAAAGACACCAATACCGGCTCTGCTTTTTTGCTCCCAGATGAGAGCGATTCTCATTTGAATGTCAAAAACGCATTTTAAAATAACTGTCTAATTTTGTCGCGCGCTGATTGGCTCATTTCTATCATCAATTAGTATAAGTTTACAATGATCCATTATGAATCTGTGAATTTGATTGGCTCTTTCACTGTTTCCTATCTGGTGATAGACAACAGTTGTGAATAGCCAATGAAAATGCTTGTTTTACACCTCAGTACACATCGTGCGTAGTTGAAACCTTCGAATTAGCGATGTAAACGCAAGATAACATTTCTCCCTAAGCGTTTATATTACTTAACATTTTTATGCAATGAGACCATTGTAACAACAACAACAACAACAACAACAACAACAACAACAACAATAATAATAATAACAATAATTTATTTAAGCACTTACGTCTAAGGGCACAAGTGCTCGTTCAAAATACGGACGTGCATTAAATCTACAATTAAATAAATACTCTAAATCTATTTCCCCATGAAACAAGATATAAAAGTTACAGCTGGCTGAATCGAAGTTAGCTTAGACTTAAAAATGTTAACATTATCGGCCAACTTAACATCATCTGGAAGTATATTCCAAAGTTGACCACTCTTATATGTAAAAGTTCCTCATAAAACTAAGATTAAATTTGGCCGGAATGCAAAGATTAACACCATTTCCTCTTAAATTATAAGACGTTTCCCTAATACTTGAAAAGTCTCTAGTGTATTTCGGCCCTATGTTCCTGATGCATTTAAATAATAGGATCAGAGATTGCTGTTTTTTCCTACGCCAACTAACATATATTCAGTTCTTGGTAGGACAATTATCTCGCATGCCCTGTCAGTGACCTTGATATATATATATATATATATATATAATAAGTAAAAATGCTCCGAGCCAACAGAGATGCTTCTGCGCCAGAAGGATCCGAAGGGATTCACAGTCCAAACCTCGAGAAGTGAATTAAAAGTGCAACTGATGAAGGTCACTGACCGAAACGTCTTTTTATTAAATTTTTTATCGTTTTAGATTTTTTACTGTTTGTATATATTTTCTTTCGCTCGAAGTTGTCCGTCCTCGTTTTTCATACT
>Ga0126343_10001701_pt1 | contig 10657 bp, 10 predicted proteins | sample Cyp2metagenome_FD_92531 | JGI IMG/M metagenome (GOLD analysis project Ga0126343, IMG submission 92531) | Coral microbial communities from Lord Howe Island, Old Settlement Bay, Australia - Cyphastrea 2 metagenome | ecosystem: Host-associated > Invertebrates > Cnidaria > Coral ... | reverse complement strand
TTAAGAATCAGGAAAAGTGCTTTTGTAAATATTTTTTGATTCGGTTCAGATAATCAGTCGACTAGATAGCCAAAGTAAGTTCCAGATGTTTACACTATTTACTGGCCGCCATGTTGGAGGACTTAAGAGGTCCTCCAACATGGCGACTCCATACTAGGCTCTGTAATATTGTGCGGAACATTTCGCCGAATATCTCAACTTTGGGACAATGCACACGCCTTAACTTTCGTCTACAATACCACAATTTTTTGATTTTATCCGATGCATGGTTTTTTATTTTATTTTCTGTTGCGTGACAACGCACACAAAAAAAATTCTATTCGGTGAACAGCCGCTACTGGGTATTAAAGGACCCTTGCCAGACTGGTTGCGCAACCTCGCACACTGGGGCAAAATGGTAGCGCTGGACACTTTAAACGACAACATGTGTCTATGGCGCTACATTGCTGTTCACAACGGAGCCAGGCCTGACCGGTGCACACAAGCGGTGCGAGAGTAAGCAAAGAGTTACTTCCAACTAAAGAAAACCCCCTCCAATGTGCCAAAAACTTCTTTAAATGAATTGGAAAGGTAGAAAGCCATTTTAATCAGGGTCAAAAATTTGCAGACTGGCTTGGCATCCGAGTCTACGAACCCAAGCTTCAACAAAACGGCCAAATTCTGCGGCACCTCAGGAAGACCCCCACGAAAGTTTGAAGAAAATTATCACGATCGGCAGCTATGAAGGCCACGCGTTTTTGATAAAAGATATTCAGAAGCTGGCCAGGTTGTACGTATGCGGTTCTTCTCAAGCCCGCTTCACGAAAGCCTGTAGCCTTCAGCGGCACAGGACAACCTGTTCAGACGGGCAAACAAAAATTATCTGCCCCAACGAGAAGGTCTACCTGCCGCTCACAGATTATGAGAAATCTTTTAACAGTTTTCCTTTTCTGCTATAAGTTGGCTAGAGCAGACCAGTAAAACGTTGAGGGTGCATATTCACTACGCGCTCCGTGGGCATGGTGGCGAGAGATGGATCCAAGGAGCCCCACTTGATGGGTATGAACCGAAATCAAAGACGGTGTTCCAGTTCCGTGGCTGCCATTTCCTCGGGTGCGCAACATGTTTCCCAAACAACAGACAAAAAGTGGTCACCAACGGCAAAACGCGCAACGAAGCGCGAACCGCGACCCCAAAAAGGACCCAGACTTTGCGAGAAGCAGGCTTCCGAGTCATTGAAAAATGGGAGTGTGAGTTTCAGAAAACGCGCGAACCGTTGTCAGAAAAACGCATGCACCCCTATCCGCACGCTGTCTTTTACGACTTCGAGGCGTACCAAGACAAAAGCCAGCGGCAGCAGCCCACAGCCGACCTAGTCTACGAAGACGCCCACGTGCCAGTTTCGGTGAGTCTGGGCGATACGTTAGACAGAACTCCCACCCACATCTGCGACCCTTGACTCCAAAAGGTTAGTCCAGAGGTTCATAGAAATGTTGGAGAGGCGAGGGGCAAATATCCGGGCACCTGAAGACCTCAGTCTATTGCTAGGAAAGCAGCGAGGAAAACTAGAAGGCCGGTGTGACCAGGTCCCGGTCTTGGGTTTCAACTGCGGCAAGTACGACTTGAACCTGATAAAAGAGCACTTTGCCGAGCTGCTGGCGGACACGACAACCATAGTCCAGGTGGGGAAAAAAGCAAACAAGACGATGCTCATGAAAACCGACGGTTTCCGTTTTCTTGACATCTTCAACTATCTCGCTCCGGGCACTTTGTATGACAAGTGGGTAAAAGCGTACGGGTGCGCGTTAGAAAAATCGCGGCTGCCATACGAGTGGTTCGACAGCTCCGAACATTTGAATTACCCGGGCCTGCCCGATTACACAGCCTGGTACTCGAGGTTGAAAGGTGAGTTCGTGCTGAAGCTGTCAGAGTGGAAAGCGTGCAAACAACTGTTCAAAAACAAAGGGATGAGAACGTTTGCCGAGTGGCTGCGCTATTATAACGACCTTGATGTTGTGCCCGGGCTGGACGCTTTGCGAAAGATGGGCGCCTTTTACGCAGAAAAAGGTATCGACATCTTGAAAGACGCGGTGAGCCTCCCAGGTGTGCGCATGCACTATCTTTTCCATGGGACAATCAAGAGAGAAGCAGAGCTGTTTAGCCCATGCAAAGAAGCATACGACATGTTGAAAGGTGCAGTGGTGGGAGGACAAAGTCTGGTGTTCAACGGTACCTTGCGGCCGGCGAGACAAAAATCCGTCCGCACCGTTTCAGGAAGCCAAAACCTTGCAAGAGAATCATTGGCTACGACGCCAACGCGTAGTATCTGTCGACGATGCTGCGTGACATGCCGTGTGGGAAAGAAAAAATCGTGCATTACGACCGCCCGGAGGAGGCGGCGGGAGTAATTGCACCGACGTTGAAAACCGGCGCGTAATTCGGGTTTGCCGAAGTGGACATCGAGTTCCCCAAACACCTGTGGATGAAGTTCGAAGAAATGCCACCGTTCTTCTATACAAAACAGGTCTCCGATGAATCAGTGCCGCAGCATATGAAAGCCTATCGCCACCGCACTGGTCGGATAAGAGGCGACGAGAAAAAGCTGGTGGGCGCGCTGTCTGCGCAAAAGCTGCTGCTGTACGCCCCACTGCTGCGATGGTACGTCGAACAAGGCGCAGCCGTCACAGCGGTGCACCGCACGATCGACTACCAGGCAACGAAAACCTTCACGTGGTTTGTCGAGCAGGTCACCGAGGCCTGCCGCACGGGCGACACCGACAAGAGCAAAGCTTTGCTAGCGGAGGTATTCAAAATGCTAGGGAATAAATAGTGCGTATGGGAAAAGAAGACCTGTGTGATCTTTACAAAAGACAAGAAGCTGGTCGATAGGACGCTGCGCAGTGCATATTTTGAAGACCTAGATGAACTAGGCTAAGCCTACGAGCTCGAAAGCAGGAAACCGCGGATGACGATCAACCAGACGGGCATCGCCGTGTACCAGCTAGCGAAGCTGAGGATGCTAGAGTTTTATTACGATTTCTTGGATCGTTATTTCAGCCGCCGCGATTTCGAACTGATCCAGATGGACACAGACAGCAACTATCTCGCGATCTCGGCCGACCAGCTGGAAGACATCGTCCGCCCCAAGCTGAGGACCGAATTTGAGGCGACAGAAAAAGAGTGGCTGGCGTGGGACAAATGGAACGGCGGCACACCTGGACTGTTCAAACTTGAATGCGAAGGCAACCGCATGATCGCCTTATGTTCGAAGTGCTACTATGTCGACGAACAAGACAGCGAGAAAAAGAATTTCAGCACAAAGGGCATGTCCAAGCGCCAGAATTTCATCACGTGGCAGCGTTTCAAAGCAGCCCTCCGTCTCAAAGCAGCCCTTGAAGGTTGCACCGATCGAGCAGAAAACCAAGGATTCACAATGAGAGGAGGGCACATGACCACCTACGAACAGAAAAAGCTAGGGCTGAGCGCTTATTATGACAAACGCTGGGTGCTGCCAGACAGGATTCACACCGAGCCCATCGAGTTTCACATTTGAGGAAGCTGTGTGTTTTTTGAGGTCGTTCTGCATGGCTTCAACATCTTCAATCGGCGCAAACGTTCCCACCGCGCGGGTGTAAAGCGACCTGAAGGAATCTACGAACGTACGTTTCAGTTGTCTTTGCACCCACACAAGTCTCGTAACGTTTGTAGAATAAATTCTATCGCCGCCGTTTCGAATTAATATTTGAAAATTCAGGGCTTTATTTGCATATTGTAAAGACATGATTGTCTGTTTCCACCACGGGTAACCTAGGCTCACTGTGTGTCACATGAGTGATGAAATCTCAATCAAAATTCTCAATCAAATCTCAATCAATTCTCAATCAAAATCTCAATCAAAATTCTAGAACCTGTTTGATTACCAGCAGGACCAATTTGAGCGAAAAATAAGATATGGTGCCCGCGATATTACGAATGGGAACTAGGACTCGTATGCGCGCGCCAGGCCAAACACGCATGTGCAAACAATATGCCGCGCGCGTTTGGCCATACTGTTGCAAGATGCGCATGGTGTAGAAATACATGGAAGGACAATTTGTGTGTTGATATCAGAACTACAAGAGTTAGCACATCCAAATTTCCCAGCTCGCACTATAAGAGCTCTGTTGTTTCCCTCTGGCGTACTTCATTTTATTCTCGCGCGCGTTCTATTCCCTCTCTTGAACGGTTTCTTCCCTTCTCGCGCGTTCGAATCTTAACGCTTTCTTGTGACGTGCAGGCTAGCCATTTAAACGTCACATTTTCTTCGCTGATGTCTGAGCGGAGCGAAAAGATTTGTTGACTTCAGTGTAGGTAATGCAAGATGTATCTTAGACTTGCCACAAGTCTAATTCATCTCCATCGAGCGAAGACGAGGGGGAAAACAGGCCATGGAAGAATTATTGGAAAGAACTTGTAAAAAATCTAGGTTTAACTAAGTTTTCTTAATAGCGAATCTGTCACCACGTGCAACCTTCAGTCATGAACCCAGGTAAGAATATCCATATTTGTCTAGTACCCCTAAGTAAAAACATGAACGAAACTTGTTCCGGTTAACAGTACCGCTGTTTGTTGGGACGGGCGAACTAAACACTGCACGCTTGAATTGAAGTCTTAACTAATTAATATTGGAATCGGTCCTGTTGGTAAGTTAGTTGTCGTTTAGCAGTCGCAGAGTTCTGACTAAAAACAGTACATTTAGTCGCTGCGTTTTCGTTTCGATTTTTGTAATAGTTGAATAATTTGGTATCGTCGAAACAAAACTGTTGGATTAAATTAACCTTTGAAGTAAAATGTAAGGGTAGAAATCTAAATAGTCCCTCTCAGCTAACGACCACCAAATTCTTCTAGGGAAAGGAGTGACGGGGAAACAAAAATGGGTCTTACCTGTTTAACAAAAGGAGGGAGCGCTATACCATTTTTGTTCCCCCCTGGCCTTACGGGAGGGAATCCGAATCCCCCTTAATCCCTCACTTATTTGTCAAATTGTCAACATGTTATCAAGGTTTGTTTCATTTAAGGTTTGTGGCATACTTATCTGTTACCTTTCCTAAAATATGCGGAAGAATCTTTCGGTCATTGGCTTAATTAAGAAATTCTTATTTACAATTGTCTTGGTTTTTCCGTCGGAAAAAGAGTGTGCTTCATCCCAGACTGCAAAATCTCAGATACGCAGAAACGTAAATGTTTATTTTATTCAATCTCTCACTACAAGGTTGCAAAGCAGTTGAAAAACTGATTTTCTCAACACGTCCCATGTACAATAATACAAGTAAAAAAATATGGTCAATTATTACACAGTGTTGGCCATGCATGGAAGAATTTACCAACACAGGATCACGAAACCTATATATACAAAGCTAATGCAAGCCTTTACGACTTTATAGTTCACTACACTTCCAAGATTGCTTTTCCTTTGATTTCAAGCAGGGGTGAAATATTTACTTGGGAAGTCTCCGCCTCAAAAGCGTTCTGTGTTGAACGTAAATTTTCCGCGGGAAAACTAGTAGCCGACGCAAAGCGTGAGAAAAAATGGAATCATAGCGCGGGAACATTTTCGCAAACCAAATCTAGATTGCTTAGAATTTTGCGTTTGATTGGCTGAAACAAGACATCGTCGCACTGATTGGTTACAAGAACTGCAGGTGTTGTTCTATTTTAACCAATCAGAGTGGCAGCTGAATTACTTTCGACAATCATATGAGAAACCGTTCTGTCATCCACGCTTTACTTCGTTCAGAGAGAGGCCCCTGGAATCAATTTTCCAAACATTAAACGAAGAAAGCACTGAACAATTTTGAAAGATTCACTTCAGAATAGCCGTTGGAATTCAGAACTTTGGAAACAGTCGAGTGCACAGCGGTGTAAAATGGTGGAGTCTTGCGCAAGTCGTACGGAACTGAAAGGTAAAAAAGATAAACATACGGTCGGTATTGAAATTTTTTCGTTTTTTCTGTCAAAATGCTGCTGTACAAAATGTCAGGTATTGATACCCACACACTCTAAATACAAAGGTTGTCCCACAAAAGCGTAAAAGTTCACGCCACGATGCCGATTGGTATTACGGGTAGAAAGAGTTTGGCGTTGATTGATTGAGGTTCATGGTGTTTATCAACAAGAAAAGAGAAGGCATACAAACATTTGTTTGTGCTGTTTCCCTCCATGTCGCTAAAACACCTAAGGCCTCAATCAAGGACCATGAACCCCATTACCCATAATACCTTCGGTTTTGTTGGACAACCTTTCTCGAAACAGCTGTATTTACATCTACCTTGCGTGACCGTTGTCACTTATGTAACAAATAACGCAACGAAAACGTCGGTTTGAGAAAATCTCGAAACTACGGCCGGTCGCAGCTCTTGCAACTGGTTATATTCGCAGGCTAATTATAAACTATAGAAAATGAGTGAAAGACGAACAAAAACTCACGTTTCCTGGCGTCTTCCTTGGAGTTCTTGAGAGCGTAATCATAGTCAAACAAACGAGAGTAGTACAGCAGCTGAGTGTACAATGCTGTGTCTGAATACTACAACAAGGATGGAAAGCAAGTCAGCTCGTGAATAAACCTTTTCAAGGTTTCTGACGCCATCTTGCTAAGGGTGCAAACACGGCTAACATAACAGTAAATGAATGGGGAAAATGGAATGTTCAATGTCTAACAACTCACAGAAAATTCGAGCTCTGAAGTATTCACTATGAATTAAAAATTAAACGTACGTCATTTTCCATATGTTTGTCTGTAAAACCGAGCCGCAATTCGCGAGAAAATTTAGACACATTTGCATCAAAAATAAAACTGATTGCAATTCCTGGCCTTACATCAAATCCATGTTCTCAAATTTGACTTTTCCTTGCAACTCATAAAATATTCAGAACGCTAATCACTCTTAACTCATTGGACATCCGAGTTTTAAAGTTCCTCATACATTTGTCGTGTTTACCACCAAGCTAGGTGGCGTCTGAAACCTTGATAAGGTCTATCGAGATGACAGGCTTTTTAGTACAACGATACTTTTGTTTTTAAACTGCATCTTAACGAAAGATCACTACGTTCTTATAACTGAGAACCCCCGTTAACACAGGGTTACTGCGAAATTTCAACGACCAATTCGCAAACTTCAAACGCGAGTCTCGAGTGAGTTTCTCCCTTCCGTTATCCAATTCTATCCACACAATCGTTCAGTTAAAGAGCCTGTCTTTCTGATGTCTTTCTAAGTATTTTCTTAAAAAAAATGAACGTAATGTGGTTGGGTTTCCCGTGTTAGAAACCTCGCTAAAAATACTAGACCAAGAACGTTAAATGGTGTAACAGTGTTTTTATTTTTGGTCTTACCACAGGATGGAGGTGGGCCCTAAAGCATGATGTGCATCTGGGGGCGCCCCGCTGTTGTGTCAGGGGTACCTGACGAGTGGTGTAACCACAAGATGGATCATCGCATTTCTGCCACCCCTGTGAAAATGAAGATTAAAAGTTTCACAAGGTGGGCTATTGTTTTAACCGTGTAAACAGTATAGTCTTGTGTACGCTTAGAGCAACTTTCTTTTCCGTGGTCGTTTTCTTACCGTATAATACTGTTTAATGTGTTTGCGTATGACGACAGTCAGCTGGTTTGAAACAGCGCCTGCGCTGTACTGGTTTTGACATCCGGGACATGTGTCATTGAGACCAAATTGATGCGACTGGAAAACAATGCAAAGAACGACGAAAGTGAATACCAAAAAACAGGTAACACATATCATAGTACGGTAAGAATAATTAGTTGGCAAGACACTAGACACATGCAATGGCTCATAGTATAAAAGAATTATTTAACACTGAATCATTGTATAAATGCAATTCAAGTGTTTTCATTGGCTGAGCCATCATGCTATGTGAGCCATTTTACCATGTTCTACAAATGTGGTAAGTGGACGCGTGATGATTTTGGGGCATTTTTGTTTCTATTTTGTTTTTGTTTTCAATATTTTGGGGCGGTTTTTAATAAAACAATTGTTTCCCTCCGCTTGATGGATATGAGTTGCTTTTCGCCACCTTGGCTCTACGAGCCTCGTTGGCTGTCTACCGTCTCATATCCAACGCGCGCTCATGGAATAATTGTTAAGCTCCATCAGTACATTTGTCGTGTACTTACAGTGTTTCTAAACAGGACTTCAACAGTCGTTTCTTGGCCGCAATTTGGACGTTTGCATTTGACTACAAATCGCTCACAATCCTGAAGACAGAAGACAAAAAAATTTAAAGAGCACACTACTTGAGCGGCTTTCGGCATTTCCTTGTACCGTTACTCCAGGTTCAGTTATGGCTTGCCAACTGCCTCGTGTCAAATCATCCTTCTTGCAACATTTCTTTCGAGCAAAGGGAAATGGTTAAAAAACTCGAAAAAGCAAACAAACAGGCTAAGAGTTCTGCTGGAAGGTCCTCAACCCTGCACATCTTTAGTTTTATACTCAAAGACTATGCATGAATTACACAGTCGCGAGGCTTCTATAGGGTGAGTTGTATGAGCACGCATTTTCCCAGGTTTAGTACACGGTCAACCTCAAACTGAAAAGCCAGCAAAACATACATTAAAGAACTTAGCTCGGTTTCCTAACCATTTCCCTCTATTAGCTACTTTAAACAATAACAAGATGAACATTACTGAACTTAGAACCAGAAGGACGGGATTGTTTGTCGTACTTTTTTGGGTTTAAGAGCGGTTTTAGTACCTCCTAGGGTCAGCTTCACCCTAAAAAGGTCCATGACGGGAGCTTTTGTGGTACCTTTTATGGTATTAAGCCAAAAAATATACATATGACAGGAGACATTTTACAATCAACTTTACGAGTAGAGGGTATTCGAAGCAATCGTCTTTATCGCCATTACAAAATATGAAGTCAGTTAATGTGCTGTTCTACAATTGGTAACTCTTTTGGGATGAAAAAAATTCAAGCCTCTCCCACAAAACAGGATCTTGGTAGCTCTTACGGTTTCTTTTCAAAAGTTTCGACGAGCAGCCCGTCTTTGTTATATGGGAAGTTCCTTCCGGGGCCTAGCTGTCCTTGAACAATTAATACATTTTTAACTTGACAATTCTTTGTTTCATTTCAAGCACACCTTAAATCTCTCTTCATCAGTCATCTGGGCCTGGCCACCAAGCAGTGCGTCATTTTCGTCCTCATGCATAGCGGAGTTACCACGGTAACCAGACGGGTCCAGACCTGCGCAGACGAGGAACCGTTATTACTGCGCTTCATGTATGAATAACAAAAGATCACCTACTCACCCAGGCACTGTGCAATGTGCGCCGCGTCCGTTCCGTCAATAGGATCACACAAACGAGATACAACCGGATGAACCTGATTGGCCAGGTAATATTTAACGTCTGTGAGATTTACCGCATTAAGGAAAAGGTTATAGAGGAAGACACGGATTCAAAGTACTGGCATCATGTATAAAAGAAGAGAAATACCCCCCAAGCGTAATATTTGCTCTTCTGTATATCCTTATCGTAAATTAGTTCCGCACTTTACTTAGAATTGTAAACTTATTGTAATCTACAGGAAATGTCATAAAATAACAAGTATGAATGTTAAATGAAGAATTATTATAAATTCATAAATCTCGACATAAAATTGCTCTTAAGATCACTTATTGCCCATATCACCTATCCTCAAATCTGATGAAGTAGCTCATTTCCAATTAACACCTTTATTATCCTTTATCTTGAGCAATATTTCCTCGAACTTATCTTGAATTGAACATCTAAACGTTTAGCAATTTCCTGCACGGATGTTCAGTGGTATCAGTAAGACTTGACTTACATGTTTTTTTAGTTGCTGTAAACCTTAAAGTTCACCTGCATTTATTATAACAATTTGAGCATAAATAAGCCAGCACGTGCTGTACAACATTTGATTTACCACGATCACCTTGATTTACCCTGAGTTACCTTCGACCTATGTGCTACGAGGTTTAATCTACAATAAAGAAGACAAGAGAGTTCCACATCTGTGAGAGTCTTTGTTGATTTACTATCCGGCTGATGAGAGACGACGACACTGTACCCTTGGCATTGAGTAACGAGTGCCGTGTAACGAGCCTGTATTCTTCCAAGCTTTCCCAAGACAAGTTCGCCCGCCGTTATCCCTGTATTCCACAGCACATAAGCTGATAGTCCATATCCGTACATCGCGCAGTTCCGCTGGAAAACCTTTTGTTGCACATGGCATGCATGATACAATGAGAGCGTCAATCACTTTGCAGTTATAAATAGTTATCCTCCTCAGCTTCAGGGAATAACGGAAACTAAGAGATTTGGAGCAAACTTTAAAGTTTCATATTGTACTGTAAATATTTCGGACGCTTGGAAATTTGGACAATTTTATTTCGGTACACTCCTTTGTCCCAAATTAGAATCATCCATAATTTCTGTGGTTGCATTTCAATGAGAATTAAGTTGCTCTGTTTGAATTCTCGTCATTTCAAAGGATACCGATCTTTAGTGTGTCAGATTTGCAGAACTCGTCTGGATGATACGCGCGTTGAGTGGCAGCCAATGTTGAACCATCCTAAAAATAAAAGGTAAATGATAATGATAATGAAAATGATAATGATGATAATCGCACGATTACCCCCCAGCGTTATATTTGTCGGTACCCA
>Ga0126343_10001700_pt1 | contig 10661 bp, 2 predicted proteins | sample Cyp2metagenome_FD_92531 | JGI IMG/M metagenome (GOLD analysis project Ga0126343, IMG submission 92531) | Coral microbial communities from Lord Howe Island, Old Settlement Bay, Australia - Cyphastrea 2 metagenome | ecosystem: Host-associated > Invertebrates > Cnidaria > Coral ... | reverse complement strand
ATTACCCATAATATCTTTCGGCATTGTCGCGGACGGTTTTGTTGGACAACCTTTCTCGAAACAGCTGTATATGATCGTTCTTTTGGTTTAGTTGAATTCGTTTTTTTAGAACTTGCGTGCAAACTTGCCCAAACGTGAAGGCCAGTTTGTTACTCGCTGTTTTATAAGAATCCCCACCACTTGAAAATCCGCTCCGCGGGCCCTGTTTGGTCTAAAAAAAAAATCTAGTTTATGTTCGTAAAACAAGAAGGTATCATTTGACTCGAACCTTGTATCCCCCGCTCTGAAGTGAACTCTCTGAGCCACCAGCTGCACTACGCCGTCCGCTGTTGAAAACCTGCTCTCTTAATCATTCTCGTCCCCGTAGTCCTTAGTCTCCTTCGCAGATCCTCCCCATTAACGGCTGCTCACTCGAGCTCTGCAATCCTTTCCTTCAAATTGACCAATAAGGAGCAGGTTCCATATTCTGGAAACCTGGTCTTTGGCGGCAAATGTAACGAGAAATATGACTGGCGGGCTGCTAACACGTACATGCATGTTATTGGTTCTCAGTAACAAAGGGGAAGGAATGCAGAGTTCGAGTGAGCAGCCGTTAGTGGGGAGGATCGGTGCGTGACGACCCTAATAACGGCTGCTAAGGAGACCACATAGTCCTTTTCGCTCCTCTTAGCCGGTTAAGAGGAGCGAAAAGGACTATGGGGACGAGAATGCTTAAGAGAACAGGTTTTCAACCGCGGACGGCGTAGCGCAGCTTGTGGCTCAGAGAGTTCACTTCAGAGCGAGGGATACAGGGTTCGAGTCATTAGGATAAAAGGTAAATGCTGAATTTCAACGTTAGTGAAATGAAATGTGGATTAACATCAGGGGAATATGGTGTTTGGGGGGAGAACTGTGATTAAAATTAACAGAACGAAAGGGAAGTTGATAATGACTCCAGCCGGGGACAGTAGGGCACATGGGAGGTAAGGAATATGCCGGGGGGACAGTTGACAACTATGAACAAGTAGATTGGGGAAGTGGAGAACAGATGGAGACCTGGAATAAGTAGACCGGCAGGGAACATGGGAATAGTGCGGCCGTGTTATCCTAATCGTAAGGGTAACCGGAAAATATGGGAAGCCCGCTGAGAAAACATCGGAATTATGTTATATGACTAGGATTTGCGATGAGCAGCGATACATGTGATCCTTGCCGGGGTGGGGGAAGGATCGAATCGAAAGAAAAGCACTCCATAACGAGGTGTGGTTTTTTTAATTACGATGTTGTATATTGGTCTAAGGACGTGAGGAAAGGAATGCAAGGCGTTTCTCTATTGTACTTAGTTTGGTTTTGTTTCGTCTGAATGTGAACGTGCCGTAATCACTGAGTTATATTTCCTCGGAACTTTCCAGCTATCTTTTGACCTGTTGAATATCTGAATTGTGAAGGGTGAATATTGACGTCATAAGTTTCTAAGTCACCGCCGGACTCATACCGCTAAATATATTTTCGCTTAGTGCATATTTCTCTGTCAAAATAAGACACAACCTGTTTCATGAAAAGAGAGAAAATATTTAGCCCTCTTCAAGCAAGATAAGTTAATATATTGGTATCTATAATTGTATACGTAAGCCTTTTTCAATAGTAAACTGTACGTCTGCAGTCCAGTGTTCTGAACTAATTACGTTTCACAGAAAAGAATATTGCCCAACAAGACTGAGTACGCTTTGAAGACAAACAACTTCAAAGTGTTGCTCTTGTAACTAATTAGGCAGCTTTAGCAACGACGACGACGGCGTCTGTTCGAAATTGAATTTACGATTATATTTCACCTTCAAAGTTTGCAGTTACCTATGCCTGTCAATCTAAGAACTTGCTCGCGCTAAATGAAGAAAGCTAAGTCGTCCTGGTTACGTTCAGTGTCCGAAATAGTGAGAATGTGGTCATTTCTTAGTGTTGTTTGCAGAGGACGGCTAAGAAATTTGTAACGACGCATGTGCACAACCGGCGCGCTGCTGAATGAACCTTTCGTTTGGTGACACTCTCTTCGCCGCAGCCGTCGTAACTACAAAAAGCGGCCGCTTAGTCAGTCGCTGATTGCGACTGCTTGCTGCTAGAGTAGAAGACCCATAGAACTTTTGCAGAACTGGTAAAGAACTGTCGGTTGTTCAGAAAACCTCTAAGCTACAAAATACATACTTGAGAATATCTTACGGACAAAAGAGCAACGTCATGATTTACGTATAGCGTCCTAAGTGACTCAAAGATCATTCAGTTACTCCTCTTCTAGCCGTTTCATTGCCCTCGCATTTAATCTGAAACTATTTCAGTCATCTAGGCGGTGTTACTGGCTTTGTTTGAAATGTTCCAAATTATGTATAAAAGATTATTATCAAAAAAGGGTTTCTTTCAGATAGACTAGATGTGTGGTGCAAGAGTTGATTTTTTATCGTTCCCGAAGCTTCCTCTAAGGGCCCGACTTTTGGTATCAGTTAAGGACTCGAGAGGATTATATCTATAAAGTTCCGTACCGTTCTTTTGATTCTAAACAGATATTGCAAGACTGAACTACGTTTATACTGCATATACAAAAAAACGCAAGTCTGTTCATTCTGGACGTATTTTCGTTGCTATAATAAGGCGGCTTCAAAGCTTAACTTTACCAGTCGCCCATTGTTTTAGTTAATTGTGACCTTGCTGACGTTTTACTGCCTCACGAAATTAATTTTTGAATGTTTCTAGCCTTTTAAGACAATTTTCCTCTTTTCAAGGACAAAGGATGGTGAACAATAAAAACCTGAGTGTTAGCGTTTCGTCGTTTGCTTCAACTAACGTCACTCAATTCATATTGTGTATTGGCGCTGGTTCGATACGTTAGGCAAATAACCAGGCTTGTTCCTGGAAACAACTAACGTGAAACAGTTTTTTTTTATTTAGAATTTATTTACAATTTTTTCATACAGAAACATAACATGAAAGAAATATAGTATATATACTTATTAAAAAAAACTATACAACTGCACATTGCCCGTACTAGTTAGTTATGGTCCCTCGTTTCATTTAGTTGACGCACAAACTCGTAGTATTTTTTGTCAAATCATTTCTTCGGACATTCGTCATTTCCGATCAACGCACGTAAATTCACAAGACGATATGATCATAATTCATCACCACAGATCAATAGTTTTGGGCGGCAAACTAACGGAGAGAATATTAATGTCATGACAACCTTAAGCGGTGACTAATTTTGTGTCAGAAAACCGGCCTTTCAAACGCAAACCAAAATATCAAAAAATAGATTCTCCTTTCCGTTTACTCTATATTTCTCTTAATGTCTGTGTAAAGAATCAGGCAATCAATCTGGTTGGAAATTTTCCCTGTGTTTTCATGAACTATTTATAGATTGCATGCGTGTGATTGAAGTTAACCTATGCTGTTTTTTTACAGACGTTTTTGTCTGCCTGTTCGCCTACGCGCACAAAGAGGTTAGACGATGATCTCTTATCGAGAAGAAAGCCAAAAATATACTGCTCTTGCGTTTTTGCGGTTTTTCGGACGAGCAGATCTCGCGAGATGTTACAAGATCTGGAGAAGAGATTTTGCAAGATGTTCGAGTGTTGTGCCATTAACATTCCTAGTCGGTAACAGGCCAGAAATGCGCGGCTCGGCGCTATTGCTTTTATCTGAAACTTCTTACTTGTTAGCGGCAGAGAATTGTATGACGTAACCTGACATGTGAGTGGTGAAAACGAAAAAAAAGCTACAATAGTCACACGACTTGGACATTAACGATGCATAAACTAATCAACCAATGAAAACAAGCACTGCTTGCTGTCTATTGTACAAAACAAGACAATGTCGTCTTAAAAATGCGTGGCTGTGATTGGCTCCAAATTTCAATTTACATCACGACCATTCTTAGGCTGTGAGACATAGCTGATCTCTACACGTGTAGAATCGAAATTCAAAATTTTCCTCCTGAGAGACAAGTTTAGTAGGTGAGTACTGCGGTTTGGATAAAGTAATTTGAAATTTGCGGTGTGTTAATGAGAGGAATTTTAAACATTGAATCGAGTTCTCGAACAAGTTATGTTAAGTCCGTGGTAATCCTTTAATCTGTTTCTTCGTCATTTGTTTACCGAAATGTCTTAAAAGTAACGTTTGCGTGGGCACAAGTGTGACTTACAGGTTTGTTGTGTTTAATTTCACTAACTTAGGAGTAAACTCTCAAGGGTTGCCTCTATGTAAAGGTACGAAAGTTTGAATACGTTCAACTTTTTCGGTCGTGACAAATCAGCATTTTCTTTCTCGTGCCTAAAGCCTATGACTCATTAGAAAAAACTCTTTAATTAAAAGCAATTAACTTCTGCTTTATAGTTCATTTGCCTTAAAAGGCTTAAATCAGAATTAAAGCTTAAGAAAATGAATTCTTTTAATTATACGTCAGTGACCATATTGAAACGATGACCATTTGCGATGCATACTTGCCTTTATCGGATCAAAATTTCCTTTCTCCGAATTGGCTGTTGCGTGCTATAACACAGTGAGTAACTTTTCAATGACATTGAATATCGTTGAGAAGCCAAGTTGAATAAAGGGACGTACGAAAGCTGCGGAAAAAGATGCTCAACAGCCGATATTTCAAGCGATTTATTTGCGTCTTGTATAACTATTGTTGCACCTACAGCAAGTCACCCAGATCTTTAATGTAAATAATGTTATTTTATTAGAATTCCGTCTAGAAAGATGCTTAAAAGCCGATGTTTCAAGCGAGTTATTTGCGTAATTAAGGGTCTCAGTCGTATTGTTATTTTTTCAACTACAAGGAGCCGCCCTGATCCCAACGTAAATAAATTTAGTTTAGTTAAATCTCATCTCGGAAGTTCCTTAAAAGCCGATGTTTCGAGCGAGTCATATTTGCTTAAGTAAGAGTATCAGTCATTTTATTATTTTTGCAACAACACTGGGAGCCGCCCAGATCTTTAACGTAAATAATTTTCAGAATTTAGTTATCTCTCAGATCTTGGCTAAATTTAGCGTCTGAGTTCAATTAATAGTGAGCCATTGAAAGGGATAAAGTGTTTGCTTCCTTAGGAAGTTTAATTTTAATTATTTAGAAAAAGCTGGTTACTGACACTTTCGTTGTCCATCATAAAGTTAATTTTATTTTCAAAATTTTTTTCATAAAGTTTCGAGAATGCTACTTTTTGTTTTTCGATTAGCCTAATTAATAAGAGCGATCCTAATTTAGTTTTGAAACAAATAAAGAGCACGGAGAAACATGTACAAGATTATGTTTCAAACCGTGGCTCAATTTTAACCTTAATTCTTGCTACTTCGAAAGTCTGCACTGAGGATGAACTCAGGGCACTGTAATAAACTAATTTAATCATTCTAGCTACCCGAGTGTATCGTGTACTTGAATATCGTTTGGGTACACAGTTTCTTTCAAAATATGCCTGTTTTTATCAGTTGCGATATGATGTTAGTTCGCGAGCTAGGAATAACTTACAGCGGAAGTTTTATTTCAACGTTCTAATATCACTATACAATATTTAAGAAGCAGTCATGCTTCGTGAAGTAGAAAAGTGCATATTATTGTTAATTGGGCCGGATGGGTAATTAATGCCAAGCCATCTAAAAGCGGTCAAACAATCTCAGTTTGATTGCAACACGTGCTAAGACGCGCACGTGCTTGAAATGAGCATGAAGCTCTGAGTTCTCAAATGAAACAGTATCATTTTCGGGTGAACTCAAAAGTTACACTGAGGATAAAGGTGGACGAAACATGACGTTTATCACACGCGCATGTGGTCTGCAACTGTTTATATAAACTTGGCGCGATCGCGTTTCTTCATGTTGCAGATCAGATCAAAGTGATGTTATCACAGGAACATGTCTAGCAATGCCTGATTCGCTTCTTTGCGGGGTTTCCGAAAAACATCGCCTGAAGCTAGTCTAGTAGGCACCTGTTCCTTGGTTAAGCGTTTCACAATCTCGTCCAAGCTCACAGAACAATTTCTTAGCTAATACGTACCGGAAAATAAACTTAATAGTACCTTGAGTGAGTTTGAAAGCTGCATTGACGCAGACATTTTGTGCAAGGCAAACAACAAATTACCCAGTCGGAAAAGTGGGGCTCTTTTATACAAAGATAAGCAGCCTTGACCCCGTAATCTCGATTTGTCACTGTGGCAGTAAAACGTTTATGAGAAAATGAGCACAAATCAAAAGAATAGTTTCAGGGTTGAATACGACCTTATTTGGAAACCAGAAGTTGATTTCTTTTATAGCTGGATTTATCAGACGTCTGTCAAGGTTGCAGATGAAGAGTGCTGTACTTAAGGTTTCAAAATGTCGCCAATTTTAATAGCTTTTGCGTCTCATATGTTTAAAAGAGGCCGCTAGTGACATGCTTTATATCAAGTGTTTTGACACCTCACTTACTGTTATGTATGAGCCGAGATCCGCGATCGCTGGTACTGTCAGACTGACTTGAGTTGTGCGCTTGTGGACGTCTTCAACCGAGCACTTAAGCGATCGAGTCTTAGACGGTGAAATACAACTGAAGTATAAGCAATTTCGAGGTAAGCGTAACAAATTTAGGCCCTTATTTGATTAAGTGTTGCTAACAGTGATCCCCTGAAAGATTTCTACGCGTGAAAAAAAGGGATCGTAGTTTGTCGCACTTGGCCACAAAAACTTAAGAAAGGTTCTTTACTGAGTATAAACTGGTGTGAAACCACTATCCCAACACGGTGATAGCTGCAAGTATGACAGAAGTATTTATTATCGACACCCATAGGCTATCAGCGAATTGGCCGTTCCCGGAGCTGGAAAAAGAGAAAAGCTCAGATAAATAGTTCTCCCTATCGCCATAAAACCAGAGGACAAATGTTCAATCATCGAGAGTAAACGAAAAATAGTTTCCTTCAGGTTATCATGCAGTGAAAACCACGGATTGTATTCACGAAACATAATTTCCGGATATAGATTAAATGTTAGCTATCACAAAAGTAGATCTTCCCATTCAAACGTTGGCATTTTTGCATTTTGTTGACGAATAATCTCTTGTTTCCTCTATTAATGCGCGGAATCAAAGGTCAGCTTGCCTCTGGCTTGCTCAACATACACTGGAGGGTTGTCGAGAAAAAAATTGCAAAAGGGTATGTCATAACATATTTATTCTGTTCGCTTTCGTAATAGTCTTAGCGAATTCTCAAACGAAGATAAACTTATAAGTGGTTCGCCATGTATCAAGTGAACAGACGTTATTCTGATCGACGAGAATGATAATTCTAAATCTTTTGCCCTTCAAATTTACCACAATTCTCGGCTAATTTTGCTTTCTCAAAGCACCAAATAGTTTAAATGTCGCGTTTTGCGAGAGATCTCTCTTTTTATTAACACTAATAAAAAACAAGCAATGGGTGTTCCTGCTTAAAAACACACTAGTGTAACTCGGAGATTTTTCCATGACATAATTTTCTCGGTATAAACGATAGAATAGCTCGCATTCCTAATGCTGACTGACAACAACTCAACCAGCTAAGATATAAGCCCGTATCAGAGATTGTCAGATAGATCTGATTAAAACCATTTTTTGGGTGATGCTCGGAGAAAAATTTCAAACAGGACCGACTTCTTTTGACGACGATATCTGGATTGCCTTCAAGTGGTTGAAAGTGACCGTCTTAAAAGATGGCATGGCCTTTTAAATTCCCTGCTATCTTTTCCATATGTGCCTTAGGCACATAAAAGAGTAGAAGCGGTTTGTCCGCCTGGGAAAGGTTTTTTTTTGAAAATAGGATTAACATTTACCCTCAATTAACTTACGGGACTGAGTCGCCCAGCCTCACGCAACCGTCAAACAGCTTCGCCATACTTTCAAAAGCATTTAGATGTGTTAATTGCAGCCACGCGTTAAGACGGAAAGCTCCATCAATGGTTCCTCAACTCGCGCTGTTCCTTCCTGTGTTTCTAGTCAAATTTACGCTTGCATGCAAAGATCGTTCAGCGTAGCACGTTTGCTTGTACTTCCGCGCAATGTTTTGTTATGGTGAAATTGCATTTTTTAACGTTGGCGTGGTAAACCAAATTCGACAGGTTAAATAAGTTACTTTGGTCGTATGCCAGCCGCTGAAACCGCCAATGCCCGACTTTGACATACTCTCTCAAGATAAGTTACGATTCTGGTCTAGCCTTCCCAACTAAAAAGGATTTACACAGTATTGACAAATTAGGCAAGTTTCTCTTTATAGTCAGATCGTGATAATCTTTTCTCATCTCAGTCTGAAAAGGAAGAAAAAACAGATATCGCGCGGGAAAGATAACTGACTTAACTAACGACCTCCAGTGTGATACAGGACCATACAGGGACTTATCGGTTTGGACCGATTTGCAAGTTGTCTCTGCAGGCAAAATGAGTTGAGGCAACTGTTTTAAGATACTAAAAATTCCTCGATTAAATGACGACAACCGTTTAAAACAATAAGTTCTTAGATGAGTTTGCTGGGCTTATCTCTATAGGAATCGCCAATTATGCGATTTCGCAAATTTCCCTTGCGCACTCGAGATATACTGTGCTGCTGATCTAGATACCTCTTTATCGAGTAAAAAGAGGAAATCACTTCCCGGCTTAACGATTATATCTGATTTCTATGAAGTCTGCAAACGTTTCTTAGTGGAGCCAAGAAACTTCGCGCTTTATTCAATTACGTGTACATCATCAAAGATGTGTTTAATGAAGAAATGACCAGTTTCTTAAACAGCGGAAATACTTGACAATGTGGAAGTCTTGATAAACCCAATGCGCGCATCAAACGATTTTATCGCTCTGACCTTTTCATATCCAGCCGTCCAAGATTGATTATCAGACCAGGCTTGCTCAAATTTAATTTATACCCTGACATGTTTTTATCTCTCGACTTTTTTCACTACCAGCGCACCGGCGTTGATCGTAGAGTGATGTCGTTTATCTTGGCTCTACCGACAAAGAGGTCGCCGCAACAGAGACACGATATGCCGTGAATTCTAAACATGATTCTTTACTGGGTTTCATGATTCGGAAATTGCCGTTTTTAAACTGCAACTCGTCTTCTAGAATAAACGCTAGTGGAATTTGCTCTTGCAATTTGAACCAAGAGGTGAAAATGACTTCATTGTAATCGGAAATGTCCACTTGTAATTTTGATTTACGATCTGACACTGCATTACCAATTAGTTTTCAAACACCTGAAAGTAAGATATACACGCAGGTTGCTCTTTATTACTCTCGTATTGTTTACTTGTTGTTACAAGCTGCGCAGTGATTGCAAACAATGAAGACAAGGAACATCTTTCGAAGGGGCGCAACTGGTGTGACAAGTTCTGTTATGTAAGAGATCCCTTATTTCAATTCCCCCTTCAGCAATTGAAAACAGACTGTACTTCTAGAAACACATACCAAACGTGAGTACATTCATTTCAATTCTGTTAAATAAGCATTCCTGATGGCAAAAAGTTTAGCTTGGTACTGACGATCGTACGAAAACCAGAACTACTAGAAGAAAATGGCGTGCCCCAAAGATTTCAGTGTCTCTTTCTTTGTATTATCCATGCGGTCTTTTGTAAACAGTGTTGTTTATAGAAACTTACTGATCATATTTTTCTTCGTCGGCTAGACTTCTACGGCAGAAATAATCTATCTTTTAAAAAACCTCGCGCTGCCTTTGACCTTCGCCCCTTAAACTTAAAACGCCTTGAATTTTTGTTTTCAGTTACGAGATGCAGTTTTTCAATCTTAGTTAACCTAGACTGGCTGTCAGACTTCAGGCCCGCCAAGACGGTTAAAAACATTTAACAAAATGTTTAAACAAAAAAACTATAGATCTCCAGAGTCCAAACCGTAACGGCTTTAGGACAGGTTTTCGATTTTTAGGTGTCGCCAATTTAATGCCATATTTGCAAGCATTGACGTCATCACAGTTATTAAGTATAAAACGTTTATTCTACAAATCTGTTTTCTTAACATTACTGGCCTGGAATGCTAATCTTCTCAGTCTTCTCACGAGTCTTGTTTACAATTTGAAAGCTCTGCTTTGCTTTAGAGATGTAGTGTTTTGAAATTTAAGACTAGTTGCTTGGTCTGGTTTCGCCAGCTTTCACATTGGTTTTAGCAGTTTTCCTAATGATGCCTAAAGTAATCTATCTTTAACCAATCGCAGTAAAACGACATGTGCCAAGCGCGGGAAAACTGATGGGCGACTGTCAAGTGACCACTGGGTTCGGCTTTAGGAAAGGCTTGCCTCCGATTGGTTAAATAATACCACGTGTGCTCTAATTTGTTAGAGATCTGCTAAATGGAAGTCTTTTTGAAACAGTAACAGAGCTCAACTTGTAGCAGTGCATTTAACTGTCAACTGAAAAGAGTGATTTCGATAAATATTCATATGTGGGATAAACATAAAAAACGTCAATAGTCATTGTCTTGCTCATAAGGGTTTCGTAACATTACATAACAAGAGTCAATTAATTCTGCAAATTAAACTTCAGTATATAATATGACTATTCAGCTGAGCATCGAGCCAAGTTTAAGTCAAGTTACCGCTATTGAGCAGAACTTTTTGGTACTGTTTATACAGCCGTGGCTGAAGATGGCCCTTCGGTTTAAGTATTTTAATGAAACTCAAGTGTGTGACTAT
>Ga0126343_10001699_pt1 | contig 10661 bp, 4 predicted proteins | sample Cyp2metagenome_FD_92531 | JGI IMG/M metagenome (GOLD analysis project Ga0126343, IMG submission 92531) | Coral microbial communities from Lord Howe Island, Old Settlement Bay, Australia - Cyphastrea 2 metagenome | ecosystem: Host-associated > Invertebrates > Cnidaria > Coral ... | reverse complement strand
TTCAGTTTTTACAGAAATTTGTGTAATCTTTATGCCATGGTTGATTCATAACATTAAACCATTTTTAACTTGTATTTTTGTGTCATTTATATTTTTGTATCCCCCCCGATAATTTTTATCTCTCCATGGGTACCCCATGGGTCAAATCTAGGTTTGCAACATGCACATTGAAACATGAAATTTTTTTTCCCCTTACCTGTCACTCCACACTAATCTAACCCGTACTAATCTAACCCCTCCATGCTAATCACTCCATACTAATCTTTCCATTACTAATCTCTCTCTTTTATATCATTATTATCATTATTTTTGCACTACCTTGTGGTTGACGTCGCTGCATTGCAGTTTGTTAGTCCCTCAACGTTAGTAAATACTTTCACTTTCACTTTAACAACTAATTTTCTGCACTACCTTGTGGTTGACGTCGCTGCATTGCAGTTTGTTGGTCCCTCAACGTTAGTGAATACTTTCACTTTAACTTTAACAACTAATTTTCTGCACAACCTTGGGGTTGACGTGGCTGCATTGCAGTTTGTTGGTCCCTCAACGTGAGTGTGTACTAATAATTTTATTTTCTTATTATTTTCAATTTTTTGCTTACAACAATTCCCGTGCATACATCCCCCCCCCTGATGTAATACCCACTGTTTTAGTGGAGATTTGGGATCCCTTTTATTAGGTGATCCCATATTTTTACACCTGAAATGCCACAAAGGTTGCTAGATATATCTACCGCCCAAAAAGTTTTTTGTTTTTTTTACAAACAGTATGTCGGGGGAGTAACATCTCTTTTGTTTTCATTTTTAAGAAAATAAATGGTTATTTTTTATCTCAAGCTTGTTCTGGCGTGGCTGAATTATCAAAATAACTCAACTGTCCGGCTCAAATGGCCTTTAAGCCATCTTAGAGACACTGGAATTTGATTCGTCTAACGGATAGAAATGGTGTGATGACAGTAATCTTGACGCTAAAAGCGCAGGGGTCTTTGTTGTCATTCGTGACCTAATTTTCTACTCAAGAATCCATGTTACTCTATGTATTAAAAAAGAATCCGCGCCTAACTGTCCTTATTTTCTTTTTTTGTGTGCAATCTTTGCAGGTTTTTATTGAAGATTTGATGAATTTTCAGGAAATCTTTACTTCGTGGATTCTGGTTGACTATTTGTTTCATTTTGGATTTAGCGTTGAAAGTTGTGTTCCAGGACTAATCGCTTTGTAATTAATGACATGTTACCAGCTTCCCCTCAAGTTGTAATCTACAGCTAAATATTAACAAGAACCTTACAAGACTAGATCAACTAACGGCTAGAAATCACGATCGACCTAGAAAAATCTGCCAAATATCACATTGCCATAGAACGAAAACCAAAAAAACAGAGATCATTTCCGGTAGTTTTTTTTTGTCACTTTTTTTTTCAGGATAGTAGCGAACCTAGTTAAACAAATAATAATTTGTGGTATAATCAGTCGAGGTACATGACACTGAAAATGACGTCAAATTCTCAAAAAAACCACGTGGATTGACATTATAATACCCATCAATGAACAAAAGAACATATGAGCCAAAGGTTTTGTTATTCCATATGCGATCTGCTGTGCTTATTGCTGCCGCAGCGAGTGAGCCTGAAGCGAACGAGCGAGGCAGCTCTCTAATCGACAGAAGATTACTTTATAGGGACTTGTCATTTCGACGGCATCTTTGCTTTTCAGTCAATTCAAAGTTTTGAATTTCCGTGTTCTTGGCAACCACGTTTTCTGTGTTAATAACTATCCCAAGGCAATCTATGTCTACTCAATAAACGAGAAGCCCCCTCCAATATGACTGGTGTTTTCTTATTTATACTAAGTTATAAATTATCTCGTTTCACGGCAGAGTGTATAGCTAGACAGCAAATCTCTATTTCAAATAAATTTCGACCTAGTTCCTCTTGATGGTTGAGACTGCAGTGGATTTTTCCTTCAAAAAGATGTGATATATTTAAACGAATTCCAGATCATCGACCGTCTCGATAAATATTTTTAAAAGACTTAGACCGAAAATGCGTCCATTATTAAAACATAACAAATATTTAATCAATTGAATATAAAATGTTGTGAACTTACCAGTTTGTGATGTCCTTGTCAACAATAGTTAAAACAATGAACAGAGAACTAGCCATCTGTCAGAATAAGGCAATAATGGAATCATAATACGTTTCTTAGTAGTTCCTCTATGTCTCTCCGAAAAAAAAAAACTCCGAAAATCTCAGATACAAAGTCCTTTCCTACACTATATAACTAATACAACAATTCCTCGCCCCTTTTAAGTGATGATAACCGACATAACACAGAAGTCCTCTTTTCTGCTAGCTGACGATACCCCACATTATTTGTCCTTTTCCACCAAGGATACCTCATAAAACAAGTAACCCATACCCTGACCAACCCATCCTATTCGACCAAATGTATTTTTAAGGGCACAAAATAAATTTTGAAACTTTAAGGTCGGCACGCACGAGGGGACTAGGCCCTGGGACCAGTCCCTGCAACTAGTCTAGTTTCAATTACACGAAGGTACTGGTCGCAGGAACAAGTCCCTAGTAGTGTTTACACGCGGGGACCAATTGCACAGGAGAGTAACAAAAACTGAGGGTAAACCGCATCATTCTTTCACGCTGCAGCTTTCTTAGGAAACCAAAATTATTAAAATAGCAATGCAGCATTGGAATAAATCAGCTCAGTGCAAACCGCAGATTGTTCAGCGAAATAATTCAGTGCTTGAATTGTTTCTGATTCAGCTCGGATATAAGCAGAAATAGCACTTTGCTGGTTTTAATTTTGTTGCCGTTATCCTTATAATTTTTTTCCCAGAGTGTCGATTTTTTTCGGTAAAAGTCGATCAGCATTCTAGTGGAAGCAACCCTCCAAGCATCGTCTTCCTCGTGATCTGCCATCTTGATACAGAGTTCTTAAGGAATCGTGGGAGCTTGTGATACCGATCTGTGTTTGGTTTATTTTAATTTGGTCGCAGGGACTTGTCCCACGAACAGTTCACACGGAGCGTTTCGTGGGACAAGTTGCTGACTAGTCCCAGGAATTCAAACCAGTTTGAATTCGGTGGGACTAGTTGCAAGGACCAAACTGATTTTGGTCCCTGCGACTAGATTTTGTGGCAAAAATGGCCAGGTCGCACGATGCGATATAACCGGCTTAGAATTGCAAGCACGCCATTTTAGATCTTGTTTTTCCCGTTATGTCTTCGGAGATTTTCAGTGACGCTCGTACAATAACTGTAGAACTTAAACGAGTTTTGTGCATCAAACTGTTGTGATTATGGCTAAAGGGTTTTAGATATAATCCTCCAGAGTTCTTCTAAGTATGAACCAAAACATTTCTGAAACCCAGCATCCCTTTCAACTGATTAGCCTATCAAAACCGAAAGCTTTAAAATTAACAGGCTTCTTGTTAACGCCGGTTTACAATAGGTAGGGTATTGAAATCTTACCGTCATAAGACTTGTATATTACTACTGCATTCGCATAAACTCTTAACGTTTGTATTTCTACAAGCCTTAACAGCTGTATCCGGAAATAATAGGTCGTCTCGGATCCTGCATAGTAAACCACTTGTGCCATACGTTCGAGTCAGTTTACACTTGATCCATATCGTTACAATCGTCCACTATTCGCCTTGGGGCATCTCTGCCTTCTGTTACTAACGCTGTTGGTCTGGATTACCAGCTTTGTATGTAAATGTTGCACTTCTTTGCAGAAACATAAGCCAGTGACTAACGAAGGTTAATACAAGCTGGAGTTGAGATGAATCATGCCTGAGGGTTTATGAAGACGGTAGAAGGTGTGTATGTATGGGGGTGTATGAAGATATAGTGAGGTGTTGGAAAGTGTATAAAGACAATGAAAGCAAACTGATGAAGAACAAAGATATATTCTGCATTACCAACGTACCCCAGTAATCCAGGACGTCCAGAAATCGTCCACAATGCACTGCAATAGTACGCCGTTGTGAAATTGGCAAGGCAAGATTCAAAACATGGTGGACGACTTCCCTCTGTTCATTCTACAAAAACTCAAGATCTGAGCAAAAAAGAAAAAGTCCTAACAATCTGAGATCGCGGTAGGCAGATTCCGTTTAAAGCTACTCCTACACATAAAAGAAGCGAGCTTTGACTATATAGAAGTGTAATCTTCGTTGAAACGAGCGCCAGAAAAGGAACTTGAGTAACCAGGGCTCCCCGGCCAAAGCAACTACAGTACATTAGAGCCGCATTAGCTGCTGTTCCGGAAAATGAGCCTGCACTTCCTTTGAAATGAATCATTTCTAGCCGGGTGCTTGCAGATTTTGGGAAATAACTGAACAAATTGAGGTAGGCTTTGAATTCGTGCAAATCATGCTAGCCAGAAAAAATATATTTTTGATTGCGCGCGTAGAAACAATGTCCGTTGATCGATCGATGGAAAACTTAATCAATCTTCCACTGCTTTTACCTATTAAGTGTATGAACGCCTTTTAATTAAACTAAGCCTTTTTATTAAACATTTCCGAAGTTAAAGAGCCAATGAGTCTATTTACATTTGTTGGATTGCGCGCGTAGAAGTGTTGTTGCACTCTCATAGCAACAGAATAACTAACTGAACTAACTGTCGGGGTGAATCGACTTTTTTGGGAGCGAAACGGGCGAAACGACGTTTTCACTGTCACGCAATAAAAAAATAAATCGAAAACCATCCCCTGGAAAAAGCTAAGATATTTTGATGTTATAGAAGACAACAAAATAAGTCACCTCTCCAAGTTTTAGGCCTGTACGTCTTCCCAAACTTCAGATATTCGTCGAAATGTTTCGCAGAAATTTACCGAGCCCAGTATGGAAACGCCATGTTGGTGTACATCCGTAGTACACCAATATGGCGGCCGGAAAATAGTGTTAACATCTGAAACTTACTTTGGCTATCTAGGCGACTAATTATCAGTACTGAACAAACAAAGCATTTACGTAAGCCCTTTTCCTAATAATCTAACTTTTAAAAAGGCTCGAAATCAAGAGATAAGTATATATTTTTCAACAAACTCGATCGTAGACTTGCGTCACGCACCTCCATAACCCTGAACTTCAAAATGCTCTGGTTTCCAAATGAAGCACGCTATTAAGCTGTAAAATTGTAAACCGATATAAATATACTGCCTCTTATGCCTGATGAGGATAAAAACTTTGGTGGCTCTTAAGTTTTGGATTTTAGAAAGTGATGACGTCACGTGAAAACGATCTATAATCGCCTGTGGGCAAAGTTAACAACTGAAAGGTCGGTCTAAGATCTGGTATACCCCTTGAATGGTCAATTTTGACAGGATGTGTTAACGCTCGAGGTTACTTACGCGAATAAGACATGCGATATTTCGGAATCGTTTGTGTTTCAGCAACAACAGCAACAACAACAACAATGCTTTATTTGCTTTAACCACTAAAAGACATAGCAGCTTGCCTCTTGGAAGGCAAACAAAGCTATCGGTTTGGACAAAATCAGTGCAAGACTGCTCAAGAGTTCTACTTATATGATCACACCATCCATCACTAAGCTGTTGAATCTATCGATTTTTACTGGTAAATTTTCTAAATGGATGTTCCCAAATTACAGCTTTGTTTAAATCTGGCGACCGGACAAATGCGTCGAACTATCGACCTATCTCTATTTTATCCACACTTGACAAAATTCTTGAGATAGCTGTGCATTCACAGTTGTACCAGTTCTTAGTTACTAATAATCTACTCACAAGAAAACCGTTTGGATTCAGGAAGGGGCTTTCTACTGTATCTGCTTTGACATCATTTGCCGATCAGTTAAGTTTTACTGAATATAGAACAAGGTACACTATGTGGGGCCGTGTTTTTGGATTTAACCAAGGCCTTCGACATCGTGGACCACGGGATTCTGTTACGTAAGCTTTCAGAGATTGGTTTATGTGAGAACTCGCTTCAGTGGTTTCGCTCTTACATCACTGACAAGAAGCAGCGCACATGCTGTGGGAATGAGTTGTCGGATGAGTTGCCTGTCACTTGGATCCCCTGCTATTTGTCATCTACATCAACGATTTGCCAAGCGCACTTGATGCCGACACGGTGATCTACTGCTATGGGTCTTCCTCTCAGGAGTTGACTGACAAGCTCAATCAAGACCTCCTGGCGATAGCGAAATGGCTGAATGAACATAAATTAACATTGAATCTGGACAAAACTAAATGTATGCTCATACGCAGCAGTAAGAGGAAACTAGATGCAAAGTTGCTCTAATTGTATCAATTTTTGATCATTATGTGAACGATGTTACTAGTTTTTAATATCTTGGAATTTTAATATCGTCTGATTTTATCTGAACAATTCAAATCATGTCGAATACGTGGCAGGGAAAATTAACCAAAGGCTTGGCCTGCAAATTATGAGTCCTAATATTTTGAACTGAGCAGAACCAAAACCTTAAGCATTCTGTACGTCGTTTAAGCAGGATAAGTACCAAGTCTATTAATTCAGGATCCACGTATAGAAATTTCATTAAGTTGTAAAAGGGTCAAATTTTCCAGTCGACTGTACCACGCAAAGAACTCAGAGCTTTGCTTAGCTTCAGGATTAAAATGCGAAACGCTGACTGAGTTAAATTAGAACGGGAGCTACGGTTATTTAAGCATACGGCGGCTCGCAGCCAGGCTGCCCGAACTAGTGTCAAATGGTGAGCGTTGTCATTGTTAACTTTCTCTTCGCTTAGATGACCGGAGTTCGCTATTTAGCGAACGGGCGTTATCATACTCCGAAAAAAAATAAAACTTCTCATCATAAAAAGAGACAGTTTAAGGAGGTGTTTTCTGAAGTTTACTTTTAAAGTATAATTATCTTCCTTGGTAACAAATCCGTAATGTCGAAGCATTCGGTTGGGTAAGCCGGAATTTCTTTATTACCGCTTTGTACTTAACAATAGCCTTCAGGCAGTTGTTTACCGCTGACAAATAGCTGGTCTCCTTCGTGTCGCCACAGCAAACGCCCTCTCTTCATATGTTTTTAGTCTAGCTTTCGGGGTCGCCAAATGAAGTAGCGTATGGAACAATCAGCTGCCATAGCAACCATACTACCTGTTAAAAGCCCCCTCAGATGCAGCTCATTGTATTATCGAATTGTGAAAAGCATTATCGAGCTCCAACTTTTGGCAAAATATATAAAAAAAACTTACGTAGGGGAAGTGGGGTAACAGCAACTGTTAATTATCGAAAATTTGATATTTGGCAGAAGGTCACTTACGATTTGCCTACAACGAAGATGGGGAGAAGTAGCGAAAAAGGTTTGAGAGCCACCAAAAGTTTTTCGAAAATTTGGCATTTAGCAGAAGGTCTTGTGATTTCTCGCCTACGCCGAACAACGGTGACAAAAGGCCGGCAGTGATATGTAAGGCGGCTGTATTCCAGGTTAGGAGACAGCCAGTCGATCTCCCTGTTAATGGCGTCCAAGAAGCAAATGTTGTCATAAAACAGTCAATGAGACACAGAGAAAATACCGAGAAGATTTAGCGCCAGCAGCTTAGCGTTTGTTTAACTTAATGCAGTGACCTCAATTTGCCACAGTGCTATAAAGTATGATGTATATACTTTTTGAATATAACATCACAAGTTAATTGCATGGTAAAAATATAACGCAAATACCGGTGATCCAATTTAATGTCAGCAGTGAAAAGCTTTTACTTTATCTGGAAAGCTTTTCCAAATTGTCACTTTACCGACAGTTTGCGTTTGAAACGTCTTAAATTTCTACCGCAGGTGTTTTTTGTCAAGGTTCCAGACACCTTTGATGCATTATAAATAGCTTTCCAAAACTCTTAAAGGTTATCTTTTTCAAAATGTATGTTGACTACGATACGAAACGTCAAGGTTATAAAATACATGTTTTTAAAATGTTTATCGCCTCTGTTTGTGTTCAGTATATTTTTAATCAAGTTACGATGGCCGAAGATCAAGAGTTTTTATAATTGCATGGTTTTAAGAGGAGCATTGTCGACATTTAAATGGAAATTCAATTCCTCCGCTGGGAAATTCGAGATCTCTTCACTTCCTAGATTTTAAATATATTTCCCCATTTGTTTTTCTTAGTATGTTCGAGATAAAAGGAAGAGTTTAGGGTCGTAGAAACTGCAAATAGGTGAGTCTTTCTACATTGCCAACAAATACATTATGCAGAATATATCCACTCTTACCACTCTTACGCTAGCAGGACATTATTGGCTATAAATGAAGTCAACTTACTTGTAACCATTGAACAAATATTCTGCTATACCAATCAAACAATTAGCCAAATGAATGAGATTGCTGTTCACCGGCTGCCACAAAATCGGATATAAATAAAACGTTCTTGGAACTTAAAGGTTATCAGTTTTCAGTCATCCGGTGAGGTTGGTTTACATCGGAAAAAAAAGAATGGAGATTGGAATTCAACAACTAAGTAGCTATCTGCTTGTATTGGTGTTATTTGTCTCTTCTTCAAATTGTTCCAACGGTAAAGTTTCTCTGTTTTAATTTGTTAAGTTCGTTTTTCCCTTCGAGTTTTCATAACTACACTTTCTAATTTTTTTCATCTCTGCAATTCAAGTTATTGATGTCGGTGGTAAAACTCTGAGCCGAGGCACAGATAGAGGAATGGCTTACGCCAAATTTGAAGCTCACAAATTCTCCTTCCTCAACATCACCAACATTGGTTCAGATTATGTTCTTAAAGGCAACGAGTGTGGGCTTGCTTGTGTTAACATACCGTCATGTTTCTCCTTTAACCTGGCTGCATTTTCCGATATCATGAGCGGAAAAATCTTATGTGAACTGCTCCCATCCGACATTTACAACAATTCCAAAAGGTTCGTCGCAAGCCAGTTTTATCATCATTATAGTATCGCGGTAAGTGAAAAATCAACTATAAAAAATTGAACATTTTCTCTGTTTCTTTTCCTCATCTTTCACCGTTGCAAAGTCCTGTCCTTTCGTTAAAATTGCTGAAATAACTTAGCCTAATCAGTAGAGAAGAAAAGACAAAGAATGCAATTGGAATGCCATTTTCAAAAAGATTCGGCAGTTTCCTCATAGTTGAAACATTAAATTAATTTTAACATCAGGGAGGCTTAATGCTGAATAACGTAGCCATAGGTTAAAATAAGACAGGTGGTAACTTTGTTGATATCCTAATACTGATCTGTCTCGTCATTTCATGCAAGCTGCTATCTTTCAATTCTGAAAGCCTGAACGCGGGAACATCGCCGGGTTTCAATTAAAACAACAGATTAGTCTTTCGGAATGATTTTACACTGCGTTTTTGGCGGATTTTCTTTTTAATTGGAAGAGCTGATATCATCGGCTGTAGTTCAAAATTAAACTCATCATTCTAGCACCTAAAATCAATAATAGGGATATTTTCTTACCGAGCTGGAATTTTCTTTTTCACTGGAGGACTTGGCCAAAAATTAACCATGCTTCCAGACATTCAGACACTAAATTCCAAGGGAAGTAATAAACGTTAGAACAGAGCCGACAGAGCGAATTGGCATAACTGCTGTGCACGAGGACATCATTTTCTTTTCCTTTTCAGTCTCCATGCTTCAGTTGGCCTTGTCAGAACAATGGGAAGTGTGCTGCACATTACGAGAAGAACAGCTATGTGTGTGTATGTGCAAAGGGATATACAGGGAAATATTGTGAATCAGGTAACGTTCTAGCTTTTTGTAATGAACCGCAGTAACATGACTGGGTAGAGTCCACTTCTGAGTTCGGTCATACAGGTGACTCAAACTGGGGAAAAACGTTCGAGAAAAAAAAAAAGAATAGGCAAAGTCGAGCTTGTTTAACATTCTTACTCTCAATTACAAGCAGTTCTACTTTGAGTCATAGGACTTGTGTGTGCCACAGTTTCGTATGGGATTGAATTATTTGTTAAATCTCATCTTTCTTAAATGAAGTCAAAAGCGCGATAAACTGCACGAAAATGTTCATTCAAAAATCAGACAGAGCGACCCATCAGCATTTTTCTTGGATCGCGATGGGTTAGTTTACATTCTCGATCTTAAACAACTTAGATTTAGTTGGACCTAGTTGTGAAGACGAGGAAGGGTTGACTTTGTGTTCTTCAAATTTGTCAGCTCACGTTTAAAGCCCTCCATCATTAGATTTAATTGGAACCTTTCTAAGTGATACGTGATATATTCAGCATATACTCCCGTGCACCTGCTCGAAAGCGTGGATGGACAAATGAATTGAAAGTCGTTATTTATTTACAAACTCTATCAGAACGAACAAAATACTCAGATACCAAAGCGACTCTTGCAAAAGTTTCAAGTGCTTGTGAAATACAAAATATACCAGTTCAGTTGATTGCCTCCTTAAGAACGACAATGACAACAATAATGATAATAATAATTATTAAATAACAATATATAATTATAATAAGAACCTTCCCAGAATCCTTTGCAGCAGGAAAATCGTTAATCCCAAATAACTTGGTCAGTTTGAGGGCAGCAAGACCCCCTCGCTGTCTAGAAATAAGTCTTACCATAAACTAATTATTGTACAAGACTAGGGGCGATGACGTCATTGGTCACGTGACTTTGCTCACAAGTGCGTTTTTGCTCACTGTGACGAAATCATTTTGTTAT
>Ga0126343_10001698_pt1 | contig 10662 bp, 15 predicted proteins | sample Cyp2metagenome_FD_92531 | JGI IMG/M metagenome (GOLD analysis project Ga0126343, IMG submission 92531) | Coral microbial communities from Lord Howe Island, Old Settlement Bay, Australia - Cyphastrea 2 metagenome | ecosystem: Host-associated > Invertebrates > Cnidaria > Coral ... | reverse complement strand
CGAAAGCTCACCAAGTTCGGCGACCTCATCACCTTTGACTTCATGGACACTCGCAAGACGACGAAGTTGGGCTACGACACGGTCAAGGAGATCCTGGTCATGCGTGACAGATTCACCGGCATCATTCAAAGCTACCCTTCACCGACGAAGAACACTGAAGACGTCGTGAGGGCAGTCAAATACTTCATGGGAAGGAGAGCTATCAGAGAGGCTTACTCCGACGAAGCCAGACACTTCGTCAAGGGCATGGAGGCTCTCAAGATTCCCTTCGACCATGCATTGCCGGGACAGTTCCTCAAGGACACCACCTATGCAATGGTTGGCAACAAGAGGATCCCCTATGGTGAGATACTCATGAAAGCGTTGTCGCACTTCGGAATGGTGAGCGTTCCACGTGATCGAGTGACACAAGTCTTCATGGGAAAACGTGGTAGGCAATACACCGTCATCAGAGAGGAGTTCCAGCTGGAGGGTAACGACGGCAGCCATGAGCGCTTCGGTTACCGAGTCTCCAAAGATTACGGCAACGTTTTCTACAAGGACTACCTCAAGATGGTGTTGGACCGAGAGTTTGATGAGATCATGGACTATCACGATGCCGCAGCAGAGAAGTGTGGCGATGTCGTGGAGAAGAAAGGAACATGTTCATGGACACTCGTGCTGACCCGGGCGAACTGCTCGCTGGATTGGAAGTTTCGATCAATATCAAGACTTTTTCTTTCAAACCGGGGTTGCAAACAGCAACCAGGGTTGCCAAATTTCAGTGGCCATCACTGTGATGGCTAGCAGTAGCAGTGGGAGCTTCTCCCTTCAATAGGGCACTGACTGCTACCCTTCGCTGCATGTTTGCTTCCTCAGAGCTCTTCTCACGGTAGCCCCTTGAGAGATCAAGCTGATCGACAAGACTGCCTTAGGTAGCCCCTTGAGAGATCAAACTGATCGAGGAGACTGCCTTTTCGATAGTCAGACGATAAGGCTGATAGACAGTACTTTTAAAGGGGACCAGTAGGTTCATAGACAAGATTAATATTTTTTGAAACGTAGCTAGGTGGGGAGTTTGGTAGCAATCCATAGTTACATGAAATTTTGAATTATCATGTCTTCAGACATAGCTAGCTGGTGGGATATTTTGCAATAGGGCGGTGGAAGAAAAACAAGAAACCCACACGATGATTGGACATTTTGCTGACAACCAGGTGGCTAATTAATCTGTTCACGGAGGTACTAGGTTTATAGTCGTGAATGTTACGCCAAATCTTTCCATGTAAAGGTACAAAAATATGAAAGATTAACAGCCATACCTTCCGTTCAAAGCAGTTTTAAGCCGACCCCGTGTGGCCACGGTATTGCTCAGGGAAGCCTCACAGCTTCTTGGTGCTGCGGGCATCAGTGATGACAGTTTTTTAAAGCAATGACAGCTTAAAACAGCAGAAAATGATGTTAGAAGGAAGTTTTTGGGCAGGTTCTTTTTTCGCTTTCAGACAAGACTCGCCACGGTTTGAACTGCGGTTTCTGCCATGAAGCTTCGAAGCGTATCGTTCCTGAGTGATGATGGGGGGCAAGACCGACCCATGGAGTGCTGCCCTCATTTTCTTTGCTGGTGGTGCCAATGTTTCTTGAAATTTATTTTCCAAAACTTATGATGCTAGCTGCTAGCTGCTAGCACCTGTGGTTGAATCATTTGTGATGCCAGCGCCTCTGTTTGAGTCGTTGTGAAGGTGCAAACATGCTGCTGAGCCAGCGCAACAGAGGATGCATGCTGCCCGGGTCCTGGTTTTGCCCAGTGGTGAAACGAAGGAAAACCATATTGGCTATAGAGGTTGGATTTCTGCCTGCAAAATTTCCCATTGTGCGGGTTGAGGCGCACCACACTGAGAAGTTTTCTCCGACGGATCGCTGGCCTTTGTTTGGGGAGAAGGGGTTCTGGACGGAGTTAGATGATGTAGCTTCGTTTCAACCTGTGCAACGCCTTCCTCAAGCATCTTCAGTCAACATGAAATTGGAACCTCAGCTGCTAAGTTGTCACGGCATATGCATGCTGTTAGGAATTTTCATTTTCAATCATTAGTATTTCTTGTTTGTCACTTGGCTTTACATGCCATGCGTGTTTTCTGTGAGGTGCCTCCCAGAAGCAAGAAGGTGCTGAAGGGTAAACTCAAGACCAAAACCAAGAAACTCCAGACCAAGCCCATCTGGCGGAAGTCGTTTGGCTGTGTTCGTTGGGGTCCGAGAGATTTTCGAAACCATATTGCGGTTTATTTTCAACAGTGTTTGGTGGGTATTCTATTATCCGCCCAGGTTTGTTTGGGGCAACGCAGAGAGCCAATACAGGCTACCTGTCAGTGCGAGGGTGCCAGGCAGGGAACAATCATGGTTTGTTCGAGTGGGTCTTCCGGTTTATCAGCTGTCGCTTTTGCAGGACTTGGCGAACCAAATTTATTGGTGGGAAGATTTTAGCAAAGCTTGCCGGCAGAACAAGATCAAAAAGGGTACCAAGCTCAACCCTGAAGTGGCAGAATTTCTGTGTGGAATCTCGGTCGAAATGGGTGCAGTCCCAAAAAAACGGGTTGCAGCAAGTGCCATTGTCAAAAGATTGCAGCTTAATAACTAGTGCATTCAACAAGCATCGGGTTTGGAATGAATTTCATTTGCTACCCAGGACTTCCACGTGGCTGGACCTTGCCCAAGCAGGGTGCAGTTTCCAAAGCGCAGTTCAGGAATCTGTTTCCTTGCCACAAGCGGCTGGAGGCTTGGATGCTCACTGAATGTTTCGATGTGATTCTGTTATCCGCCAAAGCCGCGCAGGCATCCGGCAAGCTGCTGCCAATGATAAGTTTGTTTTCTGGTGTGGGTGGCCTCGAACTGGGACTTGGCGAGTGGGGGTCTTATTAAACAGAATAAAATTCCAACATGAGTGAAACTTTTAAATGCTAGTGGTTCACCCCTTGCTTTGCTAAGGTATGCAAGGCCTACCGTGTATGTGGCAGCCTTGGTTGTAGTAGATGATTGGGCAGTCTTTTGTCTCGTGATGGCAATGGTTGACGCTCGATGGCTGGTTCGCTATTGGATGTTTTGCGCGAGCTTTTTTTCGCAATAAGGTTGAAGCAGATCTCTACTGCCAGAGTGTGCTGCGGGCCCGAATGATGGATGGTTTGTTGCCAAAAGCTCCAATCGAAAGTGACATTCTGAAGTTCCATCCCACTGGCCCCTATGCGGACAGTGTTGGCTTGACAGCTGGCTTTCCGTGTCAAGTGTTTTGGTTAAACAAATTTTAGCATCACATTTTCTATTGACAGGTCTTGGGTTTATTTTTCAGTTGCCATCCCAGATTTCAGAACTTGTTTGTTGCTTGTGACTTTTGGCTTGCTAAGGGCATTTGCCAGGCAGGAGCCATGCAAGGGCTTGCGGATGCCCGCAGTTCCCTCATCAGAGAAGTTTTCCGTGTGCTGGATGAAAACTCAAACTTGCAACTAGGTTGAACATAGCGCAGGGGACCCTTCTTCAGCAAGTGTCCTCGTGTTTCAAGGCACAGCTGCCCCGAACACTTGTTAAAACATGCGCCAAAAGCGCATTTCGTTGCATTCCGGCCCAGGCAATGTGCCGTATTGGAGAACGTGAAGCACATCCTGAGTTCAAAGATGCGGCCAATGATGCACTTTGTTGCAGAGGTGGCTCTCAGTTTTCACGGGACTTTCACTGTGATGCCACCGTTGGCCCACTGGCTGCCAGGAGTTTGCAAAGCGTGGCTTCAACATTAAGTGGGCGACCATTGCTGGCAAGAATGTCGGGGCACAGGCCTTGAACTTGGCCAGCTTGTTGACTGAATCATTGCTGTTGTGTTCTTGGCTTGGGCCAAACAACCCGCAAGTGATGCGGGAGAGATTTTTCCTGCTGGCGCAGAAGCCAACGTTTGCAGGCAAGTTGTTTGAGGACAGGATTTATTTTGATTTTGTTTTCAGCCATGAGTTTCATTGTAAAATTGTTGTTTGTCAAAGCGGTCAGAATGCAGAGCATCACGTTCAATCTTTAAGGTCCGGAACCTTTTGTCATCAACTTTTCACATTGCGCCTGTCAGGACAAGATGCCAATGTCGGCGGAGGTGATTGAACAGCAGTGTTGCAAAGACTGGAACTCATTTGGCACTGTTCCGCTTCATTCCTGGTTGCTCAGTGAGTGGGCTGAAGATGACCAGCGCAGATTGAATGCTTGCGGGAATGTAGTGATGCCGAAGGTGGCGTCCCTTGCCATGAGCATTCTGAATGAGCATGAGCAAAGTTTGAAAGCACTTGCCAGCGGTTGAATTGCTTTGGGCAATGATGTTCAACCGCCTGTTGCATTCCATGGGAATCGGTGTTCCTGTCTGCCCTCCAGTGTCCTACGTCGGCCTGGCTTGTTTTTGCAGGGCATTGTGCAGCTCTTCGGTCTTGGTGATCAGACATTGAGCAGTCCATGCTGCTATTAAAGATGCTTTCCAACCATCTTGCGTTTGTGTTTCACTCCCTGGCCCAAACCTTAGCCTTAGCGCGCATGTTTTTAATAGAGTCTCCAGTTGGGCCATCACTTTGACAGTGACAGCTTGTCTTTCACTTGTCCATGGGAAAGCGTGGTATAATTTCTGATGAACCAGTTCAAGGGTGGTGGAGCAGCGTCTACTGCCCGGGTGGCTGGGGTGGTCACAGCGGTTTTCCTCCGTCAGATGATGAATCGTGTGGTGTTGATGTCACTGCTGATGCCCGAAACAAAATGAAGGGCCAGGGTTGTTCTGGAACCGCTTTGGCTTCACTTGACGTGTCCACGGAGTGCCCAGAGACCGAGAGTGACCAGGCCAGGCGTCCAAAGGTATGGATGTTGCAAGGTAACTCCAAGTCAATTCTGTCTTGACCCTGTTCATTGTCTTTTTCTTGCTTTGATGGCTGCTGCTGCCATTGTTGTTTTGAAGGTGCTGTCAGATGATTCTGATGTTGTCGTCATCATTGACAAGAATGAACCTTTTGAGCTGACCAAGGCTTCAGATGTGAATGTTGCCGGCTTTCAATTTGAGTGCTGATCTTTGAGGGTCTTAGACATTGACTGCTGGAGTTTGGTAGGCTGATGGCGGGCAGACTTTGACCACTTCTTCAACATCGCTTGAAGGTCTGGCTGGCTGGTTGTGTATTTTTGTCTTGCTTCCTGGGTGAGTTTAGGTGTCGCTTGTCCAGTGAGGTCCCCGACAGACGCAGCCTATGAAGAGGTCGTTTCCAGGCCAGGACAGTGATCACATTTCATCACATTCCACGTTCAATGCCCTGTCCCTTTCTTGGATGGTAAGAGGATGTGGCAAAAGAGGTTTCATTTTCCCCCCCTGACTGGGAGGCCAATGGCTTGATCCTTCGCTGGGTTCAAAGCTCCGCCGCTTGAAGAGCACCAACTGCTTAAAGTGATTGGTTTCGGGTCTGGAACTGTTTTGGCCAGGCTCAGGTAGTGTTTCAATTCAGATGTGGATCTAATTCAGTGATGCTTGCTTCCAAGTCCAGTGTGGCACTGCGTTTGCCGCTTGCACAGTGCAACTTCGATGCAGTCCAGCTTGGAAAGTGCGTGCTACCAAGATGATTGTGCCCGTTTGAGATTTCACTTTTGAGCGGTCTAGACCAGCTTGAGTTGAACCAATTTCAACTTCCGAGCACTTTTGGGATCCAAAGATATTTAGTCATGGCGTAGTCCTTTTGATTTGTACTATCAATGCATGGCTTTGGCCCTGGTTCCTGTGCACGGCCTCTCTGATGATGAGCAACATGAGGGCCGGCATTCTGGCTGTCCTTCTTCTTTAGCTGCTGTTGACTCTTTGAGCGACCATGAGACTGAGACTGCAGATGGCTGCCAAATGGTCCCTGTGCAGCCTATACAGCCACCTCGTCCAGATCCCTGCCAAAAGAAGAGGAAAGAGCAGCCTTCTTCAGTGCTGCAAGCATCGATGTTAAGACGCAAGCTCTTCCAGGTTGTTAGTTCTGCCTGCCCTTGCGCCCAGCACGGGAGGTTTCGACATCATGCTGGTAGTTGCTGTCAGCAGTTCCGATCTGAATTAGATACTTTGGTGCAGCTCCGATTGCGGCTGTCCAGACTTGAGAAGCATGATGCCGACAACGAAGTTCCAATCTCAGTCAGTGGTTAATTGTTCCAAGAACAAATGAGGCACTGATGTGTGAGATGTTTGAAGGAAGCAACACCATTGTTTTCACTTTTCACTTGTAAGGTTTTGGCCCTCCTGAAAGAAGCTGGTGATCAGTTTCGCTGTGCCCAAAAACTTCTGGGGCGTCCAGTGTGTCAACGAGCCTTTCGGAGGCTCTTAGGTATAGGTTCCATGAGATACACCCGTTTGAAGAAGGCTGCTTCTGAAGGATTAGCCCAAGCCCCTTTGGATGGACGAAAGGTCTCGAAGAAGAACACGTTTAAATCAAACACTGCGTACCTCCGGAAACGTGCCATCATTGTTGAGTTCCTTGAGGAAATGCGGAACAGCATCTCCGAGCCTTTGCCGGAGGCGAATCAGAATCCAAAGCTTCTTGACGAACAGAAGCGGAGCCTCACACTGTTTCGCAGACACAGAGGGCGCAGACCGCGTGGTGCTTCTCAGTGGAGTCGAGGGGGGGATCGCTCTTCCCTGCGGTTGTTACCACCGGGCTCTTTCACGGATTACCTCCGCCTTTTGCAGAGCAGGTGGCCGGATCTCAAGATTTCCTTGAAGCTGTTCACCCGTGTTCCTTGTCTACAAGTTGTACAAGAACACAAGTCCAATTGTTTAACCATCAAGATTTTTAGCATTTATGTTATTGAGAACATCGTGTTTTCTGTGCAGGGGCCTTTTTTCCATGGTAGGACAAAACGATTGCGGTTCCACACCAGGTTTGGAGCACATCTTTTGCAAATTCATTGGCTATCCGCGAGGAGTCGCAGCATGCAAAGTGTACGATTTGCATCAAGCACAAATTGATCATCAAACGTTTGGCCACAGATCGTGCAGCAAGACAATCTCAATGTTTGCTGTACTCCAAGCATTTAGATGTTCAGTACTCTGACCGAGTACATTATTGGATGAGTCGGGCCCACAGCAAGTTGCCTATGCTACCTTCGGGATTGAAAACAAGTACTCTGATCGTTGACGGCCTGGACCATCAGAAATTTAGATACCCAAAGGATTTGGCCTTTTCTGCGAAAGAGTTTTCGAGTTTTTTGAGACCTTCTTTAGATTGCTACGCTGCAATCGTACACGGCCATGGAGTTTTTGTCAGTCTCACCGAGCCGTTCATGAAGAAGGACAGCAGCTTCTGTTGCGATGTGGTGTCTCATGTACTTCACACCTTCGCAAGCTTCTGCGATTTGCGTGAGTATGAGGTAATTATCCAATCGGATAATACCTCACGCGAAATTAAGAACAATTGCCTGTTGAGGTGGGGTGGAATGCTGACCGGACTTTCTCGATGCAAGAGGCTGGAATTCCGGTTTTTACAAAGTGGTCACAGCCACGAAGATTGTGACCAATGGTTTGCACAGATCGCCAATCTGGTAGAATCCAAACGGTCTTTGCAAACACCAAGCGAGTTCCAATCCTTGCTGCAGCCATGGCTGGATGAGGGCCAAACCCGGCCTGATGAGCAGCGATTCAGACGGGTGTCCATGGTCTCTGCATCACGGGATTGGTCACTTCGATCATTGATTCAGAGCCTTTTTAGTTTCTCGCTTGACAGTTTTCCATGGGTTGGTCAGCAAAATTGAGCATTGGAATTTTGACGGCGCTGACTTGAGCTCCCAGACTTTGTGCATGCCCAGAAAGGGTTAAAACATGATGAGCTTCTGACAATCTTCGTTGGATTTACTGTGTTGCTTTTCGTACTTTTTAAATGGGTCCATCATGAACATTACGCAAAACTTTTTCTTTTGACATCATTTTTGTTGAATGTGCATGGCGTTCAACTTCAACTTATAATTCCTCCAAACAAATGTGAGTATATTCTAGCCACCTCCCAAGGAACAATTAAACTTAGTAATTTTCCTTTTGGTTTGGGATTTTTACTGGCGACTTTTGTCTTTGTTTTTGGGACCCTTTTTGGCGCAAAAAAGTCGCCCTTCTTAACCCCTTTCGCGCAGCCAAACCAACGGGAAAATTACCAATTAAACTGCTTCAATCATTAGGGTGCCCATGATCTACAGGGCCAGTTTTGAACCTGTTCCATGTGGCAGGAAAAATTTCCTCCATCTTGCTTGTCGCGGAAATCATTTACGCGGCATTGGTGGCCCTGGTGCGCCGCACGTTTTTGCATTTGACCGTTTGGCTGATGTTCCAGGCCAGAGCCCCCATCACAAGCTCACCGTGCATCGGGTTTTAATTTGATGGGTGTGTGTGACACTTTATTCATACCGGGCGATCTTGTTATTCCTGTTTGACTTCATGCTGCCATCCCTGCAGGTGACGCTCTTCAAGGAATGGCAACATCGTTCTGGGATAAGTTTGGGTTTCAGCGGGCTGGGTGCGATGTGGTGCTCAGGCCAGGGTTGAAACCAAGTGTTCGAGCTACAGCTGCAAATCCCACCCTGTCACTCACTGCTGTGTTTGTTACTTTGAAGAGAGAAGAAATCAGTAGGTTATGGTACCGTCTCCGCTTGGAGGACTAAGCAGTACATGAGCGACCCTGAGTTCAAGCAGCCAGCAATTCTCTACTTGCCTGGGAGAGTTTGCCAAGAGATAGCCCACACTGGGGCTATTCCGACAGGCTTGGTTGCCGGACGGCTGCTTTCCAGTGTAAGAACACATGTAATACTTACGTACTTTGCGCATGGCAACGTTTCTAATTCTATCATTGGGGCTTCTGGCCCAAGGACAAGGTTCAAAGGAAAACTTGCTAGGTCCTACTTTTCCTAAATGTTGTTCCAAATTGGGCCCATGTTGGGTCATTGGGTAGGCTATGTGGGGTTCCATGGAGGTCTCTGGAATGACAAATTCAACCCCAACCGAAGACTTTTCGGTTGAGGTTCATTTTGGGGCGGCACTTGGGGGGCTATGTCAGACCAATGTTGGGCCGTTTTAGGTCTCTGCAGGGGCGGGGGGAATGACCGCATCATAAGGATCCTTATGATGCGATCGTTTCTTTGGGTGTCAGTTGGGCCAGTGCTGGGCCAATGTTGGGCCAATGTTGGGCAATTTGGGGTTTAAGTTGGGCCATGTTGGGTCATTTGGTGGGCTATGTTGGGCTCCACGGAGGTTTCTGGAATGAAAAATTCAAACCCAACCGAAAACTTTTCGGTTGAGGTTCATGAAGGGCTATGTCGGACCAATGTTGTGCCATTTTGGGTTTCTGTTGGGTCCATGTTGGGTCATTTGGGGCAAGCTTGCGCCATGTTGGGCTTACATTGGGCCATGCCGGGCCTATTTTGTTTTGTTTTGACAAAGATGGTTTCAAGAATGGTACCTAATGCCCTAAGAGTAGATGGCTCAGAATCTTGAGTTGCCCCATCTATGTCACAAAAAAAGGGGGATAGATGGCTCAACTCCCTTTAAAACAGGTCAGTTGAGCCATCTATGTCCCTAAAAATGACATTTTTTTTTGCAATCTTCTGTATTTTTGAGGGAGGTTGGGCCGTTGGGCGTCCATGTTGGGAGCATTTGGAGCTTGTTGGGGCTATGTTGGACAATCTGGGCAGCTTATGGTGGGCCAAACTGGGGGGGCTCCTTGGTCCGGTCAATTTTAAGTAGCAATGAGCCCCTTATTTTTGGGTCGGTTTTGTTGGGTCTTCTAAATTTCCTGCTGGGGTTCAAAACTTGAAAAACTCAGTGGAAAATTCAAACTTGAAAAAGACCGAGTTTTACAACATCTCGGTTTTTTTGGGTTTCCTCGCCCCGGTCGAAACCAACAGGAAATTGGCCCGGACATGACCCCAAAACAGGGTGTTCTTTTGGGCGCTGATTTAGGGCGTCAAATGAACACGTTTTTTTGGCCAAACATGGGCTCAACATAGGCTCAACATAGAAGGCTATGTTGGGCCACTTGGGGTTCTGTTGGCGGCTTTCGGGCCTAAAATTGCAACCCCAACGGAAGCATGGCTCCGTTGAGGTTGAATTTTGGGTCGGTTTCGGGCTCAAAATAGGCCCAAAACGAGTTGCGCAATCTACCTTCTCATTTTAAAGTAGGGTGACTTTTTTTCAATTGGCGGAACTCGTTTTATGTTCCAGCTAAAATAGCGCCGTTTTCTTTCTCACCGCGCGGTGCCATCTTATGGATATTTTGGTTTTGGAGTTGCGCCATCTACTTTTAGGGGTGTATATCTTAAGACTTAAGACGAGAATGGGAGTGGAGGTACACAGGATTGGGGTCTACTAGTAAAATCAACCAAAATTCAAACTAATATCGCATTGACAAAATATGTCATACACAAACATATACAAATATTACGTGCTTATATACACACGCGTGTACACCTCACACCATACACACATATATATATATATATATATATGTACATATAACATTTTCTTGCGAAGCATATACTTTAAAACAAGCAAACTCATATAATAATGTGTTTGTGCAATATGGACCATGTGTATATATATATATACATATGTAAATAAATAAATAAATAAATAAAATAAATAAATAAATCAATAAATAAATAAATAAATATATATATATATAT
>Ga0126343_10001697_pt1 | contig 10663 bp, 6 predicted proteins | sample Cyp2metagenome_FD_92531 | JGI IMG/M metagenome (GOLD analysis project Ga0126343, IMG submission 92531) | Coral microbial communities from Lord Howe Island, Old Settlement Bay, Australia - Cyphastrea 2 metagenome | ecosystem: Host-associated > Invertebrates > Cnidaria > Coral ... | reverse complement strand
TACACATATTTCATGTCATATTTCAATTAAAACGGACATTTTGTGTTAGTTGAAAACACAATAACACACACATGAAGCATGTCATTGTGGGGTCACCTAGTTAAATGAACTATGGTGAGAGGTTTTAAATAGTATTCAAAAAGTTAATGTGCTGTGAGTAGATTTTTAATACATTAAACTCCATTATAGCCAATTGAATATTTGAGGGTAGGTGCCTTAAAGGTAGCAACAGAGGAGGGCAGCAATCTCCTCAGCAGTAAGGAGGTCACCATGGCAACCGAGCCACAGCCCACCTCCAGGCACCTGTCAACACAACACTGAACAGGAAATACCAGTGTGTGGAATTGATACTTACCCAAAAGTATGGGAGGGAGGGAGGGAAAAGCAAGTAAGCAAGCTAGCCGAGCAACTCCAGCAACGTAACTCCAGCAAAAGCACATGGCAATGCCCCTGCGGACCTCCCTGGACCCCCCCCCCCCACCAGATCCTGGGGAGATGGCAGCATTGGCTAGATTTTAACTTTGCCTAAATTTCATTTAGCCTCATTAAAAAACTTGTATCTTTGATTCATTTTATGGTGGGCGTTACCCTAGATCCATCCAAGTTATTCAAGGGGACAAATAGCTTCTTGCTTTAACCTCCTATGTTGTGGTTGTGTTACTGAATGTTCCATATTGTGATTGATTGTTTTGTCTTGATACTGTTTGACTTCCAATCAAAAACTTGCCTTTAAAGAGGGGGGCATTGGAGTGTATTAGAAACCGCAAAACCAAAGAAAAAGTATCCAAAACGGCAAAACCGCCAAAAATTAGCCCAAAACCGAAAACTACATACAAAACTGTCAAAGCCGATACAGTGATGACAAGTGGCAATTCAGAGTAAACTACACTAATTAAGTATATGTTAAGTCATGGACTTGTCTGAAGCCTTTCATATCTTTTGGTATCTTTTAGCTTCTGCAGGCTTCTTTCTTCGCCCTTTTCACTTTCCATGTAAATGTGTTTTCTTTCTAAATTTTTGCCGCCTTTCCCGTCTTTAACACAATCCACAATTACTTCTTCCTTTGCTAGTTTTTGTTGGCGTGGGAGGCACATTTGAAGCGTACCAATTGATTGGGAGGGCAAAGTCTTGGGCGTCATTCCAGACGTGTGATCCCTTACGGTAACATTTAGTTTGTCACACATTCCTCTCAATAACTTTGGCATTTCACGGCTACATATTTAAGATCAATTACCACTCAAATCGAAGAGAAACCAGAAGCTAAATAGGACAAAATAGGAAAAACCGAAAACCACATGGGATACCAAAACCGAAAAACGGCTAGTATTTATTACGAAAACTGGAAACCAGATTCTATAAAGCAAAACATCCGCAAACTCCCATGAACACGAAAACCTAAAACGGAAGTCTTTTGGCGCAAAAACAGAAAAACTGATCTAAAAAATAGCCAAAAACGAAAATCCCAATGCCCCCTCTTTAAAGTTTCATTTTTTCAATACAACAGACTAGTGCATTAAAATTTGGATATTTTTACATACAGTACATGCACAAGATTAATGCAGCATTCAAACCAGCTGTTCTTAATAATTTGTTTCAAATGTGCCATATTGGCCTTGCTACACTTAACATGTATTTGCTTCATGTTATAAGTTTATTTCACATGAGTATTTTTTGTTGTAGTGCATGTAAGATGCCAAATGACAGTACTTTAAGGTGATTCCCTAGTAAAAGAACCCGCCATAGTTTTCCGATGAAACTTCGTATACTGTAGTTACAGGACAAGGAGATATTAAAAACGTAATAAAGAGAGGGGGTCACCGTGCTTGTTTTCACACCACAATGCTGACAAATATGATTATTTAGGTGACTTTTAGTGACTTAAAGTAATCTCCGTGCGCAAAAAGTAAGCTTGATTATTTTTCTATGCATCATGTTTCATCACACAGAATTTGACTTTCTTTGATTGTTTATTCATCTACGTCCCAGAGGAAATGTCTTCAAATACCCTGCATTCTTTTATCCTTTCAAGAAAACATGATTTAGACATGCGGAGTAAAGGGGCTTTTATTTTGCTATCGGGCTTAGTTTGAGGGAAATCTCTTACCGTTTGGAAGCGCACACGCTCATGTGCACGCGCTAATGATGCTAAAATCGTGCGCAGTAGGGATGCACAATGCAATTCCAAGGAATCACCTTAATGGTAAAACATGTTTTGGACTCCATCATCATCTCATGATTGAGTGCAGCTCACTCGTGAGTTATTGTTCTTGCCTCTCGAACATAGAATTCATATCTTCTCACCACCGTGTAATATCCTCTAGTTATAAGATTATACAAAATAATGTAATGTGCAATGGATGTGGCAACTAAAAGATACAAAAACTTTAGAAGGAATAGGTGAAAGGGATAAAACAATGCATATATGCCCACAAAATGTGATAGGAACAAATGAGGTGTTTTAGTTGCACAATTGTGACCTCTCATGCAAAAACGTTCCGAACGGTAACTGTTCGAACGCTAAACAGAACGGGCAGCAAATGGGTGACCAACAGCTATGCAAGCCATTCAAAACGGATACCATGAACGGATGAACAGCTAACGAAAATTTTCGAACGGATGAACGGCTAAGGAAAATTCTCAAACAGATAAGGTCGAATGGATAAACGGCTTCTTGAAATTTTTGAACGGATAAGGTCGAACGGATGAACGGCTAATCAACATTTTTGAACAGATAAGTAGGACGAACAATGGCTGCTTATCTAATTCCGTTAATGAGATGTACATAGAGTCAAATTTTATCCAAAGAATACTCACATTTTCCTGGTTCATTTTCTTGTAGTTTCACTATGAGGCTCTACTTTCCATTGCCTTGGAACATGGCTTGGTGACTTTCATCACGTTATGCATTAAAAAATTGCGAACTGGAAGTAAGTTGGGTTGTAATTTTAGTGTGTTTTGTGAGATGAAGATAGGGGAGGGGTAGCCTGGGACTATTGCACCATGAAGACAATTTGAAAAAACTGAGAGCAGGAAGGAAAGATTGCTATGAACGTCTTGTTGTACACTTTCTTGTACTTGGAACTCATTTTGGATGGGGATATCTTAAACCAGAAATGTACACAAATACAACACCAGGTATGCATCGAAACAAAACCTCTACGGAAAAAAAAGTGCGAACTAATATGGGAAAATAAACAATCGGAAATGCTGCTTGTATTATCTGGGGCAAAATTCCCTTAAATCTTAAAGAACTAAACATTTACCAATTCTCAAAACAACTGAAACCTTATTTACTGTCAGAGCAGCATAGTTAAACACAACTTAAGGATAAGTATACTCTTTCTCTCTTATTAAGTTATACCTTTAAAACTGCTTCTTTGAAGATAGTTTCTATCTCAATTATTTGTAACCTTAAAATCTGAGAACTGGCCAGAAAATCTTAGGATTATTTCAGCTCCAGGCTTTATCAAGTATTCTCTATTTAGTAATATCAGTGTATGTATGTACAAGGCGAATAAATGTGTTGTTGTAAACAAAGTACTTGCTAAATTAATTTAAGCAGCTAGCTGCTTTGGTCTCTCTGCTCCTTAGCCACCCTCGGTTTGTAGTTTCTAACTTAAGTGATTCAGTAGTCTAGTGGATGTTGTGAGAAGGCATTATTGGAGTCTTTTGGTTTAGTAGTGGGTATTTCCAACTATGGATATAGGAATTGGTCAACACATTACGATTCAAGCACTATTATCAAAAAGTTGCATCATGTAACTAATGGTACCAACTGAACTTTTGATCAATTGGTTTGAAATTAAAGTTAAAGAGTGATGTTGAATTCCTCCTCTAGATGTGACTAATACCGGCTGCAGTTTGAAGTTGATTCTGGATTGGGCTTGGGATCGTGTTGTGGATATTAAAGACCAACTTGATCAGCTCTGTAAGAATTTTATCCTTGATCATCACAATTCCTTGCTTGTTTATTCATTCACTGCACCAGACCTTTATACCTTCAATGGACATGTCACCAGTGGCAATTGGAAATATTGCGTCTGGACAGAAAGCAAACATCAAAATTAATACAGTCGTGTAACCTTGATGAGTTGTTATTTGAGCTATGTGGAAGCCTCATTCAAGGACTGTTTTGGTTACTAAACTGTACGTTTTTTGTGCATTATAAGTCTATAATGTAACTATGCCCATGTAAATAATAATAACAATATACATGTAATAGTTCTGTAGTGTAATGATGGTTAAGTAGTCATTCTATATTATATTGCTCATTGACAAGTATACGGATGTATAAAAATGATCATGATGATTTGTTGTTGAAGGTATTCCATTGTTTGATGGTGGAGGTGGCACACCTGATGAGCAGATGCTATTATTGTTAGACAATCAGAAAGTGCAACTGACTCATTTAACAACTATATTCCAAGCTCTGATAACCCAGTCAGCACCAACCACTCAACAGGGTAATCTCTTAAGAAAAATAAAATTCATTTATCATTAAAATTTTTAGTAATTAAGTGATTTTAGTGATCAAGTGATCTGATCTTACTTAGCTTCAAGATTGACCACTCGAGGCATATAAATCTTGTACGAGGGCAATTCCACTCTCACAAACATTACATTCAGACTCAATTTTGAAACTTTAATCTACCACAAACTCAAGTTAATAACTGGTTGTTCAGCTTTCAATTTATGAACATGTTTGTGCATAATAAACAACCACAACATTGATTGAATTAGCATCTATTAAACATTCCTGTGAAGTATCTGGGCTTTTTGCAAAAACTTTTCCAAATATCTGTACATTAAGGTAATAATTCCTCTGAAATGAAAGTGACAATAGACTTTCGTTCAAACCTTGTCCACTGAATATTTATCATATGAGAACTTCAATTTTGAAATAAAAAAGCGGAGTGCCCATGCTCATTAAGGAGCAGTGAGGCATTGAAAATGCCCCATTTTAGGATTATTTAGTGCATATTAGAAGAACGCATTCCTAGTAATAATTGTAAATTTTTGTGACCAAGACTTTTGAGAACACGCTTTAAACTACATGTACAGTCAATACATTGTGTCGGACAAAAATAAACATTTTAGGTTTGAATTAGACAGAAAGCAGAATCCTTGATTAAAACTTGAACCAAATTTCTTGACTTGTTAACCAAACGGCAAATGGAAAGACCACAGTTTATCCGCTATTGTCCTTATTTATGCAATTTTCAGCAATAGAAATCAGATGAGTCTTTTCTCACACAAAGCTTATGAAAAGTTGATTGCAATGACTGGGAAAAAAGGTGGGGTGCGCATGCTCGTTGGTGAGCTATGGCCATTTTTTCAACTGACGGAGCTCAATATCAATGCAAATCCGCCATGTTTTCAATGTGCATGTGCATGAGCATGCGCTAATAACGCCATAAATTATGTGCAGTAAGGATGTGCAATGCAAAACAGGGGAATGACCTTAAGGTAATTCCCTTGAAATTGTTCTACTATCAAACTTTTTTGAAACTTGGCATAATTAACATTCATGATGTGAACATTAAAAAAATGCAATAAAAAAATGGGGTCACCGTGCTTGTTTACGCATCAGCGGGGTGTTAAAATAGGGTGTTTGTACTGGTTGCGTGATAAAAATTCGAATCACGCTTACACAGAATTAAGTCTTGGTTACTTGAAAGACGCAGAGTTATATCTTGAAAGCAAAGCTTCATTTATTGACATAAGCCGTATTGCTTCATTTAGGCTGTTTTTGATTGCTTGGCTGGGGGAATATCGCACTTTTGCGGACAGTCCTGTGGTTAGCCTGAAGTCCTCGCCTTGGTCAAAATACACCCAGTTAGGAACTACTTTCCGAAAGAAAAAATCGTGTTCTACTATCAAACTTTTTTTCTTCTTTAAACATGTTCTTTATTAGACTGTTCTTAGCAAATACCTGAAAAAAATTCGGGGGTCACCGTGCTTGTGCACTAAAATATGGTAAAATACTGAAAATATTAAAGCAGTGTTCTTGAAACTTGGTTCACAAACATCCATCGCAAAAGAAATAAATGACACTTTTATTGCTGTTGCTATGACAACAGTTTTGCCGCTGGGGCTGTCTTAATAAAAAGTGAAATTTCCAGTTCTGTCATAAAACAAGAACCATCTACCCCACCCAATCTAATGATGGGAGGTAAGACAATATGGGAATTATGTCATTTCCAAGTAGGAGCCTTTGTCTCACTTTAGAGGTTGCAAATGGGGATATTAATATTTTAGTTTTTTGACAGAAAGAGACAAGATGAAAGAGTTGCTATGGCAACAGCACAAAGGGTGTCAATTTGTGTCTTTTGTGATGCACACTTGTGGTGCCAAGTTTCAAGAACACTGCTTCAATATTTCCAAGAATTATGGTATAAATTAAATTGAATTTTTTGTTGTAACTTCAGGTATAAAGGACTTGGAAGCAAGATACAACGTTGTTAGCATTCTCTCATTGGTATGTAGCTTCCCCTGTATACAGTAACTGGGACTTACATTTAAAACCTGTGGTCATTTCACTTTTTTTCTGTCCCGTATGTCAAGGGCTTCTCTATACATGTATGTAGTCCACGTATTCACCTGACTGTTCATCTTCCTGTACTCTTCCATCCATCCCTAACATCATTGTACCCATCCATTTATTTATCAGCTTGCCTTCTGTGAGGTGGTTGCACTTGAGAAGTAAAATAATTATGAGGTTTTGTTTCAGTATCTCAGAGTTGTTCTGTGGCTCATTGGACAAGGATTGTTGCCTGAACAGTCAGGTAGAGATGTTTACATATACATTTAAACCTCTCCCCAACTCTCTCTTATACTGACACCTCTTTAATACTGGCACTTCTATCACTTCTATCTGTGGATATACCTCTTACTAACCAAGTTTGAGGGCCATACTGTAAGTTACTGACCAGGTTTTTTGCCATCAATTTATGGACCAAGCGCAAAGCACGTAGGCCATAAATTGAAGTAGAAATGAGGACCCATAACTTACAGTAGGGACCGAGAAAACAGGGTTAGGAAGATATTATTATATCTCTACTGTGTTTCTGACCGGCTCGGGAACAATGTGTATTGACGCGGAATGGCTTCAAATTTTTGATACACCCCGAAAGCAAAACAGCCCAATTTGAAATCTTACTCTTACGTCTTAAGGAGGTTTTAATGCACAATGTTAGAAGTAAAAGAATATTTTAAACCTTTCCTTGCCACAAAAAGTTACGAACACTTGGTGATAAATCACGAATTCAAACATTTTGGCAACACAAACAGCTTTAAATTTTAGCAGGCCATGTAGGAGAATATGGCCTGCTAAATTTACCAATGGCAGTGTGCGTTCTTATGACCTGACAAAAGTCTCACTTTCTGGATATTTTCTTCCAATTGTTTGCATAGAAATAATTTACATCAAAGTTTAGGAATAATTTATACTGAAGGTTTGATGTTGTTTCTTTTCTTTTCTTAGAGGGCTCAATAGCAGCAGCTAAAAGGTGTGATCAGTTTGTACTAGAGTAGAATCCTAATTTCTTGAACTTGCGAAGGAGGCAAAAATTGATTCATAGAATTCAAGATTTCACTGTTAATGGGGCTGCAAGTGAGAAATAGAGGGTTCAAGAAACCAAAATTCCACTGTTGTGAAAAAGTAGTTTTTTATGCCATGGTTTACAAAGCATGTTTGTTTAAGATAAAGACAGAGCAGTAAGTATTTTACAATGCCAGAAAAGAAATATATACATTACTAGCTACAGACTAAGCCAAAGTATTAAACTGAGAGCAGCTTGAAAAGTTGTCAACAAGATAGTCAACTTAAGTTTGCCCAATACAGTTTTTTGTACATAGGAATTGTTTTGTGGCTACTGTTACTAGGCAACAGTAGCCATTATTTTATCATTATTTTGTAGCTCAATGCCTGGACACTTAAAATTGGAAAGGCACGCATAAATATTATTATAAGTATATCCATGTTAGTATATGTGTTACAGCCATTACTGCTGTAATAAAGTGTTGATGTTTTCAACTGCCATATACACTTGCAAAAACAGTTGTTGATCATCTTATTGAACCATATGAGCCAGGGTCTGTGCACTGTCCAATGCATGTACAGCGTCTTTATCCCTCAGTGAAGAAATAATTACGCAGTGCTATAGGAAAATTGTGGATAAATATCTGCTCAAAACACTCTTGATCTACATGTACCTTCTTTCAGAGGACATTGTTACCCAGCTATGACCCTTAGTAATGCTTGTGAAAGTAGACGCAAGGACTTGGAAAATCTCTGCAGAAAGTATGTACATGCATCATTAATGTTTTGGATCCCTTTGTACAATGAAATATGGAAAAGTTGAATTTTTTGTGGTTTTTCATTTTAGCTGTCGTTTTCATTTAGTTAGTAAGAATGGGAAATATACTTGCCTTGACTGTTTTATGTACATGTACATTGTGATTCACTTAACAAATTGACATCAGCTTTTATGTGTCTGTCCTGTTATTGATCATGAATTTCGTCATAACATCGTCAAAGTAGCTGTCAGTGCTGTCAATAAGGGATGGTAGCCAGCCAAAACAGCCGGCTACTGGCCAATCTTTGGCCGGCTACTTCCTTCTCACTTTACTGTTAATTTTGGTAAGAAATTTAAAATAAGGAACAGATCCAACAAAAATAATTGTGATACATCCGCCTCAAATGACTGACTCAAAATAAAGACGCATTTCAGGAGTTTCAAACGTGTTTGCCTTTGCCACTTGATCGAAGGGACGTGGAATACCTGCAACATTTTCACAGAACAGGATCCAGCAAGAAAACAGCTTAAAATAATGAAAAGATCCTGCAAAAATAGTTGTAAAACATCCGCTTCAAACGTCTGAGTCTAAGTAAAGGCACATTTCAGGAGTTTTAAACGTGTTAAATGTGATCTTTCAGTGGAAGTTTAAAAAGTTGAAGCAGAGTGTCGTGGAATGCCTGGGACATTTTTACAGGACTAGATCCCAGGCTTTCGCATGTTCCAAAATGGCGTCTGTGTCAAAGATTTTGAGGAAAAGAACGGTTGTAATAAACTTAGAATATGGTTAATATAGTTTAAATTTTGATTGTTCTTAAGGTCCAAATGCTGTCTGGAAAATGTTGAAAATAGCATTTCCAAGCATCTAAATTTCAAAATTTTCTGGGGGGGGGGGGGGGGGGGGCATGCCCCCAGACCCCCCCAGGAAGCTTGGGCCTTTGCCACTAAAAAAGTAGGCTGCCACTTACTTTCCCAGTGGGGACGTCTATTTCAAAACTTACTGACAGCACTGAGCTGTGAATCCACGAGACGACAGCTGAGTGGATCCGCAGACTACTTTGACAATGTTATGACAAAATTCATTGTCAATAGAAGGACAGACGCATTAAAAACCGACATCAATTTGTTTTTTACGATAACAAGTTGTCGAATTGCATGCTCTCGCTCACTGACGCGTTGCATGAATTTCAAATTGTGCCAAGCTTCCAGGCCACAATGTATGACTTAAAAAAATTAAGATTAGAAAGGTGTTTGTTATTGGTAGCCCTGTTCAGTTCCCTGACTGCTGACAGTGCAATACTGTACAGAGTAAGCAGTCTTTAGTGTTAACTCATTTAGTACATGATTCTGACTGCTATGTCTGGTTCTGGTATGTAGATTACAGGAGTGTCGTCCATAAATTGCATTTTATGCATTGCTCAAGTCTCATCAATTGTGTGTTTTTTTTCTTTAGCGATCCAGGCTCCATTGGTTTAATGGTAGACAAACTAATTAGTCAGTTTGGTCAGCAAGCAGTAAACCAGTGGGTTGCCAAGGGAGGTAGTGAACAGTATCCACCCAGCACTCTACATGTAAGTTTTAAGAATTTAACTTGACAATAGTCTAAATAAAAGAAAACATTTCCACTAATGAAATCATTTATATAATTATGATTTTAAACTAAAATTAATGGCATGTATATGTACATTGTATTGCAAGAAACTTGAAGCACCACCACACTGCAAGAATTTAATTCCCTAAGGGAATGCAGTTCAAAAGTCTAATTGGAGCAAAGTTCAGTTGGGGGCCATCTACATGTATGTTGTCAGTAGCTGATGCATTGGGTCACTTTGTAACGGTAGTGACTATCGAGTTCAACAAGACATGTCGCGAGTCAAAGGGAATGTATTTTACGGAGACAAAGATCCAAACTTTTATTTCGTGTCAACGAGGAAGGTTCAGAGATGCTTGTAAAATGTAAACGACCATTACAAAATACAGTGGAACCTCGATTTAACGAAGTTGCTGGGGACCGACCAAAATTGTTCGTCAAATCGAGGGTTTGTTATATCGAAAACCTCGATATAACGAATTTGAGAGGAAATGACCAAAAAGTTCGTTATATTGAGGTCGTAGTTAATGATTGATTCAGTCCAACAGAGGTGACTTCTCTCATGCAATTTAGTGCAGTTTTCGTTTTCGTTACCCTGAAGTGCCGTGTTTTGAGGTGCAATTCATTTATTAAGCATGGTGGCTTTCAGTGGCCATTATTTTCACTTTTGAGCAGATGCTCTGCTTTTCTTTACGGTATTTCACTTGTTTTTAAAACACGGAGGACAAATCTCTGTGGAAGTGACTGGTAAATGGAGAAACAAGGGCATTGGACT
>Ga0126343_10001696_pt1 | contig 10669 bp, 10 predicted proteins | sample Cyp2metagenome_FD_92531 | JGI IMG/M metagenome (GOLD analysis project Ga0126343, IMG submission 92531) | Coral microbial communities from Lord Howe Island, Old Settlement Bay, Australia - Cyphastrea 2 metagenome | ecosystem: Host-associated > Invertebrates > Cnidaria > Coral ... | reverse complement strand
TTCTTTTGGAGATAAGGTCTCTGATCCAAAGTAAAGGTCGCTGGGAACAACTTTGGTCTCACTTCATGTCTGGCAAGAATGTAATTGATTTTTGAGTCAATTATCAAATCGAGAGAGCACCCAACCGATAAACGATTCAATGGCATCACTTTTGTTTGCAGCGAGTCATTAACATATTGCTCAAAAATTCTTTGTTAAAATAACAATAAGACGTTGTTTGTATAAATGATCTGTTAATTGTATTGGGTCAGAATCAAATATACCCTGAAAAACTTCTCAATTTGTACATGTATGTTTGCACTCACGCTCCGCTGTGGTCAGAATATTCTGGCTACCTTGCTTGTTGATAAGCTAATTTTTCGTCATTTTTTACTATTATTTCAGGTATTGTCGATTTGCCGGGGTTTTTCTTTTTATCACGTATAAAAATACGTCAATGTTTTTATAGTTTACTTGCTGATCCTGACAGGGCTCAGATTTTGCCCTTCCCAAGGCTGGTGACCAGAAAACCAACAATCCTCCTGCAAGGTGTCTGGTATTTAGTTTCATGGCAATATCTACTGATATCCGATGACGTCTGTTTCGGTATTTCTTTGTGTTTGTCGTGGTTAATCCTTGCCGGTAGTTGTTGAGCCGGGTCCAGCCTGGCGCTTGTCGGCGTGTTCCTTCTCCTCTTCTCAGGTTAATATCTGACATGCCTGAACGGTCTTGGTTGACTCCGCCCGTTTCATCAATGCAACAATTCACCAAGAGCTTTCTGATTTATGGGGACTGCGTCTGATATCGCCCTGGCCATCTGGATCACCTTCAAGCTGGCAACCATTACCACGGCTATCCTCATGCTGCTGGGTATTCCACTGGCCTGGTGGCTGGCCAATATGAACAGTCGGTTGCGCCCTGTGCTGGAAGCGCTGGTGGGCTTGCCCATGGTACTACCACCCACGGTGCTCGGTTTTTACCTGCTGTTGCTGTTTTCGCCCAACTACGCGCCAGGGCGAGCCTGGCTCTCCCTGACAGGAACCACCCTGGCGTTCAGTTTTGCCGGCCTGGCGGTCGCTTCAGTGATCTACTCCATGCCTTTTGTTGTGCAACCGTTGCAGCGTGCATTTGAACAGCTTGATAAGGGGCTGCTTGAGGCAGCAGCCATGATGGGGGCAGGGCGGTTGGATCGCTTTGTTAATGTGGTGCTGCCGTGTGCTCGCCGGGCGCTGGTGCTGGCTGCGTGTATGGGATTTGCTCACACCATCGGTGAGTTTGGTGTGGTGCTGATGATTGGTGGCAATATTCCCGGCCAGACTCAGGTGCTGTCCATCACACTGTTTGATGCTGTGGAGTCACAGCAATTTGCCCTGGCCCATCAGATCGCCGGGGGGTTATTGATTTTTGCCGCGGTATTGCTGGTTGCTCTCTACAGTCTCGACCGCCGATCTCCGGCCAGGAGGGGTGGCTGATGTTGACGATTGCTATTGAACTACCCCGGGATCGCTTCGTGCTCAAGGTGGACGAATCTCTGGACGGTGGTTGCATCTGGGCCATTATGGGACACTCAGGTTGTGGTAAAACCTCTTTGTTACGCACCATCGCCGGCCTTGAGCGCAGCGCTATTGGAACTTTGTCGTTTAATGGTGAAGTTTGGCAGGACTCACAACGGGGTGTGTGGGTGAAGCCTGAGCGCCGTGGTATTGGTTATATTTTTCAGGAGTCGCGCCTGTTCCCTCACTTAAGTGTGGTGGAAAACCTGCACTTTGCCCGGCAACGGGTCCGTGTTGAGGCTGCCGGCCCAACGTTGTCTGAGGTGGTTGAGCAGCTTGCGATTGACCATCTGTTGAATCGCTCTGTGGATAATTTGTCTGGTGGCGAAAAGCAGCGGGTGGCCATTGCCAGAACCTTGTTGAGTGCGCCACGCTTGCTGCTGATGGATGAGCCGCTGGCATCGCTGGACTGGTCATCAAAAGCCGGCATTCTCTCCTGTCTGAAGGCCATCCATCAACGTTTTGCCATCCCCACAGTGATGGTCAGTCACGCTCGGGAAGAGGTGGCCCGATTAGCCGACAAGTTGCTGATTATTGACCGGGGGCAGGTGGTTTCTTGCGGCGATTGTCGTCAGTTGCTCAGCAGTCCCGGGGAGTTGTTGGCCAGGGATGATTGCGCCTTGTCGGTGTTGGATGTGCAGGTCGCCGGACACGATGACGGCTTCACTGAACTGACGCTGGGGCGGCAGACATTGCTGGTTAACGAGATGAGTACTCCCATCGGGACATCAGTGCGGGCAATACTGCCTGCCCGTGAGGTCAGTATCATCACAGCGGATATCGACTGTATCAGTATCCAGAATCGGGTGTCAGTAACTATCGAGTCCATCCGGGAGGTTGATGGGAACAATGTTTTGCTGTTTTTGGCTGCTGAACAGCAGATGTTGCTGGCGCTGGTCACCAGAAGGGCGATGCGTTTGCTGGGTTTGGCCTGTGGCCAGAGGGTTTTTGCCTGTTTTAAGGCATCGTGCCTGAGTGTGGTGTAGCGGTGACGGCTTTTTGAGCGGTCGCCCGCTGTCTGAAAATGACACTGCCGGTACGGTTGATCGGCAAAAAAACAGACAAAAAAAGAGCACCCGAGGGTGCTCTTTTGGTGATTTCCCACAAGGGGAAATGCTTATACTTTTTCCACGTTGGCAGCTTGAAGGCCTTTTTGGCCCTGCTCAACGTCAAAGGTCACTGCCTGACCTTCTGCGAGGGTTTTGAACCCGTCACCGATGATGGCGCGGAAGTGAACAAAAACGTCTGGACCACCGTTGTCCTGAGCGATAAAGCCAAAGCCCTTCTCTTCGCTGAACCACTTTACCGTTCCGGTCGATTTAGACATGCAATGTCTCCTGAATATTTCTATAAAAATGCGTTGTACACGCGTTAAGCCAAGGTGTAGTCACATCTTCATATATTTATTTAAGAGTAAAGCGATAAAAGCAAAATAACTTAAACTTAAGAAGTGGTGTGACGATCAGGAAGTACTCAAAAAGCAATACGATTTTTCGTTCTTCTCAATAATGGCCACTAGGAACTCTAATAGCACTCCCAATGGATGTCAAAGAATTTATTTAGTTTCTGAAAAACATTTTATTTCCTTGATTTTGATCGGAAAAATAACAAACAACAGGTTGCTGAATAATAAAACAATGCGTTGATTCATATGATGTTTGTCGGTGATGATCAACGCGATTGATCCCCTCTCCTGCGTTCTTCCACTTCGGTCTGTACGAACAGCGTTGTGTGAAACCTGTCATACGGCCAATCAAAAATGGGGTTAGTTACTTTTCTTTCTGGATTGGCAGTAACAGTTCTTGGGTGATTGGTACAAAGTGGTTACTTGCTTGCCTCAACGATGTGGCCGTCAGCAGTTCAACGCCATACACCTCGGTTTGCACATTGAATTGTCGCTGTACCGCTTGCAGCAGTAAGTCGAAGTCACCATCCCCGGAGACCAGGGTAATGATGTCCACCTTGGGTGCCCAGCTCATCACATCGAGTGTTATGCCCACATCCCAGTCACCTTTGGCGGTGCCATCACTGCGCTGAATGAAAGGTTTGAGCTTCACGTCGAAGCCAATCCCGCGCAAAATGCGCTGGAACTGCTGCTGCCTGGCGTCACCGCGATCGATGGCGTAGGCAATGGCCCCGGCGATCTGCCGGCCCCGGCTGACGTGTGCCCAAAAGGCGTTGTAGTCGAAGTGGCTGTTAAAGGTTTGCCGGGTGGTGTAGTAGATGTTTTGCACATCAACAAACAGGGCAACACGGGGTTCGCTCATCTCTCTTTTCCTGTGTCTGTGATGCCCAGGCGTTTTGCCAGCAGGGCTGAGGATGCTTTTTGGGCCAGGTAAAGCAAGCCGCCGATGGAAATTGTGGTGGCTACCACCATGAAAATAACCGACAGGTTGCCCTGTGCCGGATGGCGCAGCAGGGTGATCAAGTCTCGCCCCTGCATGCCGGCCCACATGACGAACAGAGTGCGCGGCAGCATGCCGACAGAACCGGCCAGCAAAAACACTGACAGGCGCACGCCGATGGCCGGCAGCAACAGGTTCATTAAAGAGAAGGGCAGGATTGGGGAGAGTCGCGTCAGCATCACCAGTGGCCACTGGTGTCCGGACAGTCCTTCCAGTACCAGCCGGAGTCGGGAGGCGTCGGGCAGGGCGTTCATCAGTTTGCCGTGGTCGAGTCGTTTGCCCACCATAAAGCCCAGGGCCGAGGCGATTGGGTAGGAGATGACGATGTAGCAAAGGGCCTGCCAGCCGAGGAAGTAGCCGCTGATCAGGGCGATCAGGGTGGAGGGTGTCAGCGCCACCGCCATGGTCATGGCGCTGATGGCAAACAGGCCAGCCCACTGGACGTCAGAGAGCGTAGCCAGTGTGCCACGCCAGGTGATTGCCGCGGTGGTGAGCAATGTGCCACCAAAGAGAGAGGTAAAGCAAAGCAGCCCCATCAGCGAGAGTATCGGGTAGTTGTTGCGCAAGAACGACAAGTTCACAGGCGGCTGCTCAAAGTTAAACCGCTAATCCTAACGTTATTGGCAGGGAGTGGGCAACCCCGCCTTGGGCCCGTGGTCCGGGCGTGAATGAAAAGGCATTGATTTTATGGTTTTTTTGCTGGCCCGATCCAGATTTTGCTGACGCTTTTACTGCAACAACTCATCAAAAAGTTGCACCCGCACCTGTTCGCCCGGGCGTTTATCCCCGTCTTCCTCGGCCAGTACAATATAACAGTCAGCTTCGCTCATGGAGCTGAGTACGCCGGAACCCTGATGCGCAATGGCCATCACTTGCAGCTCGCCGTGGTCGGTGTAAACCAGTTTGCCCCGCTGGAAGTCGCGCCGGCCGGGCCGTTTTTTTAGCCGGGTTTGGGTGGTCAGCATCAGCTCGGTGGGTGCCTTGGGCGTCAGATTCATCATATGGCGCAGGGCCGGTGCCGCCAGTTGTTGCAGGGTTACTGTGGCCGATACCGGGTTGCCTGGCAGGCCAAAAAAGACACTGTTGGGCAAGTGGCCAAAGGCAAAGGGTTTGCCCGGTTTGATGGCCAGCTTCCAGAAGCCGGTCTCGCCCAGTTCATCCAGAATCTCTTTGGTGTAGTCGGCATCGCCCACGGATACGCCGCCGGAGGTGATCAGCGCATCCGCCTGTTGATCGGCGGTTAAAAAAGCCTGACGCAATGCCTCTTTATCATCCGGAATCCGGCCCAGGTCGATGATCTTCACTCCCATGTTGCTCAACATGGCGTTGATAACAAAACGATTACTGTCGTAAATATCGCCATGCCCGAGTGGTTCGCCGGGCAATTTTAACTCATCGCCGGTGGAAAATACGGCTACTGTCAAACGGCGAAAAACAGTGACGTGGGCAATACCTACAGAAGCGAGCAGACCAATATCCTGTGGACGAATTTTGCGCCCGGGGGCAAAAACCTGCGCACCCTGAGCAATATCCTCGCCGGCAGTGCGAATGTTATTGCCGGTCTTGTCCGGTTTATGGTCAAAGCGTATTCCCTGATCAGTGATCTCAGTCTGCTCTTGCATGATCACCGTGTCGGCCCCGTCGGGGATGGTGGCACCGGTCATGATCCGGACGCAGTGGCCAGCGGGCAGTGAGCCGGAAAAAGGATGCCCGGCCAGAGATTGCCCGGCTAACAGTAAATGGTCGTTTTGTTCCAGGTCAGCCAGTGCCAGCGCATAACCGTCCATGGCAGAGTTGTCGTGGCCGGGAACATTGATGGGGGAAATCACTGGTTGCGCCAGCACCCGGCCAAGGCTTGCTTCCAGGCTGACCTCTTCGGTGTCGCTGATCGGCTTGATGCCAGCAAACAGCCTGTGCAGTGCTGTTTCCAGTCTTATCAGCCCGTGGCTTGTACAGCTGTCATTCATTATCGGCACCATTAGGGGAAGGGAAAAACACCGGCGAACTATGCCGCAAATAAACAAAATCACAAAATATTTCCCCAGTACCTACACTTGTTGTTCCCTCAAACAACGGGTGTGATCATGTCTTTTCTGCCAACGTTTCCGCTAATGCAGCCTTCTTTGCTTAAGACAACGGTCTTTTCTATATCGTGTCTTTTGTCGTTTGCTTTGTCTGCTTCTGCCGATTCATTGTCATGTTGCAGTCAGGCGGCAGTCACACCAGACAAAACGCCGGTGACGACCAGTGCCAGGGTGTGCCCGGCCAAGCAGTTTTATGGCATGCCTGTGCCGAAAGAGCACCTCAACTATCTTAACGAGTTGCTCGACTGGGTGGATCGGAAGGGGCTGTCCGATCAGCAGCATAAGGCAGCCCGGCAGTTTTGGGCCGAGTTGACCGAGCGAGAGCAGGATGTGCTGGCGATGCTTGATGATCCGGCCAGCGAAGCGCCGGAAGATGGCAGTGTGCTGCTGTTTTTCCTCAACCATCATGACGATGAGCTGGCCGATCGCCTGCGCCTGAATCTTGATTTGCCCGCTTCTGGTATCAGCGAGAACGATTTTCAACGTCTGCTGTCGCCGACCGGCAAAGCCAGTACAACCGATGGAGAGCTGTCGTTTTTAGACATTCCCATAGAAGGCAAGCTGGACAGCGGCGGTAACCTCTACAATTTCACCAAGTACGCCCAGCTGGACCCGGGCTGGAGTACCAGCCTGGCCTACTATCTTGGCTACCGGATGGGGCACATCACCCTGGCTCCGGTGGGTGAGCCGGTCACGGTTGATCTTAGCGACAAGGGTGATATATCTGTGCTGGTGGTCGGTGACTGGGGTACCGGTTACTGGGACGATGGCAGCAACACATCGCCGGCCCAGCAGGTGATGGTATCCATGCAGAGCCATCCGGCTGACCTGACCATTCACCTGGGGGATGAGTATTACGCCGGCACTCGTGAGACGGTCAGCGGCAGCCCCGGTGAAGAGGCGTTTAATTTTACCAGCATCTGGAACCCGGGCACTGAGTACTCCTTTGCTCTGGGTTCCAATCACGGCATGTACGACGGTGAAAATGGCCTGCGCTACATTACGCTTAATTCGCCTAAATTTGCCGCACAAAAACAAGCGACTACATTCGGAATTATTTTGCAGGACTGGGTTATTGTTGGGCTGGATACCGCCCGTTATGACACCAGTGACTTGTTTCTCAAAGGGGCATTAAACGACGCTCAAGGTGCGTTTTTGCAGCAGATGGGGCAGCTGGGCAAGAAGGTTATGGTCGTTACCCATCATAATGGCTTGACCCTGGACGGCTCACAACAGAACAACCCACTGTGGGGGCAGATGAAGCAGTACCTGGGCCGTGAACCGGATTACTGGATTTGGGCACACATTCATCAGGGCGTGGCTTACTCTGATCAGTCCGCTGCCGGTGATACCGTGGCCCGCTGCTGGGGGCATGGGGCTATTCCGGTGGGTCGGGCTTCGGTGATGTATCAGTCTAACGGCTCTTTGGTGCCTGAAGTGGCCTACTACAGCGACACGCCCTATCCCGACCCCGACAGGGAGCAAGAGCTGCGCATTCTCAATGGCTACGGGTTGTTGAACTTTTCCGGTACAACGGTTACGGAGCAGATGTATGACCAGCACGGGAATCTGCAGTGGCATGACACGCTCAGCTTCGACTAACTGCTCATCCAGTTGCTGATCCAGTCGACGATTTGCCCGGGATTATTGATATCCAGCTCGCTCAGGTGGGCTGGCAGCTCAATGCCCGGGTTGCCGTCCCACGCCACGGCAACTACATGGCAGTCGTCGTTAAATAGAAACGGTTTCTGGCAGTTTTTGCGGTGCAGCTCAATCTTATCGATGGGTGCATCACGAAACCCCTCCACCAGGATCAGGTCCAGATGCGCCTGATTAAGCAGCTGTAACTGTTCGTACAGCTGACGTTCATGATCCGGGGCGTACTCGGTATAACAAATAGAACGACCGGGTGTGCTTAATACCAACTGGCTGGCTCCAGCGTGCCGTAAACGGTAGCTGTCTTTGCCCGGCTGGTCTGGCTCTATGGGGTGGTGGGACGCCTTGATCAGCCCGACACGCAAGCCTCGATCAATCAATAATGGCAGCAGTTGTTCTATCAGCGTGGTTTTGCCGGTGCCGCTGAAAGCCGCAATGCCCAAAACCGGGATGGTGGTGCTGATTTTTGGGGTGGTCATGGCAGAGTTTTCGTTGTCCGCGAGGGCGTTTGACGATATCAGATTTGTCGTCGCAGCGCAGTGAATTCGGTACAAGCATTCATGGTTTTTTGAAAAATAAACAGGTAGGATGCGAACCGGTATTTTAACTAATTGATCAACAAGTGAGCGCCGAGCTTCGGTTCCTAAAGGGTTTTTTGCCAGCTCGTGGCAGTATCCCCATGGGCTGAAAGCCGCACTCAGGCAGTGTTAATCCTGCGACGCCAGTCCATCCGCACGATGAGAGTGGCTGCCGGGTTGTCTGGCAGCCATCTTCTGGCCTGTGGATGACCGTAGTCGTGTAAGTGGAAGTGTTGCCTGTGTGCCTGGGGTGTGGAAGAAATTTCGTCACCCTCCCGCCATTGGAAAGGTGTTCTATGCATTCTTATACTCCTGCCTTGCCCGGGCTTCAGGATACTCAGGGGCGTACTTACCCTTATTTGCGCCTGTCGATAACCGACCTGTGTAATTTTCGCTGCAACTACTGTCTGCCCGACGGTTGCCCCGACCACCATCACCACGAAGCGTTGACGATTGACGAGATTCGTCGTCTGGTCACTGCCTTTGCCTCGCTCGGTGTTGAGAAGATTCGCCTGACCGGTGGGGAGCCGACGTTACGGCAGGATTTTACCGACATTATCCGCACTATAAAGCAGGTGCCGGGCATCAGGACGCTGGCCATGACCACCAATGGCTACAAAATGGATCAGCGCGTCGATCAATGGCTGGCGGCGGGTGTGGATGCCATCAATGTCAGTGTCGATAGCCTTGACCCTCAGGCTTTTGAGCTGATTACCGGCCATAACCGGCTGCGGGAAGTGCTGGCCGGTATCGAAGGGGCTTTTGCCTGTGGCTTGCCGGCCATCAAAGTCAATGCCGTGGCCATGAAAGGTCTCAATGATCAGGAGCTGGAGGCCTTTTTGGCGTGGATTAAGCACCGTCCCATCTCCATACGCTTTATTGAGTTGATGCAAACGGGCACTAACCAGGCCTTTTTTCAGCAACACCACTTCCCTGGCAAAACCATTCAGCGGTTACTGTTGGCGCGCGGCTGGGTGCGCAAAGCCCGTCAGGCGCATGAAGGCCCGGCTCAGGAGTACTGCCACCGTGACTATACCGGAACGGTTGGTCTGATCATGCCCTATAGCAAGGACTTTTGTAACGACTGCAACCGGTTGCGGGTCACCAGCCTCGGGCAATTGCAGCTGTGTCTGTTTGCTGAGTCGGGCATCGACCTGAGAGACTTATTGCGCAGCGATGACCAGCACGATGCGCTGGTGGCCAGAATCTGCGCCGCCTTGCAGCACAAAGGTGACGGCCACTTTCTTGGGCAGGGATGGACGGGCGGCACGCAGAATCTGGCCCAGATGGGGGGTTAGTACCGTTGGCTGTGTTCACCCTCAGCAGTTCGAAGGGACCGGGAGTGGTCACAAAGAGCCAAGGTATACGGTATAAGCAGCGTGACGAGCCTCGTCAGACGGTCCACCACACAGATTTTCAGTATGATCCAGATTGCTCAGGTCAAGGTTAACACTGCCCAAAGCAACGGATTTGATCACGCCGACCGGATTGGCCGCATTAGCCACGGCCTTCTCATAAGGCACCGTGCGGTAATTGGCGTTTGCGTGTTGTTCTACAGCGATGTATGAAAACGTATTCGCGGTTCTGGTAACCAGTGACTTGCACTCATCTTGTGTTAACGCTTCCACGGCCAGGGCAAAGGCTTTTCTGTCATAACTGTTGGTTTTACCGAAGGTAAGGAATGGTATGGTGTCGTTATTAAACGGGTTTATACCATCTTCTTTGGCGACTTTACCCAGATTAATTAAATTGAACGTGGTGAAGTTTGGGAAATTGGCATCCCAGGCCGGGTATCTGCCGGCTGAACGGTACGTCTGCATGCCAGCGAACCGCAGTGAGTTCAGCGACTCAATCAAAGACCCCATATTGCGGACTTCCATGGCAACCTGGCTCAGACGAAAAATGCCAGCAGAAAGAACACCAAAGATGCCCAGCGTGATGAGAATTTCCAGCAGGGTCATACCTTTTTGATTTTTAGTTTTTTTGGCAAAAGCGTACTCTTTGAACGGCATCATGCTTACTCGAACGATGAAAATTTGATTCACATTATTTGATGGGTTTCTTGCAACTCTGACGATTTTTTAGTTTCAGATCACCTAATGATTCTATCGCCTTTTTTTGCCTGCAAGAATGGATGTTTGCCAGTAAATAATGGGGTAAAAACAGCGTATTTTTCCGGTACGCACCGGAAATGGAAAAGGCGGCCAGAAAAAACAGCGTTTATTGTCTTGTTATTCGCCATGTCGAAGCAATGCAACAAAAAACGAACCACAGAAGATGGTGCTGGTCATATATCAATGGCACTGACTTAAGCGGAAAAACCTGTCATAGCAAGGGCTTGCCCAAGAGAAATCGACTATAAAATAGTCACACAATCTTGAATCCTAATGAGCAAGCCATGAACAAGTTTAGCC
>Ga0126343_10001695_pt1 | contig 10669 bp, 5 predicted proteins | sample Cyp2metagenome_FD_92531 | JGI IMG/M metagenome (GOLD analysis project Ga0126343, IMG submission 92531) | Coral microbial communities from Lord Howe Island, Old Settlement Bay, Australia - Cyphastrea 2 metagenome | ecosystem: Host-associated > Invertebrates > Cnidaria > Coral ... | reverse complement strand
TTTAAATTGTTCTGATGCGTTTTCAGAGTGAAAACGCGGTTTTCAGATTTCCCCGCCTAAGGGTAAACGGTGCGAGAGAAATTCAGTAGATAGCATGCATCATTGGTCTAAAGAAGACGAATTTGAATCTTGTTTGTTCCATCGCAGATGTAAACATTTACGATTTTTAGTGCTATCAGTTTAACCTGTCAGCCGTATACCAGCCCATTATTACTTTATTTTATTTTCAATCAATGAAGACATTTAGTAGAGCATTAGGGCTTCTGCTTCTACCTTGTACGACAACGGCAATACAAAACAGGTTCTAATATGTTTTGCAATAATTGCGTTCGACGAAGTGGAACGCACGCCTAATTTTACCTGTGGCTTTCAGGAGTTGGGAACCCTGCGTAAGGTTATATGCTGGAAAATCCACATTCCTGTAAGGACACCAAGTTGGCTCCCCCGCTTGATGTTTTGCAGGGGCATGTCACGGCCAGTAAACTGGTACCGAGATTACGTAATTAAGGCATGTGACACATGTGATATGACATGTAAACATGTAAGCAGGCAAGGTGAAGTTTGGTCTTTCTTTCCATGTGCTCTCGATCTCAGCGTTAGCGTTGGATTTTATACCGCATCTTTTTCCACCGATTTCAAACAATATTTGACCGGATAAAGACTGAGCTATCTGTTGTGACTGAAACTATAAATCAAACACGACCTTGAGTCGCCTTGGCTTTGTTGGGTTATAGTTCTAGTCGCGACAGACTCACAACCGGACAGATTGCTCAGTCTTATCCAGTCAAATACTGTTGGGAATCGGTGGAAAAAGATACGTAAAGGGTGTGCCTAAACCAAGAAACGGGAAATTATGTAAATACTGTCTACTTTATTCATCTGGGGAAATACTCGAATCAATCGCACGGAGTTTGTTCACGCTAACGATAAAAGGAAGACACTACCGCAAATGTCTATTTATATTTGTGCTGAGTTTAATGACAGATCGATAATATTTAGCACGAAATTCGAGTCTACGGAAACTGGCGCTGTCACTCAACGAACCAACGATTCATAGTTCTTGAATGAACTTTGACGCTATGAAATATCCGTCGGTTGTTGATGAGAAAAGTTGGTTTTAGCACGAGGTTGAAAGTCAGCTAGTGAAACCATTCATTTAAGGTATATATATTAAAGTGACGGCGTCGAACGCACTCTCATAATCTTTGATTACTACTAGTAGTTAATTGTTATCTCTTTTGCAACGCAGTCACACAGTGTGATATCAAAGACTGCTCATAGCGCATTACCCAGTCAATCAATGCATCAATTTGGAATGATCTACTTCGCTTTAAAACGATATCACTGAACAGTATTAAGGGAGTCTCAGCTGAATTTTTAGAGGTAACAAGTCCTTGAGCCGGGTGACCGCTTGTTGCAGTTTTTGTGGAGCAAAAATGGCATAATTATATTGGTGTCCGCGTCCGGTTAACAGAGGTGTCAACTGAATGCAAGTTTATTTACAGTACATGTGGGGAGAAAATTTGGGGGCTTCAGCGGGTGTCCAGTTAATAGAGAGTGTCCGCTTAATCCAGGTGTATTGTATACATGTAAACAATTTCCTTTCAACGTCTCCACCTATGACTGACTGGTGTTATAGTAATTATTCATGCCTTGAGGTATGTTCTGTATTTGTCTTTGTTTGCCTAACGTTAAATTGAAAAGATATCAAATTAATTGACGTGTGTCCTTTAAGTGCGTACGGAGAGACACGGACTTTCGATATGACAATCACGACATTAAAAAAAGTAAAAATTTTGAACTGAGAGGAGCCATAGTTGTTACAATAAGGCTACTCTTTCATTTCGTCAAAAGGTCACGTCGCGTTTTGCGTTAGTCATTACATTTTACTTCTTAACACATGCCCAGAAACAATTCAGTTGAAAAACCGCGTGATGAGAGAAGGGATTAGCTCTAACATATTCAGTTAGTGTAAGACGAACTTCATATATCAAGTGGCAGCATCAAATGACCAGTTTAATGTTGAACAACTGATATGTTTTACCAGGCAGATATGTTCAATACAGCGTCTTTGAGACACAGTGCTCTCAATTTACATTCAGGATATTTATTTTTACGTTACATTCACTAGACTCAAATTCAAATTGGAAATTCCTATTTATTTATAACGACCAGTTTGTGTCCGAAGCCAAACTATTGATATCTTCTAGTTTTCATTTGCACTTCAAAAACGTTTTCTGTCTTTTTCATGCATTGTTTCACTGCTCCGCGTTGTGGTCGTCTCCTGTATCAAGCTCCGAGGCATGCTTGACACGAACACCCTTTGGCATGAAATACCTGTTCTGTACTCCCGTCGCTGCAGTGTACAACGTGGGGTCTCCATCCGCTCTCTTTACAACATTCGCATTTAGTTTTGTACCAGGGAAAATTCATTGTAATTGTACTAAGAGAGCGGCATGTCCCACGGCACTTTCTAATGGTAGCGGACTTTAATCCTCCGCAAACTGGAATGATTTCGTCTTCTTGTTCACACGTGACCCCCCAGGTGGCCCAATTACTTGCCCAAGTCACGTGACTAACCAGCAGCAATATGGCGATTGTGGAAAAAATGGGATTTCTCATTGTTCTGAAAAGAGAGCAAAAGACGTCCATTGAAATTAGTCATGTTTCGCAAAGAAAGGGGGGAGAGCAAGTAGCGCTATTTTAAGGAGAGTCGTTTACGACTGGGAGTTTGAACGCTGCTATGGATAGAGCCTTCTAGAGTCAATGTGTCCATTAGAAGTGTCATATAAACCAAAGACCTATAGATTTTAGAATGAAGAATGTTAAATTAAGCTTGGGTTTTTCAGAAATAGGGTCGAGTTCGAACCTCAAGCAAGAGATTACCTGAATGATATTTAGAGGGTTTTCAGTGAATCAGACAGAAAGCTAGAAATGTAATTATCCGAGGTCTAGAATTTAGTCAGTTATGGCTGATAACTAAAATTCACTGAACTAATCAGAAGGCTACAAATGCATAAGCCGACTGGGGATTGAAATTTTAAACATTACGGTTAATGAAGTTAGTGTCTACCCTGCTTTAAACAGCTAGGCTCAGGTGTGTCTTGTATAGTTAGATATCGTGAATTGACTGATGCTGAAGCTCTAACCTTAGGATGAACCCGCATCCTTTCCAATCGAACTGAAGTATTCCTGGTCACCTCATGTGATGGAACAGCGCGAGTTTTTTTAGCGCCGTTTTTCAGCAGGATGGCCAATGGTTTAACTATTTCAAGTTAACGTCTTTAGAAGAAGATTGTCAAACCAGGGAGCTATGAACCAAATCGTTGTTGTGGCCGATTAAATTTTCAGGCGCCTAGCTTTTAATGAAACCTGTGACTTGCATGGAAACCAGGCGTTTTTGCCGGACTCATGGGCCACTGGACATTAAAATAAGCATTTTAATATCTATAAAACAAAAAGGTCAAATGTGGCTTTGAACGCTAAAATTGGCTTAATAAACTCGCACCACTTTTTCAACCAATCAGAAGCAAAAACTGCAACCAATCGTGACTCACTCTCACTCGTTTTCCCGCGCTTAGCGTCAGCTACGTGTAATTACTTCGATCATTGATTGGTTCACAGGATTTTCTCTGCCCCATTGATTGGCCACTTTGGTTATGGTTTTAAGACTATTGGCGCGGCTGACAGAGTAACGTGAGTTTTTTAGGTCAGTCGCTTAGCGAAGTGGGGTACAAACGCAAAGTGCTTTCGATAGTCAAGCGAAAAAACGCTCTATGATTAAACTGAAGGTCTACTTACATGGACCGAGTACATACGGAGCTCTTGTGTCGAGTAAAGAATAATTAAGACCACCGTTGCATCCATTTAAGGACAACTTTGCACCTGTTTCTCTTAGTTATCTTGTAACATCAAAGGGTAATGAGTTTTTCGTTATTTCTTGAATTAGTTTCCGCCGAAAAGGTTTTGTACAGGAAGAACGCTCTAGATTTAAGAAACCCCGCTCCTGGAGGTTTATCAACTGAATGAGGCTTCCTTTTCTTTCTGTTATCTATGCTTGCTATTAATTCAGTGAAGTATCCTGGGATCAATATTTGGATTCCCCCCACAATTTGTCATAAAAATTATTAGCAAATGGGTAATGAGAAAATAAAAGCTGATAAATTGAGAAGTCTTCAGTGATGAAACACCAAATTCTCCAAAGTGAAACTAACAGGATTATATCACAGTCACTTAAGAGAACTGATACTTTAATCTTTGAATTGAGAAGGATATTTATCTTCACGGGCTTACAGTAACTAAACGAGATTTGATAAAAAAATTTCATAGCAAAATCACGCTTTACTGAAAAGCGAAAAACTACCCTTTACAACTTTAGACGAAACTAGTGGGAGGAAATTCTATAAAACCATTACCCTTTTAGCAGGTTTTGAATGACAGATTTATAAATGGGAAACTTAAAAAAAGTTCTTAAAATCATAATTACGAGCTTCGTTCGCAATTATAACAACGACAAATTGTTTTCCGTAAGATAGACGACCGTTCACAATCGATCTTTCACCCCTTCCGTGCTTTTTTGATCAACAAAATAAAACATTTATTGAGCTTGGAAAATTGGTACTTGTAAGAGAAACTACTACCAAACTAAACTGGCTAGAAAAGAACTTAGGAAAATTTTTCAATCGGTTTTATATTAGAGACTTCCAAGCGATTTTCAGAACAAAAATGAACTACTCATTTTCAGTGGTCTTGGTACGATTGTTTACGAACCAAAACTTTTGTATCATTGATTATCTTTCATTCCATAGCTTGTTTAAAATTAACTCTCCTTATTCATAGCATGTTATCAAAAGTTTTTACATTCGATCAAAACACTTTTACAAGTCTCTAGAAGCAAGAAAAGCGATCAACAGTTAAATAAGATGATCGAATTTGGACTGCGTTCACTGGTTCTAAGGCATATAGATACCAAGATTCAAAAGAAAGATTTGTTATCCATCCGAAAGGAAATGAAACATGTATTCCACGATAGCAGTCAGTATGCTTGATATTTAATATTATTTGCCGGTCAGTTCATTGAAGTTTCCCCCTTTTACAAATTTATCGCAAGTCCTTATGAAGTGAAGTCCTAAAGTGCCGGAGCTAACTTCTAAGGTATAATCTAGCACTATTTTGCTTTTATTTGAATTGGAGAGAACGCCTCTTTTAATTGAAATTCACGAACTGGAATAAGAGAACGTCGTTTAATAGACGATCGAAAGACTTTTTAAGCCAAGAAAAATCGGCTACGACAAAGTTCTTTGACTGCTTCAATCTCAACGCAAACACATTCAAATTGAGATTCATTTAATTAGTACAGAAATTTTGTCGGGCAAAATTGAAATGTTCAAGCAAGGTTCGGCACGTTTTGACAGTTCATTTGTTTGTTTAGACACACGCAGACATTAGTTTAGCTCCTTACCTCAGTTTGGATGACTTTAAGTTTTTCGTCCAATGTTTCTCCCGGCTACACGCTTTCGGTTTTATTTCGTAGCTATTTGTCAAGTGAAATGGCGTCTCTACCAGAAGGCTCTTCTCTCTGGGAAAGCTAGCTTCTGTTGAACAGAACAATTTTTACATGTGAATGACGGATGTTTACGAGGCGTCGGAAGAAGTTCATGAAATGAAGCAACGATTAAACGAAGTTGAATTGTATGCACGACAATAAGGCGGAAGCTCGATTAATGAGATCAGTTAAGAATTACATTTTAATTTCGATGTCATCGGTTGAGACGCTACTCAAGTAAGGCGTGGGCATTTGGTTTAGTAAAGCCTCGGAAGCGCTTGGCGCCTATGTTTCAACACGGTGTTCAAGAAGCGGGTTTAAATCGACCAAAGACGCACATGCTTTCGCCAAAAGGCGTCGGTCACTATTCTCGCGCTTCTTGTACAGTTCTAAAGAATGAATTCATTCAACTTTAGCGTGGTGATACGGAGAAGGACATCTCGATCTCAATACTCTCGAAATTAACACCGGATAAACGTTGGTTTCAATAGACTTCGTTCTTTGCCAATTGGTCTCTTCCAATTCAATGAACAAAAGGGCGAAACATCTAATCAAAGCTAAATTAAAAACGCATCAACTATGACTAGTGAATTGTGACGCAGGTGAAATATCGTGAATTATTGCCCGCGCGGTCTTCTAAAGTCCGGTTTCGCAACTTACTTTTTGTCCATTTCGCAACTAGTTCAAGCCTACCCTTAACTTTGTCCACATTTGAATAATTGATAAGCAAAGAACTGCTTTCAATTTCAGTACAATTTAACGACTGGAGGCCGAGACCTTCTTTCAAAAAGTGGCTTCAGATATAGACCATGCGGCAACTTCAATTGATCAGACAATGCTAAGTCAGTCTAAACGAGAAACCTTCCATTCGCAAAGCAGAATGTTCTAATTTTTTACGTGATGTTTTTCATAAGCTGACTTCAAAACAAAATGTTAAGAAGCCGTTGGTTTACCTGTTTTACAATAGACAAACAATATAGTCAAGATTTAATAGACTTCGAGTTAATTACTTCTTGTAGACTAAAAAGTGATATCAACAAACTTTTGGCAGCTTATAAGCTGTTTCCATTTTCGTTTTTTCCGGACCCTTATTCATACCAAAGACATGCGGGGGGCATTTTCATTGAACAAAAGATAAGGGGGAGAATAAAGCTCGTTAAGACCACGACTTTAATAAAGCTTAAGTCTAGCACACCTGGCTTTCGACATCATTGTTAAAAATTGATCAGAAACCAAAAAAAACGGTAGCTGAAGACGAATACAACTAAACTCAGAATTGCGGAGGCAGAGTCGAAGCAATTACAAATCCACCGAGGTAAGTCATATAACTGAACGGTCCAAACTTAATCGATGAAATGTTATCTCAGTAGTGGAAGTACGAAACCGGCATTAGCGTTAAAAGCCTTTTTCAATTGCAAAACCTTCGCTTTGGTTATCAAGTACATTACTTTTTACATCAAGTTTTTCCAAAAACCACATCAAATTGAACGACTTGGAATTTATATATATTTATATTTATAAGGGTTAAACACGTTTTCGTAATTATAATCTGGTAACTTTTCAAAACAACCTGAGTTTACTGAAAATGTCTAACAGTTTGTAAACCAGTCCATTTGAGTTTTAAATTAAGTCTGTTAACAAACACACTGAAAACCTTAACAGAATGCGCCGAGTTCTTCTTCCTCGTTTATGGTTGAGTTGCGATTAAAAATCTAAGCCCTGATTACTAGAATTATCTGCCTATCGTTTCACTGAGATATTTTTTCCGATGATTTTTATCTCCTAGCAATATTGTAGGATATTAAATTGATATAACAAAGATAGTCCTTTACATTTCGTGAAGATTTAAATTATTTTTCCGTATTTTTTTCTCAAACTTCTGTAAGGATAAACTGAAGTAATGGATAAAAACCAATTCTTGTAAAATACGACAAGTATGGCAGAGGTTGTTTTGCCCCATATCTGATGTTAGAGATTGTGTTGCATGCTCTCTTCAAGAAGAGGTAAAATTATCTGTCTTAAAGCAGTTATATATACTAGGTTATGACTTTATGAGACTGCTTCAAAAGCAAGACTGTTTTCGGCAAAATCATGATGTTTGTTTGTGGCTGATTCATATACAAAATGGGTTCAGTATAGATTACAGGAAAACTGGGGAGACTTAGCGCTAAAAAATAATCAAAGAAAAGATTTTTAGCAGACAATCACTGAGAATTGGTTACAAAGGCTTTTTTGGCCGCGTTGCGTAATCGAAGCTGGCGAATTGAGTCCGATCGCCGGCGAAACGGCGGTCGCTTTGAGGATTGATTTCGGTCGATTCCTATTCAAGCTACAAACTAAATGCAGGAACAAAACCAGCCAACGCGTTTTGCTGTATTTATTTCTATTGACACCTGTTTTGGTGAAGGCATAGCCACTTTAAATTCAATTAACTTGTTCATTTACTTAGAAAGTTTCCTAGTTTTAGCCGTGTTGCGAAAATTCTACAAAAGAATTAAAAAGACAATAACTCGCCGACGCATTATCGCAAATTTAATACGCACTACTTTTTAATTTTTTTACACCAAAATTGTATCTCTATTTAGCTAAAAACGTCAGTCAACAGCTGAAGTGTCCTACTTCATTTATTTTTTATCATTACTTTTGCTTTAAAAGCATATTTATGAAACAACACGTGTGAACCTTTACGAAAGAACTGAATTAGACACGTGCCTAGCAAAAAATTAAACATAAACTAAACTTTCTCAAAACGCGAGTTCAGTTCGTTTATAAAAGTTTTCCTTTATAACTGACAAGATGGATCAACGAAATTCACTTTGGTACCCTTAAGCAAAACTTGCAATAATGCCATACAAGCAAGCCAAAAAGATTTTTTGTCCCACTGCTAAAAAATGCAAAATTGTTTATGGACTTTCCTAAGCTGGGAAAAGGATGTCCGTTCATTGAAATGAAAATAGAAAGCATCTGGTTGACGAAACACAAAGACATTTCGAGAAACATTTCTGGTACGTTGATAGAATAGGGTAAAAAATCATGAAATTTAGGAAAATCAAATCGCTGCCCTTTTAAATTGCAGCTTGCGTTTGATGTGATGTTAAATCGGTCATTCTATTTGTGTGAACATTACGCCAAACCCTAAAACAGCATAGTAAAATCGTAAATTAAATCACAGTATCGCACTTTTACCTCCTTAACTGCAGTCTTGGCTATTTGAAGCGCCAGGAAAAAAGGTGTAGTGAACGAAAAAAATCTGCATGTGAAACACTTATCGTATCGTTGACGAGGAAGTACTTTTCACGCCTAGCGGATACAGATGAAAATGATAATGACGCGTCTTACCATGGAAAATAATAACAAGATAAAATCTTTCCATTAATTTCTTGTTAAAAGCTATCTCTTTTGTTGAACACATCGAGTATCACGGCTTGAGGGTTTTAATGTCTCTTTGTCATATTCCATAATAATTAAATTTATAAAACCCATTTGAGCACTGGCAGGCGAGGTCTCCACTAGTATTAAAGAATGCAGATCAGGTTTGTATCCTGATACGAATTTGAACAACAGATTGAGTAACTACCGCGCCAGGTAACCGCTTTACTTTTTACGGAAAGTTTTTTTTTTTGTTTTTAACGTATTTTAAGAAGAAACGTTTATTGCTAACATTTGTTTTGCTGTCAGCCGGCTTAAGGAAGCTAAGTAATTATTCTCAGTCTGACAAAATTTTGGTTGCATTTTATCTAGCGCCATATTTTGCTGAATAGATTACAAATTGTCCTCCACATAGCTACGTATAAGAAAAGAATACAATTTTTCATAAAAGTTTTAAACAACTGTTAACGAACTGCAAATTTAACTGCTACGTTAAAATATAAAATGTTGCTGATACCATTTATTTCGCAAAAGAAAAAACATTCAGCTGTTTTGTCTATAGATGCATCCTTGAAAGGAAAACCTCAAGAACAAAGTGGCTGGTCTGAACGAAATGATTTTATGTAGGAAAGTTCCACTCATCAATTCAAACCAACTACGATACTGCCTTGATGTGCTACTGAATTCTCAAACCTAGCATTAAAAGGTGGATTTATGATTTGTACTTGAAACTTGAAGATTCCACGAACGCTTACATTTTTTTTTCAACGAATAAAATGGCAAGCTCTAACAAGGGATTTTGATAAAATCAACACTTCAGATATGCTTTTTGCAAAATGATAGCTCCAGTCATTAGAGAACTTATCTTTACCAAAACATCCAGCAATGGCAAAATTTCTTAGAAGTCCAAAAACGCTAATGTAGATCAGTCAAGCTGGTTGACATGTTCTTTATACAGCTAATACCTCACTGAGCACATGCCATCTCAGCACCTGCACGCATTGTATGTCAGCAGAAGTTTTGCAACCATGGCTTCCCTACGAAAAACATGCCATGACTTGACGTATTAAGACAAAAAGTTGCGATTTAAATGCCAACCTTTCAATGCTGTCACGCTGCACTTGAAACTTTGAGATAATTCCAAAATTCGCAGTCAAAACATGGAAATTCTCAAGTGTTGGCACTGACAGGAAACTCACAAAATCTCTAATTTTCACAAATTAAGATTTGGAAAAAAAATTCTTCTTCGTCTTCAAAAACCAATAGGTAGCGCTAGCCAAAAAGAAAATCAAAGCAAATCTATTTGAGTAAAGCGTCTACCGCGAAACGTGAAGAGCGTTAATTTGCTCTCATAACTAATTAAAAAGATGATGTTGACCGCTCTTGTAACATACGAAACAAGCAACTGAATTTTCTGAGCAGTGAAACGAAACTGTTAGAAAAATACATCAAAAAAACAACGTAAAATTGCGCTTTTACAGCTTCTTTGCAGGCAACAGTTATAGCACACTAACTCATCTAAACGTCGATAGGCCAATCAGTATATAAATAACATGCAGGTTAAGCTTTATGTTTATGTTTGTCAGGCAATATTCTTCCTTAGGCTTCAAGAAAGTTAAGGTCGTCCTCATCAAATGTATCGTTTTCCATCGACTAACTGTCCCAGTTGTTTTCTGTTTTCAAGCAGTGTCGAAATGTTTTCGATTCATTTCCTTCTCCCATTTTTCGGATTTTCGATCCCATCTTAGATGCTCT
>Ga0126343_10001694_pt1 | contig 10674 bp, 3 predicted proteins | sample Cyp2metagenome_FD_92531 | JGI IMG/M metagenome (GOLD analysis project Ga0126343, IMG submission 92531) | Coral microbial communities from Lord Howe Island, Old Settlement Bay, Australia - Cyphastrea 2 metagenome | ecosystem: Host-associated > Invertebrates > Cnidaria > Coral ... | reverse complement strand
GTACTTGCTCTCTTGAGTGACTGTTGATGCCTCTTTAGCTCCTCCGTTGATCTTTCGCCTGGCACCATGATTGAGCTCTGTGATGTAATAGATTCTACGTGCGCGGTGGTTATTAGTCTCGAGGCAGCAAACTGCTGTGGTGCCTCGGATCATAGAATGCCTAGACCCCTTGACCCGTTGCTAAGGTAGCAAGTCTGCGCAGCTCGTTTGGGATGGCCTCTGATCGACCAAACAATGTTGGAAGTAGTACATCCTCAATCCTACATGTAATCTGTAGAATTTGCCCCAGCCAAACTTGCTTTACTAGCCCATCCGAACAGTGGCTGTTCTAAATTTCTAAATTTCAAGGGAGTAAGGCTTAAAACTAGGCCGGTGAGCGTTTTTAACAGCTCGCTGAATTTCCGCCTGATGCATGATTCAGCCGGTGAGTTTATCTCGCAGAGATTTTTTATCACGACTTTTATTTTAATTTGAGCATTTTTATTAGTTCATATAGAAAGTAAATGTAGTTGAGATATTCAACAACAAGCCCGCATCAATTATTTTTGTAGGAGCCGTCATAATATTATCCCTTCCTTCCCCTAGTGCTACACCATTTTTCCCACCACAGACCGGTTTTACCGGCTTAATCCGAGTTTAACCGAAGGATAGTTACTCGGAGATTAAATCCGTATCATCCCCCGATTAGTTATCCCTGGAATAAAAAATATAATCGCGGAATAACCCCTAACCTCGGGTCCTTTCGAACAACAGGGGCCTGGAGTGCTGTTGCCAACTCACTGGGAGACTGGTCACTAGTTATTCCAATATGGCGGCGTGTTCAAGCGGGAACGGTTCACCTCTTGTGTTAAGAATTACATATGACGAACTAGTTGCTTATGCCGACGATCTAGATAAGAAGGAGGAAAAGAAAAACTCTAAGAAGAGACATCAGGGAAAATGTGAAGAAAATGAAACCAAGCCTGTGAAAAAACTCGAGAAGAAAGACACAACTGACGTCAGCAAGAAAGACGACGTTGAATGTAAAGACAGTAAGCTTAACTCTACTCATGGCAGGGACGAAGAGGTTCAAGAAAAACCTCGAAGAGAATCAAAGAAGGAGAAAAAGAAACTGTCAGGGCCAAAACCAAATCGAAAATCATCATGTAATGGAGAGAATAATGTGAACGATAAGGACAAAGCTACCGTTTCTAATGGCGACAATGTGAATGTAGCTAAAGATGTTGGAAAGCACGGAGGGAAATCGAGAAAAGAAACAAAGGGCGTGAAATATGGAGAAGAGTCTGATAATTATGAGGTTGATTTAAGAGCACGAACTGGTGGTGTTTTGAAGCTATCAAAAGGCGTTGTTCATGATAAAGAATCACCTAAGGATACTAAACCGAGAGGGATAATCAAATTACCGGAGGGCTTTGATTTCTATAGTCCTGACAGAAGCGAGGAAAAGGAACCTTTTAAAACTGATACACCTTCTCAAGAGAGGACAATTAGAAAAAGCTCCAGTAATAGACAATATGATCAAGATTATCTAGAGAACAAAGGTCTGCAGAGCAAAGAAGTTCATTTTAGCAGAGAAAATGAGCAGGAAAGAAAAGAGAATTTCAGAGCAGTTGAAAAAACTGAAACAGGAATTTTTCAAAATAACGAAAACTGGGCGAAATGGGTAGACAATCAGGACTCACCCCAAGAAAATGAACAAGAATCTAACAACCACACTAAAGTTGAAAAAAAGCTTAAATCTCTACATCATCAAAAAGCTCAAAAATTATTGAAAGCAGTGGCCCAGAAAGAGATGATGTTGAGTAATTTGCTATCTCGAGACATACTTGACAAGGTAGCTTTTGAGAAAATCTGTACCCTTAGTAAAGAAATCCAAGATGCATATAAAGGAATCATTATGCTTGATGTCAGTTTTGCAGTTCAACAAGATGTTGATCAGAACCTTTGGAGAAATGCATTTTATAAAGTGATTGAAACATTAAGGAAATATGGAAAGCTTTTTTTGGGATATACAGGAAAAGCAGAGGTGCTTTCACAGGAGGAAATTAAAAACTGTCTGAAGAAATTTCTAGAAGACGCTGAGAGATTTTATAAAGGACTACTTGAGTTTCTACAGAAGGGACATGAATTCTCAGTTCAGGATGTGGTTAACCAACCAAGAAAAGCAGAGAATCTTGGAAAGAATGTAAGTGCTGTAGCTGAACACAATGTTTTGCTTCCTTATGAATTAGTAGTAATCAAAGAGTAGAAGTACATTCTCTGCCTGTCATAATAGGTGTCTGTTGCTGAAACTATTTTATTATATAAACACCAGTGTTTTATCAGGATTTCTGCCACTGAGAAAATCCATATATTTTCACATGTAAAAATATGATAATTTTACATGTAAAAATATTAAATTGTTGTCACAAGTCTTAAGATTGCCATTGCTATAGCTACATAATCGCTTAAAAGTGGTGTTGTATGATTGAAACATCATCGGTACCTCCTCGGAAATCTTTGGCAATCTTCGGAAAATGTTCAGAAAATGTTAGGAGACGTTCACCAAGCCTTCGGAACAACTTTGGAAAATCTTCAGAAATCTTCGGAAAGTGCTTGGAAATCTTCGGAAAGTCGTCAAAAACATCGTTGTTAGTATGTTTATATAATAAACAGAATAATACATGGAGGCTTGGAGATATGGAATTTATCTTCTCGTGTTCACATTCGATATCTCACTAGTTCGCTGCGCTCACTCGTTCGATATCGATGTGAACACTCAAAGATAAATTCCATATCTCCGCGCGCCCATGTATTATTCTCTATATCTTTATGTGTCAGTGAGTGGCTGAAGTTTTACAGACATAACATGTTGACAATGACAAAGTCCACTTTTGTTCTGTGGATTTTCATCCCCTTTCTTAATTAATGCGATTTGATATGACCTTTGACGACATGTTCTGGCACCAGTTTCAGTAGACTTACAGCACATGCAAATTCAATTGATTAAAACATGTCATTTTGACTTCCATTGGTAATGTTAAAGTGTAAAGGCTGGTTTTTTCAAAAAAAAATATTTGCATTGCATCTAGTATTCTGAGCTAGAAGCACAAATGCCAGCCAACATTTGAGCTTGTGTTTCCGTTTATCTGCGGTTATTGTAAACAAACTCCTGGACAAATTCCATGAGACTGGCAATAATAATTATTGCCAGTCGCATGGAATTTGTAATAATAATAATTATTATTTTCGCTGAGAAATAAGAAGTCAGCATTTAAGTTTATTGTTCCTTGATTCTAGCTTACTTGTTTAGGTCTTGGCTTCAGTACTCTTCCATTGATTCAATTTTGACCTTCGCTGGATGCAGACAAAATAAATTCATCAAATGTAATCAAAATTAAGTCAACGTCATGGTTAACATCCAAAAACCAAGGCGATTCAAAGTCGTGTTCGTGAACAGAATAAATCTTCTTGTCCTAGCTATGTATAAACAAAAGCACATCATCTTGCATGACCAAACAGGCCAAGCTCAGTCCAGAATAAAAACTTCTAGAAACAAGCGATTGGGAACGATCAAACGAGCAAATTATCTCATATACATGTGCTTCGCGACAGTGTAAGTTGTTTTCGCCCAGCCAAAAATCTCATTTCGGTCTGCATTGGGCCTGCATTCCTTTTTAGTTGAATGCAATCAGAGTCAAAAACAAGTTCAAAGAAACCCAAAACATTGAAAGCCAAGCATGATGTGACAGGTAGACACGAAAATGAGCTCCAAAGCCCCAGGAAAAAACCATAAAGGGGTGGCCAATTTGCAGTCTTCACAAAATATCTTGATTTCTCGTCCTGGAGAACGCTTCCTAATAATCCAGTTTATTATCCAACTGTGCTCCTTAGAGTGCAAATAGTGCACATAACAGGTATGGTACCAATATCACGCAATATTGGCACTTTATTCCTCGCGGCTGTTTTGATGTATAGCATCCTTGAGAATGTTTACTCATTGTTTTTATTATGCAAGTCTGCTTCATAGACTACAAAATAATTACATGCCAAGGGAGTAGAAATATCACACAATACTAGTACTCATTTCATTGGCCAGGTAAAAGGTTAAAAAGTCAGGATTGGATTAAACATTTTGATGTGTAGAATTGCTTAGTATATTTTAGTTGTTGTTTACGACACAGCACATAAAAATACTCAGCAATACCACACACCAGAATGTCTTAGTATTGCAGGGCTTGAAATTAGCAAAATCCTTAAGTCGTTAGTTGGCAACTAAGAGGTACAAAATAGTCACTAAATGTAAATGTTTAGTCCCAAAATCAAATAGAAGAGACAGAATCCTTAGACATACATAACATAACAAATGCTCAAGGGTTTGCAATGCATTGTGAGACAATTTCCAACAGCCATGTGGAAGCTTTTGAGAGAGAGAGTCATTTACTTTACTTTAGAAAAATGAAACGTGGCGATCGAGATCCAAGATTTGTGTCAGTCAAGCCGAAAACTGGTCACAAATTCGTAACTGCTCTTGTTTTTCTGGTTGCAAATAACTAAAGATAAGTCGCAGATCCCATTTCACAGAAGCAGATGCAGTACACAGCATCAGCAGTTGAAACTTGATTTTGAGAGCTTAAGCACCCATTATCTGGTGGGAGACTGTCAGAATAATTTATATTAGTATATACTAAAACAGTGGATAGCGTTGAAGGCACATGCTTATTGGTTCGTCAAACTCCGAATGTCCTGTGCTATTTACCTCCGAGCAACTTGAGAGAAAATGGCGTCCTGGTTTACATCCATGACAAGTGAAGAAATGATCCAAATTAATTTTTTGTGGTGTATATAATCTCACTGTTTTAGTACATACTAAAACAACTATTCACCTCAGTGTCGGTGGTTAGCGGTGGCTATTTACCTCACCGCTTCGCGGCTCGGTAAATATCCTCCACTAATTACCTCCACTTCGGTGAATAGTTGTTAACTGGTCTTGATTGCTTTTCAATCATCCCCAAACAACTTTGAACAAACCATCGTGGACTTATGCTTAGAGTGTACATGTCATTCTTCTACGCACATGATCTAAGATCAAAATGGTCACCTGCTGATAGAGAAAACATTTAAAGGTGGTGAAAATGTTTCCTGGTGAGCTCTTCTTTGCCTTTGCAAGACTTTGAAATATATCTACGTGTAGAAGAGGTCTGCTTTAGGACAAACTTTTGATTCTTTGATTGTGGATGGCAGTTCAACAATTATACCTCGGTAGAATACATATGACTTATTTGAGCTAAATTTGTGTTTGTGGAGTATTTACTTAATGTTGAAGTCTTGTCTTGAGAATACTTTCTGGAATTAAAACCCAAACATCCACGTGTAATTTTGTGTTGTTTTACTATGTGCTACTAATGTTCATTCTAGGCTAAACTTGCACTCCTGAGCTCACACCATATTTTGATATGTCTTGGAGACATAGAAAGGTATCAAGGACAGTTCCAGCCAAACCAGAACTGGGCTTCCGTAAGATCATGGTATATTAAAGCCAGTAAACTGGCTCCCAAGGATGGCAAACCTTACAACCAGCTGGGTGTCATTGCAGTGTTAGCCAATCGTAAACTTGATGCTGTGTACTTTTACATAAGGAGTCTTTCTGCAAGTAATCCTATATTGACAGCTAGGGAGAAACTAACAACAATTTTCTATGATATACAGAAGAAGGTGAGGAAAGTTATCATTGTTTTCATTAGGCCCCTGATATATATGTAAGCTATGTATATCGACTGAATTTAAGGTGATTCCTCAGAAATTAAATATACCGATGAATTTTTTTGATATTTTCCTTGAAAGTTCTCTACTAAGCACTAGGGACCTTAAGCACCGACGGCGACGAACCGAGAGGACGACGACCGGAAGTAAAATTTCCCCTTGCCGCGCTTCTGCGCAAGCTCAACTCGTCGTCCTCGTGCAGTTCAGGACGTCAAAACGTCAGGTTTGCCGTCCAGAGCAAACATGAGTATGTAATAATCTATTTACGCAGTGTTTCAGACCGAAAATTTATATCAAACTTTTGAAATGAAAGCTGCTTATTTATTAACTTCGTAGCTTTGTATAAACTAGATTCTACGGCGAGTTTTGTGTGGAAATCGTTGGTAATAACATTATTTGGGGTTTGCCGACTTGTCCGTTGTCAGGAATTTGCTTGTCAGTGAAAGTAGAAAATTAAATAAATTCAGAAATTGTAAAATGACTCTGTGTATCATTTTCTTCTGGTTCCTGTCTACATGTAGGCTTTCACTTAAGTTTTAGGGCAGAAAGTCGTGTTAGATTATATCGGGCCGTAAAATATGGCATTATTATTCATCTCTTCGAGTAGAACCCTGTTATGTTCTTCGTATGAGAAATCGAGATTTTTTGACATAAATTCCTCCTGTAGGGCTGAAAATTTGTTGTCATCGATAGTACCGTTTTCGTAGCTCAAGAGAAACTGGTCTTGGAGCTCGTGAAAGGAAGACATGGCCAAACTTTTCGATAGTTTTAGGTTGACGTTTGCAAGGACTCGGTGATGTTTATGGGTACTTGCACTTGGTTTTCATGCCATGAACGACATCCTCGACCCAGTCCTAGAGCAGTTTACTCATCGTCGTCGTCCCATTCGTCGTCGGTGCTTAAGGTCCCTACTGTGTCGAAAAAAACGATAGGTCACCATTCTCACTTAAGAGATATGATGGGCCAATCTTGAAAGTTTTATAGGGCCAACTATAAAATGCCATTAATGGAGCGTGACGCCCTGGTACTGTATGCTGTGTCATTACGTGACTTACGTGACATTCGAGGCTAAAACTTATGTAGCAGTCATTACATGAACATACCTTTGTATTCTTTGTGCTATTGCCCTTGGATGGCCTCTAGCAAAGCATGTTGTAATAGTATGTCGAAATAATGTCTAGTTTCACTTTCTTTCGGCGGTATTTAGTGGTTAAAGCAGTGAATCCTACCTTTATGTCCAAATATATATTACGTAGTGTCCGGCCTTACTATGGTACAGGTTTCTTCATTGGTTTGAACCACAGGCCCTGTCTAGCTATAAAAGACCCTCTTCAAGGTCCAAAGTCATATTTCTTAGGTTTGTCTAAGCTACTACTCACATCTTTAGAGAATTTGTATTTCAATTCCCTCCCTACCTCCCTAGGGTGGTTTTGTTTCTGCGTTATATTCAATAAACTGGCACCACCTATTCAGCTTTGGTTCGGTTAGTCTCCACAGCGACTTCCCCAAGCCTGGATTTCTATTTTTTTACGTTGCTGCTTTGCAGCTCGTGGTGCCCTTAAATTGTCACGCTATGGGAAGTTGTCTGTCATGCCAACCACTGAGCGGTGTTCCCCCTAATTGCACCAAAGGTGTCTGTGTTCTTTATTAATTAAGTATTATAATAAAAACTAAATTAGTTAAGCGGAACTGGGACATTAAACCCCAGTTATGCCTGTACTAGTGCTTATCATGCGCATTATTTATCGGTTGATGTTAAATTTTGCGGTAGCTCGAAACATGTTTTATTAAAGTAACACTTGGGAAAAAACTTGACAAGTAGAAAGTATCGAGCATATAGAACATTATCTTAAAATTTGGGGACAAATCACACCATTTAAAACGACGTGGACGTAAAGCGTTCGTAGAGTTGTTGTTTTCCTGGTCATAATCTGCATGTTGGAGTAACGGTTTTGCGCACGCTTTCGGCTATATCTTTTTTTCCTTCCAACAATTTTTTTTATATTTTTAAAAAATGAAAGACGATAATATGTACAATATTTTTATGCAATAAAAAATATAGTTCACCTTGCTTGTTTCAGAGAAAAGGAGCATTTATTTCGCTATCGAGCTTACTTTGAGGGAAATCGCTTCCGTTTTGTACGAGCACGCACTCATGTGCGCGCGCAATGCAATACTGAGGAATCATCTTAACGGATGTTAAAGAGCTAGATATTTTGCAAATATGCGATAGTCTCACTGTCATCGTTTTATTTAAGAAATAGATTCCATTTTGATGATCATCTGGTTAGTTATACATGTACATGTAGGTACACTGATAACATCAAATGTGGTGTGAAAATCAATGAAATTGAGGCACATGAGACAAAGATTACATGGGTCATTGATGTTCATAAACAGTTTGGCATCTGATCTGCATCTAGGTCTGAGCCCTACCAAAAAGGGAATCTTTTTGTTTTATTTATCAACACCTTGTGATCTTTATTATATTTGAATTGGTACTGCTTAGTTTTACCACTAATGCCTACTTGACTTTTGCAAATAATATTGTGTAGGCAGATAGAATTCAAAGAGCGGAAGATGAACGAAAGGCTTATTCAGAGCAGCAAATCCATCAGATGGAAGGCAACAATCATACAGGAAGAGGAAAGGGGCGGTCAGTCTTTGGACAGGTGGCTAAGGGTCTTGGATTTATCTCAGAACACAAAGCTACTCATGGCAGGTACCTGATGCTCGGTATTTTTAATTCCCTTACCTTAAAACATGATGGACACAAATATTGCTTGAGATATTATGATTAGACATTTCTAAAATAATGTGAGAAACCACTCAGTGTCAGCACAAATTTTGTCATTCTATCATTAAGTCTGCATATATACAGTCGAACCTTTATTATTCACACCTCAATTATCCCCATTTTTCAATTATCCAGACTCTTAAGGCCCGACTAAACTAGGAAACATTGTTGCGGACACAAATGTTTCCCAGTTTAGCCGCGCAGGAAACATATGTTGCGGAAACAAATTTTGCTGCTCGGAAACAAAAAATGTTTTTGCCCAAAGTCAAAAACATTTTTGTTTCCAGGACACAAGTTTTGCGTCCGAAACATATGTTTCCCAGTTTATCCACCCAGGGAAACATAAGAAGCAACAATGTTTCCGCAACAATGTTTCCTAGTTTAGCCAGGCCTTTAGTCTAGTCCCAATATTGTCATAGAAATTTGTTAGTCATGATCAAGATCTCTAGCAATAATTGGTTTAGAAATATAGTATTGAAAAGTGCTGTCAAAGTGAGTCTGTTAAATTGCTCTTAAAGAGCAAAAGCAGTGCTTTCATGTGTCATAATTTATGAAAAACATTTGAATGAGTTCTGACTGGCTCTGAGTTGAGTTTTTCAAGATGTACAGTACACCATATTGTTCTCCAAGTGATTTGTAAAAGTGTTGTTTCACGATTAAATGTTGCTTTATTTTACAGTTTTGTTCTTCATTAAGATTCATATTTTTGATTATCCGGACCCTTTTTTTTCCGGACTATTTCGTCTAATCCCAACAAGTCTGGATAATTAAGGTTCGACTGTAATATTTTCTTAGCATATTGTTAATCCTTATATGTAGGTTCATTTTCTCAAGAAAAAGACGAAAAACCTTTAATGAGATTGGTATGATTAGGTGATTAAATCCCCTGATGTTGGCACAGGTCAGTTTACAACAACAGTGGCTTGTGACAACTTGAAATAAACAAACGTCTAGAATTATTGTGAGATGAAAATCTGTTCCAGTGTTATCATCCAAGAAGTGACGAAATCTAGAGCTTAAACATGTTTGTTTGTAAACTGCCCTGATTTCTTTTCCTACAAGATTTTGTCACAGCATTAGTATTATGTTGCTCAAGGTTAGCCTGAGGCCTCTTTGTTCTCCAGACATTTTTTGAAACCATGGTTTGTATCTGCTTCATTAACTAGACTAGTGTCCTTGAGTTCCTTTAAACATTCTTCTTGGTTAAAGTACAACCCACAGTTGCTCAGAGCCAAAAAATGTTCATTGAACACTGAACCCCTTGGTTCCATCAGACTTTTGCCTCTTCGAACAGCTTCCTCAATGATGAAAATGGGCAGGAAGTTTTCTAGCATATTTTTTAATTTGAAGCAATAATAACCCCTCTACAGAAAACTTAGAAGAGCTGGAATGCTTACAGGCAGAATATGACCAGCTGTACGACTACATTACACAAGGAGCTATTATTCGCTCTCGTGCAACCTGTTACGAGCTAGGTGAAAAAAACAATGAGTATTTTTTGAATTTAGAAAAATTAAACAAGAAAAAGAGCAGTGTCTGTAAAATATTCACCAGGGCTAACAAACTAACCAATAACCCCAAAAAGATTATGGACGAGTTGGAATCATTTTATGCTAACCTTTATGATGGAAGCAATTGCTCATTAGATTCAGCCACCTCTACATTCTTAGATGGCTCTAGGGGTTTTCCAGCGTTAACGGATGACTTGAAAGAGATTTGTGAAGGGAAAATAGGATATAGTGAATGTTTCAGTGTGTTGGGAACCTTCCCCAAAAATAAAACCCCTGGAAATGACAGTCTGACAATTGAATTCTATCTGGCCCTCTGGCCTCTGTTCGGGAGGCTATTAGTAGACAGTCTAAACTACGCATTCTAGTTTGGAGAGCTTTCAAATTCACAGAAACAAGCCGTAATAACCCTGATAGAAAAGAAAGGGAAAGATAAAAGGATGATTAAAAACTGGCGCCCCATATCCCTAATTAATGTTGATGCGAAGATAGCTTCTAAAACGCTAGCAAAACGTCTGGAAAAGGTTTTACCTGAAATAATACATTCAAATCAGAACGCGTTTGTCAAAGGAAGATCCCTCTTTGATGCAATCAGAACAATTGATGATGTGATGGAGTATACCAAAG
>Ga0126343_10001693_pt1 | contig 10674 bp, 5 predicted proteins | sample Cyp2metagenome_FD_92531 | JGI IMG/M metagenome (GOLD analysis project Ga0126343, IMG submission 92531) | Coral microbial communities from Lord Howe Island, Old Settlement Bay, Australia - Cyphastrea 2 metagenome | ecosystem: Host-associated > Invertebrates > Cnidaria > Coral ... | reverse complement strand
GATGGTCGCACTCAAACTACGCAAATTGGCTCTCATATATCTAAAAGGCAAAACACCACTTGTGGTGTACCGCAAGGCTCAGTCCTTGGCCCATTACTTTTTCTAATTTATGTCAACGATATCCAAGAATCCTCTGACAAACTTAAACTTTTTTTTATTTGCTGACGACATGAATGCCGTATATGCTGACAAAAATCTTAAGTCCCTTGAGTCGACTGTAAATCAAGAACTCTCCAAGTTGTTCGATTAGTTAACGGCTAATAAACTAACCCTAAATATTAAAAAAAATATTGTTATATGTAAGACCAGCTCAGAGAAAACTTACTGTACTTATCATGCCAAAATTATGATATTCGATAATGATCAAAATAAGAATGTGGCTCTAGAATGTAAAGAATCTATGAGATATCTAGGTGTAATAATTGACAATAATCTTTCTTGGAGAAATCATATTGACCATGTAGCTATTGAAATAAGCCGAACTGTAGGATTGATTTGTAAACTACGGCAATTCCTGCCAAGACATACTCTCTTAACTATTTATAGATCTCTGGTTACTCCTTATTTGACATATGGTTTGATTGCCTAGGGCCAAGCATGTAAATCATACCTTGAAAAGCTTCTTAAGCTTCAAAAGCGAGCGATATTTATTGATGCCGGGGTTTTACCTTTGAAATCTCTGTATTATGAGCTTTTAGCTAACCTTATGTTTGAAATACGACACAGAAATGCCCCTGGGAACATTCTATAGCTCTTTTTCAAGACATTTTTGATATTCATTCTTATAATACTCAATCTTCTGCTTCAAATAACTTTTACACACAGAGTTCTAGACTCTCAATTCAAGTGAACTCATTTTCTAGAATCGGAACAAAAATTTGGAATGAAATGCCTATCTTCCTAAAAATATCTTTAAGAGGAAAATAAGACATTTACTTTTTGAAATTCTAACTTTAAAAGACTATCATATTGATCTTCCAGAACTCACGAATATTCACGCCTTAGTGGTCAAATCCCTCGTAATCTCTTCTCTTAAAGTCTTTGTGGCGCTGGTGAGTCCAGTACGTTTTCTTTAGCAGCACAACATTCTTATCTTCTACCCTGTACGGTTTCTTTTCCGACAGGAAACGAGCTCCAGTTGCTGTAACATGGTAATATCTAATGGCTCCCTTCCCCATGTTGTTATACGCTTATAGATCGTCTGCCTTCCAGTCCTTAGGATGACTCAGAGCATTCGTATCTATCAGAAACGTAGCATTTACCTCACACTTCGCCGGTACTTTTTTTGCAGAGGTAGTCTTCTGGTGGATTCCTAAAAAAATGGGCTATTTCCTCCATGCCAGCTTCTAAGTCTACCTTTATGATGGGAAGTTCAACAACATTCTTCAATAACTGAGGAAGGTCTTCTGTGTCACTTTCAGTGAAAGAGGAACAATTCTAGGGATAAAACACCACGTAAAATTTCATTTTGTTTAGTGATTTTGCTCCGTTCTATTTTCTGTGAAGCCCTGGGAGAATCTTTGTCCAGGAAATTTTCAGTTGTCTATGATGTAAATTGAGGATTCATAAAACAAAGCTCTATTTAAATATGTAATGAAGACATGGTTAATTAATTTTGCCAATTGTCCACAAATGAAAATTTGTCATTTATGCAATTACTACAATAATTTGGTCATGTTGCTTGTTGTTTTGAAAAGTACACGACCTAGCAATGCAGCTCCTACTGTCAGATATCAAAATTGAGAGTGTTACCTGTTTGTCAGAATCTAGAAGGATATCTGACATCTCCTCATCACTGTCATAGTTCTCGTTGTCACTGCCAATAATGATTGAAACGTCGCTATTGTCTTCATCCTCAAACTCTGAATTTGAAGATCTCTTTGAATTAGAGAAACATGCAAATATTTAAATGTAATAGAATCTAAAGAAGACTAACTTTCTAAAATGTAATACCCTTTAACACTGACATATAGAACCTGGAGGTTAAGGTTGGGCCTTTTTAATGATATCACGCAATATCAACATTTTCAATAACTTACCAACAAACCAAAAAACACTTCCATAGATCATTGAATTTATTTTTCCGTAGTACGTAAATGTGTGAAGTTTCCTAAATAAAGAAAAGAAATGTATGCCAGGGGGCAAGTTTGCCCCCTGACATACATTTCTTTGATAAAAAAGGGCAAGTTGAAGAATAAAATCAAAGGTTCCAAGATACTGTTTTCTGGACGTGCCTTGAATGTTTGTTTTTTTTTTTGCACATGTAAGAGGTACCAATTCTTTCTTTCTTCGACCTGATATCCTAATAGGTACCACGACAGCTCTGACTGTGGGCCTTTTGAGACTAAACACCCTAGGAAGTACCAGACTCGCTTTCTGAACCCCTTGGAGCAACACCCCTAGCTTTTTCATACAGGAACACCCCATCCCCACCCCCACAAGATATTTTCATGAGTTTGCACCAGATTCTCTCACATATTTACTCAATTTAGTGTGATAAAATTGAGTGGCGAGGCTTATGTTTTGCTTTTAATGAAAAAATCAGAAAAGCGTGACATCGGAACCTCATATTGAAAAAATCAGAAAAACGTGAAATTGGTAAAAAAAAAAAAAAGGACATTACCTCGAGTGATATCTAAAATTAGGATTGAAGCGTGATGGAGATTTTTGCTGCAAGGGAGAAGTGTGCGGGAAACGAAGCGACTAGGAGGTGTAAACAACTGCAACTGATGGATTTGCCAAAAGCACTGTGTGTGAGTGCTGGAATTCGTTTTAGCTGAATTCACTGGCTCTCTCCAAAATGTCATCTGATTTGAGAAGATACCCCATATTATATTTTTTCCTTTGATAACATTAGCAATGACATCTTAACTGGGTAAATTTAGGGAATTGAGAAGTTTAAAAAATTCATTCTAAATAGCGCGCCAAGCTTTAATAATACAATTGATACAATAAATACTATCTTAAACGCAATACTTTTTTACATAGCTTTCGTTGAATAATGCTGAACAATGAAATAAAACTAACCTGAGTATTCGTACTACCAAACAGATCGCGTGCGGCAGGTGTGCTGCGCGCTCAAATTAAAATAGAGCATAAAAATATCAGGCTGAAGATATTTTCCGATTTATGGCTATTAAACTTTCAGAACAGCGGCCAACAGTCCATTCGTTTTGGGATAAACTTTTGATAAGGATGGTAAAACCATGTAAAATTTAAACACCGGTATAAATGAAAAAGGGTAATGATTCTCAACGCGGACTACTTTGCGAAAGAAAAAACTCGATAATCATGTGCGAGGTAACCACCAAAACTATATACACCTTGACCTCCTTTCTTCTAAAGAGCAGACATTGTTTTGCATTGGATATGCAATTTGTGTCGAAAGGTGTTTTGACTTAACCTGACAAGGAATATTAATTAAAAAAACAAAACGAAAACATTTCACCAAGCGAAAAAGCTTTACGGTTTCTTTGTTCAGAGTGATCTTGTACCAGGAGCTGCTTGTACATAGAAGGTTTCACGGTCGCCGACTTCACCTTGGTAGTGGGGAAAACACGGCATAATTTACGGTACGTGAATGTATGGATCGAAATCGTGATTTTGATGCTCGATAACTCGGGGAAGGTTGATATTCTGAAATTTCTGTGAATCGCAAACTAAAGATATTAGCTAAAAGAGTTGAGCGATTAAATTTGAAGGGCATCGGTTTCCTGAGAAGGGGGAAATCGTCTTTTTAGTTTTTCACACAAATGCTTCTAAATTTTACGGGAAACGGCGGCTCCATTTTACACACAAATATATGTAAAATAGAGATTTAAAGTTCTGGCTCTCTTGGTGAGAGTACAATTCTCAAATTTGATCGGTGACCTCTTTCAGCTAGTATTTTTAGTTTGTAATTCATAATATATAGATTTAGGCATACCTACAAGCATAGCTTCAGTTATTTATTTGGATGCTGTAAATAATTATACAGTAATCCAACATGTGAAGCAAATTTTGGATGATTTTGTAGTTTCGGCCCAGAATTGCACCGAAAAATGTGCAAAATCTCAAGTGTTATTTTTTTCAATGGCTTCGCAGTTCCTTTTTCGGCCGTAGCTTTACTAGTCCTTTATCAATAACCCTTTAAAAAACTCAGCAAAGCATCTCACTAAACCCAATAATTAAATTAAACTAACAAAACGACGAAGTCTCCGTAATTTGTAAACGCAGCTGCATGACAACATAGAGCGTTAAAAGCTGTCAAAGATAGCAAATCAATGGTTTTCCTTCTTCCAACGTCGCTTACCGCAGTTTGGCAGTTCACTTCAGTTTGAATCCTATAGGCTGAAGCCTCCAATGACAGTTACGAGGACTGAACTGAACTAATCTTTTCGAAAGATAAAAAAATCAACCACTTTTTCCCGCTGTGTTTTTTCCTCTAAACACACGAAACCGATGTTTGATTTCTCATGATGATCACCTGATGGCTTCTTGCACGGCTAGCTGCACATCTCGACGCGCGAAGTTATGTAGTCTTCTGAATCAATTTCTCGGGTATTTCAGTTCTTTTCTATAGCTCTCGTTCGCTCTACCTCACAAAAGTCACGGCATTGTTTGGTATTGTCTTCTTTCCCTTACCCTGACTCGATCTAATTCATAGCATTGTTCAGTACTATCGCGCCTTCTTCAGTCCTAGCCCTGGCCTGCTATTTCACGAACTTCCTCGCCACATCATTCTTTGTTAATCCTCGCTCTCTGCCGTTCTCTTTCACGTTCTGCTTTAGTTAAACCCTTTCTAGAAATGTTAGATCAACCTCTCTGAGCGTTTATTGACATGGCAAATACAAATGAGTGTTTTTCTGACTTTTCAAAAAAAAAACCGTGAAGGAAAGATGGCATTCCTTAGCTTCCCGTATGAGTGACCGTGAGGGTTATCTCGAGACGCCCCTCCATCTCCCCCCTAGTCTGTACGGACGGACGTTCGCTCGCTCGTACGCTGACGTCATAACCCAATTTTCTCGGTTTGATGGGTTACTAATTTTTCTTACCCATGGTGCTTCGCTCACGTTCTTTGCGCGCCGAAGCTTCGCTAAAAATTGTAGATTGTCAATCTTCAAGTTATTGAGCATCAAAATCACGATTTTCCCCATACATTCACTGTAAATTTTGCCATTTTTACCCCACTACCAAGATGACGTCGTCGACTGTGAAACCTTCTATATTTACGCTCCTATACTTTCACCGAAGAAAAATTAACTCTTCGGTTGTTATGCACATAGATATATTAAAAAAACAGAACATAACTCCTGGAATACACGAGTCGTCTGTTCCCATGTAGACTCCAGCTTTATAGGTCAATTGTTTAAAGGCATTGCAACGTCAAATTTTCACACGTACTCAAATCTCAATCAATTTCCCGGTGGTTTGCCTTGACCTACGAACAAAAAGCAAATATGTTTTGTGTAATAAGAGCATCATCCCAAACTAATTGTAAGCACTACGTTCTTTGTACTCATACCTTTTCTTAAAAGGGCTCCGCGTGTCATCCATCTCGCGAATGCAGACAAGGGAGGAGGAGGATCGATGTCAATCATACTTCCATACTTATTTTTCCGGTTCCGGTTCCGGTTCCGGTTCCGGTTTTCCTGGTTTTCCATACTCCCCGAATTTCGACAAATTTCGTTTGCACTGCTTTTTGCACAATACTGTTAGTACCATTCTTTTCACTTTTTAATTCATCATGTGCGTTTCTTTTACGCCTATATTCTTTATTTTAAAATGTAAATTGCTCAGCTAGTGATTTTGTGTTTGTTTTTCTGATAAATTTCTTAAAAGGGAAAAAAGATTATTAGTCAGCTAATCCGACTATAAGTTTACCCTTATAATCATTGATTATTTTCATCTTTTACAACTAGTTTCCAGAGTCTTCGTAGTTTTCTGCCCATTACTTTTTTGAGCTATCTCTTATAAGGAACAGAATATAAGTTATCTTTAATAATTAATATACATATTTTCCTTTCCATGTGGATGTTGGGAAACAAATTAGTATGTAAGTACCGTTCTCTTTAATGTTCAATTCATCTTCTGAGTGTCTTTTTAACCGACATGTGTATACTTTAACTTGAAATTTTAAGTTGCTTAGCATGTGGTCTGATGTTTCTTTCTTTAGTAAATTACTTTAAATGGGAAAGAGATTATCGTTCATTTCAAAAGAGCTTTTTATCTGAAATTAATTTCTATTAATAAAATATCTAACTTATGTTAATCATTGATTTTCATCTTTTACATTTTTTGTCAATGTTGCATAATGCGTCAAGCTGCAGTATAAGTATGTAGTGTTACTCGCTAACTAATTTTCACTTGCTTGGTAGTTTTCTGCTCCTTTTTTGAGTGATTTCTTGGAAGGAACAGAATATAAATTACATTTAATAATTAATTTCCGTATTTTCCTTTCCATGTGGATGTTGGGGAATAAAGTAGAGTTAAGTACATGTACCATTCTCCTTCAATCTGAAATAACACAACATATTAATTATCTCCTCCTAATAACTATTTTCCATATTTTCCTTTGCATGTGGATGTTGGGGAACAAATCAGATGGTAAGTATCATTCTTTTTACTTTTCAAGTGATCTCGTTAGTTTCTTTTGAACCTATAGTCATTACATTTAAGTGTAAAGTTTCCTAGTTAGTGGTCTTGTGTTTTTTTTTTCTTTTCTTTTTGCAAAAAAAATTCTTTAAAAAAGATTATTTTTTGTCTAACCCTTTAAAGTTCCTATAACGCTTAGCCACTTTCTTTTTTTCTCAAAAGTAAACAGTGAAACTAAGCCGTAACACGCAGAAAAATGTCATTTAAAGTTATCCATGATTTTTGAAATGCGGTAGAAGTCGCGGTTCTAGAAGTCCAAACTTCGTCTAAAGTGAACTTGCACTAGTAGGAGTCGTGACGTCAACCCGGTATCTCGAAACAACAAAGAAGTAGTGAGTTCACAGTTAGTTGTTTAGGTTTTTGGCCTAATATTTTAGCCTAAATGTCTAAAAGTGACTCGGATTCCGAGCAAAGCTACTGCTCGGATGATTTGGAGTTCAATTACATCCCTGGCCAGTACGTAATTGAAGCAGTTAAAGACGAAGAAGGAAATGCAAATGAAGCCGCGGCGTCGCACACAGACGACACCTTAGACCCAGATACGTTCAAACCCTACTAGGACGAGCCCATGGCGAGTGAAGAGGGGGTTTCTGACTATGAGAAAAGGCAAGAAATCCAGGCTGACTTTGAAAGGAAGCTTCTGGACCGTTATAAAGGAATACAACTTGGTAATCGTAACGTGGTAATCGAAAAGATGGGGAAAAACCCAACTGTGTTACTTTTTATCCTGGATTCAGCCAAGTTTGCCTGCAAAGGTGGATTTTGCGGTTGGCTGCCGATAAATACAAAACTAAAAACAAAGCCAAGTACCACCAGACTGGATCCGAAACCAGGTAAGCTGCCGTCTGTTAGCCTTTCGCTTTGAAAGATCGATTCTTTTGCTTTAAAAACCAACCTTCGATCGATGGGTTACAATTTTTGCCCGGTTCTTTGTTGGGTTCTTTACGTATATGACAAAGACAATTAAGCTCATTTTTAGTTTTATTTTTTCAAACTATTTTTTATTAGTGTTGTAAGATCTTATTCTTACCATTTGGGTTATTTTCCTACATTAATTTGGTTTCCTTACAATGGGTCATTCCCAAACTTTTCTTAGCCGAATCCTGTTGTGCAGGAGAAGTTACCTGCCAGTTTCCTGAGCTAAATCCTGTATTCGTGGGCAACAAATACATTCCTAGTCCTATTTCCACAGTTTCCTCAAATCCATTATGAATTGGCAGCCATTTGCGCAGCTAATTCAGTTGATTTTTTTTTAGCTACATGGATACACATGTCAAGTCAAGCATTGGTTTAGTTGAGATGCTATATTCTCAATAACCCTTGTGTTATTTCCGTTTCTTTTCCCATTGTTATTGTTTCCTCTATTGTCAATAATCTCTTTTATCGCACACTCGTATCTGTTGCTACGTCGATTGTTTTGGCAGTCTTGTATCATTCTGTACAGAACTGAAATTTTTAATATTTTTCAAGTCGTCCTACACGTAATAGTGTTCGTTGCAGAAGTTGAAATGGCAATTTAGTGCACTATAACAAGGGCTTCTTGGAACAAAACACAAATACACTCAATACAAAGAAATGTCAACCTCGTTCCCGGCTAGTATTTTCATTTTACTTTGTCGGACATTTCTAGCTTCTATATATTCCACAATAACACTTGAGTGCGAAACAAAAAATCTGAGATGAAGACTGGGTTGTTTTTTTGCTTTGTTTTCAATTTTATCTATACCATTCTAAAGAAATACATTCAGTCAGACACAGGAAAGCATTTTATATTTGATGGTATTAAGCCCAACCTTCCCATCATGCACTATATTTTCTACGGCAAGGTATAAAATAGTTATGTAAAGGTTTTTCGTGGTATACCATGGAATATCGCATTTGTCACTTTCATTTTTTTGCCAAAGTGACTGGTGGGATATTCCATGGTATACAATGTACCACTCAAAAGCGTTGCCTAACTAGTCTTTAAATAAGTCCATCAATAAACTGCCCTAAATCTTGTGATCTCTGTTACAGATATGTGTGTGTTATTGCTTATCGCGAATTCATTCGCCTTGTTCATGGCTACTAGGGTGGAAGAAGGATACCCCTACCTGCATGTAGCTATCATATGCATGCCATTAGAGAAACTTTTCCAGAGCCATCTGCATCCACTGGAAATGAAATGGAAGATGCTCAGTGATGAGCAGCTTAGAATGTAGACCACTGTTTTAATTTATAGGTAAAGTCTGCTTACGAGCCAAGTGGCCCATCAGGCCGGAGCTTATCCCGGTTTTCCTAGCATGGAGCGACTAGGAGTATTTCTACTCTCCCCCGGATGGGATGCCAGTCCATCACAGGGTTACCTCCAGCATTACGTTCGCCGGTACCCATTTATACACCTGGGTGGAGAGGGGCACAGTGAGAGTTAAGTGTCTTGCCCAAGAACACAACACAATGTCCCGGCCAGGGCTCGAACCTGGACCGCTCGATCCGGAGACGAGCGCATTAACCATATTTTTTAATGTCGAGTTTTATTATAAATGTATTACAAAACAGGTAACCAATGAACTTTTGAAAGCAGCGCTTTTGAAAGAATCTCACACATGATTATACAATAATCATGTTAAAATCCCTGCTAATGAAGACATGACATATATCGTCTTCTATGCATGATCTCCAAGAGTGCCATCATGTCAGGTTCTCTAAATAACATCAGAGGCAGAAATAGTACTTTTCAATTTGTTTAATGCCTAGAAAAACAATATTGCCGGATTCGGTTTGTGTGCTATCCATAATGATCAAGGGCCTAAAAACAGTTAGTAGCCCTCTCAGTGCCTCAGCTGATAACTCTTACCTCAACTATTCTGAATCTAACAAAAACAACTCTTACATCAACAACATTTTCATTCTAAGCTATTGTTAATTATTGCAGAATAATTTACATACAGTGACTCAGACATCAAAATGTTCAGAACAAAATTGACAAGTGATTTAAATATGATTGTTAAAAATGCTCAGAAAACGTCTACCCATTCTGATGCATTACGACTCGTTCATCATTCTGCTGGTAACTGATTTCTTGGGCAATTAGTTAAGTTTTTGTGCCCTTTCATAGGTTGTTTGCAGGCAGTACAGTATCGGGGCTTTCTTGTAGAGGTCTGTGGCTGCTCCTGGATAACAGTCACTGAAACTAAAACAAACAAGTGTTGTGTAATTAGCCTTGAAAATGATTTTTAGATATTGGGGTAAACTGTTCTACCAACATACAGTGTCAGTAATATTAAGATGCATTAAAGTACTATGAAAATGGCACATTTTATGTCTCTATTTTGCACATTTTAATATGTAAATTACTTGGGGTTGTTGGGGGAACATCTTGGACAGTCTTTCCTTTCCTTTCAGTTCTCTTCTAGATAGCCTCCTCCCTTGACTGCTTCTCCAGCATTGTGTTCATTGGTGTTGGATTCATCTCATGTAACAAGTGTTGTGTAATTAGCCTTAACAATGATTTTTAGACAGTGGGGTTAAACTGTTCTACCAACATACAGTGTCAGTAATATTAAGATGCATTAGCCTCCTCCCTTGACTGCTTCTCCAGCAGTGTGTTCGTTGGTGTGGGATTCATGTCATGTGATTACTGCATGGCATCCCTGAGCTGCTCTCTTTGCTCAATAACAAGAAATGCTTGGTAAATATCCTCCAAATAATCTGCAGAAGTATGACACATTGTTTGCTAATGCAGGAGCTACTAATACCAGTGAAAGATAAAGAGCAAATTAATAGACTAGGCAAAACACAGAGCAGACAATAATATTCAAAGCTCATTTCTGCAATTAGCCATGCCCTTTTATTGTTCTGCATTCATACACTAATAGCCCAATTTTGATATATTAAAATTCAGCCTAACACAATAGACCTCAGCACGAGGCTCGGGGGAATACACTGGAAAACTTGACCCATTTGCAGACTTTATGAAATGTCTGTGGATCCTGAATTTACAGACTTGGTACTTATCCTGCTTAAAGGACAAAATCTCTGTAAATTAATTTTACAAACATT
>Ga0126343_10001692_pt1 | contig 10676 bp, 7 predicted proteins | sample Cyp2metagenome_FD_92531 | JGI IMG/M metagenome (GOLD analysis project Ga0126343, IMG submission 92531) | Coral microbial communities from Lord Howe Island, Old Settlement Bay, Australia - Cyphastrea 2 metagenome | ecosystem: Host-associated > Invertebrates > Cnidaria > Coral ... | reverse complement strand
TCCTGCAAAATCAATAAATGAATTCGTTGCCGGGGCAACGAAGGCCATTTCCATGGGTGCACTGGTACTGTACAAGGCTCTCTCTGCGTTAGTTGGCAGGACTTAACAGTCAGTTCAATTTCCTTGTCGAATCCGGGCCACCAGATATAGCTGCGTGCAATGGCTTTCATCTTCACGACTCCCATATGTCCCTGATGAAGTTCTTTGAGGGCTAGAGGGCGCAGCTTCGGAGGTATTATGACTCTTATTCCCGACATTATGCAGCCTGACTGTAATGTGATTTCACCTCTACTCAGAAAGAAGGGGTTGAGTTCAGGATCATGGTGGTATGGCCATCCTTTACTGATAATTTCATACGCTTGAGCCAAGACAGGATCTCCCTGCGTTTCTCCACGGACGTAAACACAGTAACTGGTAGGGGATCAAACTGCATCAAATTGAAGACCCCCACCGGGTCTACCACTTCTTCATTTCTGATTTCTGTTTCAAGGGGGGGGGGGGGGGGGAAAGCCCATCTGCATTACGGTGAACTTTAGTGTTCCTGTATTCGATTGTGTAATTATAGCCAGCTAGGGACAAGGCATAACGTTGCACTATAGACTAGGCTTCTCTGTTAATCTAGGCATCTGCTCCGTTTTTGCCCTTGAAGCAAAAGCTATGGGTCGCTCGGTACCGTCGCTCATCGCGTGGGACCAGACTGCCCCAATACTCACTGGGAATGTATCACAGACAAGCCGTAGTGGTAGGCTTGGATCATAGTAGGTTGGAACTTGCTCTGAAGCGATCATTTCTTTCACTTTGAGAAATGCCTCGTCGCATTTCCATTTGTGATTCTTCTTCACGAGTTGATTCAGGGGATGCACTGCCGTTGACAGGTTACGATGTAAACATTCAAAACAGTCCTTTATTACCTGTGGTAATAATTTATTAACCCAAGGGACGATCGTACTTCAGCTACGTCATTTGGGCGTGGTGCTTTCAAAACTGCTTCTACTTTCTCTGCTGACTTGTGTAGGTCATTGCTGTCAATATCATGTCCACAGTAGGTTATCTCCTTGAAGAACTCAAACTTTGCCTTGTTTGCTCTTAAACCATGATGCTGTAGCCGTCGTAGGACTTCTTCTAAATTTGCCCGGTGTTCTTTATCATCCCTTCCAGTAATGATCAAATCATTAAGGATACAACTGGTACCAGATGTTCCTTCCAGCACTTGGTCAATCGTACGCCGCCAAAAAGCGGGTGCAGATGTGATGCCGAACACCAATCGGTTGTACTGAAACAGGCCCATATGAGTGTTGAGAGTGAAATATTTCTTAGAATCTTCTTCCTTCTCTAGTTGATGGTATGCTTGACGAAGGTCAATCTTTGGGAATCTCTGCCCACCAGCAAGCCTTAGCTTGCAAAGATATCTTCAATACAGGGTAAGGGGTACTGCGCAGCTTGTAGCTCTGGGTTCACTGTAACTTTGTATAATCACCGCATATTCGCACTGATCCATCTTTCTTTGGGACGGGTACAATGGGAGTTCCCCACTCAGTCCACTTACCTTTCGTGAGAATTCCTTCATTCTGAAGTCTTCTCAGTTCCTCTTCAACTTTGGGTCTCAACTTTGGGTCTCAAGGCATATGGCATAGCTCGAGCCTTGTGGAAATGAGCTTGAGCGTCTTCTTTGAGGGTTAGCAGGTAGTGTATCTTGATGGCTCACCAATCTTAGCGTATCTTGCACAGCTAATCCCTCCCGATCAATACAGGGCCCTTTCCCTTGACCAAATACTGATCCAACAGTAATGGTTGCTGGTTTTTGTACTCAACATTTGTCTTTAGCACTCCAACAGGAGTAATGTTCCTTTCAGTGCACGTTTTCAACAACAATTTACTTTCCTGCAGGGGTATCTCATTAAATTTCTTAATGTACAATTCATGTGTGATAATTGACACAGCCGAGCCTGTATTCAGTTCCACTTTCAGCGGTTTTCCCTTCTACTCTTAAATCTACCCAGATAACATTTCGGCCCGAGTTGCTCACATTTTGTATCTTCAAGCTTAATAAATCTTCATAAACATCGGTCTCACGGTATTCAACAGTGTGGACTTGGGCGTTTTGTGCTGGTGATGTTCTCGGCGTTTGTTTGAGCTTACCTTGTAGTTTCGAGCGACAGACTCTTGCGATGTGTCCCACCTTCCCACAATGATAGCATTTCTGGTCTTTGAATCTCCATTTGTGTGTTGCGTGCGAGTCTCCTCTTCACCGATAACAAGCGCTAGCAGTGGGATTCGGCAGTGGGGGAAGTACTGGAGTTGTTTGGCTGTTGTCTGGTATCTTGTCATCTCCTGATTGTTCAGGGTGAAACTCACTTTGCAATTCCAAAGCACGATGAACGGCTGTTTCCATTGCTATGGCGACGATCTCCAAAGCCTTGGAATATTTCAGTTTGGCTTCTGAGAGCAAACGCTTTTGTATCTGTACATTGCGAAGGCCACAGACCAACCTGTCTTGTAAGGCTTCGTTAAGGTTTGCGCCAAAATTGCAGTGGGCCGCTAGTTTCTTCAGATCGGCCACGTAGGTCAATACAGTTTCACCTTCACGCTGGTTTCGTTCGTGAAAACGAAAACGTTCTGCTATTTCTGATGGCCTAGGACGTAAGTGTTGCTGAAGGGTTATGACAATCTCCAAGAACCTCTCTGTAGCTGGTTTTCTGGTGTCAGAAGATCTCTCAACAATGTCATGTTTTCCATGTGTTTCTACGAGTTTATCCTCGTCGCCATTGTCATGTATTCGATTTAATGCAAATCAAAGTACATGGTTTTAGAAACACGCATAAGTGAGCATGCTCATATCTTCACACATGAATTTATATATGCTATTTGCCGGCTGAGAGGTTCACATAGTTAAAAACTGTGACTGAGGCCTTGAAAATGCTGCCCGAGGTCACAGTTTTTCGCAATAAGGACCGACCCTAAGCCTTCAGATGACATTTTTATTTTTTTTCCTCCAGTAAATTGGCTTACAAGTAGGTTTGCTTGCACAGCTTTGTCATCGAATTGGCCTCCGTGCCGTCGACGAACAATGGTAAAAAAAATCCAGCGAGTGAACGGGCGAGTAACTCAGATACTAGACAAAAAGAGATGTGTTAAAGAACATCTTTATGTTAGCTGCATCTAGTTCACGAGTTAAGTTCTCCAAGATTGTTTTTTTCGGTCTGAAATTTTGTGTAAAGTTCGAAGTTGTACTACAAAAACAATTTCTATCAGGCGTAGCGAATCACTGGAAACCAGAATTTTCTACCGCAAATTGAGTAACAGAAAACGAGGAAATCTGTCAAGTGTCTATTCCACAGAAGTACTGTAAAGAGATAAACTCGACTGAAGTTGACCTTTTTTTGCTTAAAATTGTGCGGCGAGACAAATACATGATTACTTACGCGCCATTACATGTACAGCGCCGAGCTACAAACAAGCAAACAAATCCTCGCAACTTCAAATTACTCAACTGAATTTACTTACAGTGACTTTCCCTGCCATTTCAAAGTGAATAGAAATAAACTTGCGTTGATTAAACGTCGATGAAATTGTAAAAAAAAATACAAAGGTTGACGATTACCGCTAGTTTACGACAATTTCACCCGCTCTGTTTCCTGCAGTTACCGTGACCGTGGTCAGGATTCGTTACTGTGACCTCTTGACAAAAATAAATATATGTGAAAACAGTGAATAGAAATAAACTTGTGTTGATTAAACGTCGATGAAATTGTAAAAAAAAATACGAAGGTTGACGATTACCGCTAGTTTACGACAAATTCACCCGCGCTGTTTCCCGCAGTTACCGTGACCGTGGTCAGGATTCGTTACCGTGCCCTCTTGAAAAAAATAAATATGTGTTATTCGCCATATATATATATCTGTTATTCGCCTGCGGCCTCGGGCAGCATTTTCAAGACCTCGGTCACAGTTTTTCACTATACGGACCGACCCTAAGCTGGTAAATAACTTATTTATTTTTGCCCTCTCTCTCAAACGACTTTGGAAAAAACTCACGCAAGCGTTACTGTGACCGTGGTCAGAGATAGGAAAAGCTGGACCGCTCTAAGAACCAATCAGATTGCAGAATTCGTTGCCGTGAAAGCTTGGAAAAAAATAAATAGACGGGATTACATGCCCGTGTGTTTTAAAATGATTTTTACCTTCTCGTGCTCAACTCGATATCTCACGAGTGAGGGCAGCGAACGATTTTCCGAGGATTTCTGACCACTTTCCGAAGATTTTCCAAACTTTTTTGCCTAAGATTTCCGAAGATAACCGAGGATTTCCGAAGAGGGACCGAGGATGTTTTAATCATACAGCAACACATCTAAGTACTTTTTAGGAGATTATGTAGCTATCGCAATGGCTATCTTAAGACTTGTTAAAACAACATGTTATTTCCACGTGTGAAGATATTATGTTTACGCGCGAATGCTCACCCGGCATTTCAATGGTATTTATATATAAAATGTATTTTCGCGCCAAATGGAGGCTATTTTTTATTTACCCTTACACGTTAAAAGATCACCGTTGTTATGGTTACATGAATTGCGGGCCTTCTTCTTGACAAATGTTCACGAGATGCGAGGTTAAAATACCTCAAAGTAACACCCCATAGGTAATTGGATGTGTGATGTGACGTAGCATGCCAATAAATACCGAATCGGAGCAGAACATTCCTTCTCGCTCAGTTTTTTTTTTCAGCGAAGCAGTGGGCAAGAGAAACGGCCCACCCACCCGCCCACTCAATTCGCGTGGGTCTTGTAATACGCCCCCCTCTTAGCCAACACCCCCCTTCCTCTTGGCTTAGTATTTAATTTAAACTATTTAAACCAGCTCCCTGATGATTTTAGCTCTTTAGTTATTTTAGGAAGCTGGCGACCCTTGACGTACCAATTTATCTTTTTTTTTTCTAATTGACTGGAAATTCCAAATGGGGAATAAAGTGTGTGTGTTGTTGTTGTACGCTGATCAATGTTTTCTCCATACCTTATGAATGAGAGTGTTATGTAATAGAATACAATTCTAAGTGCAGTTTCATTGATGTGTCCAAAGGTGATATTGAGAAGCTTATTGCTCAACAAGAGAACGAATTTGGAAAAATCTTTTTATTGATTCCGAATTTACGAGATTGAAAGACGCATTGAAAGCAAAGCAAAAAGAACTGAAAAAATATGACCAAGGGAATAAACCGAATGCAACTAGTACTCTCTGATGAGGAAATCGATATTCTCTTTGAAAAAAGTCTTGGGAACAAGTCGCTACTGAACACAGTTTGGCTAAATAACATCATACACGTCAGTCTCAGAGGCTTGCACAGAACAACAAAACTTACGCTGGGTCGACGTTGTTTTTGAGACTGATAGTTAAGGGCAAAAAATATATTTTCATTCAGAGAAACAAACAAACTAAGAGTAAACGTTGCTTCGACCAATGGAATGTCCCTTGAAACCAAGATTGTATGAAAACAAAGAGCTTCCAGCCGAGCGTAATTTACAGTGAGTGATTATTGTAAACTGTACAGAGTTAAACGCCCTCAGACGCTCCATTTTATCAGACGGTCAAGCACTTCAAATCTTGCGTCCATGGACAGCAGAACTACATGTATTCATACTTTCCATTATCCGGACCCTCGATTATCCGGACTATTTCGTTCAGCCCCAATGAGTCCGGATAATCGAGGTTCGACTGTAGTCTACTTGGTTTAAAGTGAAGCCCAACTTATGGGAGTAAACAAACTGAACAGTACGGCCTCAAACACATGTGCGAAGCGGGGGAAATTTCCCGAAAAACTAACCACTCGTGCAAAATTTACAAGACAATGATGACCCACCAAAATCAAATAATACAGATGATGGACCACAAACTGAAACCTCCAGTCGATAAACAATTGACAATAATAGCAGCCTGCATAAGCCACAAACGAAAAGTATTTAAAACATCCTCTCAAGCACGGCGTCTAAGCATCATCGCGTCGTAAAGTTTCAGATGTTTCGCGAGGACAACGATGATCATTTTACTTTCCAGTCGGGGCACATCTTCACACCACTATCAACTTGCAGCAAACTCATCCAGTGGCGGATCCAGACCGTGAGGCAAAGGGGTGGGGTAGTGCTTTTCTTCCTTCTGTCATTTCTTCTTTTTTACACAAACGAAGTGTGTTGGGGGTGGGGGTGGGCGAAGAAGGGTCCGGGTCCGCCACTGTTATCGACCTGGTCAGTATTTGAAAACTAGCTGCAAGCGATGGATGTTTTATCATAATACAATTACAGGAGGAGTTTTCAGCGTCAGGCAGTGGAAGCAGCCAATAAAATTAGTCGTGAATGATCTTGTGAACAGTGAGTTGAACAGTAAATCAGCTAAGAAATGACTTTGAGAAACTTTTACGTTTACTTCTGTTCTGTTTCTTATATTTGTTATTACATTTTATAAAGAACTTTGTTTCTGATGGCTTCTTGACTTTTGAAACTCTCGACAGTTTCGGCTTTGAACGTTTTTCTCGCTCTTTGTCTTAAATACACCAACTGGCTCTTTACGAAATCCAGTAATTTTAAGGGCCGTCATTTTAGCCTTTTAAATTGCAATAAAAACGAATTTGTATTTCGTTCACGCTTTAAGACCGTGTACTTCTTCCATCTTTAGCTATGACACGTTCTACTCAAGAATACAAAAGATCATATCTTAGAAGTAATCCACCACAAGATCGATGAAGAAGCGGACAAAAGCTTTGTACCAATATTATTTTCGTCATATATTGCAAACTTCCGGGCGATTTCCTAAATATCTCTCAAAAAGAAATCATTTCTAACTATACCAAATGTCTAAATCAAATGTTGAAGTTCATGCGAAACCCTTGAAATTACCGGTGAAGTGAAACTGATGATAAAATCGTTCCTGTGTTTGCACAAGCTCTATGAACTGTGAACTTTATTTTCTCGAGTTCCTATGGAAAATTGTTTTTGGTGTTATTTAATTAAGGCAATTAGTATACCTTTCAAGTCAGCGTTAAGAAAATCGAAAAAGGATTTTAGTGTACTTGACATTATTCTGGGCCAAGATTTTTGGCCTCTGAAAACTAAAATTACTCGATTTCCTATTGGATTTTGTGTTAAAGTAAAATGGTTTGGTGTTTCGTTGCATTTTTGAACAACTGATCGAACCGAGAAATGTCGCATCTACCGCGCGGCCATGTAATATTCTCTATGTATATACTAGAATAAATGCTGTGGCTTTTAAAGAGTACTTACGAAAGATAGGCCTTATTCTAAAGTATTATTGAGAATAGTGACAGAAAAAAGTTACTCACATTGAATTATTTATCTTTGTAGTAAAAGACGGCATACCTACACAAGACGAATTGGAAAAGTTGGGTATTGACATTGCAGACTTTTGGGTAAAGCTTGGGCGTCGCCTAGCTGTCACTGAACCAAAGCTTCGAGAAATAGATAAGGCTCATGCGCTACTGTCTGAAAAGGGATTCCACATGTTGAAGCACTGGAAACAAAGGGAAGGCACTGCTGCTACTTACCAGGCTTTGTGTGAAGCATTACAACATGAACTTGTACAGCGCCAAGACCTAGCAGAGAAGTTTTGTTACACTAAAGGTAAATGTTTGCTATAACGTATTGAATGTGGGTGCACGATTCTAGTGGTTTTGAGTGGACTGGATTCTGAATCAAGAAGTCTGGATTGGAGCCCAGAATGTGCCGTGATCTGCTCTTAGGCAGCACAATGTATACTCACAGTGCCTTTCATTGCCTATGCAGGTGTTAAAAAACAGGGAAAAAATGAAAATCACTTTTCTCTTTATGTTACTTCAAGCTGTCTGACTTAGTTTATGGAATTAATCTTTTTCATGAAAATGCACTAGAGTCACTCACTTAATGATCAAGTCAGTATGGGGTCTCCTGAAAACTAAGGCCTAAGAATTAAAACACACAGAAAACAAAACCAAAAATCCCCTCTCAGTCTGAAAGTGAAACTGTAAATGAACATCTGGGTGATTTTGAAGCCTAAAATTGTTTATTTACTTTTAGTTTCACCTTATCCCTGTTCGATCATTTATGTTGAAAGGGTTTTCGTATACTGCTCGGTATATTGACACGTTGCACTGTCATGTTATTTAATGCACATGAACGGGCGTCAGTTTCAATGGATCATGCATGTAAAACGAAATAGAGCAAACGCATAGACAGCTGGCGTCTACAGAAAAAGTTGAATGAGAATTCATATAAGTGAGTAGGTTTTTCACTTTTGCATTGTTTTATGTGCCTCATCATCGGGCGTAAATTCTAATGGCTCTATGTGGGTGATATAAGATATATATATAGCAAATCTATGGATGGCTTGCGTCTGCCGTAAAACGTGAGCCCCGTTTAACGTTTTCATTCATTCACTTATACAACATTTTACAGTAGAGGTAATATTTAGATTTAACAGAAAAAAAAATTAAATGGCGAGGAGACATGCATGAAGGAAACCACGGGGCTTATACTGAGTCAGGTCTCCTTACTTAAAAACAGGTCTTAATACAAATAGTTACAATATGGGCTTATGGCAGCTAACTTAGACCTCGGGATTCACACACGCACACACACACACAAATACATTTAATTAATTAATCTAATTATAGCCATACTAAACGCTAATACATGCTCTTTAAGCTTTCTTTTGAAAGATGCAGGTGAGGACGAACCAGATATCAGAATTCAAAGAATTGTAAAGCTTTGGATCTTGGAAATAAATTGAAAACTGTCTGGTGTTTGTTCTGCATAGTGGGAGGCAAAAAGAATTGGCATTCCTAGTATTATAATCATGGATTTGGCTGTTCATGAAGAAAAGGTTATTGAACTCAGAAAGGAGTGCAGAGTTCTTAAAAGAAAACATAAAAAACCTAATTGAAACGAATGAATCTCGTGAAATTTCAGGAGTTTAAGCTTCCTGAAGATGGGGCCAGTATTAGCATCGTAGGTAGACTTGTTTGTTATTCTTAGCGCTCGTTTCTGCAAGATTACAAGTCTTTGAGGGTTCGATTTATAGGTGCCACCCCAAGCTAGATTGAGGAAGTATAAGTATGGAAGTATCATTGAATTGTACAAAGTTAGAAGAGAATAGGTTGAGAGAAAAAAACCTAGATTTATGTATAATACCTATGGATTAAGATAATGTACAAGCTTAAAGAGACATGAGAGATTTCCAGTTCAGATTTCCGTCTACAAAGACACCCAAAAACATGGTTTCAGAAACACGAGGGACAGGCTGCTCGTTTATGGAAACGTGAAATTCAAACAACTGCTTTCTTTGTCGAGGGTTGAATGCTATAAAATTAGTCTTAGATAGATTCAAGAAAAGCCGGTCAGCAGCAAACCAAGTTGACAAATTATTTAGTTCACTATTTAATAAATCATTCAGGTAGATAGGGTCATTATGGGAGATAAATAGGTTTGTATCATCGGCAAACAAAATTATATCAAGCAAGGAAGCATTGTTGAAATCATTAACGTAAAGGATGAAAAATAAGGGACCAAGAATAGAGCCTTGAGGCGCCCCACATGAAAATCCCTGTTGGGAAGACCGAACATTGTTATATTCGACAAATTGTGCCCTCTCAGAGAAATAACTTTTTGCCCATTCTAGTGCTAGACCACGGATCCCATAATGCTCGAGTTTCTCAAAGAGAATGACATGATTTACCGTATCAAATGCTTTCGAACGATCTATGAATACTCCGATGGCGAAATCGGAAGAAATTTTGTCACATCAATCGATGAGCATGAGGCTAGCACTGAGAACGATTTTTCCTGAAGCCATATTGAAGTCATTATGATAATTTATAATATGGTTATAAATTATTCGTTCCAAAATCTTCGAAAAGCAAGGTAGAACTGAAATGGGTCTGTAATTACTAAAGAGAGCTTTTTCACGTGATTTAAAATTAGGAACCACTCATGCTATTTTCAATTCATTTAGGACGACATCGTGAACAATAGAGAGATTTACAATGTGTGTTAATGGCGAGGAAATACTGTTCTTTGATCGTTTTATAATAGACATGGAAATATTGTCATACCCTGCTAATTCTCCCGCCGGGAACATACGCGTGATGTTTACAATCTCCTAAGTCTAGGAACATAGATTGAGAAAAAATCACCAGAAAGAAAATTCTTACCAGTGCGAAGTGGCAGATTGAATCCGTGTCAGATTTGGTCCAATATTATCGAAGTAATGACAAAATCGATTTGCGGTCTCCATTGGATCAGAAATTTCTTGGTCACCAACCTTGAAAACCGAGCTGGGTTTAGGTCTCAATTTTTTGCTATTTAGTACCTCATTAAGAAGACGCCAAGTGGCTCTCATATTAGATTTTGACTCTTTTAGCTTCTTATCATAATAATATACAGATTTAGGCTCGCCTAAAAGCGTAGCTTCAGTTATTTACTTGGATGTTGTAAATAATTATACAGTAATCCAACATGTTCGGCAAATTTTGGACGATTTTGTAGTTTCGGCTGTTTCGCCCCAAAATTGCGCCCGAAAATGTGCAAAATCTCAAGTACTATTTTTGCCAACGGCTTCGCGGTCCTTTGTTCGGCCGTAGCTTTACCAGTCCTGTATCAATAACCCTTTAAGAAATTCAGCAAAGCATCTCACTAAAC
>Ga0126343_10001691_pt1 | contig 10679 bp, 6 predicted proteins | sample Cyp2metagenome_FD_92531 | JGI IMG/M metagenome (GOLD analysis project Ga0126343, IMG submission 92531) | Coral microbial communities from Lord Howe Island, Old Settlement Bay, Australia - Cyphastrea 2 metagenome | ecosystem: Host-associated > Invertebrates > Cnidaria > Coral ... | reverse complement strand
GAAATTGTCACTTGTATATTATTAACAAGTAATCAAATGATTTGTCTCGTGCAATTTGGAATAAATAAGCACTCGTAAATTTTTCAAAACTACAAATTGCACTCGCCCTACGGGCTCGTGCAAATTTACTTGTGCTTATTTATTCCAAATTGCACTCGAAATCATTTGATTACCTATACATACAATACGTTGCTGTTTCATAAAAAATAACAACAGAACTGTGTGGCGGTAATAGATTTCATTGCCATTTACAAACAAATATGTTAACCAGTTACATGGATGTTAATCTCAATAAATATTCAAACGGTTATTTTTAAACAGTCGTATGCACAGTATATACATACAGTACGTAAAAGCAGCTGGTGAAAGCGATATACAGGTGTTAAACAGATCTTCAAAAGCGGGGGCAGCTCTAGTGAAAACTATTGCAAGTAAATAGGTTTGATAAAGTCATTAAAGGCTTCTGCCAGTCCACGATCATCAGAGAATGAGACACCATTGTAGGTTACTTTGTCAGGTATTGGCTTTTTCTTGCATTTGAAAGAAAAAAAACGACCAAAAACGCTTAGAAGTCTCATGGATTTCATTTGATATCTCTTTAACGTACTTTCTCCTTTCATAACGAAGTCGATTTTTAATTTGTTGCCTTAACTTGCGGAATTTTTCCACTTGTTGGGGAGATTTTGAGTTCTTAATACACCGCCATAAGGTCTTCTTCTTGTTGATATCCTTCGCTAAGTCCTTTGATATCCATGGAGGACGATTTGAATGTTTATAGTTTACCTTTGGGACGAAGGTGTCTACAGCAGCAAAAACAAAGTCATTCCACAAATCCCAAAGAGAATCGAATTTTTCAATGGAATTAATGTTGTGAATACCATTGCTGAGTGGAGTTAACAAAAACTTGTTTAAGGGACTCAAAATTTGCATTTTTGAAGTCGAAACGCTTCGGGCGAGAAATGTCTTTAAAATTTACCTCCACAGCAAAGTCAAAGAAGACAGGGAAATGATAAATTACAGAGGTGTCAGAAGTCTACGAGGCGACACGCAGATAACAGCGAAACCACACAGACCTATTACCTATAAAAATTTGCCAGAGCACGATCTTACGGCTCAACTCTACCTATAACTCAACATGAAGTGCCCTTCATAAACACAAGTAACTTGAGCGACAAAAAAGGTTGAATGACCGAAAAGAGAACGGCATATACAGGTTTTTCGAAAAATGTATAGCTTAGGGTGCCGGGCACCCGATAATGTGCGTTAAGTTTGAAGAAATTACCCGGAACTTGCGGAAAACGAGCGAGCGCAAGGCCTGTCCTTTCGCCCCTTTTATAGGGGTTTGAGGGGGAAGATGAATCTGGGTCAAATGGCATGGAAACAAACGTGTAGAAATTTGATTTGAGAGCATTTGAGCGGGAACCAAATGCTTCTGCAGTTAGCTTAGGGTCCCGGGCAGCCGATAATGCGTGTTAAGTTTAAAGAAATTCGCCAGAACTTGCGGAAAACGAGAAAGCGCAAGGCCTGCTTTTTCGCCCCTTTTATAAGGGTTTGGGGGGAAAGATGAATCTCGGTCAAATGGCATGGAAACAAACGTGTAGAAATTTGATTTGAGAGCATTTCAGCGGGAACCAAATGCTTCTGCAGTTAGCTTAAGGTCCCGGGCAGCCGATAATGCTCGTTAAGTTTGAAGAAATTTGCCAGAACTTGCGGAAAACGAGCGAGCGCAAGGCCTGCCCTTTGGACCCTTTTATAAGGGTTTAAGGGGGAAGATGAATCTGGGTCAAATGGCATGGAAACAAACGTGTAGAAATTTGATTTGAGAGCATTTCAGCGGGAACCAAATGCTTCCGCAGTTAGCTTAGGGTACCGAGCACCCGATAATGTGCGTTAAGTTTGAAGAAATTGGCCGGAACTTGCGAAAAAAAAGCGAGCGCAACGCCTGCCCTTTCGCCTCTTTTATAAGGGTTTGAAGGGGAAGATGAATCTGGGTCAAATGGCATGGAAACAAACGTGTAGAAATTGGATTTGAGAGCATTTCAGCGGGAACCAAATGCTTCTGCAGTTAGCCTAGGGTCCTGGGCACCCGATAATGTGCGTTAGGTTTAAAGAAATTGGCCAGAACTTGCGAAATACGAGCGAGCGCAAGGCCTCCCCTTTCGCCCCTTTTAAAAGGGTTTGAGGGGGAAGATAAATCTGGGTCGAATGGCATGGAAACAAACGTGTGGAAATTTAAATTGAAAGCATTTCAGCGGAAACCAAATGCTTCTGCAGTTAGCTTAGTGTCCCGGGCACCCGATAATGCGCGTTACGTGTGAAGAAATTGGCCGGAACCTGCGGAAAACGAGCGAGCGCAAGGCCTGCCCTTTCGCCCCTTTTATAAGTGTTAGAGGGGGAAGATGAATCTGGGTCAAATGGCATGGAGACAAACGTGTAGAAATTTGATTTGAGAGCATTTAAGCGGGAACCAAATGCTTCTGCAGTTAGCTTAGGGTCCTGCGCACCCAATAATGGGCGTTAAGCTTGACGAAATTGGCCGGAACTTGCAGAAAACGAGCGAGCGCAAGGCCTGCTCTTTCGCCCCTTTTATAAGCGTTTAAGGGGAAAGATTAATCTAGGTCAAATGGCATGGAAACAAAGGTGTAGAAATTTGATTTTGAAAGCATTTGAGCGGGAACCAAATGCTTCTGCAGTTAGCTTAGGGTCATGGGCACGCGATAATGTGCGTTAAGTTTGAAGACATTGGCCGGAACTTGCGGAAAACGAGAGACCGCAAGGCCTGCCTATTCGCGCTTTTAATAAGGCTTCGTGGGGGAAGATGAATCTGGGTCAAATGGCATGGAAACAAACGTGTAGAAATTTGATTTGAGAGCATTTGAGCGGAAACCAAATGCTTCTGCAGTTAGCTTAGGGTCCCGAGCACACGATAATGTACGTTAAGTCTGACGAACTTAGCCGGAAAATGCGGAAAACGAGCGAGCAGAAGGCCTTCTTTTTCGCCCCTTTTATAAGGGTGTGAGGGGGAAGATTAATCTGGGTCAAATAACATGAAAACAAACGTGTAGAAATTTGATTCGAGAGCATTTGAGCGGGAACCAAATGCTTCTGCAGTTAGCTTAGGGGCCCGAGTACCCAATAATGAGCGTTAATTTTGAACAAACTGGCCGGAACTTGCGGAAAACGAGCAAGCGCAAGACCTGCCTTTTCGTCCCGTTTATAAGGGTTTGACTAGGAAGATAAATCTGGGTAAAATGGCATAGAAACAGACGTGTAGAAATTCGATTTGAGAGCATTTGAGCGGGAACCAAATGCTTCTGCAGTTAGCATAGGGTCCTGAGCACACGATAATGTGCATTAAGTCTGACGAACTTAGCCGGAATATGCGGAAAACGAACGAGCAGAAGGCCTCCCTTCTCGCCCCTTTCATAAGGGTTTTAGCGGAAAGATGAATCTGGGTCAAATGGCATGGAAACAAACGTGTAGAAATTGGATTTGAGGGCATTTCAGCGGAAACCAAATGCTTTTGGAGTTAGCTTGCAGTCCCGGCCACCCGATAATGTGCGTTAAGTTTGAAGAAATTTGCCAGAACTTGCGGAAAACGAGAGAGCGCAAGGCCTGCCCCTTCGCCCCTTTTATAAGGGTGTGAGGGGGAAGATGAATCTGGGTCAAATGGCATGGAAACAAACGTGTAGAAATTGGATTTGAGAGCATGTCAGCGGGAACCAAATGCTTCTGCAGTTAGCTTAGGGTCCCGGGCACCCGATAATGTGCGATAAGTTTAAAGAAATTGGCCAGAGCTTGCGGAAAACGAGCGAGCGCAAGGCCTCCCCTTTCCCCCCTTTTATAAGGGTTTGAGGGGGAAGATGAATCTGGGTCCAATGGTGTGGAAACAAACGTGTAGAAGTTGGATTTGAGAGCATTTCAGCGGGAACCAAATGCTTCTGCAGTTAGCTTTGTGTCCCGGGCACCCGATAATGTGCATTAAGTTTGAATAAATTGCCCAGAACTTCCGGGAAACGAGCGAGCGCAAGGCCTGCCTTTTCGCCCTTTTTGTAGGAGTTGGAGGGAGAAAATGAATCTGGGTCAAATGGCATGGAAACAAACGTGTAGAAATTTGATTTGAGAGCATTTGAGCGGGAACCAAACGCTTCTGCAGTTAGCTTAGGGTCCCGGGCACCCGACAATGTGCATTAATTTTGAAGAAATTGGCCAGAACTTGCGGGAAAGGAGCGAGCGCAAGGCCTGCCCTCTCGCCCTTTTTATAAGGGTTTGTGGGGGAAGATGAATCTGGGTCAAATGGCATGGAAAGAAACGTGTAGAAATTGGATTTGAGAGCATTTCAGCGGGAATCAAATGCTTCTGCAGTTAGCTTAGCGTCCCGGGCACTCGATAATGTGCGTTAAGTTTGAAGAAATTGGTCAGAGCTTGCGGAAAACGAGGGAGCGCAAGGCCAGCCTTTTCGCCCCTTTTATAAGGGTTTGAATGGAAGATGAATCTGCGTCGAATGGCATGGAAACAAACGTGTAGAAATTGGATTTGAGAGCATTTCAGCGGGAACCAAATGCTTCTGCAGTTAGCCTAGGATCCCGGGCTCCCGATAATGTGCGTTAAGTTTGAAAAAATTGGACAGAGCTTGCGCAAAACGAGCGAGCGCAAGGCGTGCCTTTTTGCCCCTTTTATAAGGGTTTAATGGGGAAGATGAATCTGGATCAAATGGCATGGAAACAAACGTGTAGAAATTGGATTTGAGGGCATTTCAGCGGAAACCAAACGCTTTTGGAGTTAGCTTGCAGTCCCGGCCACCCAATAATGTGCGTTAAGTTTGAAGAAATTTGCCAGAACTTGCGGAAATGGAGAAAGCGCAAGGCCTGCCCCTGCGCCCCTTTTATAGCGATTTGAGGGGGAAGATGAATCTGGGTCAAATGGCATAGAAACAAACGTGTAGAAATTGGATTTGAGAGCATGTCAGCGGGAACCAAATGCTTCTGCAGTTAGCTTAGGGTCCCGGGCACCCGAAAATGTGCGATAAGTTTAAAGAAATTGGCCAGAGCTTGCGGAAAACGAGCGAGCGCAAGGCCTGCCCTTTCCCCCTTTTTATAAGGGTTTGAGGAGGAAGATGAATCTGGGTCAAATGGCATGGGAACAAACGTGTAGAAGTTGGATTTGAGAGCATTTCAGCGGGAACCAAATGCTTCTGCAGTTAGCTTAAGATCCCAGGCACCCGATAATGTGCGTTAAGTTTGAAAAAATTGGACAGAGCTTGCGCAAAACGCAAGGCGTGCCCTTTTGCCCCTTTTATAAGGGTTTAAGGGGGAAGATGAATCTGGGTCAAATGGCATGGAAACAAACGTGTAGAAATTGGATTTGAGAGCATTTCAGCCGGAACCAAATGCTTCTGCAGTTAGCTTAGGGTCCCGGGCACCCGAAGATGTGCGTTAAGTTTGAAAAAAAATGCCAGAACTTGCGGAAAACGACCGAGCGCAAGGCCTACCCTTTCGCCCCTTTTATAATGGTTTGAGGGGAAAGATGAATCTGGGTCAAATGGCATGGAAACAAACGTGTAGAAATTGGATTTGAGAGCATTTCAGCGGGAAACAAATGCTTCTACAGTTAGCGTAGGGTCCCGCGCACCAGATAATGTGCGTTAAGTTTGAAGAATTTGGCAAAAGCTTGCGGAAAACGAGCGAGCGCAAGGCCTGCCCTTTCGCCCCTTTTATAAGGGTTTGAGAAAGGAGATGAATCTGGGTCAAATGGCATGGAAACAAACGAGTAGAAATTAGATTTGAGAGCATTTCAGCAGGAACCAAATGCTTCTGCAGTTAGCTTATGGCTCCGGGCACCCGATAATGTGCGTTAAGTTTGAAGAAATTGGCCAGAGCTTGCGGAAAACGAGCGAGCGAAAGGCCTACCCTTTCGCCCCTTTTAAAAGGGTTTGAGGGGGAAGATGAATCTGGGTCAAATGGCATAGAAACAAACGTGTAGAAATTGGATTTGAGAGCATTTCAGCGGGAACCAAACGCTTCTGCAGTTATCTTAGTGTCCCGGTCACCTGATATTTGTGCGTTAAGTTTGAAAAAATTGGCCAGAACTTGCAAAAAACGAGCGAGCGCAAGGCCTGCCTTTTCGCCCTTTTTATAAGGGTTTGAGGGGGAAGATGAATCTGGGTCAAATGGCATGGAAACAGACGTGTAGAAATTGGATTGGAGAGCATTTTAGCCGGAACCAAATGCTTCTAAAGTTAGCATGTGGTCCCGGGCACCCAATGATTTGCGTTAAGTTTGAAGAAATTGCCCAGAACATGCGGAAAACGAGCAAGCGCAAGGCCTGCCTTCTCGCTCTTTTTATAAGGGTTTGTGGGGGAAGATGAACCTCGGTCAAATGGCATGGAAACAAAGGTGTAGAATTTGGATTTGAGAGCATTTCAGCGGGAACCAAATGCTTTTGCAGTTAGCTTAGGGTCCCGGGCACCCGATAATGTGCGTTAAGTTTGAAGAAATTGGCCAGAGCTAACGAAAAACGAGCGAGCGGAAGGCCTCCCCTTTCGCCCTTTTTATAAGGGTTTGAGGGGGAAGATAAATCTGGGTCAAATGGCTTGGAAACAAACGGGTAGAAATTGGATTTGAGAGCATTTTAACGGGAATTAAATGCATATGCAGTTAGCTTAGAGTCCCGGGCACCCGTTAATGTGCGTTAAGTTTATAGAAATTGGCCAGAGCTTGCGGAGAACGAGGGAGCGCAAGCCCTGCCCTTTCGCCCCTTTTACAAGGGTTTGAGGGGAAAGATAAATCTGGGTCAAATAGCATGGAAAAAAACGAATAGAAATTGGATTTAAGAGCATTTCAGCGAAACCAAATGCTTCTGCATTTAGCTTTGTGTCCCGGGCACTTGATAATGTGCGTTAAGTTTGAAGAAATTGGCCAGAACTTGCGGAAAACAAGCGAGCGCAAGGCCTGCCCTCTCGCCCTTTTTATAAGGGTTTGAGGGGGAAGATGAATCTGAGTCGAATGGCATGGAAACAAACGCGTAGAAATTTGATTTGAGAGCATTTGAGCGGGAACCAAATGCTTCTGCAGTTACGTTGTCCAACAAAACCGTCCTGACGCGACAATGCCGAAAGCTATTTTAGGTAATGGGGTTCATGGTCCTTGTTTATGGCCTTAGGTGTTTTAGCGACATAGAGGAAAACAGCACAAACAAATGTAATTATGCCTTCTCCTTTCTTGTTGGTAAACACCGTGAACCTCAATCAATCAACGCCCATCTCTTTCTACCCATAATACTAATCGGCATTGTCGCGTACGCTTTTGTGCTTTTGTGGGACAACCTTTGCGAAACAGCTGAATACAAATGTCACGAACATTAGGAGTCATGTAGGCTAGTCAACCCCATTTTACACTGTTACGAAAAATTGTCCAAGTCAAGTTCTAGAACAATCTAGAACCGGAAGTCATTGTACCGTAACTAATTTGTATGAAAACATTCCAGAACGTTCCATTCCTTATGTAATTATTCAGATTAGAAACCGTGTAAAACTTCTTAATTTAGCTCCTAATAGAAGTTTCTAGAAGTTTAAGCCTTACATATATAAGAGCGAAAGTTTCTCCTGTAAGAGTGATTAGAGATTGGTTTTAATGTGAAGAAGCTTAGTGCTGTAAAGTCGTGAAGTTACTTGCGGAAATAAATTTAGTTTGTTGCTGTTACCAGCGATCCTGAGTTTTGTCTGGTAACGACCCTGCTCTATAACGAATTCGTAACATACACCGGCATCTATTTATTTGCAGTTGCGGGTACGGGTAACAAAAAATGTAAAAAACAAATGTAAATGTAAATTTAACGTCTAACGCAGGGAGTGCTGGCGCGATCACCCGAGCCAGAGGCTCATGACTAAAGTGCCTGACGTCCAGATCGAATTGGAATTTGAAAATGTTGGTTTTTGAGGAGAGGGGAAAACCGGAGTACCCGGAGAAAAACCTCTAGGAGCAGAGTAGAGGACCAACAACAAACTCAACCCACATATGACGCCGGGTCTGGGAATCGAACCCGGGACGCATTGGTGGGAGGCGAGCGCTCTCACCACTTCGCCAACCCTGCTCCCCAATGTGTATAAATAAAGCGCAAATGTCTGGAATTTATCCATATCTTATTTTCGAGTTTTCTTTTTCATGGACCCTGGACATTTTATTTTTTGCAATTTACAAATTTCTTTTTTACGGACCCTCGACATTATTCTGGGACCCTCGACCAAAACCCAAACTCATTTTAGGGAGTCTTAAAATGGCTGTTTTAAGGAGTTTTAAAAGAGCCGATTTTAATTAAGGAGCCTTAAAGTCGGCAATTTTAAGAAGTCTTAACAGCGCCAAATTTCAGAAGTCTTCAAAGCGACTTTTTTTAAAGAGTGGCAACTCCAAAGACATGATTTATATAAGGGGCTTTTTGGTAATTTGCTTAAAGAAATTACACGAGGTACTTTGCCCAGATGCTGATAATGATCCAAATTATTGACACAAACAATGTACGAAGTACACGCGACGTTATACCTGTACAGTGCGCTAATAGTGCGCGTTCGTCGTAATGTGTCCCGCAACAGATTTTGATGCCGAAAAACTAATGAACTAGAGACATGCCATGATTCTGCTATCCCATGAATTGGCTTTTCATCCTTTGAATCACAACGCGGTGTATTTTGAATGATAAATGATCAATTCACGAAAGACTTTGTTTCACTAAAGCCTCGTTCACACAACGCCGGGGATATTTGAAAACGCTGTTTTAACTCTGATAACGCATCTAATGTTTTCTTTCCATACTACGCAGTGGAGATATTAACGATCACCGGTCATTTTGAAATTTTATTTGAGGAAAACTCGGTCGGGGAAATCACATAATTATCATGATCTCACCTTGTCGAAAAGCTCCGTTTCCAAAATGTTTTTCACGAACACAAAAACAAAAAGCTTGCGTTTTCAAATTCGTTCGATTTGAAGAACTTTTTTCAGAAGCTCCGTTTGATTTGTGTGGACGGTAGGCCTAACCGTATAAAGAGAGCTACCGGTTTTAAATTTCTCCAGTGTAGCGTAGATCAGTGCTACCTCAGCGGTCTGTGAAGTGTTTTATATGTAAAAATACCTTCAAAGTCGATTGAAATTCTAGTTTACCTTGAGTGAACAACAAGCAACGTATATCTTTCATCTCAGAAACAGATTAGCAACTATAGGATTGTTCTTCTCCGCTCTCCTTTTGATTAATACCTGGGCCTTTGTTAGGACGGGGTATGTTACAGTCGTAAAAGAACAAAAATAAAGAAAAAGCACCGCGTTTATTCTTCAATCGACGATTTACTTCAAGGGCAGTTTTACCGCCTTCCTAATCTAGGAATATTTCTAGTTACAAGAGACCTTTGCATAGATTGCGCCGATATCTGAATAACAATCGTACATCCTAAACCTCGCATTCATGAGAAGAATCCTTTGCCAGGAAACATCAGTAGAGATGAAGGCTGTACAATTGTTATTCAAATTAAGGCGCCCGTTCTGCAAAGGGCAGGGCTTCAATAATCGATGAAACCGATGACCGGAAAAGCAATCGATCAATCGATGACAATCAATGCCAATTAATCGATTGGTATCGATAATCGATGAACAATCGATGCTCAAGCTTTTTGTGATTATCGATTTCATCGATTATCAATTTTTATCGGTTATCAATGCCTATCGATCAGTTGCTGAACGAATTCAAATCTCAAACATTTGTGCGTCCTGCAAAATGCGTGTACGTACATGCTGGAACGTGTGGCATACCGAGATTTTTTAACGCCAATCGATGACAATGAGTTTCGACAACTTTTGTGTGATTATCGATTGGTCATCGATTGGCCGATGCCAATTAACCAACAAAGCATCGATTGTCATCGATTGATTTTCCGATCATCGGTTTCATCGATTGTTCAAGCCCTGAAAGGGTCTATCACAAAAGTTTCTGGCAGCTTGTAGATTAAGTGAAAAGAGGCAGGCTCTGGTTTGTTGCTCTCCGTAATTGCTAAAAATTTCACAAAAATCGGGCTTGAAAATCTGCTTGGTGCCCATGCCTCACTCTGCTGCCCTACATGCGCATGGAATTGTGGAACCGATTTGGAGAAGAAAGCATACAGACGAACATCATCCCATCATGCCCCAGGCTCCATGCGTTTCTGCTCTTTACGAAGAGACCAGCATGGAGCCTGGCAACTAGGGGCTAACACTTGTAGTTCCACTGTTGTTTTATTATTGTACTGTATTCCTGAATTTGTGATGTTCATAAAGATACGTCGTTATGAACTGTGGAAAGTCCCGTTTTAAAACAAGTTCCTCTAATATCTGAGCGGACGCTGAGAGCCTCTCTGTATCCACCGTATTTTGAGCCTTCTCTCCCAACAGCGCATCCGTGATTTGCTTAATTTGATCACAAACTAGTTCTCTCGTCACTGCACGACCGTCTCCCTCCAGCACGCACCGATGGCGAATTGCCTGCCAAACCTGGAAACAAGTCGACGTCTGTTAACAACAACAACAACTTTATTTGACCCTTATTTAGATTAAATTAGATTAAAGTACAATGACATTACACACTAATTAATTTTAAAAAAAATTAATAAATAAATAAGGGTAACTGACAACCTGAAATAACCTGAAATAGTTATAAAT
>Ga0126343_10001690_pt1:2500-10681 | contig 10681 bp, 4 predicted proteins | sample Cyp2metagenome_FD_92531 | JGI IMG/M metagenome (GOLD analysis project Ga0126343, IMG submission 92531) | Coral microbial communities from Lord Howe Island, Old Settlement Bay, Australia - Cyphastrea 2 metagenome | ecosystem: Host-associated > Invertebrates > Cnidaria > Coral ... | reverse complement strand
GTCCTTGCATCCTCTACGCATTTCGCTGTTACATGGGTAAACTGCTGACTGATTCATTGCATAACATTCCTTCACCGCCAGTTGCAAGATTGCAATATGAATTCCCTTTCTCCATTGCCATTCTTGTTTTACGAAATGGTTGTAAGAATTCGGCAAAACATCGATACAATAAGCTCATGATTTATTTTGGTTCGCCACTTACCGATGGAGACCGCGTTGAACACTTACATCCCACGCAGAGAAAAAAGTGTCTCCAGACCAAAAGCACAGTAGGTCAATATAATTATATATACAACAACAGCAAACAACGTGAAACGTCTTTCGTCATATATGTTACAACAAATAAACCCAAAATTCAGCAGAATCTCTTCGATAATAATAGAAGCAAGATAAATTCAAATCAGTCTTTATATACAAATCGCAGAACTAGCAAATAACGCTACATTTAGGATCTAGCGGGCAATCAACAAACCCAGGCCACATTGACAACAGCAAAGCAAGAATGTTTTCATAATATTCTTTGATCTCAGGACACAGACGCGTGATAAAAAAATGGTTTCATTTGTCGCAGCAAGCTTTGTTCTACTTTGTACTTCGTGCGCGTGCTTTCCGTGCGTGCCCACGCGTACAATTTTTGTATGGCGTGGCTCGATCATTCCACCTGCTGAGGAAGAGCAGACCTGAAACGTTTACTTTACAAGCAAATATTTGACATTATTAAGAGCATTTTGAGCCTTGTATTTAATACTTTCATCATGTAATATTAGTCTTCCTTACACATTCCATTGATGGTTACTGACAGCAACGCATCCTGGCTTTTGAATATTTTTACAAAAGCATCACACTGATATCCTCATGATATGAGAGAAAGAGAGAAAAAAGTTTATGACATATTATAATACACGAATTAGTTTTGTAAAAAATGTCAATCTCTCTCTACTGTTACCTCTCGAAGAAAAAATCTTATCTCAGTTACGAAGTCAAAAAGCATGCCAACTTTTCTTCGAGTAAATACAATTAACTTGAGATGCCGCTCAAGGTGAACTGCACACTGAATTCGGCCGCATCCACTATTCAAAAAAACACCTATTTAACTAAGGTACTAATTGCTCTCGCCACTAAATATAAACGTGCCACTGAATTAAGCGTTGAAAACTGATTGCTACAGAAAAGAAATTGCCTAACATCTATTTGAACAGAAGCAATTACTTGGACAAAATAACTAAATATTCTAGTGTTTTTCGTTGGCACGTTCAGTAATACGGCAGCCCTCGTCAGGAAGCCATACTGTCTTCACAAATTCCTCATGAAACAACGGCACACTGCCATACAAAAGATGGCGTCCATCTGTGTTGCTTAACGTCTTCCTTCGAAATCGCTGACATGGCCCACGGGCGAGGTTTGCTGGGGTCCTAAAGGCGTGACACTAGAGTCGTACTTCATATCACAAGAAACTTCAGTTCGTGCGCACTACTCGCACGTTACAGCCTGTCCTGCTGTGACGGCAAACAGCCTGTCCTGCAGACAGGCATAGCATGCAAAGGTTGCGTGGAAACGGAGTAGTAATAGTAGCCGCGTTATTCAGCCATCCCTGTATTTGTAAGCACGCCTCTGTAAAAGATACGTACATTGTAACATTAGCACAAGAGGCAACAGTGAAATATTATTTAAAAAACCAAAATTAAAACCACGACGGTGGTTATATAGGTGATTGAAATTGGCGTGTATTTTACTATTTGCAATTATTCGGTCTCGATTCCTATGAGATGATCATTGATTCGGCCTTCCTTCTCATTCATTTTCACCTCGAAGAAATGTCGTGGTCATATTCTAATTGTTAGATAGCATTTATCAGCTTTTTGAAAAAGAGCATGTAACATGTCAGCGATCCAGTCTGCATAAATTAAGAGGCCAACCAGAAAAACACAAGAAATGCAACCGAAATAAGATTTTTTAATTATACCTCTTAATTAGTACGCGCGCTGTGATTGGTCAAGTTAGCGGGCTGTGCTCTCCTGTACGGACCGCTAAAATTTAAAGTTAGTTTTGTTGCAAAACTGTTTTGGGGTTCATCGCCAAGAGGTCTTACAGACTGTAACTTTTATAGAAAGTAAAAGAGTTTTAAACTGCTCACAACTTTCTTTTACTCTTGAGTGTGTATTAAACAATTATTTCAAATTGACTCGTTTTGCTTTCGAGGTGCTTCAGAAATTTGAAGCCGTTCAGCGTGAATAGAAATCGTTGCTGAGCCCTTTGCGCTTGGGCCATAAAGGGAAAAAACTCGGTCCGTAAGTTCCAGTAGGGCTCTCGAACTCCGTTAGTAAGAAGTATGGGTGAAACAGACTTGGAGCTGAGCCTTGATTGTTTACAAAACACATAATAACGCTACAATCACATCATACCATGTCATATCTTATTTCTTGAATAAGTTCTTTCGGATCTTTCGTGCGTTGGCCGGCATTCTGTTAAAAATAATGACAAACAGGTTTTAGTTTAAGGTCAAGTTGTATAAAGAGAGTTTAGAACGGCTTATCATCCAAAACCAAAGTTATCACTCGCAGAGATCACAAACAACACAGATAATACAGTAACCCAATCAAACTCCAATCAGATACATGAAGCTGATGCGAAGAGCGGTAAGAAAAATGTGCAAATGAGTTAAACTAGAAATCCCCAAAACCTTCCGAACAGGCTCGTTTCAAATTCATTGTTATTTTGTGCTTCTTCAAAACCTCCTTCCCTCGTGACATTTAATAGTTGTGTTGCAATTACCAACGACTGGTAGAGAATGGAATATTTCTACAACACAACACAACACAACACAACACAATTGCCAAGCAACAATGATTTACGTAACACCAAATCACTGATACTCATAAATAGCGGTAAGATTCCACGTTGATCGACTGGAGTGATACAATAGCACACCTTTCTTAAAATGGCTAATTTCAAATCCAGCAAAAAATGTGTCAAGATATAAACTACACTCAACTTTAGGTTTGCACCTGAATTCGAATAAAACATCAGATACTGGGTGATGCAATGTATCAAAATAAAACAGTGTTTGTTGACTTGTTGACTTGCAAAATTTCTACTTTGCTCGTTACCAGCTCACCTTTTGCTCTTCCTGCTGTCTTTATCTTGGGGCAAATGCACCTGGATAAGGTCAAATCCAAGTTTAGAGTCACTTTCAATGGCGACCAGACGTTTAAGAGGACAGACTGCTAAATGCGACACTCCTCTTTCCAGATCAATTACATTCAGCAGCTCCCCAGACTGAACGTTGAATAGCTGAAGACAAGAACCAGAGGCAGTCTTGGAGAGGATAACACAATCCTCGTCACTGACAAATTGACAATCAGAAACTGAATTAACGCGTTCGCCTAAAATACGTAGTATTCCTCCTGAGAATGCATCAAGGACGTACATTCCTTGGTCACTCTTTCTTGTTTTGGCGAAGATCACAACAAACTGTTCAGAAAGTGAAAACGCTCCAATGGAATATTTCTGGACAAAACGTCCCCTTGGGGGACAGAGATCGGTTTTCCAGAGAGTACTTTGTCCATCTAACAACTGAAATGAAACTGAGCTGCAGGTTAAGAGCTGACATTTACTGTTACATGTAACAAGATATCCATAACAGATTGGAATCGACACGATCTCCGAGGTTGTGATATTCAGGATGATGGCTTTGTTCTCACTACATACATAATCTGCTCCTCTGATATGGGGACTATTTGTGTGATTGTGCTGGGTTGAACCAAGTCAGGCCAGCGTCGGATGCAGTTCGACAATTCAAAATTCCACATCTCAAGACAATCATGGGCTGTTGATAGGAGGACACCTTCTTTCATGCGAGCTTCAAGACATGACTTCCTAAATAAACCAACCTGGCCAACGGGTTCCTCACTGGAAACGTCCCAAGCCGTAGCTATTTCATTTGACAGATCAGTACTGACAACATAAACGGTATCCCCAGTGAAAGAAAATGCGATGTTACTCGTAATGCAAAAAGCTGATTCTGGTATCATCCCTTCTGTGTCCAGTAAGTGAGACGAAGACCGGTGTGCTTTTACAAAGAGAGTTCTCCGTTGTTCAATAATATTCCACATCTCTATGACAGTAGAAAGTGGACAACTGTTCAAGACTGTTAGCGCATCAAAATGTAATTCAAAAGTAAACATAAAATCTACGGGCGAAAAAGGATCTCCCAACAAAAAGCCAGCCACACTGGGTGATTCTGATTCCCAAGACGACAAGCCACTAAAATCATCTAGAGTAAAGTTGGAGTGTTCCGCTCTTTTGACATCCAAACGATAGGATCCAACTACATCACGATCTGTGACACGCCAACACAAGAGATATCGACAGTCAAGTGACAACGATATCATTCCGCAAACCTGATTGTTTTTAAAATAGTGTTCTGCTACTGTGCTAAATCCATCCCTGACATCAACAAAACAAATTAAGCCCGTGGAATGGGAAATAGCCAGCAGCCTTCCACCTCGTGACCACGCAAAAGATACAACATCATCATTTCTGGTAGTCCGGGTAATCTCTGTGCCGTTTATCAGACTCCACATAATAATGCATTTTGTGTCGTCAGGGCAATCAGTCAGCATCGTGGTCTTGTCTCCTGAAATTGAACAAACTGTAAAACGGCAGAGGCTTTGTGGAAACAGTGGTTTCAGATCTCCGTCAAAAGTATAGGCATGGCGGAGGACTCCTGGTAAGACAATGTTTTCTCCAGGATGGAAAACAACTGAGCGGTAACATGAACAGACAGATGAAGATGGCGACTTTCTTAATGCTCCATTATCACTCCAGCAATCTTTTTGGACAATCACAGCACGTACCCAAACTTGCTTACCAGTACGAAGCGACCACAACTGTATCGTTCCGTCTCTGCATTCACACACCATGTAGTCTGATTGTGGTGAAACATCGAAACAAGCCACTTGAGATGAACATTGAAACTGCGCTACAACAGCTCCCCGCTGCGTCTGCTTGTGAACGAATTCCATGTACGCTTTCTCTGAATATTTGGACTGCAACAGGTTGGATACCAAAGAAGATAGCGCTGTTCCTCCTTCATTCAGCACAGTTTGGAAAAATCGGTCAGGATGATTTCTAAATTTGTCGTAGTACTTCCGTAACAGAAACATTAAGGCATTTAATCTACCCTTAGTATCTTCGGAGAGCACTTGAAATATCTTCTGCTTTTGAATGGACAAGATATCTTCAGAAGCTCCTGCACTGGATACACACAGTTTTGCATACACGAGCTCTAAGTCTGCCACATACTTCATTACTACCTCACCCGTCCTAGCACCTTCTTCCAAATGTAGCATGTGTTGTACGCCATGTAGCAGGGCGTACTTTGCAGCGCCACTGAACTCTGCACTATCAACACCTTTCCGCTTAATATCATCAAGTTCGTGAGTACAGAGTTCGGAAAGGATTCGATGGCCTTCTGTCTCATCCACCGTGAAGTCGTGCTGCCCATACCCAGAGGTACCAGTCAACCAGTCCTTTACGGACTTGTGAAAGAAGTGAATACGGTCATCTCGTACAGGCAAAAGTGTTGAAATACAGGCGATCGCCTTCTTCACTTTACGACGCTCAGCAGAAGAACGTGAACTCGGAAGCATCAATTTACTGACGAAATCAAGCAACAATGGTTCTCTTGCAGCCGTGAGAGCACTCAAGAAAATCAAAAACTGTTTTTCCTTAATCTTCAGCTCTTTGCAAAGTTCCCTCTCCAGACGTCGAAAGTATGTTTCGTAAACAGACGAATTACCCGAGGGTAAAGTGCTGCCCAGATGTTCAGGAGTGAGAAGTGAAACATTCTCTTTGATGAAATGTACAAGCAAAGAAGCATACAAAATGAGTCCTTCGGACTTTTTAACAAGTTCAGTTATGATGACTTCTTGGTGATCGTGAGGAATCACATCGCTTAGTTGCTTTTCAAATAACAGCTTCATATCCATTAAGTTCTCTGCGTTGTTTGGCTCGAGATGAAGAGGTTTGAAGCCTTTAAGACTGTCTGCAATGTTTATTTCTAGTCGAGTCGTAACTAGAAATCGAATGCCAATGTGGAAGCTTTATGAAGTGATTGGAAATAACATCCAGCAGCTCATTACGTCCTTGATATTCACTTTCGTCGAGTCCGTCTACTACCAAGAGAATGTTTCTGCCAGGGTCATCCAACTTGCTTAAAACTTCGTCAAACAGCAGGTCAAAGAGGTCCTTGACTTCCATATTGTTGAGCTTTACACCCAGATTTCTGGAGAGCGTTTTCACAAGGGCGTCCTTGTATTCCGGCAAGGAAGAAGACAGTTGACAAGCCAAAGACTGAAGCATCACCTTGGGATTCCTGTAGCGTGCTTTGTCATGCTGGCAAAAGTGACTCCCTGACAGTCTGCCAGCTTCTTGCATTCTTTTACAAATAACAGCTGCGATCACAGATTTGCCCATTCCTGCATTTCCACTGATCAACATTACTCGGTTTGGAGAACTCCTGTCATCTAACCACTTTTCGACACTTTGAAAGAAAAACACACGTGTGCCCTCTTGGTACCTTTCAGCATGATCATTGATAACTTTCTGGGAATTCACCTCTGCTAGTTTTCTGAGAATTTTATTGTGTTTGTCTTCGTCACTACTTCCTTCCATTTTTTGAACTTTCTCTTTGACTTGTTGCAATGTTTCACGATTCTTCTCCTGCGTTTTCACTACTTTGTTAATTGCTCCTTTTGCTTCATGCTGCGTTGTCCGTATTTCGCGAACTACTTGGTGGATTTGTCGTACATCTTCAACTGCCTGGTGTGTATCCTGAAGAGTTCTGCGGTCTTCGTCTTGTTTCTGATGTGCTTTCTGTTGGGTGGTCCAAATCTCTTCAACCACTTGGTGTGTGTCTTGATGTATCCGGTGTATATCTCCAACAATCTTGTGTGTATCCTGAAGAGTTCTGTGATCTTCTTCTTGTTTCTTTTGCCCCTCTTGTTGCGCTGTCCATATGTCTTTAATCACATGGTATGTACCTTGGTGAATCTCTCGTACATCCTCAACCGCCTGGTGTGTATCCTGAAGAGTTCTATGATCTCCTTGTTGTTTCTGATGTACTTCTTGATGCGTTGTCCACATTTCCTTAACCACTTGATGCGTATCTTGGTGGATCTGTCGTACATCTTCAACTGCCTTATGTGTCTCTTCGAGAGTTTTGTGGTCTTCCTCCTGCCTCTTCAGTACTTCTACCAGCTGTGACGCAAGCTCTTCGTCACTTTTTACCCACTCGATCACAGTGCTGATGTAATCTTCCCCACAAGGTGCTGCCTTTAATCTGGCTACTTCTGCTGCATTCAATCCAAGGGCCACAAGAACAGCACTGATTTCCTGCCATTTGATGTTAAACTCAGCTGTTTTGACACCAGTCGATGTCACGTGGCCATACAGCTTATTACGATACAGCTTAATGCGAGCAAGATTAGCCTCACGAGAGGTGTCAGATGAAGGCGGTGGTTTGTGCCATCCTGACGGGGGAGGAGATAGTCCACAAATATTGATCAGAAGAAGAAAGAGAAGGGTGATATCAAAAGTGTTAGAATCTGGTGTGGCTCCACTTGGTGGGAACAGTAAATCCCACTGAGGTTGATGTAAAACCTTTTTCTTGACCAGATTGTTTAAAAGGCGACGGTTGGCATTGAGGTTAGCTGCTAGGTTTGCAGGAGGATGAAAACCGTCAAACACGTTCCTCAGAACTGTAGTTCCGCCATCAATGAGAAGTCTACTCAGCTTGGCTCCATTTGTCTTCTCTACAGAGCTGGCCAAGGGTGAAGGTGCAGCAGCTGCCATCTTAATCCAAAGTGTTCATACAGTACCTGAGTGTAATATGACAAGCAGTTCATTTTTTATCTTTATTCAACTTTACCATTACAGGGGGTGTCAGTGGGGCTTGATGTAGCAAATACTATGAGCTATGATCTTTGACCAAAACAAATGCCATAAATCATGAATGTACTATGTAACCCTCCTTCCCAAATAAGTGACAGCCAACGCCCCCTTTTCTAGAGCAAGCACTAGGCTGGTATCAATAGGGGTCTTGTACAATATTTATAGCACGTAATTTCTATGAAAAAACAAACCTGTCAACATCAAGATGTAACATTCAAGTAATATCAA
>Ga0126343_10001689_pt1 | contig 10682 bp, 10 predicted proteins | sample Cyp2metagenome_FD_92531 | JGI IMG/M metagenome (GOLD analysis project Ga0126343, IMG submission 92531) | Coral microbial communities from Lord Howe Island, Old Settlement Bay, Australia - Cyphastrea 2 metagenome | ecosystem: Host-associated > Invertebrates > Cnidaria > Coral ... | reverse complement strand
TTATAATGGAGGGCGCCGTTGATACAAGTGTAGAAAAAAACCACTAAAAAAAAAAGATTCCATAACCCCGGGGGGGGGGGGGGGGAGGAGAAGGAGCGTGAATCCGCAACGATTGGCAAGAAAGACACAATTGATCCACTATGATCAGCAAACAAAGCAATGCAAGACTAATCACAAATCCCTAAAGGGGACCCTGCAAATCCCCAAAGGACTGCCCCACATGTTACATACTGCAATAGGTGACGAATGCTGGCCATCTTGCTCGAGTTTAACTTTGCCTAAATTACATTTAGCCTCATACAAAGATTAGGCAATGCTCCAGATGTTGGCTCTTACATCATTTCAAGCATATTAATTATTGGAAGCTTTATATGCATATTTTGTCCTTATGACTTTTATCTTGTCATCTTCCATACCTTGACAGTTTTTTTTAAGGATGTTTCTGTGGAAATTTTCCAGTTGATAGCTTTTTTTTATACTGCTGTTAGATAATGAGTTTCTTGTGTCAGAAATGCAAAAAATTGTACCGACTTCTATTTAGAGATAAAGTGTGCAGAACACTACCCTGATTTTGAAAGATTGGCACATGTAATTCAGCATGGTCTACAGGGGTTTTTAGTTAAAATATCAAAGGTGAGTCAACGGAGGCAAATGGTCTTAAAGCAATGCTTTCTAGAAGTGGGTCAGTTGTATAAATAATTCCAAATGTTGCCAACGTTTTCACAAAACTTGACCACAAGGCATTCAAAACCATAGCACAGATAAATAAAGAGCCAAAAAACGGAATTTGATGGTACATTTTGTAAAAAATTGTAACTTCTAGTTGATTAATTTTCTTCATGCTTTTGCTGAACATAGAAAGTCAGTAGAGAAAATAATCTATCGAAAGAAAAATAGAGGTCACCAAATGTCCAAGATCATTGAAATCGTCCAGAGAAAGCTACATGTACATGTATACCCATGGCCATCTTTCAAATCATTGTTCATGTTATTATTTAGCTCACACACTTATGCATGATATGGATGTGAATTTGCATGCACAGTAAGGATGCGCAGAAACACTTAGTGCAGATGTCCTCAAGGGTTGGATTTTGCTGTGTTTTGCACTTATCTCAGTCTGAGATCTGTTCTTCAAGCTGCAGAACCTGCCAATCATTTAGGCCGTGAGAGCACAGAAATGATATTACTTCAGCTGTAGTTGTTGCTTGTATATCATACAGTGTAATCATGACAAATTTGTGCAGAAACAATTAGCGCAAATGCCCTTAAGGCATGGTTTTTGCTGTGCTTTGTACTTATCTCTGTCTGAGTTCTGATTTTTAATCAAGCTGCTGCACCTGCCAATCATTTAGCCAGTGAGAACACGGACATGATATTTAATTTACTAATTTTTGCAGCATTTGCTGTGTTGTATTTGATAATCTGATCAGTTTGGTCTGAAAAACTGAGGCAGATCTGTTTTATTGAAGTTCTAATCTTTAATCCTCAGGTTGGCAAAATGATAGGTGCATCAGTGAAAAGTTGTGGACAAAAGAATTTAGGTGATGATGGGAAGCGTGTTTGGGATGATGAAATCCGCAGTAGGCTGAACGAAGAATATGATGATTGGAAAGATCCAAAAAGAACATACATGGTTCCACCTTCCTTTAAAGGCATGAGCAATGATGCAGATGTAGGGAGACAAGCAGAGGAAAAGTTTTATAATCTTTTACATGAACTTGGACAGGAGAACAATGAGTCCATGTTTGTTGTTCACTCTTTTGACTTCAGTGCCCATCTACCAGACAGTGGAAGGGAAAGGTCATGGGTCATGGGAGAGTCTGACTTTGTTGTGATCCATCGAATGCACGGTCTAATCTTTTTCCAAGTGAAAGCTACAGAAACTGGCAAAAATTACAAAGAGGCAGAAGAGCAGATTCGCAAGGACAAACTTGAAGTAGAAAATTTTTTCAAAAAGATGGTGAAGGGAAACATTTCTTCAAAAAAAGCAACAGAAACATTTAAGAACTATCCAGGTTTTGTTGTAATGCCAAATTGTCCTCGGGGTCAGCAGTCAGTTTGCACACGAGACAATGTCCTTTGTAAAGAGGATTGTTCCAGCTTAGAGGCGTTTTCCAGGTGGTGGGATGAGAAGATTGGAGGAGCACAAGTTCAACATCCATCACTTGATCCAACAATCTTTGAGTACTTGGTAATGTGGTAAGTGTTGAGTAAAACATCACTGCTAAATTTTGTTACATGATTGTCTGTACATCCACATGCCACTTACACTGCATGTGCTAAGCTAACACCCATACCTTGACTAGCACCATAATTATTGGTACTTCTTTGATGTTGGCTATAGCCAATTGACAGCTGTCAAAACAAGGTATCTAATGACCCGTATTGTGTGACCATGTTGTGGGCTCCGGTTTAAAGCTCATTGAGGTCACACGCTTTGAAGTTGACCGCTGCCCAGATAAGTTCCCACCTCTTTTAAGCGGCCACCCTCGGGACTTTGAAAAGTGGCCGCTTAATAGAGGTTGGCCGCTTAACAGAGGTACAATATAAATTTGATAGGAAAGGCAGTAAACATAATTTTATTGCCTCTATATGGCAAAATGCTTTAAAAATTGAACATGTATCAAATTAATCCAAAATTCATCTCAACTAAAACATCAAGTGCATTTCCAGCCCATTCTTAGCTTTAGCTCTAACACAGAGTGCATGTAGTTGAAAATTACAGTATTTTTTCGGGTCAAGAATGTACAGAAAAGTGCAAAACATTGTTGACAAGTTTCTTAGGTCTTTTGGCATCAACAGTTAGTATGTGAAAAAACTCTCACAGACGATTTATTTAAAATAATCGACAATTTATTTAAATTAATCCGTCAAATGCTTGGGAAGATAATCTGCTGGCAGCTCAATGGAGGTAAAAAACCATAATTATTAATAATACACTTGTGACAGAAAAAAAGGTGGCCGTGGCCACTTAATAGAGGTGGCCGTTGAATAGAGGTATCAAATACAGCATTTTACTGACAAAAAAATCAGAACTTTGGAAAGTGGCCGCTTAATGGCGGGTGGCCGCTTAATAGAGGTCGGAATGTACTAGTTTTCAACTACGTGGAGATCGCATGCTCATGCCAGGTCTCTTCGCTTTTAGGCTTGGCTAAATTATTTTTATAAATCTGCGTCAAGTTATAGTTAATATACTAAGTGATTAGTTGATATCAATAGAAGACCTACAGTTATACTGTCTTTTATGTAAGGCACCGTTACATGTACTTGTACGATTTGTAAAAATCTAATCAGTCAGAGATTGTTTTAATACTTAATACTTTAACGGTAAAGTTAAAATCCCAACTGGCTTATAGTTCTCCTTACTAGAAACTCCAGTTTCTGCGGCATGACTGACTACATGTAGGAAATTTTTCCCTCAGCACTTTGTCAGGTTGCCCCAACAAGGTGCTGGAACTCATTGTACACTCCTAGTTTGGGAGTTCAGGTACTTGTGAGAGTAGCGTGTCTTGCCCATGAACCCAACAGAGCAACCCCGGCCAGAGTTTAAATCCAGATGGCTCGATCTAGAGTCCAGCCCACTGACTATGTGTGTTTAAGGGCCACTTCACTTCTAGTAATAATTTATTATAATATTTTGTTCTCAAATAATATTGTATGCTGCTGCAGGTTTGTGGGATCGATTCACACTGGCCATTGTCTCAGCTACACCATTGATAAAAGCCACAACGTGCTTGTATTCAAAACCAGAGAGCAATTGAAGGTATTACTGAATACAACACCTGAACAATGGATAACTGGTCCTGCTGGTAGTGGGAAAACATGGTTGCTTATGGAGAAAGTCAAGATGCTTGCGGAAAAAGCCCTTCTCCATGAAACAGAAGAAAAGATACTTGTTGTGTGTTACAACAAGCCTCTGTCAATGATGTTTCTAAAAACATTTGAACAACATCTGAGTAACTTTTGGCTTGGGGATAAGGATTGGAGTTCAGTAGTGGAGGTGATGACTTTTGACAAGCTGCTTTATGATATAACTGGTGAGTCTGATTGCAAGAAGGAACAGCAAGTTGTCAACGCTGTGGAACAGTTGGAGAGAGGTGCTGCTTTCATTAAACGGTATGACCACATATTTGTTGATGAATGCCAAGATCTGTGTGGTGACAAATGGCCAATCCTTTTCAAGAAGTTACAGAAAGGTAGTGGTGACAACGACGATGGAGCTTTTCCAGATCCCAAATACATCTGGTATTTGTATGACACCAACCAGCATCTTGGACTTTCTCACCAGCAGAGTCATTTCCTCAGAAGAGCTCTCAACATAACTACAAGGCTCTCTGTGGTGCTCCGAAATACTGGAAATGTATTTAACCAGTCAAAGAAGTACTTCACGTCAGAAGTTACTGGTGAACTTCAGTTAGGACACCGAGAATTTGGCAAGGCAATCGAGTGGGATGACTCACTAACAAGAACGGAAGACCAAGGGTATCAAGGTGCGGAGACCATAAGGAAACACATATATTATCTCCACAAACACAAGGTTAAAGACAGGGACATTTGCGTGCTGGTTAGGAACATACAGATTCGAAATGATCTCAGGTCTAAGCTTAAACTTCTTAAAGTAGAGACCCAAGATGCAGAAGAGCTGTTGGCCACAGATGAAAACAAAGTCACAGTCGAAAGTATTTGGCGATTTAAAGGGTTGGAGTCCAAAGTTGTTATTCTCTACAACCCTCCATTTTTTGAAGCCAAGGACTGGACAGTAAAGAGAACTAATGAGGTACTTTACACAGCTGTTTCCAGATGCTTTTGTTATCTGGTGGTGATCACAACAAGATTTGGCTGCCAGGCATTAAAGTCACCAAAGGGGCTACATGAGAGCATCAGTAGTGCTTGCAGCCATCCAGAATCCCATAAAAAGCGGCCCGTTGGAGATGATAGTGACAAAGAAGAGGCGCACATTTCTCCACCAAAATCGAGTCGAACGGAAGCTGCCAACATGCATCAACCCTACACAATGAACAAGAGATATATTAGGGAATGCCAAAAAAAAGTGCCTGGCTGTAAACTGTTGGAACCTCGAGATCCTTTTATAGAGGATACCATAAGAAATAAAGTATTCAGTCTTCTTGATGCAACAGTGGAGCAGAATCTGCAATATGTTCCCAGCTTCAATAACATGAATCAACCAAATGTGGTATCAGTTATTGCACAGATTGAGCATGAGGTGTACCGTAGCAGAAGAAAAGAGCGCAACACCAGAAATTACACCAGGGATCTAAGAAACTTAAAACGGGATATTGCAAAATGCAATGGAAGTCAGACAACACACGAGACTGTTGAAAGAGCCCTCAAGCGCAGTGTGAACTATTATTCTTAAAAAGGTATCTACTTGCCTACGGGATGCATTATAAGGCTTTATTATGGGCTGTGGTATGTGTGGTGTAATCGATTGCGTAATGTTATTTTCCAGTAGCCTTAGTTGGAGGCTTGACTTTGGGACCTCGTGAGAGATCATGTAATGTTGTATGGCCTTCTTGATTAAAGCTGTTGTGTTGTTGTTCTTATGTGCCTGTTTGTACGACCCAGTAACACCATATGGTGTCAGAAGCGGTTTCCAACGGGCCATGACTTCTTTTCGAGTGCAACTACCAGAAAAGTTTGACTTAAGTCGTCAAGCAGAGTGGCCGAAATGGAGCAGAAGATTTGAACGCTTCCGCCAATCCTCTGGTCTAGCGAAGGAAGAAGAAGAGCCAAATAGACACGCTGATCTACGCTATGGGAGATCAAGCAGACGATATTCTTAACTCCTTCAAGCTGAGTAGTACACAATTGAAGCAGTACCACACCGTAAAACGAAATTTGACGAGCACCTCGTGGTTTGCCGTAATGTGATTTTCGAGCGAGCAAAGTTCAGTCAACGCCGCCAAGAAGACGGCGAGACTGTTGACACTTTCATCACAGCATTGCATGCGCTCGCCGAACACTGTAATTTTGGTACTCTGACAGACAAGATGATCCGAGACAGGATTGTGGTTGGCCTTCTAGATGCGAAATTATCAGAGAAACTTCAGCTCGACCCTGAGTTAACACTGCCAAAAGCAATCAACCAGGCGTGACAAAGCGAAGCCGTCAAAAAAACAGCAAACCCTAATGCGAAATGACTTCAAGGAATCTACGGGAACAAAGAACAAAGTCGATGCGGTAAAAACTGAGAAATTTAGAAAAGACGACCCGCCTGGAGGTCCGGACGAAACTTCCAAGAAACCACCAACACGTCCACCCTCGAGTCGCGGCTATCGCTTTGGGAAATCGCCAGGCCACGTGCGGCAAAATTTCCAGCTAAAACCGCGATTTGTCATAAGTGCTCGAAGAAATGCCACTGGGCCACTGTTTGCAAGACCTGGCAAATGGTAGGCGAAATTGAAGAAGATTATGCCTTTCTCGGAGCAATCGGGACTGAGAGAAACGAAGACCTTTGCCCTGTAGACCTCACCTTAAATAACTCTCTTGTCCGCTTTAAAATCGACACCGGAGACGACGTAACTGTCATTTCCGAGAGCGTTTACAAAAAGCTGAAACCAGCCCTCCTTCAATCTAGCAAGACCCTTTTTGGCCCGGCTCACACAATTCTTCCCATTCTTGGCTGGTTCACGGGGGTCATCAAGAGAGGAGAAGAATCTTCATCGCAGGAAATATTTGTGGTGAATGGAGTTCGCCTAGGTCTCCTTGGCCGTCCAGCTATAGAGACACTAAAAATTGTCCAAATTGGCTTGTCCCCAGAGTCAGCTAAACTCACCACTTTCATCACACCATTTGGCAGGTTTTAACCGCCTACCATTTGGAATCAGTTCAGCCCCTGAACACTTCCAGAAACGAATCTCGCAAGTTCTAGAAGGAACTTGGCATGGTTAATCAACTAAGCAAGTTCCAGCCACAAATAGCAGAGCTATCCCAGCCACTCAGAGACCTACTGAGTTCTAAAAGTCACTGGTTATGGAGCGATGCCCAACAGCAAGCATTCACAGCCCTGAAAGAGAGTCTCACCTCCACCCCTACCCTAGCCCACTATGATGCAAGTCGTCAAACTAAACTCTCTTCTGATGCGTCATCACATGGACTTGGAGCGGTCTTAATGCAGTTGCAGGACGATGGCGAGTGGCGTTCTGTTGCATTTGCCTCACGAACCATGAGCCCAACGGAACAGTGCTACGCCCAAATATACAAGGAAGCTTTGGGCATCACCTGCGCAAGTGACCGCTTCGCAGATTACCTAATTGGCCTGGAATTCCACATTGAGACCGATCACAAGCCTTTAGTACCCCTGCTGAGTACAAGGAACCTTGAGGACCTGCCAGCCAGAGTACAACGGTTCCGGCAGACACCCTTTCCCGGGCTCCCTTGGTTAGACCCCTTAACCAAGAGGAAGAGAAGTTAGAGACTGACGTACGAGCTTATGTCGACGCAATCGTAAGGTACCTGCAGCTGAAGATCGACTGGAAGACTTCAGGTCCCAGCAACAACAGCGCGAGATCACAAGACAACTCATCACATATTGTTCTGAGGGTTGGCCAGAAAAATCCCGGCTTCCTGGTCCACTTAAAGTGTACTGGCTTGAGAGAAGTGACCTCACAGTGCAACATGGCCTGTTGATAAAGGGAAACCGATTGGTTGTCCCATTGACCATGAGAGTAGATGTCCTAGAAAGGTTACATGATGCACACCAGGGTATTACAAAATTCTGTGAGAGAGCCAAAGCATCTGTATTGTGGCCTGGCCTGAGCCACCAACTTGAAGAAGCTGTCAAGCAATGTCCTACCTGCATCAAGGAAAGGGTAAATCCAGCAGAACCAGTGATCCCATCCGCATTACCTGATCGACCCTGGCAGAAAGTCGCAGCTGACCTATTCGAGCTGAAAGGTCATCCCTACCTGCTTGTCATAGACTTTTTTCCCCGTTACATAGAGGTGGCGAAACTTTCAAGTACTACTTCACCAGATGTGACAACACACCTCCAGTCTATGTTTGCTAGACATGGCATCCCTGACCAGCTCATTTCGGACAATGGGCCGCAATTTTCATCAACCTCATTCGCCAAATTTGCCGAGGACTATGGATTTACTCGCATTATAACGAGCCCCCGATACCCGCAAGCAAATGGCGAGGTTGAACGCGCGGTTCAGACTGTGAAGAATCTTCTCAAGAAAACCTCAGATCTTTACAAAGCACTGATGGCTTATCGTGGCACGCCCCTCGAAAGCGGTCTTAGTCTGGCTGAACTGCTGATGGGAAGGAAGATCTGCACCAGAATCCCCACTTCACCAAGTAACCTGAACCCCTCTTGGCCATACCTTGAGCAGTTTAGAGAGAACGATGCTTCTCTGAAAGGAAGACAGAAGAGAGACTTTGACAGGCGTCATTCTGCATAAACCCTCCCAGAACTCCTTCCTAGAGAGCGCATCTGGATACCAGACAAAAAATTGAAGGGACTGTATTGGACAAAGCAGGTCCTCCACGCTCTTACACAGTTGAAACTCCCAAGGGACACCTGAGGAGAAACAGATGCCATATTAATTACAGGGATTTGTATGGAGTCACTAGGGTATGAAAGGGCCAATATCTCATCTCCAAATTGCAATAAGATATTGAGTTTGGCAAGTACACATTAATTCTTCATCATGTACTTTCAGAATCCCATAATTTCAAAAATTAATTTTTTGTGATGTTATCACCTTAGTACCTTATTGTTTAGGCATGGGTGATGGAAACCTTCCATGAGTTTAAATTCCCAGCAGGGATATTGAAGTTTCCAATAGACTAGGACAAAATGCAGTGCAGGAAAAGCATTATTGAAATCCATTTGTTAGTGGGTAAGCACATGTCAGTCCTCAGTTGCTCCCCACTAGACTAGCACTTGTCCAAAGGGTGTGCAATGTTCATACCTTATCAACTACATCATTTACTAAGCACTTTCTATTAATGTCTGGACATCTTTCTTTTTTTATTTTTTACCAGTGAAACTTTTTACATGAGAGACACATGTAAAGGCGCTATTACACGGTAGTTTTTCTTGCAGCTTGTCTCTGAATTTTATGTGAGACAAGTTGCACAGACAAGATGTTGTGGAGTGTACGAGAGATGAGATGTTGCTAAAACAACTAAACCTGCTGTCCCCACTTAATCGAAGAATTGTTAAAATGGCCACCGGTGTCTACAAAGCTACCAGGGGGTATAAAGTCCCAAGAGGAATAGGAGAGCTATTGCATGAACGATCAACTAATTGTAATCTTAGAGGAAAACACATCCTCGAGCTACCCAAAGTGAATACAACTACCCATGGACTTAAATCTTGGCGTTACACTGCAGCTAAGATTTGGAACGCTCTTTCCGATCAGTTCCGTGCCGCTAATAATATCGGAACATTTAAGAACTTGATGTCCAAGATGGATTTCTCAAATTTCACATTTTAATTGCGCAAATAGATGTAAACACATTTTGCTTAGTTTTGATATCATTATGTAATAATTTTGTGATCCACTTTTAATCTCGATATATTTTAAACTGTACATATATTTTTATATAGTCTTTATGACCGATTCTCTGTTTTTATTATTTTCAGTTTATGTATTTATTTATTTTTCGTGATATGTCTGTGAAGTAGCTGATAGCTAAGAACATTAACCACGTTAAATAAAGGTATTGTATTGTAACACCCCCCGAAACGAACCCATATTTCAACGTTAACTTCCATTGCGTTAATTGCGTTAATTGTTTTCCCAGCTTTCGTTAAATTATGCACATGTCTGATTTTAGCTGTCAATGAAACAGATTGTCCAATTTCTCAGCTAACCATTAAAATCAAAATGTTGACCAATTCTCTGATATCAGTTTGACGCCATCCGATACCTCTATCTAAATGAGTGTTTCCTCTGTCATAATTACATCTCAATGTTTGGTCTGGTTCAGTTACAGACATTTTAAAAGGTTCCTGGTGGGACTCCTATCTGAAAAGGTTGTGATGCACATAAGGAAATTTTTGATTAACCCTCTAAAGGGGACGAATCTGGGTGCAGCTCGAGTATTTCGCCGCTAAGAGATATCATTCTAAACAGAATAGGCTTGATTACCAGATGCTGTTCAGGAAAGGAGCCTGTGCTTGCAGGCAGGACTCAAGAGACCTTCAGAATCAAGACAAAAAACGGAAAGATACTTTTTTCAATTTCTTTTTATGTGTACCCTAAAAGGTACTTTGACAGCTAAATATAGTGTCGTTTCGTCATGAACACCCCGGATGAGACCAGAATCCTTAATTTCCACAGTGAGCGAGACAACGAACATCCCCAACCTTTTCCTGTGGGAGTCCTCCCCCGGGTTGATTAGTTAAAGTTTCCAAACTTGTAGATTGAAACTGAAAAGGGCTGTTACAAGTTTTAACTTTTAAAACTAAGAAACTTTGTGAATAAGGTTAGTGCCGACTGGCTTGGATGGCCTTAATGCTTTGTAGTAAGCTTGGATACTTTGGATACAGAGGCCATAGTAGTGCTGTAGGGTCCTGTCCTATAGTGTCCCATTTCGAGTTAGCCACCCCCTTTCACCTCGTCCGCCCCCCCCCCCCCCCACTGCGCAAGCACCACCTTGGACAGCTCAAGCTCCGCAGTGCGACCCGCTATCTCACGCTACTTATA
>Ga0126343_10001688_pt1 | contig 10683 bp, 8 predicted proteins | sample Cyp2metagenome_FD_92531 | JGI IMG/M metagenome (GOLD analysis project Ga0126343, IMG submission 92531) | Coral microbial communities from Lord Howe Island, Old Settlement Bay, Australia - Cyphastrea 2 metagenome | ecosystem: Host-associated > Invertebrates > Cnidaria > Coral ... | reverse complement strand
TTGTCTATTTTAATTCCATTGATTTCTGGATTTTTGCGAATAGAAATTGCCAAGGTTTCGATGACTAAAAGAAAGAGATACGGAGAGAGAGGGTCACCCTGTCTTACACCTCGTGCTAGGGTGGAATAATCTGATGTTAAGCCATTATTTATAATGCAGCTCTCGATGTTGCGATAAAAGGTGTTGACCCAATTAATTAAGTCGGGCCCAAAATTGAAGGCCTTAAGACAATAAAAAAGATAGTGCCATTCTACGGTGTCGAAGAATGGCACTAGTCCTTGAACAGTTTCTCGAGAGCTATGCTCTCGGAAAACTGTTCACTTCTTGGAACAGATAATGTCCGCGGACGAATATCCCAGCATATTTTCGCATCTAATGGAGGCTATTGTTTATGTAACCCAAAATAAACCGAGCAGGGTGACTCCCAAGTTTTATTACCGAATTGTGAGAAGCATGATAAGGTGCAACTTTTTGCAAAGTTTAAAAGAATTATGTAACGTGGGTTCAGAGCTACCTTAAGGACATTCGCACCCAAAAGTTTCCATGCACAGATTTTTTTTAAACTTGCCACGCAGAAAGGTAATGATCTATTTTTGCCAAAAGGCAAAAAATTGGGGGTCACTGACTTCGTTTTAGAGAGAACATGCTTAATTAGCTAATAAGGCCACAGTGTCTGTAAGCCCCAAAATATTGCAATTAGATCTTTGAATTGAAATGTTCTCTGTCAAATATTGTTTAAGTGGACCTATTAAGTGAATTTAGTCAACTGGTGAGGTTCCTAAAAGAACAACTTCGAATTTAACGACCATAGTTTCACGCACCTTGCAGTCTCAAGGTGGAAGGATTCGATGTCCCGTGGACAGAAATCTTGAAATTTTTGTTAACTTCTCACGCCCAGTTTTTGTTCATTTTATAACAATGTGTAGATAATTGTAAATAAAATCTGTTTCTGGAAAGAAAGGTAGGAGTTACCGAATGTCCAAGATCGTTAAATCCACGGAAAGCTGTAGCAATGGCAATCCTTCCTATCATTCTTCATCTTATTGCTCAGCGCGCGCTCGATGCATGACGAGGCGTGTGAATTTGCGTGCGCAATAACGTTGCGCAGTAGCAATGAGTGCGAACGTCCATAAGTTTCCGTAAGCCTGTTTTTAGCTGGTCATATTGTTTCTATGGTAACCTGCATCGTGTTCACCAATGATTGGGCCGCAATGATTGGGCCTTGATTTTGCAATCAACCGATACAGCGTGGTTCGGTGATAACCCATCAAAATCTACGTCTTCGAAAGTGCTGAAAACTTTTTCGAGCCGCCTTAATTGTACCACTGCTAGCTTTTCTCAGCATTAATATATTTTTTCGGCCAGTTCTGGCCAGCTCTCATAAAGTGGGCACGATCAAAAAAGTAAAAACCAATGAGAACAAAGAGTTTAGGTGGTGTGTGTTTCTCATCTAGATCCAGCGTGAAGACAGTTATAGGTCCTATCAATGACTATTTCCAATCATTTTCTATTTCCTTAATACAATTTAGAATGTTTCTAAATCACCCTTTCTATTCCTGTTTTGGAGCATTCAAATTAATGCCACCTTGCTGAAATCCAATAAAAGTCACGTTGCTGCTTGATCCAAAGTTTACCGTACCAAAGGATACTCCAGGTGGGTTTCCATGGTTACCGTCACTGTTGCGAGCCCTTGACCTGGAGGTTTGTGCACCATCTCTGTGACCTTCGTTTTGTAAGTTCATCTGAAAAGCTAAACAGAGTCAAAGTGTTATTCGGAATGTTCGCTGTGACATCATGTTTACAACCTGATACATTCTTCGTGATTTCTTTGGTTTTCTGCTCTTGAGCTGAAACATCAAACCCTGGCATATATGGCGGACGTTGTTTAGAAGCGCACGTGGACCCAGTAACTATGTATTACAAGAAGGAACAACCCAACAAACTTCAAAAATGCTAGCGTCGCGATGCCTTTACGTGCTAAAGCTTAAGTGCGTTTGCATGACACTCTGATTGGCTCGCTTTAAGCATGCGCGTTTAAGTTATCCGGCATTGTCCCCCTTCCTGATAACTTTGACCAGTCCCTTAAAACCCGTTCTAGTAATATTTCGTTGTCGTTCCCCAAATAACACCGACATAGGATATTATAGAGTAGATGAAGTCTTACAAGACTATTGCTTCGCCCATCTATGTATATAATGTGCACGCTTTCCATGTGCTCACACGTACAGGTTTTTTCATGTCGTGGCTCACTCATTTTAACATATTGAAGAAGAGCCAAGCTTAAAACATTATGCGCAGACGAACGTTTTTTGACAGCTCCAAGAACTTTTGCGGCCACTCTCTCTTCTTCCGCTTGGGTTCAATCCTTAGAGATAAGTTGTACGGAGGAAACGGGAGGTGGAGTTCAACCATTCCTTCTTACAAGAATTTCATAAATCAAAGTCTCTTTGCATTATGTACACCGTTAGGTTTCTAAACTGGGAAAATTTTTTATCAATATTGTAGATCCCATGATATTTGCCACACATGACTTACAAAGAAATTTGTTCAACTCTGATGAGGAAACACTCACCACCTAGTTTCAGTAAAACAGTGATTTAAGTTTAGGCTTTGCTTCCATTACTAAAATCAGGAGACTCTCTCACCAGAGTGATTTTCAAAAGGTTCCGTAAAAACAAATTATCATAAAAAATTTTAAAAAACTGACGAATTATTAAAAAAAGATAAAAGTGAAACAATGCAAGATAACAAAGTTAGGTTGCTTTTGTTCGTCTATCCTGGGGAACTTCGAAAAAGATGGACCAGGCAACAATAAGCCATTCATAAACGCATTTTGCCCAAATGTTCTCTCAAGGTGTTGTACAAAACAATATTTTTTTCATGATTATAGCCGTCAATGTCAGTTAAACGTTCATGGAAACATCCGAAAATTGATGCACTTTGCTAAATGGTCAATGTAATAACTACTTTGTTGACCTGTTTCCTCGTCGGCATTGGGAAATAGTAATTGGTCTCGTTATGATTTTTTCCTGCAAGTCCAATATTCCCCAATATAGACTTCAAACTAATTTAGTAACATCTATGTTTTACTGGGTCGTAAATATCGTCCGTTTATTGAAAATCGGGAACAAAGATTTGTATTAGTGGGTTCATAGGTTTCAAAACCCTTGCACATGACTGCGATTGGCTTAATTTTTCGTAGACCTTTAGAATCTTGTAAATGCATACCCTTGAAAAAGGAGCTACGTACCTATCAGTTTTTTTGCAATTGCTCTTTTCTGTAACGCCATGAGAGCATCTTCGAGGTTTCCTACGGTGGCATCGTTTCCTTGCTCTTCCATCCAAATATGGAGTATTTTCTTTGCCTTATCGCGAGCAAACCTAACATCAGCATCTACGTTACGAACAGCTGCAGCTGACAGGTTCAGCTTAATTCCCAGATCATCCCAGCATGTTCCCACTTCGTCACATATTTCCAGCACAAGTGCGGCAGTGACAACTGCCTCTCTAGCACGATCTGCAAGTAACGTTAAACACATCAGAATAACAAACATTCGGCTTTCTTTTAGCATTCAAACGGTGTTTCGGACGCTTGCGGTTAGAGGTTGAGAGAAAGTCGGTAACTCATTTCATTTCAAACATTCTTGGAATAGTTTGATAGCCAGCTCTATTGGCTTTAGTTTGATATGGAATAAGGTATCTACAGTTTAAAGCAGACACAGATGTTGCAGTTTCTTTTTTTGAGCAAGAATGAATGCAAATTAAGATCGAAGATTCATTGATTTATTGATTCATTGACTGCATCGCTTAGACGCGGTACACCTCTAAAGGTATGCGGTAACCTTAATTTATCCCATCGATTGAGATAACACTGGTATCAGAGGAATAGAAAATCACCCAGCGTTAATCAGTTGCGTGAATCATGATAAGGACGTGTTTACCCAGCTGAAAGAATAATGACATCGCGTGCTAGGTACAAGGTTTATTTCGGACACATAAATACAGAAAATTCGTAACGTAGAATACGTATGGGTAATGTAAATATTCTTCGCTATCATCCATCGGCATATCAAGTCTCCTCCGTTTACACATGATGCAAGTTGGAAAGGCTGGTTTAGCAATGAAAGGACTTTTACTGGAGTCCGAGCGACTCAAAGAAATACAATGAAAACGAGACTCCTCTTAGTCTACGGACCAGATGGGAATGGATCATTTGATAAACAGAGTGTGGCATGATAGTTAACTGATAGTGTGACTGATAGCTAACATTTCCTATTTGAATACCAGGCCTATACTAGAGGGAGCTCATCCCAGATAGGCCAGTATTGTAATTTCGTCTGCAGTTTCGTCCTAAAGGACGCCCTTACTTCAGAACTTGGCAGGGTGGAAACCAGACTATGCATCTTTAATAAACTCCACTTCCTCATGCTGGGTGTTCTCAGCGGTAAGAGGAGGAGGTGGGTGTGCACCAGATATGCATAATTTGGTGCCCGGAACGTAGTGTAATTTCAGTATATATATCGTAGTAGCCTGCAAAGCAAATAACCTAGCTTCTTTGCAATGCATTCTGGAGTAGCTTTTGGATTTAAGACCTCAGGGTTCGAGGTCACTCGCTCCTCTCCATCTCAATTTCTCTTCCATAAATGGTGAAAAATCAAATAATTGCAGCTTGTAACCGTAGCGCGAAATTTAATTAACGTTTTTCAGTGTGCCGAAGGAGTGTGTTACCATTAGTGTTTCAGATTTCCAATCTTTTCCTTACTTTGGCTTTTAGCATAAATCAAATAAAGTTGGCGATGAGCTTAAGTTCTGCGATAAGCCTTTTGCAACAAATACACTTATGTGAAAACGAATACCCTTGACTGTTTGAAGCCGCTGTTTTGGAGGCAGGCTTTGTTTTTCTGCTTTCCAACAAAACAGATTTCGCACTATGTAACAATTCTATGCAAAAGACCAGCTCCCTTAGTTGCCAAAAAGCTTAGCCCGGTGAGTTAATTGGCCCTGTAATCAGCCCCTTATGTTACGTTGCGTATAGACTACATTTCACTACATAAATTATAGCTCTAACTTTACATCGAATATTACTTTTCTGACCTTCTCTACTGTTTTGTGAAGACCCTGTCGACATCTTTATGACTTCCTTGATTTCCTTCCTTAGTTTTTGCGCTAAAATTAAGAGAAAAACACAAAACCACTGCTAGCGTTTCGTTTAGTTACCAAGCACAAACTCGGTCTTAACCCTTTCAATACCAAAGATACACCAGATAAATACCGTTTTTAACCCTAAAATCAGTTTTTTAGCTGCCGTGACCCTAAATAAGCCTAGATTCACTGAAAAAGCTATTTTGTGGCCAAGTTGATAGATTTCTTTAAGATTAGGCACAAAAATGTGGAATAATTTAATTTGGTGCATGTGTATAAGCCAACATTTGGACCATTTCCCTTTTCCTCTCCTTTTTTCTCGGTCCTTTTACTCTTGCCACCTTTTGCGTTTTATATTCTTTCTGGCTGTCCCAAAAAATTGGGTGTTAACTAGGGACAAAGCCTGGAAATGGGTCCTTGATCAGTTAGAGCTCTAGTGGGCCATTTTACGACCATTTTGCACCAAAACTGATAACTTTGACTCTCAAGTTACTGCATCAGAATGCCATCAAAATCCAAAAACCACTGATCTGCAGATAGATCTATCCTAGTTCTACCATCTGCCTATCAATAATGTCCAATGGCACTTAAATTGATGACGTCAAAAGTGGTACAAAGAGCACGAACATTAACTAGCCATATATGGCTACTTAGGCGTCAAAGGATTAAGTAAATTAGATCAACTGTAGTGGTCTTAAGTTATGCGAATCTGTTCTTACATTTAAGAGAAAATTTAATTCTTAAAAGAAATGACTCTAAAATAAATTGTCTTTGTGGTAGTATTAGCTGCCTTTTTAAAATTTGTTGTACTTTATTGTAATTTTATTGCTTTTAGTTTTATTTTTTATTGCGTTTCAATGTATTTTCCCAAATCATCATAAATCATAAATCATAGCTCATTAACACTGAAAAGCCTCACTGGAGTGCATTGGAGTGTGTTTATATATTTGTATATTGGGCCTGACAAAATCTCCATTTTTCCAGACCTGTTTTAACTTGTCCAACAATTTTCCTAATCTGAATGTTAGTATGCCCTCGAATAGGAATCATAAGGTGATAAAAAATAAAATCTGATCGCTTCCATAAGACGTCGGCAAAATTCTAGAATTTGACTGACACTGCCTTGCAAAGCTTTTATATGTATTTGAAAACGCTGAAAACCTCTGCATTTGAAAATAACGCACGTTAAAAGTTATAATAATGCCCGGATGACATGTTTTTACCTTTACAACTCGCAAAATCCGAATTCCCTTTGCGTAGGGGATTTGATAATCTAACCAACCTAACTAATATAAACGACTACACAGGCTTATGCTGGCTAATATCTCATATTAGTCGATCTATTTCGAAGTTGTAACAGGGGTTAACCTTTTGAGTAAAAGTAAAAGTAAAAGTAAAAACCTTTATTTAACTTCGAATTCCAAATAGCACACAATTATGCTAATATCTTTGAAGATATAAAAAAATAATATCAATGGACTAGAAATTATGTACAGAAATAGGGTATTAAAATTTTAAGCTAAATTACAGACAGAACAACAAGCACGATTAAATTTGATTTGATTCACTGCTAGTTTGAAAGCATTAGTCGTAGGAGCGGTTCTAACTGAGTTTGGTAACGAGTTCCAAAGTTTACAAGCTGAATAACAGAAAGAGTGTGAGCCACAGTTTGTAGTATTAACCCTGGGGACATTGAGAAGATGTTGGCCACGTAGGTTGTAAGAAGTTACGCCGACAAAATATATTCGCTAAAGCTCGAATGAGCTGTGAGCGGTCATGAGCGTTATAAGAAACAACTTATTAAAACCTGATACATAAGTTATCTCTACTACTGCAAAACAGATGCTTCATCATGCATGACAACAAACTATCGACTGCCCGCAGATTAACAGGTCAACACCGTACCGCTTTTCACTGTCTGCAGGCTAATCAAAGAAAAACATTCAAATATAACAAGTTAAATGACATTCTCCTAAATTATGCTTCCCTCAAGAAGTGTCTCAAAAAAGGTCCTAAGGTTATAGAAATTCCTGTAAGAGAACTTCTCAAACGTTTCGCAATAAAGTTTGTCACCCAAAAGTATTTAGTCGTTTAATACCTGCATGTGTCAGACAGTTTTAGGCTAGGTCATGATAAAAGACCGATTTATTTAACACTGTCACTGTGTAAATATAATCATGACAGCAATATAACTTATCATTTTGGTTCATTAATTAAATACTTTTGGTGACTAAAGTACCACATTTAATGTATTGTAACTTTTGGTTAACCTTACCAATTCCGACAAAGAACATTGAAAAAGCGACCCTCCGAGAATTTGACCACTGTGTCCACACGCCTATTCGTTTTACCTATGAGAAATTGTGTACAGTGGCATACGGGCTCTAAATAAAGCATACGGAATATAAACTGTTTATATAAACAGGACTGTAAGACTTTAAAGGCTATTACCTCTGTAGATAACCATCCACTAGCCACAAACTTACCAGCAAAAAAGGAGAATAACTATAATCTCCGTAAAGAACAATGTGTGCTCCCCAAGGTTAACACAGAACGATTTATGACATCGTATGTTAATAGCCTGATTTTTAAACATAAAATAATGTAGATAATATAAAGTTTAATCATACATTTGTAGTTGAACTAGTGTAATTTTTAGGGTAGCTTTTTCTTGTTGAATGTATAATGTAACAAAAGATATGTACTTTTATCTTTTGGCAATAGAGAACATTATTATTATTATTATTATTATTATTATTATTATTATTATTACTATTATTATTATTAGAAATAAACGCTGCGAATGGCTGGCAACTTTCTTCGTCGAATAAGTCACAAATTAAAGCACGCGCACTCATCTCCATGTGAAAGAATTCGAGGTCGCTTGAGTTTTCCTCGACAGAATCCAGTGGAAAACAGCAGACTGCGGCTCATGTTTTGAAAATTTTCATCAATCTGGAATGCAGACATGTCAACTAATCTTAATTACCGTTCGAGGTAAGTCAAACCAGTTATCTTTACACTGGTTGACAAAGATGCAAACAAGCGATCAACAACGCAGCGAATTTAAAACCCCCTTCCTTCCTATACTTTACGACCGTTTTGGGGTCTGAGGAAATCGCCAGTGATTCACATATGTTCTTAGTAATTGTCCAACACTTTCCCTTATCCTCACATATGTCTTTGCTTACACATTATACGTGCAATGATTCAGAAGTGAAAAACGTGATGGCTTCCATAAGAAGTCGTCAAATTCTAAAGCTTGATTGAGACTGTTAATATTTATACACTTTGGCAGATCTGTAAAACCTAACCTCAGCACAAATTTGATGGTTCCTTTCATCGAAAGTGCCCCGAATAAATATATGTTTACCGTGGTATGTAGTTTCTCAGAAATCGTTGAATTCGAATTTCCTTTACTTAGCAGATTTATTACCCTTATCAAAAGACTGGCCCAGGTTATATTGGATATTTTGGTGGGAAAAAGTAGCTAGTGTCTAGCATTGAAACCCAGGTCAATCGCCAAACTTCTTGTTAGTCGATCTATGCCACTTATGATGCTGAGTTGTTGAAGAGATTGCACTCCTTTTGAGTTACACAAGGTTTGATTTCTGAAGAGCCAAGATATATTAGCCTCTGGCTGAGCTCGATTGTACCATGAGCTAACTAGCGTCGGTCCTTGAGCAATATGAATTGAGCTATTTGACTGATACATGATTTATCTATATTGCTACAGATATACCCATAGATGAGAAGAGATTATAGCTTTCGAGTGCCCACAAATTTACGTCTGAGAAAGACCTAAAGTTTTTTTTTGAACTCGAAATTCAATTTGTAAACGAACAAAAACCTCAAATTTTACGAATGAAATGACATCCTTTTCATGTATACTTAACTTGAGAGCTTTGTAAAATGAATTCATAGGTTAAGAGAAATTTCTGTAAGGAAATGCCTCAGACGTTGGGCAGCAAAGTTTGTCACAAATTCGCATATATTCGATATCTGATTTAGAGCACTAATTAGTCTCGGTTATGATTCAAAAACCGATTGTTTAACACTTCAGTGTCTGAAAACCTAACCCACTGAAACAATGTGACTTACCATTGTAGTCAATACACTGAATACACATTACCTTTGGCTACTAAACCGAGTCGTATTTGACATTTAATCGCGCCATTCTGCAAGTGGATCAAATTGAACAAGCGACCTCCCGAGAATTCACATACTAAACTGAAAACTCACTTGAAACGAAATTGATTCTTCAGCTTGTCTTAAAGATATTCAGAACAAAAGCATACAGGCTCTAAATCATTCTTTAAGTGAAACTTTCAAGCTGACCTTAAAACATAAACATCACCTCACCGCTGGCTAGCAACTTCCGCGTTCAACGAGGCATAAACTGAGAAATGCGTATTCCACATGAAAGATCAGTCGAGTGTACCTGAACCGAATTCAGTGCAAACAACCGAGTATAGTTCAATTCAAGTTGTGATAATTTACATCCGTCTGCAACTCGGATATGTCTGAATAATCCAAATTACGTGGAATTAAGTCAAAAAAGCGATGAGATTCCTGTAGGAAACCGTTTCAAAAGTTGTGTAATAAGTTTGGCACAAATTAGTGTACAATTCTAACAGTTACTGATTTAAAACAGCTGTGTTGGGCTCGGTGATGATCACAAATTGATTTACTTAACACTGTCACTGATTTCTGAATAATCAACCAAGAGACGATCATACACCTCACCGTTTTGGTCGATTAACTGAATAAACATTTCGTTTGGCGGCTCGATCACACGTTATACATTTCATATCTAATCACGCATAGTGAACCGTGCCAGTTCTGACAAGATCATTGAAAAAGCAACTTTCCGAGAATTTCGCCACTGCATTCACAGGCTTACACTGGAAATTTACTAAACATCAACCTGTTACTCGGTTCATCTATAAGATACTCCGAAAAGTAACATACGTGCTCTAAAGCATACTGTCTTTAATTGTTTGTGAAACTGACCTTATAAAATGAACACGGCCACTGTCTGTTGCGCAACCTCCGCAATTTTCGATCACAAGTTTGCGACGGTTTGTTATAAACCAATGCACTTCTAATTTCATATAAAATAAATCTATATAAGTTGAGTTTTACCTAAACCGAATCCATGCAGTGAAGACAGCCAACTTCAATCCAAGCTGTGACAATTTGCTTCAATCTTTGTCACTCAGGTATGCAAGTTTACGTCATGCCTGGTAAAGCCAATCAAAATATCCTTTGCTCTGTAACGAGGTCTACTGGGGTAAGCAAAGAAATGCTGGCGACAAAACCAGACAATATGGCCTGACATTATGTAATTTATGTCAAGGCATGGTGTGCACGTGATGATCCGTTGGATATAGGCTGTACTAGGTACGCGAAATCGAGCTAATGGGATTTGGGGGTGTTCCTGCCTTACCAAAGGTCAACTTCCAAATCTCAAAAGCGTGGCGGTATATTACGGCTAGTTCCGATGCTATTCGTCCTTCTTTCCTTTGCCATCGACAAAGA
>Ga0126343_10001687_pt1 | contig 10685 bp, 7 predicted proteins | sample Cyp2metagenome_FD_92531 | JGI IMG/M metagenome (GOLD analysis project Ga0126343, IMG submission 92531) | Coral microbial communities from Lord Howe Island, Old Settlement Bay, Australia - Cyphastrea 2 metagenome | ecosystem: Host-associated > Invertebrates > Cnidaria > Coral ... | reverse complement strand
TGCAACCCAGAGGGATGCTGTACCATCTGAGGCTGCATGAACAATGTGGAGGTAAAACGGCCAGCCAAAGACCTTAATGAACTTTAATTCCGTTTTTTACTCTGCCTAGAGGTCTCAAATTAAGGTGGGAGGAATGCTACAGAGCAATACCCCAAACTGTTCTTCACTGTGGCCAAAATGCTTTGGAAGCAGAAGATATTGAAATAGAAGTAAATGATCTTGACTTTGATGAGGTCCTTCCAAACCAAGTCCCTCGAAAAAAGCCAATAGAAACAGTTGCCAAGATGATTCAAAAGTTGCTGCAAGAAGAAGACAAAAAAAAAATTGGCGAAGAGGGAAAGAGACCTAAAGAATTACAGGAAGGCCAAAGAAGCTTTCAGAAGTTGGTATAAATGAAGTTCTTAGAAAGTTCAATTAAAGCATTTTGAACCATTTTTACCATTGAGTTTTTTTTTTGAGTTATTTTTTGCCAGTTCTTACGACTGCGACCCATTTTAAGCCATTTTAAAGAGTGTGACCCATTTTTCCACTTTGAGCCAGTTTTGAGTGCCACCCATTTTCACTCTTCGGCATCATTTTTATAAGTGTGACCCATATTACCATTTTGAGTCATTTTTTTGTGCAACTCATTGCTATTATTTTTGTTTCAACTTCTCTGTTATGCTTAGGAGAGATTGATAATCTCTTACGACAGCTACCAAATACTTCCCAAAAGAACTTGGTGAGCTTCGCCGATCTTCCTCACTTTCTGACCACTGATTTGTTAACTAAGTTCGCCTCCATCCCTTCCCTGGCGACAACTCTTGATGCATTGAAGGATGGTTTCCCGCGGCTCATAGAGCTTGTGATTGACTACCACTTTGCAAATTCTGGAAACCTTCAATTACAGCTTTTGTTTACTCTTCCAACATTGGATCAACAAGACGCTATTTGCACAATGGAAAAATGTTAATTCAATTGTCTTATCAAATTAATGGCAAGTGCTTTGGGTGAACAAAAGCACAACGCGGCATGATCTGCTTTGATTGACCTGTGATAACAAAAGGTATGTTGTCAAATAAGCCAAGCTGGACCAATGTTTCAAGGAGGAAACAACACTATTGTGCCCAGCTGATGTCTTGTCAACCGTGGAAATCCCGTAGTGGCTTGGTCTCAAATGGACATCCCAAACTAAGCTTTCCTTTTATCATGCCCATTCCCAGTTGCCCAATTGTAATAAATTACAGTCACTTGTTCATCTCAGGGCCGGTATTATCTGTCTACCGTTTTCAATAACCTCTCTATTCATACTGCCAACATTACCAAGTTATTAATGTTACGGCCATTCAGTATTTACAGTTTTTCATGCAATGTGTCTTTTTCACAGAAACTTACTAGTTTGGGACATTGCCTTGAGCACCTGAATTTTCAATTTCCTTTGTTCCATAACAGGGAATTTCAATTTGTGCTATGGGTTTCTCTCCCCTAGCAAAATAACACCGCAAAACCTGTTCCTAATTTGGTTATTCCTACTCTGTTACACATTGATAACTCAACTCTTCAGTCCCTTGATGTCACTTACAATAGCCTCGACTATGATTTAACCTGTCGGCTACAAAAAGTATGATGGGATATCAACACCATCCTTGAAGTTTCCCACCAGCTTGTTTACAGTCCTCGTTTACTTTTGTCTTGCTTTTACCATCTGCAACCTTATTGTTCTGGAGGTGTTTTATTGCATTTTGTTCAAAAGGCCATCAGCTCCTGTCCCGCCGACTTCCCTTGCTCGCCCTGCAGAAGCTATTCCCCTCACCTCTCAGTCAACCTCAACCTCTTAAGCCCTTAAGGTAACCAACAAACAATAGATATATCTTGAACTAAAAAAAAAAATTCTACACATCTTTGTGCTGCTGTAGGTCCTTGTAACAGGACAACTTGCATAAATTTGTAGCTTTTATTTGAAATTGTGAAATGCAGGCAAATGATGTTTTTGTTCGGATTGTGGTTCTTAATGATTAGGATTTAATGATTGTGGGTCTTTCCACATGTACCAGAAACAAATTAAGAAAAGACGTTATTGACAATTAGAATCATGATAAGGAACTGCATGAATAATGAAGGGATGCTGGAATACCAAGAAATGCATGATAATCATATAATAGCTTAGTGTTAAGCATTTTTGATCTCCCAAGTAAGGTACCTTCCTTGAACTTATTAATCTAGTATTGTTTAAAAGGTTGTTTGACTTCCCGATTTTACATAAGTTTGCAGGTTGCTCTAAGAAGAGACTTGATGTCTCCAGAGAGTGACAGTACAACAGATATGTCCCACCTCCAGATATCTATAAGACAAGCGTAATTGGAATTGGTATATGGTTTTACTTTCTTAATAATAAATGAGCTATTAGTGGTTTGGTTTTCAATTATGAATAAAGTCTTGGGTGTGTTTCACCTCTGACCCAAAAGGTTAAGTTTTGTATCTTAAGTTGATTTAAACTTGACTTTTATGTTATAAACGATTAGCTTTAACTTACAACTTACTCTAGAGATCACATTATACCTTTGCATGCCCTTTAATCCAACAAAAAGAGTTTTCACCTAGTGAAAGGGAATGACATTAATTTATGTAATCATATTCTATGATCCAACCCATTTCTTATCATAAGAATCAAACTGAATGATTATAAAAACTGATTGCTGGTGACAAAACATATATAGGTGAGCTCTTTAAACATAAGAATTTAGAAGAAGGTTGACAGGAATAGCGAATATGGAAGAATGTTTACAAGGTTAGCAAAACATAGAAGAAGGAACATGCCAAGAGATAGACGATATTCTTAACAGAACTGTAAGACAAGAGGAGAAGAACGACTAAGAAGTAAGAATTCTTTAAATAAAACTAAGTGTTGGATTCAGTGTTGGCTGTGGTTGACAAAGGAGTACCTCGCTCAGCAAGCTAGCCCCGAACAGAGCGCTACCTCTACGCAAGGCAAACCCCTTTTACATCCTTTTCATTTTGCTTTTTTTTGTGTGTGTGGGACTTCATCCATGTGTCCTTCAGTTCAGCTGCGGTTCGTAAAATTTTCATATCTACTCGCAAATTAACTTTTTGGTTTTTGTGTTCAGCAACTGCTCCCCTATTCATTTGTATTGTATCCCTTTCCCTTTATTCATGCTTAACCTGTCCAGCCCCTATAAAATCGGGTTCATTTAAGACCAATTACTTACAGTTTTTTGCTCTTGGCACTATTGTTTCAACACATACTTTCAACCATGTCCGCTCTATCATTCATCGTGGAACTTGACAGTTTCAGCACAGATGGGAAGACTTCCTCCTGACATGCCTGGCAGTCTCTTGTGGCCTTCTCCGCACCACCTAGTTTTGCTCCTTTGATACTTCGTCCTTGTTATCAAGAGCTCCTGCTGCACTCCAGACTTGCCAGTACCAGACCAGGCACCATGGTTTGGCAATAGCCTCTGCGTCTCTTCCACAGGCCATGGCCCGCTCATTTCTAATGCATGCCATCCTTGAGAGGTTCATAGACCCAGCAGAACAAGGAGACCTTGCGCTGGCCCAAGTGATAATGTGGGTCAAGGGCACATAGAAGACGGCCCTGGTGATGCGGTTAGTAACCACCCCGGGTTTGCCTTGCCCATTCCTGGTGCGGAATTTGGAGGAGGTGGGTTGTCCAAAAGACAACAGCTAGAACAAGCGGATGCTGGCCGGCTCCTTACGCAGGAAAAAGCCGGACGGCTAAGCACCTGGATGATGACAGAAGGACTGGATTGCAACCCAGAGGGATGCTGTACCATCTGAGGCTGCATGAACAATGTGGAGGTAAAACGGCCAGCCAAAGACCTTAATGAACTTTAATTCCGTTTTTTACTTCGCCCAGAGGTCTCGAATTAAGGTTGGAGGAATGCTACAGAGCAATTCCATAAACTGTTCTTTACTACGCCCAAAATATTATTTTAAGTTTACTTCCAGTTTGTTGTGGTAATTTTGATTATTACTCACTTTCGCCTTTTTAAAATTTATCTTATTTAGCAAATAAGGCACTTGTTGATCCAAGTTAGGTCACAAAGTTTCTCATTGATAGGACCTAAAAATGCCATTTTTTGCTTTCAAAAAATATTGTAACCAATAAGAAAATATAGAAAAACCAACAGTAGCATCTTTTCGGTTAACAACTAGAAATCTTAAGCTATTGTTCTCCTTTGTACTTTGCCCACTTTTTGTACACATGCGCATGTGCAACACCATTTCGCTAACTTTCACTTAGCAGACAAATAGTTTCTTCTCACCTCATTTGTGTTTCCTTTCGTCATTAAGATCTACCTTCTGTTCCCTTGGAAGCTAGCCAGCTGCGCTACTGTTCACTACTGAGTTATTAGTTTTCTCCAAAAATAGCCAGCTGAACTTTATTCCAGTAATGAAGTTTTATTGCTTTCTATTCATGGGATAATTTTCCTTTGCTATCGGTAACACCAGTTGATGATTTCAAATAGAGTATCTCATTTTTAATTTGAAAGTGTCTCAAGTTTTATATCCATTCACTTCCTTGACTCAATCAACTCACTTAACTATCATGGCATTCTTCCAACTTTAAGTTAACAGCCAGCTGCAGAGAAGTGCTTTGGAAGTTGCCGAAGTGTGATGGTTGCCGCAAAGCGGCATTCACCATTGGTGTCTTGCCCGAGATGCCTTGAGGGTCATCATCCCCAAGAAACAATTCGCTTTTCTCCCTAGGTAGCAAACAGCAACATCCTGGCCATAATAATCCAGCTCCTGGAAGGACGCATCATTGAGCCAACTTCTTTGCTTTCCTTGATGTTTGCACTGTGGCCCAATACCTGCTCATCGCTGAGGATTATTTGATGGCCTATTTACTACCTTACATGACAGACGAGGAAACCTGTGAGATGAGCTGCATTTCTTTACAATTTCTATTTTGATTCGTTCTTGTTGATCTGCACCTCTTTTGTTTTTAGGGCTAGGGGCATTGTTTCTGTTGTATACCTATTGATTGGTTTGGCAAATCACTAGGACCCGTGTAAACAGTGTATGGTTGCCCAAACCTGTAAAAGTCCAACCACCTTTAATGGAATCGAACTTGTGTAGAAGACATTATATCACTCCCTGGCCAAGCATTTGTATATTCTTGAATGCACTCGCATAAAGCCGCAGACTGTGCAGAACGTTTATGAATTGTTTTGGATTTTTTTTGGGAGATAATTGTAACAAGCGTTATACTGTAATTGCTACCTGCCATAGTCTCTTGCTAACCTGTTAGCTACCTGTATTGTTTTGAAAGTTATTGATCTTGTGAACGATGAATTCAGTCATAGCCAACTGTTTCATTGGAAACGCACGACCTAATGTTTAGTTGACACTTTTTAATAATCTTACATAATCCTTTTAAATGGTGCTCTGGGCTTAAAAAGTCACGTCTTGTAAAATATTCTTTGGTTACATTAAGCTCACATGCTGGTTATGTTGTTGGAATAAACTCTATGGTTGGACCCAACTAACTCAGCATTCTGTCTTTCTGTTGGATCGATTTGCTGTAACAGATCCTAACACATCCACACTGTAGGAGTCTGGGAAACTCCATCACTGTAAGGATGTTTCCTTCTGAAAATTGCAGAAAGGATAACAGCTCACTTAAGCCATCCAAAACCCTGTTATCACAAGTGCGACCCATTATTACCACTTGGAACTATTTTTACAAGTGCAACCCAATGTTACCATTTTGAGCAATTAGTACCTCTGCAGCCAAATTTTACTGTTATGGGCCATTTTTACAAATGCGACCCATTTTTCCACTCCAAACTATTACGTTTTTACAAGTGGGACTAAATTTTACCATTTTGAGCTATCATTACAATTTGACCTAATTTGACCATTCTGAGCCATTGTTACACATTACCTATTTTCACCATTTTGAGTTATTTTTATAAGTGTGACCCATTCTTACCATTTTTAGCCAGTTCTTGCAACTGCGACCGATGGAAGGGGAAGACTTCCTGCTGAAATGTCTGGCAGTCCCTAGTGGCCGTCTCTGGCTCACCTACTTACGTCTCTTCGATACTTTGTCCTTGATATCAAGAGGTTCTGCCGCACTCCAGACTTACCAATACCATACGAGGCACCATGGTTTGGCACTAGCCTCTGTGGGTCTTGCACAAGCCACGTCCATTCAGTTCTAAGGCATGCCGTCCTCAAGGCGTTCATAGCCCTATTGGAGCAAGGAGACCTTGCGCTGGCCCAAGTGATAATGTGGGTCAAGGGCACACAGAAGACGGTCCTGCTGACGCAGTTAGTAACCACCCTGGCTTTGCCTTGCCCGTTCCTGGTGCGGAATTTGGAAGACGTTGGTTTTCCAAAAGTTAAGGAGCTTGAACTGGCGGATCCTGGCCCACTCCTTGCGCAGGAAAAAGCCAGACTGCTCAGCACCTGGCTGATGACAGAAGGACTGTTTACCATTTGAGGTCGCATGAACACACTGTGGAGGTAAAACGGCCGGCCAAAGACTTTATTAAACTTTAATTCCGTTCTTTACCTCGTCCAGAGGTCTCGAATTAAGGTGGGAGAAATGCTACAGAGCAATTCCGCAAACCTTTTTTTACCATGCCCAACATATTGTCATTGCCCAACATATTGTCCTTTTAAGTTCACTTTCAGTTTGTTGTGGAAATTTTTATTATCGCTCACTTTTGCGTTTTAAAATGAATTTTATTTAGCAAATAATGAGCTTGTTGATCTGAGTTGGATCACAAAGTTTTTCATTTTTAGGACCTAGAAATGCATGTTTTCGCTTTCAAAAAATTTTGTTACCAACAAGAAAATTTAGGAAAACCAACAGTAGTGTCTTTTCTGTTAACAACTAGAAATCTTAAGCTATTGTTCTACTTTTTGCTTTGCCCACTCTTTGTACAAATAGTTTCTCATCGGTTCAATTGTGTTTCCTTTCTTCATTAAGATCTACCTTCTGTTCCTTCGGAAGCCAGCCAGCTTAACTACTTTTTCTTTTGGAAGCTCTCCAGCTGAACTACTTTACACTATTAAGTCTTATGGGTTTTCTTGCGAGTTAGCCAGCTGCACTACATTTAAGTAATGAAGTTCTATTCATGGTGTAAGTTTTCCCTGCTGTCGGTAACACCATTTTGAGGATTTCTCATTAAGTATCTCATTTTTAATTTCCTAAATTTGTGCTATCTTAATTTCAACCTGAGTTTTAATCTTAAACTCTCGATTTTTAATTTCAGGAACTTTGTAGTGTTGATTGGAACTCACTATCTTAATTAGGTATTTTCCGCTCATATTGTTTCTTAGTAGTCGCATTATCATCATCACGTGTAAAGGATGATATGTAAGCAAGTGCATAATTTAAGCTTTTGCAATTACGATTACTTTGACCACATTTATGATCAGGATTGTCTGCAGAAAAAACTACTGTTGGACCAAGATGTCTCTTTCTTGACGTCCGTGGCGAAGACCCTTGAAGTAGATTCTCGTGTACCAGGAATTTATGACAAGATTCCCTTCCCGCAAGCAAAGCAGTGCTCTCCAGAGCTAGATTTTCCCAGTTTTCAGTTCAAGTGTCCGTTCTGCCGGAAATGTAGTAGTTGCAGGAAAAACCTATCGTCACACAAACTAGTTGCACTCTGGTTTCATTCCAGTTGCATTCTGATTACGTTCTTGGATTAACTATAAAGTTGGACTTAAGTTATGAGTGCCTTTGACGACTCTCAAGATAATTCCCTGTAACAGGTCCGCAGCCAAAGACTTTTCCCAGGTTTTTACAGAAGTGCTTTCCCAGGCCAAAAACCTGTTATGAAAGGACCCATTATCCATTTGAACCACTGTTATGAGTGTCAACCATTGTTACTATATTATGTGATTTTTGCAAGTGTGACCCATTTTCGTAAGTTGTAAGTTTTACATTTTATGTCGAGGGGCAACAAGGAAAGATTTGAAGAGTTAAAGCATAAGAAGATGTCCCTTAAGGAGCGAGTTGAAAGCGCTCAGCAAAGGACATCCATTTATAAAGATAATCTTAATGAAGTAAAGGAGCAGCTGGAAACAACTACAAAAGAACGAGAAGAAGCAGAGCAAATGAATAAAGAAGTAAAAGTTTGGCAAGGCAAATGGAGATCGAAAAGGGATATCAGGAAATCACTCAGATGTCAACTGAGAGACTGGAGAGGTTTCTTACAGAAACGTAATTATAACTCTCTTGTTCAGATACGCATGCATTGTGCAAATACTGCTCATTGCCTTAAGACAAATTATGCTCTTACTTCTCTTTTTAGAGATTACTTTTTGTAAAAGAATTACAAAAATATGGAAAGGTATTCCTGAAGATATCAAAGAAGGTAATTCACTTTGTTCTTTCAAATGTCCACTCACATCTTTTTACATTTAAGCGTTATAAGTTTGTTATCAGTTCATTTGTGTTTCCTTTCGTCATTAACATCTACTTTCTATTCCATTGGAAGCTAGCCAGCTGAGCTACTTTTCACAAATGAGTTATTAGTTTTTTCCAAAGATAACCAGCTGAACTATATTCCTGTAATAAAATTTTATTGCTTTCTATTCATGGGATAATTTTCCCTTGCTATCGGTAACACCAATTGATGATTTCAAATATAGTATCTCATTTTTAATTTGAAAGTGTCCTCCAAGTTTTATATCCATTCACTTCCTTGACTGCATCCATTCACTTCCTTGACTTAAATCAACTTCCTTGACTGTAATGGCATTCTTGCAACTTCAAGTTAACAGCTGGCTGCAGAGAAGTGCTTTGGAAGTTGCCGAAGTAAGTGCGATGGTTGCTGCAAAGCTGCGTTCACCACTGGTTTCTGGCCCCAGATACCCTAAGGGTCAACATCCCCAAGAAACAATTTGCTTTTCTCCCCAGGCAGCACACAGCAACATCCCGGCCATAATGGTCCAGCTCCTGGAAGGACGCATCATTGAGCCAACTTACTTTGCTTTCCTTGATGTCTGCACTGTGACCCAATACCTGCTCATAGCTGAGGATTATTTGATGGCCTATTTACTACCATACATGACAGACAAGGAAACCTGTAAAAGTTCAACCACCTTTAATGGAATTGAACGTGTGTAGACGACTTGATATCACTCCCTGGCTAAGCATTTGTATATTCTTGAATGCAGTCGCATACAGTCGCAGACTGTGCAGAACGATTATGAATTGTTTCAGATTTGTTTCGGGAGATAACGGTGACAAGAGTTGAACTGTAATTGCTACCTGCCATAGTCTCTTGCTAACCTGTTAGCTAACTGTATTGTTTTGAAAGTTATCGATCTTGTAAACAATGAATTCAGTCATGGCCAACTGTTTCAAGGAAACACATAAGATAATGTTTAGTTGACACTTTTTAATAACCTTGCATAATCCTTTAGAATGGTGCTCTGGGCTTAAACAGTCAAATGTAGATGTAGATTCAACACAAATGAACAACCCTGTTACGAAAAATTGTGCGTGACTTGCATGACTTATCAGAACAATCTGGAACGTTCTTGAATATTTAATTAGTGCTGTGTCAACATGACTAAGTAATTCTATTTTAGCCCTTTGCGTATGCTACTGTATATAGTTTCCTATTGTAATGTTTCTTTATTTTGTATAGCCGGAAAGTTCTAGAGTCTTTTGCCGTAAAGTATATAAGCGGATCAGTGAAAATTTAGTGAGAGTGAGAGTGAGAGTTGAGTAGTGTTTACGTGAGTAGGTCCGTACGTGTTTATCGAAGTGTGACAGAGGTCACGTGAAGTTTGGCGGAGGCCGTAATTATTGAAGTTGGACAAGAGGTCGTGTGTAAAGTTTGGCAAAGGCCGTGCTAAAGCAAGTGTGACGGAGGTCAAGTGTAATCTTCAAGCTCGTGTGAGCTTGTTGTGAAGTATTGTGTGGAATTTACTATATCCGTGTGGCATAAATAACCTAGCTGCTGCTCCGACATCCCTGCGTCTTGACTTAGACTACAAACTACCTACCACTTAAAACATTCGAACTCGCAACAAACCCAAACTTTGAAGCAGAAGGTATTGAAATAGAAGTAGATGATTTTGACTTTGATGACGTCCTTCCAAACCAAGTCCCTCGAAAAAAGCCAATAGAAACAGTTGCTGAGTGATTCGAAAGCTGCTGCAAAAAAGATTTGTTGCCTAAAGAAGAGCTTCGAAAAAAAATGGATGGCAGTAAAGGCGAAGAGGGAAGGAGACCTAAAGAATTACAGGAAGGCCAAAGAAGCTTTCAGAAGTTGGTATAAGAAAATGAACTTCTTAGAAAGTGAAATTAAAGCTGGTGAAGAGTTAAACAGGATGCAAGGCTAGATGATTGCAGAACGTATGAACATTTAACAATTAGATCATGCAACAGACCTTGAATTTATAAGAGCAATGAAGCATGTACTGAACTAAACCTAACTTGCAATAAATGATAGTGTCACTCACTCTATTTTTAATTTTGTATATTAATTTTAGCATCTGTCCTCATCTTTTAGCGTAGCGTCTTTATAGCGTAGCGTCTGTGCTTGTCTTAGCATTATGCTAAATTTCAGTGTAGCAATTTATGCGTAAATTTCCCGCAGTGTGCTCGTACCATTTTAGAGTCTGTTCTCATGCCAGCGTGAATTTAGTGTCTGTGCTCGTCAGCATAAATTTTAGAGTAGATTTTTAAG
>Ga0126343_10001686_pt1 | contig 10687 bp, 4 predicted proteins | sample Cyp2metagenome_FD_92531 | JGI IMG/M metagenome (GOLD analysis project Ga0126343, IMG submission 92531) | Coral microbial communities from Lord Howe Island, Old Settlement Bay, Australia - Cyphastrea 2 metagenome | ecosystem: Host-associated > Invertebrates > Cnidaria > Coral ... | reverse complement strand
CTCTCTTCGTTTTGCTCTCCGATGAATCGTTTCCTGCTCATTGTTAGTAAAGTCGTAGCATCCATGTGATGTTAAGCTGGATTTTATTGATTATTTCCTTTTATATCACTCTACAGGCCGGTGAAGAGAATGGTGGATGGCAAATTCCAATGCACTCTGACGGTGTCAGGTTGTGGAAAATTCGTTGCCACTGGAAGAAATTACCGAATTGCAAAGTCTACTGCTGCGCAAAGAGCCCTGAATGCTCTTCAAAAGAGAGAGTCTGGAGTGAAAGCGGACAAGACTCAATGAACAGTGTTCCTGAGAGCTTCTGAAGTGGAGCTACTTGTTTAATGTATCTCTTAAAGGAGCTGCTTCATCCTGACAATTTTAGCCGTAATTTTTCAATTTCGTTGTTCGTAATCCTGTCAATGTTCTCCATCCTTACCCATTCTTGATTCTGTATGGTGTATTGTTATCTCTTTGGTGTTTTTCTGTCCCAGTACACTCCTATTTTCAGGTTTGCTGTCATTTTAAAAGTTAGATTTTTTACTTAGCCAAAATAATTCAAACTGCCGTGACTGAGCTCCTTTAACAGATTGAACTGACTCGATGTAAAGAGTTTAGTTTAATGACAATATATTTGATAGGTGAATGTGCGGTACGGTTTTGAAGTACTGATTGTTCAATTCCAAATTTAACCACACGAAATAAATTTGTACCTTGATGTTAAACTCCTCATTATTGAGCTTTTTATTGAATGACAAACCGTATTATACGTGAAAGAATGTTTCAAGTAATACTTTGAATTGATTTACAAATTCGATTTTAAAAAGCAACTGATACGAAAAAAATTGGTCTTAGTAGTGATGGGCTCCTGGTCTTATGAGGAGGATTATAGATTCATTAATGAAGCTTTTTTTTTAACTTTTAAAGAAGTCACTAAAAGAGATACTCTGTGACGTCGGGCGTTATGCAGATAGAATAGCCTGACTGAAGGACTGAACAACGTGATTAGATTATGCAGATTTTGTCCTTTGTTTTTTTGCTATACGAAAATAATTTTTCTTTTTCTTTGCCAGCCGATTTTTTGTTCTTTTACTTTCTTTTTCCTTTTCCTTTTCCTTTTTATTGAATTGTTTAAATTTCTCGTGCTCATAAGAGGGTAGTGGCTTTTACTTGGAGGTTGACGCAATAAACCGGAAGTAAGATTTCACTTCCTTGGCAATCCATGCTTAGCTCGGTTATTGGGCCCTGAAGAACTTGGACTCAAGTCCTATCAAATATGACGCAAATGCAAACATTAATGTCAGTAGCGATAGCTTTATTACCACTATGACAGAACAGAAACTAAGGAGCGCCGGGGGGGGGGGGAGGGAGGGGCGAAAAAGGGGGGGGGGGGGGAAGGGAGGGGGGGGGGGAAGAGGGAGAAGGGGGAGGAGGGGGGGGGGGAGAGAGACGGGAGACAAAGGGAGTGAGGGGGGAAGGAGAGAGAGAGGAGTAGGGAAGGAAGAGACAGGAAGTTTTCATTTTATTTGTTTTATATTTTATTTTAAGCCCCATCATTGTATCAATAAACTCGGCATAACGTAAACTGCAGCAACGTAGAGTAGTTGATGATATGTTCAGTATCGGCAATCAGAAGCTTTGTTATTCAAGCAAAATTCAAAACGTTCACTGGCTAAAAATTTTACAAAAACACGAGCTTTCGACGGCCTAAAATGCAATCTTCAACTGGTGAAATCGTTAAAGAAACGTCAAAAACTCTAAATACAAAAAAAAAATTCTAAGAATTCTCTACTTGCACAAATCCCATAATACAACTCTTACCCCCCCCTCCCCCCCAGAATTTTGCATAATCATTGTTCAGTTTGTCATTTCTCCTGCGACATGACGATGTCGCATGGGAAATCTAAAACAATACCTATGCAAATCTTTGGGGGTAAAAGAGGTGTATTATGGGATCTGCGCAAGTGGAGAAAACGACAGAATAAGCTGAATTATTGAAATAATTGTGAGAATTTTTGGCGGAAAAGAATGCTGTTTTGCCCTAGGTGTCTGTTAATATCCTATCACAATAGTAACACCATAGAGAGCTGAACTCGTAACGATGCACTTGTCGTGGATTTAGCCTAAAAAAACCCTCCATTTTGCCTTTACTACACAACCAAACACACTCAAAGGTTGAGGCATGGGGCGTTGGTCAGCCGGGCCCAAGATCTGTTTAATTGTGACAGTAAGCTTACAACAAAGTGGACAAGAGATACATCAAAAGACGTCCTACATGCGCCAAAGCCGGACACGTAAAACCCCAAAAACCCCTTGTTAGGAAAAATAGGGACCGTGTACCCCCGACCAAATGCACTGGCGCCACCTTTGGGGTTTTAAGGTTGAACTATAAAAACAATTCATATGACGCTAATTACACAATAAAAATAAACCTAATGTGAAAGTGCTAGTGGCAAGGCTGACCGTAGAATGACACAAGTTACTCAACGGTCTCTTTTTACAAACATACTATCTATGAGTCTTCGCGCGCTACACTCGCACTCAGTTCTCTGTTCCGTGTCGGCAAAATATTAATTTATGTCAATACCGATTATCACAAATTACATTTTGCCTCCGGTATGTAACAAATACATGTCATAAAATGCAGGAAGTTGTATTCTTAATTTAGCGTCTCTGTATTTCCATCTCACCGTTTTGATACTCGCTCCAGACCTTTCCCACGAGGACAGCGCGATGCGTCCAACTCGTTTCCAGGTTTCACAATCCGAGGTCAAAACGCCACCAATGCGAGGTTCACTGATATTTTGTTGTACTTTATTCAGATCGGAAAAGCTGACTTCACCATGGCGAGCCCCGGAAAAGGAAAAATCCCCATAAGTACTGTAACAGGATGGCCAAAGACAAGGGAAGAGTTTGTGACATGGTTCTGGACAGGGACGAATGGGAATGAACTAATTAAAGAACTGAATCGTAGCAAGTCTCATGCAGATGATTACATTCGCCGAGAAAAAGAGCGACCAACGATCTATTGCATCGTACTAAACGATGGCTCGTTTCCCGGTAAAGAAGGCAAAGTTCAGTGGAAGCTTTGTAAAGTTGGATTTACTCACGTCAGTACAGCTAAAGGGTCACAAAACAGAATGGAGCAAGTACAAGCGGAGATAGAGAGAAAATATGAATCAAACGGAGATCGAAAGGCAGAGGCAGCAGTGTTGTTTGTGATGCCAATCGGAGCAGTGGATGTCTCAACGTTTTCAGATACAGAGAAAAGAATAAGAAATGCAGTTGGGTGGCCGATACATAAAGGTCTGGCGAAGAAATTGGGTCTGCCGTGCTCCACAGAATGGGTTTTAACGACCCAGCAATTCATCGACCAGATCAAAGTGCGGAAAGAGAAGCTAAAAGCTAAGGGCAATACAGATTTGATTGATTTGTTCAAGGAGTTCAAATTTAAAGGGGGAGGACCACCATGGGCGACGTTAACCGACGTGGATGGCTTACCGACAGTAACGGATTTGACATTGCAAGAGTGAATTATCAGCTGTTCAATGTTCACAAACACAAGCACATCATATACATTTTCAGTGAACATTGCTGATGGAAACAGGTCTTCATCTGGCGAACAAAATCTCAACGATTTATATCGAGGTAGTTTAAAGTATATTTATCCTTTGTAGTCAGGAACAAACTAGGATGACACGTTTTGCTGAAGATCAATTCTATATAATCAAACACATTTTATCTACCCGACTAACGAGAACTGTGGCCTTTGTATATATATATGGCGTAATCTGCATGTTTGGTTTAAATAGATGCGGAACTCTTTTAAGACTTGGAACAGCTGCGGTTGTAGACGGCTTGGGTTGCGGCTGAGTAACTTTGTCTCCCTTATATGTTAATTTCGTGAGAAAAGAAAATTAAATTCGTTATTTATCACGAGATAAGTACGGGAAGGTAACGGGGGTGAGGGGGTGGAAGGGGGAGAGGAGGTGGGGAACAAGCTGAACTGATCCCGAGCTGCGTCGAATTAATAAAATCAGACGACTGAAAAATCCTGAAAAATTCAGGTGAGCGCGAAATGCCAAAAATCACGATCTGTTAATATTTCCGTTATTACATGACCTATGGTGGCCAAGTATTCTGATAGGAAAATTACATAATCTCTGTCAGCAAACTAGCTGGAGGTAAGATAATCAAAAGGCCCTTTTTGGTCGTCCTCCTGTCACTTGTTTTAGAGCACAAAGAAATCGAAACAAGTGTGAATTGCAGGCGTAAGGCTACATATAATAAACAGGAGTGCATTTTCACCTCCGGTGTTTTTTTTATTCAGGTACTCAATTTGATCTGTAGACACTCTGGTTCTTCGGCCATTTCAACTTGATTACAAATAACAAATTGCTGACTGCAAAGCGATATATCACTCTTCGCGTTAATAGCTACCACACATCGGCAGAAACTCCGCAAAATCTGTTCCTTTCCAATCCAACCTAGTCATGTTTTTAAAAACGCGGTGATAAGATCGAAAGATCTTCGTGTTGTATTTTAGGTAACCGTTACTTTTGAAGATGTAAGTTGGAGCATACCAAACGTCAAGTTCTTAAATGAAAGTTTTTACAACATGCGCTGTCTTGTTATATTTATAACGGACTCGATCGGGTTCGATCTGATTTATAAAATCAAAATAAAATCAAGAAACTGAGTAGCGTCTTTTAAACTTTTAAGTATTAAGCGCCTTGCATGAACATTTTAACATTTTACTTGTCGATCTGATTCATGCCTGCTTGTTGAGACATTCCCAGAAAGTGCGCATTACGTGAAAGTTTCTACAAGGTCATTGTGACCTCTTCAGTGATTTTTCTGGTTATATTGAGCTTTTTTACGACCCTTTATCAAAACAGATTGTCATTGACATCTTGTTACAATTCCATCTGAGCCGGAATCACGTGGCTCTTCGTCGAGGCCAGCTTAAAGCTTCAACCTGTTATTACTTGATTTATTTCATGGATAGAAATGACACCGATGTCAGAGAAATAGAAAACCAGGCTGGCAGGGGGAATCATTTCTGGCTGATTAGTTCACTTGCTCCTAGTAAATGCAAGCACACTAGTAGCGTGACTTTCGCACATTATATACCTCATGCTTTAAAGGGGCTAGGTCATGCTGTTAACGTTTTAGGTAATTTTGTTTAATCTTGCTAATTATGGATTATGAGCTCTAAACGTCAAATTGGCAGACCAAGAGTCTTTCATAGAGGGGTAGGTTTCTAAAGAAACTGTGGTGCTGCGTCGGTGGGAAGTATAACGAGATAATTTGGTTTTATCAACTGGGTTGATAATGTGAATTAGCCAACTTCTTTCAGTTGCAAAATCATGGTCACACAATAACTGAGAATGATTTTCCAAATGACATTTTGAAACATATATAAACTGAAATACGTACATTTGAAAAAAGGTAGACCGAGGTTTTTCAAATTTACCCAAATGCAATCTATTTCAATCCTCTCCAGTTTTGCCCATCCATGTCCCTTCTTGGCTTTCCTTTGTTTTGTTAGAGTTGTTCTATAGTTTTAAGCCGTTATTTTTAGTTTATTCTGACTATTTGATCAGTGCTGAAATTGCCTAAAACTGCGTGACTTAGCCCCTTTAAATAAAATGCAAACGGAATACAAGTGTTACACTGATTTGTGGTTGATATCCTGATCTGACCCATGTTGATATGTATAGCCATATTGATCACAGCATACATAACATTGAGAATAATTTGTGTGACTGATATTTCTCTGTTTGGCTCTTTGTTAATGCGCATTAGTTGTTAGTTTTTAATCCGCTTATTATGATCATTAGATTTGTCTGCGTGACCGAAATACGTCACTTCCGTGTTTTAGCTTGTCACTTGTAATCAAAATTGATTGAATCGCAAGCGAGTTGTGTGAACCGTGGGCTCGGATGATTAACAAAATAAAACGCTAAAAACAGAACATAAGTTTCTCCTATGCTCATGTCAGTACCCGTAAAAAAGCAGTGAATAGAATATCTTGAATCTGTACAGCTTGGTTGCCAAAATCAGTAAAACAAATTGTCGTCATGTCAACGTTTTATGCCAGTTTTTTTGCAGACAAAATTGATTAGCCCTTGAATTTCCACAGCCACCCTACACAGGACACTTTCATTAGGAATACAAAGAATGGTTACACAGGAATCCTTACATAATAATACAGGCGAATCACCTTATATCATCGTGGCCACGTGTCTTTGGTCACGTGGATACAAGACAAAAATGACAGAGAACTGAATCGAAACCTGATAGGTTAGATACCAGCAGCCCCACCTTACTCGTTCAGACAACACTTTGAACTCCTGTCACTTTCAATTGTTTTAAAAAGCAATGCTGTCTTGCTATGAATAGTTGCTTGTAAATATTTTAGTGCTATACTAGTGTTAATGTCGTAATCTGATTGGCTACACTATCCCACACTGGCCGACTAATAAACATAAGGTAAACGCGCAATCTGATTGGCTACAAAAGAGTGGCCTAATTAACAGCGAAATTATGAGCTCGAGACGTTCAGTGAGGCCGACAGCCTCACAGAATCAATAACGAATAATCTGATTGTTTTAGTAGAATTCTAACTGAAATTTCCTTCAAATGATGATTTCAATTATTTTGGTCTTGGCATTAAACTTCTCGCTTTAGAGAATTCGCCCGGACTAAATCAATTGTCAATTTGACATTTGCAGTTCTGTACGCGCGATTATCAGTTTCTTTCAAAAGTTTCAAGCTTTTTTAATTTAAGAAACCGTAAATGACTTTTTAGTCTTAGCTAGCCGTCTCTCAGGAGTTTTGTTTATTCATTTGTCACTAAATGTTCTCTCAAAACTTTAGACAAACTATACGAGGAAACGTTGCAATTCTGTCGACCACACCAAGCCTCTGAACACTAAAGGTTGATAATATGCAATGGCTCAGCCAATCAGGTTACAACATTTTCATTAGTATACTAGTGAAATTCTATAGAAAAATTTATCACCTGACGAGGGAATTCCGCGTTAAATTGCACGCGAAAACCGATATCGGTTTTCAAGTGCAATTTAACGCGGATTTCCCTCGTCAGGTAAAGAATTTTCCTTGAATCGCGTAATTGAATAAAATAAGAAAAAAGAACACAACAATATTATTGTTTGGTTTTATCCTGAGCAGTTGTTACGTAGATGCGAAACAACATCACTTAGCCTCGTTTTCAACTCGCAATTCCACGCTAAATACCTCGCTTCGTGAACCAATCAGAATGTAAGATTTTATTCAATTATGCAATTCTAACCTTTACCAGGCACAAGGGGCTGACCAATCTACGAAAATTACATGCATGTTCTTGGCGTTTTCGTAATTAAACCTCTATCGCACTTCGCGTTTTTTTAAATAGGTTGCTGTAATTAAATATTGAATTGCCAGTGTTTGATACTTTGGTCACAATCCAGGAGAGAACTTGGCATTTTCTCATGAGTTTTGCCTTTTGTTTTGTATCTTCAATATTATTAACACACTATTTGCATGAAAGAAATATTATTCTCAGTTTAGCCAACCTAGACAGTCTTGTCATTGACTCAAGCTAAGGAATTCTCTTTATTCCTTTCCTTGGAAATAAGCATACAAACGAAGAGAAATGGTCAATATAATGCAGAGTAGGCCAATCTCAATAGATTTAAATTTTAACTTGGTTCCGAGAATAAAGGAGATTAATTATTAATCCCTCAACCACCAAGCGAATTCATGGGTTTTTACTTTCTAAGCCTTGGAGTCAAGTCAAAATTGTACTTTGTTAAAATTGGTCCATTGCCCGGCTTTCCCCTCATCGGCTTGTCAAACCGCTGTTAACTATAATTAATTTGTTCTTCGCCAGCTAACAGGCGGTAGAAGGTTCGAACTCAGTATATCTTTCAATGCAAGAATAAGCAACATCGGCAGAGGCAGTAGCGCTGCTAAGGAACTGTACCTTTTGTTAAGAAATGTTCCTCAAAGAGACGCTAATTATCAACATGTTACTAGGCCTGCGTATCGTGCATTCAGTTGGAACTTCAACTCTAAATTGAAGCCCGCAGAGATTCTGCGTTTTGGTCCTAACCGCTGTGAGATAATTCGTCGAGCCTAAACGTTTGACGACTACTTCGCCAAGGCGAAATTTCCATCGAACTGTGGAGTTAGGAAGAATATTTCTAGTACTATATGACATTAATCTAAGCGATTTCACAATCCTCTTTTCTGATGTGCTAAAAGTGTTACGAGAATCAGGAGTTAAATGCTAATTTGAAGAGGATTAAAAAACGCACACGCATCGAAGAATATCATCCGTAATTATTTACCATATAGATGTGTTTACATCTCATTTAGAAATGTATTCAGATATTGCATATACCAGTCAGATCATGCACAGTTTAGGAATTTTAAAACGACACTGATCATTTAATGAGTGTCTGCTCTTCACATTCGCATTGAACGACTCTTACTACTATTTTAATAGTGATACAAGATTGACTGGATAATGCAACTCAAGGGTTTTCTTTGGCTCAGCCAGCATAGCATATGATCAATGTTTTTCAAATATGGTAATTGAGCGTACGCTTTACGTTTGGGGGTGTTCTTAGTTTATTTTTATGTTAGTTCTCTAACCCTAACCCTAAGTGCAGTTCGGCCGGCTGGAATATCTCTCCCTGCTTGGATTAATATTGCTTTTAAGAAACTCGAAGATTCCGTTTTCATTTCACCATTTTTGGCATTTTCGTGTTACTTGATCGGAATTTATGTCGACTTCAGTGAATATAAACCTCCCTATCGTCTGGCATCTTTCAACCGGCGTTTGGCAAAGTTTGGCAGCCGTCCAATGCAATGGCGCGAAATCACGTCATCGATATCCCCAGCCTTGTTAATTTTTGCTAATCATCCTTGCTAATTTTCGTCTATTATTCAACTAATAGCTGATTAGATCCTCTACAACGAGAGGATCCGGTACTTCTGTTTTGTCATGGTGGTCCTTCCACAACCTCACTGGTGAAGATGTGGAAAATACGCCAGTAAGGTCTTGGTTGTAAATTCGTATGCATTTAGCGAGTGGTGTATTTTCAAGCAAAAACTCATTTCTCTACATGGTGTACGAGCAATTTTACTATGCTCTACAAGTATTGTAAACGTACGAATAATGTTTTGGGTTGTTTTTATTTTATTTTAGTTTTCTATATTCTGTTCGCGTTTTTAAAGAAAACACGGTACTTTACTTGTTGGATATGAGTTTATTACTGAGTCACAGCTTCATGCTACGTGTCTCGTTGGCAATCTACCATCTCATATTCAACAAACTTGAGTAGAAAACTGTTAAATAGATAGCCAACCAGTAGCTCTATGTATGGCATAGAACAAATAGACAGTTTCTCCTTTGATTGAATGTAGAACATAAGGAGATTCTAGAGAATATAATCGTAAATGAAGGTGAGAAAATGGAGAAACTATGAATGCTCCGGCACGCTGAGTCAGGGTCGCGCATTTTTCGTGTAGTGCGCACCGGAGAGAAACGTACGTGCCGCTAAGGACGTTTACCCCTTAAAATGTTTATTTTCTAGGGGCTAGTTTAGGATTGCTATTTCTCCTGTTTTCCAAAGGATGGTTTTCATTTATTAAAATATGGAAAAACGTGAGCTGTTAGTAACTTGTGTGTCAGTCTTTTGGACAATTGATGGCAATTTTGATGGGAAAACTTATTAAGTATTAAGCGTTAACAAACATACGGCAGGACATCTCGCCTTGAGGCAGGAATTCTTAAACCGCATTGTCAGTGTCCACCTCCTAATGCTATGTGAATAATTGCCAGGATGTTAAGCTCGCCACTCATATAACTGCGAAGTGAGGCTTTCGATCTCTTCAAATCGCTGTACCACTTTCAGCAGCTAGGGCTCACACGGGATACGACAGCAAAGTGCAAGAGACATTTGCACTCCTGGATAACACTGAGACCTACTCAAAAGTAGTCACTAATAGGAAATCTTGTCAAATAGTTTTGCGGAACCCGCAACCAAACAAAACAAAACAAAACACTCCAAAGGGGTTTAAAAACTGCATGTGGCGTGTGTGTTGCGATCGATGGATTTTGTTGCATTTGTTTATTTTTTGCTTTTTTATTTTGTTATCGACATAGTGATGACTGATTGCAGCATACAGAGTAATCGTTGAGTTGGATTTACACTACAATATCAATCAAATAGCGTTTTAGATATATTTGCAAACTTTTTAGCAGCGGCGTTTTTCCTTAGGCGAAGCTCACCATAAATGAAAAAAAATTGAAAACGCAGAGTCTGGTCACGTAAACGAAAACTTGAGAAAAAGCTCCTCAAAGCGGACAATTTGAAAACGCCTGAGTTTCCGCGTGAAAGGACTGAACACCGTGGCGTCACGATAACTGCGTGACTCTGATCGACTTTTCCTTAAACATAAATCCAAAATGACCGGTTGTTGATCAGTTTCGAAATCCCTCAAACTTAGTGTAAGCTGAAACCATTTGATACGTTTTCCGAAAGAAACCTCTGTTTTCTAATTACTCTTGGGTAGCAGGGGCGGATCCAGGATTTTTGTTAGGAGGGGGTGCACCTCTAAGGAATGACGTCACTATCCAGGATTTTTCTTAGGAGGAGGTGCACCTCTAAGGAATGACGTCACT
>Ga0126343_10001685_pt1 | contig 10691 bp, 4 predicted proteins | sample Cyp2metagenome_FD_92531 | JGI IMG/M metagenome (GOLD analysis project Ga0126343, IMG submission 92531) | Coral microbial communities from Lord Howe Island, Old Settlement Bay, Australia - Cyphastrea 2 metagenome | ecosystem: Host-associated > Invertebrates > Cnidaria > Coral ... | reverse complement strand
GAAAGGGCTATTGCAAACTTCTGATCTTGCCTGCTCTGCGGCAGAATTTTAACCATTCTTAAGTCTCTCGTCGGACAGAAAAAGAAAAAAAAATTATGACAGATCTTTTCGATCATGATACCCATTTGTGCAGCAAGCAACTGGACAATGAACCATTTTGTAAACAGAACAATTTAGAGACTATGAAATCCATCTCCCTCGAGAGCTTTGCTCTTAGCCTCGCTCTCGCGTCACAATTTCAGCACCAGGTCTCTGTAATGCGAGAACTCGGAAATGGGCTATTGGTTCATGCTTTTAGCTGGGCGTATATCGAGTTATGGATGCACTTGGGAAGTTTAGAGAGCACTCAAGAAGCTAGAGTAGCTCTCGGCTATCGCCTTGAGTAACTCTTACGCTTCTTTAGCGCTCTCCAAATTTCCCGCGTGCATCCATAACTCGATATACGCACGCTAAACATGAACCAATTCTTTAGCTACATTTAGATAGAAACTATTTTGAGATTTGGCTCAGAAATGACTATGCACGGAATTAATTGTATATAGACACTTGTAGTTGGTTCAAGTTGTTCTTTGTTAGGCATGGCACCTTGAAACCCCAAAGGTAGCATCATAGCACTGGTTGGGGGTACAAAGTCCACGTTTTCCACCCAGTGGTCTTTAGGGGTTTAAGGGTCCGGCTGTGGTGCATGTAGATTTTTATTTATTTATTTTTTTTAAAACTAAGTGTTACTTTGTACGAGTAAAATATTTGCAGTGAGTGATATTTAACTTTTATTGTTCTCAAGGAGTTAATGGGCACTTTTATCAGCTAGGCTCATATGGGTTTAGTGAAGGTAAAATGGGGCTTTTAAGATTACCCAAAAGAAATACGCATAACTTTGTGAATTTTCTTTGAATTTCAATCAAAGGTTCAGGAAATATAGAATATTTAATGGGATATAACTTTGTTTTTTCAGTTTTCAGTGCTGCGTTAAGAGTAGATGTCACTAAAAATTTTCTCCTAAAAAGTTTCTGTTGCGTGACATTTTAATTAGCATAAATTAATTAATTAAAAGAGATTCAAGGAAAGTGACACCATAGTCTTGATGTCCATTTATTTAGTTTTTAAATGACATATAGCAGAGCAAAATTGGTTGAATATAACATGAGCTGGTAATTTCTTTACCAAAACATGTCAAAATGGCCATTTTGTAGTGGGAATCACCAGAGGGTTAGAGACATCAGATAGGCAACACTTACAGCCTCTGTTATTAAGCCCACGCAGAGATCGGTGATTGCGAGGGAAGCAAACAAAAGCTTTGACGATGCGTTCCCCAGTAAAGCAGTGATTGTGAGAGGAACATTGGATGCAGAAATGACTATATTTTGATTCACATGGAGGAGTCTTTCATCGCACAATAAATATTGAATCGTTGTCTCGTTTTTATGCACAGATAGGTATTATCCTGTAGGTAAGGTTAAGGGCCAAGAGGAAGGGCCAAGACTTCTGCCTTCTACTTTCAGTTTATCTCATGATTCGAGAGGTTATTTGAATATCTTGCCCAGCTTGTTCTCTCCTGTGTGCATATATCAAGCTGTTTCAACAAAGATAGGCAACTTCATATTGTCCTTGAACTTTCTTTAAATTGGCCTGAGGCAATGGTCACAGTTGTTTGCCAACCCATTAACCTGCTCAAATAGGAACGATAATCTAGCGCCTTTTGATTTTTCTTTTTGACTGCGCGAACAATACATGAACCATATATTACTAAAATATAATGTTTACCGCTTTCACATGCAGAAAACAAACTGAGTAACACACTGCGGTAAAGAGCACAAAATAAGCATGGTTGTATCGAGCGTGCATAGTTAAAAGAACATCACCCTAGCCAATGTTAATCACTCTCAGACAAGGCTGACCTAGCTAGAACGTTATTACGCGTACATGAAGATGTAGTGCCGGTTTCTGTCATCGTTTTTACGACAGCTAAACAACACAAGTTGTCAGCAACCGACGGTAAAAGGGCTGCTTTAAATTTTTATGTGCACGGCAGCATTTCGCTGGAACTATCGCCAATTTGGTCGTAGTTTTTCTTACTTCTTACTGTTTTTAAAATGACTCAGCTACTAGTAACACTTAAAACAATTCTCTGGAAACTCATTGTTTTCTATAAACCAGAAAAAGACGTAAACCACTAGCAGTGATACTACCACGCCAGACGACGCATTACACAGGACGACGTTTCCGCATTTCGTAAGCGCGACGGAAACATAGAGCCTCGTGTTTTCGTTAAATTTACGGTTTGCGCAAACATGAAATAGCAAGTCTTGACGATTCTAACAAGTTTCCGTCATGTTTCCGGTAACGGAAATGTCAAGTCATGTTTCCGTCATCTTTAAGTCAGGACGTTTCCACTGTCGTTCGTTTCCGCTATGTTTCTGCGAACGGATTTTGATATCCGTTTTGAATCTTTGCAAAGAATACAAACCGATGATTTTTTTTGTGTATCTTAATGTTTTGAAAAAAATGAAACGTTAGGAAATTACAGATATCAAAATGCAATGAAATTATTAAAATGGATATTTAGAACAACATTCGTGAGAAAGTTTGCATTTATTCCGCTATCGAACGAACTCAGTTTGAGGGATTTCTCTTACGTTCTGTACGCGCACACGCTCACGATCATGTCTACCTGCGCACTAATGAAGCAAAAATCGTGCGCAGTAAGGATGTGCATGGAAATACTAGGGAATCACCTTAAGGCAGTCAGGTCACAGAGCTGACTGGGTCGGCATTTGAGGTGGTTGGGCAATTTGAGATAATTAAGACAATAGAACAGATTGGCATGATTCAATTTAGGAAGTTGGGTCATTTGGGCTATTAGAGGTGATTAGTTCATTCGAGATGACTAAGTGGAGCGGATTATGGCTTTTAAAGCATTCAGGTCATGTGGGCCGGTTAGGTCATTTAAAATAATTGGGTCAATGGAAGAGATTGGTATGTTCATTTGAGGCAAGCAGGTCACTTGAGCTGATTGGGTCATCAGAAGTGCTTTGGTTAGTTGATATAATTGAGTGACTGCAGCTGGAACAAATTGGTTCATTTTAGGCTCTCAGATCATTTGGGTTCATTGGGCCATTTGAGGTGGTTGGGTAATTTGAGATAATTGGATCGATGGAAGGGATTCATTTATAATTATTTGAGGCAGTCAGGTCATTTGAGCCGATAGGGTCATTTGATTTAACTGGGTAACTGGAATGTATTGTGTCATTTGAGAGAGTCAGGTCATTAGCCGGCTCCGATTGGATCTTTCTGTGTAATTTGAAATAATTGGATCGATGGAACGGATTCATTTATTATTATATGAGGCGGTCAGGTCATTTTGGCCGTCTGGGTCATTTGAGTTTATTGGGTCACTGCAATAGATTGAGAATCAGCCTGACGCCTCGTCATCACCAAGCACAGATACAAGAAACTGTCCAGCACGGACAACAAACCTGGGAAGAACTACGTTGAACGTAGAAAGATACAAAGAGACAGTGTCTAGTGCATTATTAGTACAAATTGTATTTGCAATTTGTTATGTTCCATTTGCTATCGCGACTACGATATTCATCATCAAGGGGATGCATAAGATAAGATAAGATAATAATTTTATTACCGTGTCAAAATCTCTAGCGCATAATGTGCGCTAATTGGGGACACCTAATTACCTAGTGCTAAAATTACTTTAAAAATTACAAGATATCGTGAAATTTATATGTTTGTATGTGTATTTACATATTTAAAATGATTGCTAAACTATTACATAAGGAACAATCTTTACATTCAATGTCCAGTGGGCTATTCAAATTAACCTGTTTTATTCGTTTTTAAAACTTTCCAGTGAGTCAGACAGCTGAATAGATTTTTCGAGTTTTGACCATAGGACAGGGCCAAAGTACGACTGACTGTGTTTACCGTATGCAACTGTCCTGAATGTTGGTATTATGAAGTCTGAGTTTCTTAAATTATAATGAGTACTGGAGACAACGAATAACTCCGTGATGTACGGGGCGCTAAACCGTTTTTGACTTTAACCATCATGTCCCGTATTCTTCGCGTGTATAGTGTAGGCAGGCTCGCTCTTTGCAAGAGTTCTTCATACGATGATAAATTATCACAGTAGACAGAGCGTAACGCTCTTTCTTGGATTCGCTCTAGTTTTCTAATGTCACCGGGAGGCGCGACAAAAATGCCAGACAGTCTGGCAACAGGTAAGGTGAGGAATGATGGCAAATTTAACAATGTGTAATTTTGCCGATGTCGGGATAATATTACGTAATCTCAAAAGGACACCCGTTTGACGTGAGGCTTTTCTGCAAAACTTGCTTATATGCCTCGAGTATGTTAGCTGCTCGTCTAATGTAACTCCTAAGAGAGTTATCTCTTACTTCTGATCAATCTCGGAGTCGCCAATGACGACGTGTAAATCCTTTTGGCAATTCCTCGGACGCAGACTCATCAGCTGATACTTTAAAAAGTTTCCTTTTAGGAGATTGTTGTTATACCACTCAGAGATGTTGTTACCTTCTCTGGTTAAAACGCTTTCTGCCTCGTTAAAATACTTCACAACTGGAAAAAATTAGAGGTCGTCGGCATACATTAATAGCCTGTTTTCATTATTGGGGCAATGTAAATCATTTTGGAAAACATTCCAAAGGAGAGGCCTGAAGGCCCATCCCTGTGGACAGCCTCTTGTGGTCGCGTGCCAGTCACTTCTCGTTTCTTGAATTATCCTTACACAATTACTTGAACTTTTGTTAGAAATAGCAATATCTGTTGTATTGTTCAACTCATCTCTAAACCCATTTCTGTACTGCTGGAAGATGAAGGAAGTAAGGCAAGCAGTGAAGGTCACTTTCAGACAATTTGGTGTTTTTCAACCTCAAGTGTACAATGCCTTCGAAAACGTAGAAAGAACTATGTTGAGCATAGAAAGATCAAAAGGGGCGGTGTCTATTGCATAATGGGTGCAAATTACAGGAGAAGTTTGTTATCTTCCATTTGCTATCGTGAATACGATATTTATCAGCGAGGAAATGCACCCATCGTTACATTACCATGTTCTACACTCCGCATTTTCCACACTCCGCCGGTTAGCCAACACTAGCAACTCTAACAATGATTGTGATTGGCTTATTTTGGCGGGCTTTATCATAGAACACTGCACAGCTGACGCCAATTTTACCCGTTTGGGAAATAAAGTTTGGTTTGAAAACTCAGCCGAATGCGTGAGGAAATTATTGGAATGTTTATCATAAAACAAACAAGGAAGCCTCGACTGTGCTCGACTGAGGAAGCAGTAAAGCACTCGACTTCGTCTCGTGTTTTCCCTCATTCTTTCGTTCTCTACCGCTTCCTGCGTGCTTTACAACAGAACAGAGCACGGTAGAGGCTTCTTTCTTTATTTGTTAATTAAACAACACAGTTGCGTAACAGCTTAACTTAAGTAATTGTGGGCAATTCTGAATGTGCCTTGCATTTGGGGCGAGATAGAAGGATCGCCCAGCATGGAAGCTGGCAATTGCGTTTACTGTAACGATTGCAAGAATCAAGGTGACGTCAAAAAGTCTTAACCTACTTGAGACACCTAATTGCATTTATCATCGACCAACTAATGCGGTACATAGATAAGTAATGGTGGCAATCAAAAATCAGTGCTTTCCACGCCGTCGCTTTAAACTATATGTACTGTAAATGATTTCACTAGCTGACTTTCAAACTTTGTCCATTGTTAAAATCAACATTTTTCATCAGCTACCGAGGTCTTACAGACAGATATATCGTATAATGTCAAAGAGGTCCTCTGCATATATAACTTACGATTTGTTGATACGTCGTGTGTGTGACGGCATGAGCTAAATATTTTCACATTAAATGGTAATGTTTAACCGTAAAAGCTAATTTGTAAAAGCAGATTTTTTTACGTACATTTTGCCAAGCTGGAAGCTCAAATATAGCAAGCATTTGCAATCTCGTCCTTGTTTATCGTAAGTAAACTCGATCCGTGCCGGCAACTGATGAGAACATTTTTAATCACAAATATTGCCTTTCCTTGATTCATTCTCACTCTTAGGACTCTTGCCTTAAGAGTACTTTTCCGGCACCGATTCCAAACAATATTCGAGTGAACAATATTCGACCCAAAAAAGACTGAACTATCTGTCTCGACTGAAACTAATCAACAAATGCCGTCAAACTGCTGCCAACAAAGTAAAGTTATTTCCATGGTTACCATCCCAAAACCAAGGCGATCGTGTTAGTAAACATATAAACAAACTATAAACCAACTATAAACCAAGCCCTAGTACCTTGCATTAAATGCTCAGACCTGCGTAGGCTACTACGAAAACCACGAGGTGCCCGATAGTTATTAGAAATATGTCAATATCTTACACTGAACAAGTAGTGATTGAACAAAACAACATTCAATTCTTGATCAAAGCAGTGCTGTGTACATCACACAGTGATCCTATTGGCCATATTCTCACTCATGGAAAAGCCTCAACGTGCCTTTCGTCATCACGTGAACCACGTGTATTGTGTTTCTCTTAATTTTACAGGCCATACAAAACCATTTTGGTCCTTATAAGGACTTTAATGCGCCCCCATGACCTATTTGCCCTTTTTTAGAGAGTCCACTCCTAGTTTCATTTCGTCCTGTTTTTCCCCCTCCGGCCTCCCCTTCAGCGACGCTGGAAAATATTAAGCAAAGCGTTTTCGTCCAAACTTATCCTCATTAAGGCACAGAGTTGCTATCATGTGGCTGTGAATTATTCACTATGCAATTTCCAGTACGATAACCATAGATATCTCATGAGTGGAAACAACCTGTGTCAGGTTGATGTAGAAAGAAAACATTATAAGCCATAAACTCTTCAACCAAGTATATTTTTCTTTTGACAGGCAACAAGAAACAGTAGCCAACATAAACAGCAGTGGGATAAGTGCAAACACGAGCTCTCCCATACAACACGTCCTCTTTCTCAAGACGCACAAAACAGGTTCCACCACAATCGCCAATATCTTTTTCCGTTATGGCGAAACAAGAGATCTTACCTTTGTGCTTCGTCAAGACATGTTGATTGGCTGGCCGCGTCGCTTTCAGGTCTCTTTTTCATTGCCTTTAGAGAGTCCGCGACCGAACTTTCTTTGTAGTCATACAAGGTACAATCAAAAACCGATGAATCATCTCTTTCCAAAGGCATCAGCGAAATATGTCACAATTCTCCGAAACCTAGTCGACCAGTACGAGTCCGCTTTTAACTGTATGGGTTTGGGCGATATTTATGGATTCGGTAGAGATCCCAGAAAGGCAATAGAGACATTCCTTAGCACGGGAATCGAATTTGAAGACCTTTTCAAAACAGCAACCACACGCTTGGCCAAAAAATCCCATGTTATTCGATGTAGGATTGGCCTACAAATTTCACCAAAATGTTACAGCTATCAATTATTACATTGCTCTTTTGGATAAGGAGTTCGACTTGGTTATGATCACAGACTACTTTGATGAGTCAGTCGTGCTGCTAAAACGCTTGCTTCGCTGGAAGGTAGATGATATTCTTTATTTTAAATCTAACGAGAGACAAGACAAAGAGAAAGCTGTGGGTTTGACTGACCAAGTTAAAGACAGTATAAAGCGATGGAACGCAGCCGATGATTTATTGTTCCGGTACTTTAACCAAACATTTTGGCAAAAAATAGAAAAAGAAGGTGAAAGTTTTTATGACGACCCGGAAGTTTTTCGCCAGAAGAAAGAGCAAGTGAGTCGTTTATGCTTGACAAATGGAACAATTCTTCAACGGCAATACAGTAACAAGTACGTCAAGGCGGTTTCTTTAAAGCAGAACTTGAGTGCGGAAATAAGAGAGTAGTGTGAAAGAATGACGAGGAGTGAAAATTCATATCTAGCCCTGTTAAGAAGGGAACGGTTAACGAGATTTCGAAACTAGCGTATTTAAAAAAGAAACGAATGTCTAAAGCGTTTGCTCCTTTGTCATCCACTGCCGAACCGAGAGCCATAAATATATTTGTAGCACATTCAAAAGTAGCCAAGTTTGGTGTATTTTCTTTGTTTTGTTTGTCTGCTTGGATGTATGTATGAATGAATGCTTTATTTACTTTAGATATATGCTTAGCTTGGGAGCTAGTTTACAGGTATTGTAGAATTTATATTTAGCACGTTCAGTCTTTTATTTAGCTAGCTTCGGGAATGTTTTGTGTTTCTTTCCCGCGCGTCCGTTTACTATAATTTGCATGTTCTTTAATATTCTAGTTTCTCAATTTTCGCGCACGTTGCAGTTTTCAGTTTCACCGTTAAACTCAACGAGAATACGTCGTCTTAAAACCTTCATAGAGTTGCCCTTTCGCGGCCTACAGCGCCAATACAATGGGAGCATTTTGTAAGTTAGTATTTGTTTATTGTTTCTCATTAGTTTAAGCCTCTCCTCGATCGAACGTTTGGAATCGATACTGTAAGTGGCCAAGAAAGATTCGCCTTTGGCAGCAACAAACATAGACAACTGGATGTGCTGGGTGTAATAAGCTTAACGTGGCTGCAAACAGTTTCCAGTACTTTTTAAGACTAAGAATTTGATGGGTCATTATAACCACTCTGTACTTGTTGACACCAACATTATGGAATCAACAAACTGTACAATCATCGGGGAATAAGCTGCTGGTAATTTTGTGGTACAATCGGTTACCATAGCAACAATATGACCCGCTAAAAACACCCTTAATTTTTAGCTTTCAGCGCCTATAACTCAAAAACGAGCTCGGTGACCCCTATTTTTTATTATCGAATTGCAATTAGCATGATAAGATGCAACTTTTTGCAAAGTTTAAAAAAATTCTGCAAAGGGAGTTCAGAGCCACCTTAAAGGGGCTACGTCACGCTATTTTAGGCAATTTCGGCACTGATCAAATTGTCATAGAATTAACTAAAATATCAAAATAGCGGGTCAAAAGAAGAACTCGAACAAAACACAGGAAAGACAAGAAGGGACGTGGATGGCCAAAACTGGAGAGGATTGAAGTGGATTGCATTTGCCGGGATAAATTTGAAAAACGTCGGCCCACCTTTTTTCAAATTTACGGTATGTCAGTTTATAATTGTATCAAACTTTCATTAACACAGCTGGGAAATCATTCTCAGTTGTTATGTGGCCATGATTTTGCAAATGGAAGACTCTTGGTCTGCCAATTTGACGTTTAGAGCTCACGATTAACAAAATTAAACAAAATTACCTAAAATAGCGTGACCTAGCCCCTTTAAATTTTCAAAAATTTAAGGTGGGTCATCGAGCTCGTTTTTGAGTTTTAAGCGCTCAAAGCTAAAATTAAGGGTGTTTTTAGTAGGTCATATTGTTGCTATAGTAACCTATTATGTAACGAAAATAATACCTGCTTATTCACCAGTGATTGCGCAGTTTTCTGATACCATGGTTGTAGCATCAATTGATAAAGAGTGGTAATTATGACCCATGAAAATCTAAGTCTTAGAAAGTGCTGGAAACTGTTTTGAGCCACCTTAAGCTTAACGACGACAAATCGGAGCTACTTGTTATTAGTTCTCAGTATCGGCCTCGTCCCCTGTTATCTTCTCTCACAATTGGTTGCTCCTTAGTACAGTCATCAGCATCAGCTCGTAATCTGGGTGTAGAATTTGACAATGGTTTATCATTTGAGAAACATATTAGTGCTATATGCAAATTAGCTTTTTACCATCTAAGGAGGATCGATAGCCAAAATTAGGAGCTATCTGTCTAAGGAGTCTACAATAGCGCTTATACATGCTTTTAGAGATACAGGTTAAACAATGGGAATGCACTTTTTTACGGACTACCAAAATACCAGATTTAGAGGCTACAGTCTGTACAGAACCGCGCCGCTCATCTTGTTAAGCGTTATCTTAAGTTTGGTCATACTTCACCATAACTTTCTGAGCTCCATTAGTTACCAGTGGAGCATCGCATTGTTTTTAAGATCTTGTTGTTCGTTGTTAAACTCTGAATAAATTAGCCCTTTCTTATATTAGTTATTTGCTAACACCGTATATCCCTAGTCGTAGTCTCAGGTCACCCAATCAGTCTCTTCTGGTTGTCCCAAGATCTATTCAAAAGTCTTATGGTGACAGAGCTTTCGCAGTGGCTGCCCCACGGTTGTGATCTCTCTGTCCATTAAGAAATGTGTGAAAATTTACCTTTTTAGAAAAGCTTTTTTTCCTCAAATATTATGTGACTTCCCGTGATTTTTGTCTTAATTACCTTTTTAATGTTCTCAGTATCTTTTAATATTGTAAAGCGCCATAGAGCAGTTAGGATATGGCGCTATATAAATTTATTTATTTATTTAATTACGTAAAAAGCGTGTCCAGTCTCTCACCGAACAATAAACCAATGTCGCGGCACAACTTGAAAGCACTTGTCTGGCGGACAGGGCAAATTTCCCGCCACTACCTCGCTCTACGGCGCATGCTCTGAAGACATTTTAGTGCACAGGAGCCTTGGGTACTAGAGTGAATCCGAATGCCATCGAACGCGTGTGGAAGGGCGAATTCGATTTAAGAGAGCATCCGTCCGAAAACCATGCAGTATTAAAATATGGGTCTACATCGACCCTCTCAGATTTTGTTCAGATTCTCTGTAGGGTTTCATTATAAGGTG
>Ga0126343_10001684_pt1 | contig 10693 bp, 12 predicted proteins | sample Cyp2metagenome_FD_92531 | JGI IMG/M metagenome (GOLD analysis project Ga0126343, IMG submission 92531) | Coral microbial communities from Lord Howe Island, Old Settlement Bay, Australia - Cyphastrea 2 metagenome | ecosystem: Host-associated > Invertebrates > Cnidaria > Coral ... | reverse complement strand
AGCGAAGTTCTTGTGTTGATACTCGGCGCACTAATGTCCGCCATATTTGAAGTGGTCGGCATCTTGTACAGTTTTTGCGAAATTTCTGGAAAACAAAAGTAGATCTGAACAAAACAAATATACTACGTTCAACTCATCATGGGGTATATCTGAGCCAAAGATGAGGGTAGGCATTTTTTGGACCATGTGCCACGTTTTTGAGTTTTTACGCGGTCTTCGAGGACATTCTCTCCTAATATCTAACTGGCAATTATCAAAGAAAACTGTTTCTCCATTTACTGCGACCAATGCAGTATATGCTAAAAACTTTAGATCTACCTTTCATATTGTTTTCTGCCAATCTGGCTGTTCTCGGCAAGAAACACATTGTCTTTGCGTTGGCATGATTTCGCATCGCTCACAAGTACACCAAAACGTGCCTTCTAACCGATCGTTCACTTCTTCGTTTCCGCTTTCGCTATCCTCAGGATTAGGAACACGTTACTAATTTCTTGGGATAGAATGCACTTTAGAAGCTGAAACTTCAGTGAGTAACTTGACTCAATATAAACTTCTTATTGGTGATGACAAAAAATCTGCTTTTTGGAGTGAGCTTCTCTTTTAGCTTTTTCAGTGAAGCTAAGGCCCATTTAAGGACATGGCCATGGCGGATAAAAAATCTGATTTTAGGGTTAAAAACGGCATATATTTGGTGTATCTTTAGTATTCAAAGGGCTAAGATACACTACGATGAGTGTTACTACGGTTACTTTGGCCGTGAAGGGCTAGGCTGACAACGGTGTTTTATCCTCCAGCTGATCGTTAAGATTTTGCTGTACGGCAACGGTATGTGCAGGCTCTACGTGTCTTTAAAAATACCACTACTTTAAAGGAAACCAGAGATAATTCTACTCTCGTACGAAATGAGCTTGATTAATGCCAATGATTTCTTCGTCTCCTGTATATCCGTCTTGCATCTCCCAGAACTCAGATTTGCTGTTTAGAACTTAATAGAACCGCTTGTAATTCCGACCACAACACAAAATATTGATACAAAAAAGCTTGATTTCAACACTGACTGGTTGTTCGTTCAACGATTACTCGATAAGTCCAAATATAAAAAAACCCTTTCGATTATAGTTTAATACATTTTGAACAGTAATAACAATTATAGCTCCTTTTCAATGTACATACAAAGCTTTCTTGTCTAAGCATGTTCAGCCCGATACTAATATGACTGAATTTATCAGCACCCTGCACGTGTTTAAATTGTCCAAAATTTTCTGTAAATAGACAAAGAAACAACGATCTTAGAACTGATTTTTATGATTGAGAACATTATCTTCAGACTAGGTTGTTTAAACAGTAAAAAATGTTAAAATGAGAAGTAAACAGCAGGCTTATACTTACAGTGCACTTTTCCGTGGTAAAAAGCCAGGCTGCGCGCGTCAAGACGTCACCAGAAGCTATCTCCGCTGTCTGTCATCGTACTACAACCTAGCCTTACCATATCTTAAAATCCCTATAACCGACGGGTAACAGAAAGTGTATAATCCTCCAGGGGGACTCCCATATGAAAAGGACAAGGGTGTGCTCGTCGGAAATTTTGAAAAGAACCCCTAAGAGGTACCAACTCTAAAACAACGCAGTAGCTGACACCTTCAGGGCTTGAAGCTACCGATTAGACTACCTCGCCGACTCGTCGCGACGTGGCTCGCCTCCCCTGTATCGCTTAGTCCCTCTGTTATTACCAGCGCGCCACAAAAAGTTCCGTTTGAATATTTTTGGATACTCTGTATGAAATGGAAGATCAGTGGCTTCGCGAAGGGGTCCAGAACCTTTTGGACGAATCAATTGCGAGTGAAATAACGGTTGCCGAAGCCGCCTAGACCCTCAAGAGGTAATAAGCTCATAGATTCACAGGGCAGGAGGAGTTAGCAAGAAGGTGGCGAGGCGGGAACAAGGCGGCACAAGGAATTGTTAAGGAGAGCGCAACGCAGAGTTTGACCACTATTCTCTTGATTGGTGCCCCCTCGACCCGCTAACTATCAGAACGAGCTAATTAGAAGTAATAACATGATTGAGGGCGAGGGAGAGGGGTGGCGTCTCATAAGATGGACCTTAACGCGGAAATAGATACAAAATCCAACGCTCTTTATCGCGAAAAAGTTAAGAAAAAGGGTAAACACCTACTGTAAATTCGTTATAATAGGTCTTTCTTGCTTGGGCTGTTTGTTGTCTCATTACAGATAACGTGATATTCTCTAGAGAACTTTAGAAACAAGAGCCTCCATTTGGCGCGAAAATATGCTAGGATATTTGTCCGTGGACACTATCAGTTCCGAGTGGCGAACAGTTTTCCGAGAGCGTAGCTCGAGGAAAACTGTAAGCTACAAGGAACAAATAATGTCCAAGGACAAATATCCGAGCATATTTTCGCCCCCAAATGGAGCTACAAGGAACAAATAATGTCCAAGGACAAATATCCGAGCATATTTTCGCCCCCAAATGGAGGCTACTGTCTTCATTATCCTTCAAATCTTTTACGCAACGCGTGCAGTTTTGAAAATTTGGGAATATCCTCAGATATTCCTTAGTTTTAGCTGGGGAATATTCACCCACGTGACGCGTTAAGACCAATCGCGCGCGAGCGAAAATATTTGATGGATTGTCAGTATTCATATACACGCAACTATTTGAAAATTTGTAAGGAAGAACTCTCAAGAGCATCATCACATGGTCTGAAATGAGGCATCAAACCGCTTGGTCAAAAAAGGTCTATTACGCCTGTGTCCTTGTGAACAACGAAGATGGCAGGCGTAATCGCTGTAGCAAAAATATGGCTGAGCCAGCGAGAGAATGATCGGGCAAATCTTAACCACATCGAGAGTGGGTATTTGTTGAATTCCCGAGTTCTGTTGAAGTCAAGGTAGTGCTCAACAGACAGCGTCAGTAAGGTACCGGGCCCTTGCCAGACTGGCTGCCCAACCTTGCACGTAGGCACGTGCCAAAAATAGTTTCGCTAATACTTTCAGCGACAGTTTGTGTCTCTGGCGCTGTATTGCCGTAAACCAAGAAGCGCGGGCCTGACCGAAGCACACATTCAGAGTTAAGAGTTAACGAGTCACTTAAAGCTTTGAGCAGTGCAAAACCACGTGCCAATAACTTCGCTTGATAAACTTGATAAGGTCTGTAAAGCATCTCAATCATGGACTACCGCTATTGGCTTGGATTGACATTAGAGCTTATGAGCCTGAGCAGCAGGAAAGCCGTGACATTTTGTGGCATCTTAGAGAGAATCCTTCAGACAAGCTGAATAACATAATGACGATCGTTATTTACGACCAACACGCGTTTCTAATCAAAGACACCAAGAAGCTCGCGAGGTTTTATGTGAGCATTAATTGCCAGGCACGCTTCACAAAAGATTGTGATCTTCAACCACACACGAAAATATGCTTACAATGCACGGGATGACAATTATCAATTGCCCAAACGAGAGAGTCGACGTGCCGCAGACGGCTTATGAGAGAACGTTCAGTACAACTGAAACGAACACTAAACTTCGGCATCATCGATCTGCTGGATTGAGAGCACAAGCACGTTGTGGGAAAAGCATATTTACCACACTTAACGTGGTCAGAGCCGTGAGAGGTGGATTGCCTGAGCTCCGGTGGACGGTTATCACCCCGCCACAAAGCCTGTGTTTCAAACAGCCGGCGAAATCATCAACCTCGGGCAAACACGAGAAAATCATTTTCTTGCAACAGCAGAAAAGAAAAAGAGCGCTACAAGCAGCTGGCTACCGCATCGTCGAGAAATGGCAATGTGATTACCAAAAACAACAAGACGTTTTCTCCAAACAGCAAACGGAAACCTACTCGCACGTATCTTCTATGATTTTGACTCGTAACACGGCAAAACTCAGAGAAACGAAGTCCGCGTCTCACTCAGATATGAAAATGCCCACGTGCCGATTTCAGGGAGCATTGGCCACACCTGAGACCGTGCGCCCACGCATATCTGCGACTCAAACACGAAAGAGCTGATCCAAAAAGGAAATGGAAGAGTTGGAGAGACAAGGGTAAAAAGAACGGGGCTCGAGTCACAGCAGATTTTATGCCAGAAGATATTTTACCTACTTATAGGGAAGCGGGGCAGGGTGATCGTAGAATGGTGCGACCATGAGCCTGTTCTCGTTTTAACTGCATGCGGCCGTTAGGACTTAAATCTAGTCAAAGAGGGTTTCGCAGACTTGTTGGCCGAAACAACTGCCAATGTTCAAGTAGTAGGGCGTGCATGACAATGTTCATGAAGACGAACGGCTTCTGCTTCTTTGATATCATCAACTATCTCGGCCTGCACGTGAACAAGCTACGAAAATGGGTGAAAGCATAGGGGTGCTCTGTTTAGAGACTGTGATTATCTTACTAGTGCTTCGACACCACTGAAAAGCTTAGTTATCCCGGTTTGCCAGTTTACCCAACGAGGTATTTACGTTTCAATGGCGAGTATGACCTCAGTCTGTCAGATTTTCAGGACTGCAAGAAAATTTTCATACAAAGGGGGATTTCTAAAACAATCTCGATGTGTTTGACTTAGAAGAAGGACGGCATTCCTTCAAAATTTTCACCACAGTGCTTTCGGTGTTTCAAGGTCTACTTTTGCAAACCCGAGCCAAGTTCTTTCTCCCAGGTGTTTTGTCCTGACGGGCGCAGAGCTCGCCGGATTTCCATAGTGCATGACCTTTTCCGTCCTGCAAGGCATTTCTCTTATCATATACGTCAAACAGATTTGAGACGAAATAGTGCCTCCACCGGAAGAGAAAAGACGACGGGAAAAAGCTGATAGGAGCGTTGTCGGTGCAACAGCTGTTGCTGTATGCCCCGCAATTGCGTTGGTATGTGGAACATGGCGCAGTCACCAAAGCCGTCCATCGCACGATCGACTATCGGGTGACGAAGATGCTTTCAGCTAGTTTTAGGGCATGTAACCTTGGCCCAGCAAACCGTAGATGCCTACAAGAGCAAAGCTCTGCTACCTGAGGTGTTTAAACTGGTGGAAACAGCGAATACGGGGAAGCTCATTGAAGCGCTAGAGCTGCAGACATGAGGTAAGGAGGTGGTGGTTCGAGTGATGCAAAGCGCGTACTTCCGCGATTTGGGAGAGCTCGGACGAGCGAATGAGCCGGAAAGTCGGAAGCTGCGGTTCACGATCAATCGGAATCGCTGTGTATCAGCTGGCAAAGCTGGGAATGCTCGAGGTCTACTACAACTTCCTAGATCTGTATGTCGATCGCCGCGACTTTGAGCCGATTCAGATGGACAGAGACAGCAACTACATCGCCCTCTCTGCTGATCGGCTTGAGGACGACCTGTTGCAGATTTGCGGGTCAACAAAGAGCCAGTTGTGCATGGGACAAGTGGGGCGGACGCAACCGGGGCTGTACAAACTCGGATGTGAAGGCAGCCGGATGATCGCGCTCTGTCTGAGCTGCTGCTGCTTTGATAAACAAAACAGCGTAAGAAAGACGTTTCGCATCAAGGACATGTCAAGGAGACAGAATAACATCACCTGGCAGCGTTTCAAAGGGTGCTTAACGGCAGCATTGATCGAGTGGAAAACCAAGGATTCCGGATGGGCGTTGGCCAGATAGCCACTTATGAACGGCACAAGCTGGGGTGGGCGTGTATTACGGCAAACGCCGGATGCTTAGGAATGGGATCCACAAAGAAACGATCGAGTTTCATATGTGATTGACTTTCCAAGTCAGTCCCATGAAAGTTATTTTTTAGCGCCGCAGCTGGCGCATCGGGATGTGACCAATTTGACTTTCCGTTAGTTCTTTATTGTAGCCCGGCACATCTTTGGTGAAGAGGTTTTCTTCGACACAATAGCTCTCCCTAATAATGGGCAAATTTTTTAATAGAAAAATGCGTCAGGGGATGGGACTCACACCAAACCGATCGGGATTCGACATTAGCAGGCGGGAACTGTGTACTGCGCGGCACAAGCAACAGCGGACAAATTCTCGCTCAGGCCCATCGTGCAAATAATGGATTACAGGCTCTTCTGGCTTGGTTACAGTACTTTAGAGCTCATGCTTTTCCAAAGACAATGTCGGATCTGTAGCTCTTTTAGTATCGCCTTCGAGTCACCAGGCTGTAAGAGATAGCGAACGTTCACGTTGAAGGGGATTTTTTTTCGCTCTCCCCAGCAGATCTTGAGTAAGGAGTAAAAGGTTGTGCCGCAACACCTCTCTCTTTGATCGTGGCAGCAGGCCTTTTGCCAGTCAGGCGAGTGACCTCATTGTTCAGAGCGCTGACAGCGTCGGGAAGCCTTTTGACCCACTCGATCGACTGTTGGCTCGAAAGCAGGAGCATTCCCTTAGCAGAATGATGACCGAAGAAGTGCTCGATAAAGCATGCGGCTGCATGGAACGTTAAACAGTAGCCAGTTTTCTGTAAATTTCAGCGAGCCCTCGCCATGAACTCGCGCCAGAATCAACCTGCAACAACTGAGGCCACATCAAATGCCACATTAAAGGGCTGCGCTTGTAAATCGTCTGAAAAGCCAACTTCAGCAAAATCTTTAGAGGCTAGAGGCTAAGCGTCTTTGTAACGGCTGGTGACGTCAGCAAAGGTCTGCTTACTCTCGTAAACTTTGGGGCCAAGTGGAGGCTTTTCGTGGGCCAGAAAAAAGAAGGTCCGCTTGCTGGACCGCGTTAGACGACGGCATGTTGATTTTTGAGGGGACGTAGCGTGGCGCAGGGGAATAGATCCGCCAGAGCGCTTGTTTTATAAGCCACTTCCTGGCCGTTTCCTCGGGGACTTTTGCAGATTCTGGCAACGATGCGTTTCCAGTAGCCACGGAACCGTAGTAGGCTTTGGCGAACTTGGCATCCTTTATTTCGGCAAACGTTCCGAGAAAACGGAAAGCAGCATAGCCGAGAGCGAGCGCGCTGCCGCCCACAAAAACCAACCCGCCTTGTTTCCAGGTCAAAAGGTGGGTAAGAATCCTGCGGAAAGTCCAAGTTTCTCGATGTATAGAGGTCGTATGAAACAACAATTCATCATCATCGATAAAGCCATCGTCGTGATTAATTAGAAGCAGGTTTCTGAAGTTTTTGGAAGCCATGCCATCTAGACAGGTAACCAAAACTCGTCGCCTCCTCACGAAAAACAGCACACTGCTTAACTTTCGTTTTTCTTGCCGGGAACGAAACACTCCACCCAATCCTCCTTCGGTTAAGAATGTCGTATTCGTGTATTTTGTTGTCGATGCTTAAGGTCCCTAATCTTGCGTATAAGCCGTAGTTCGCTTTCCAAATTCTTAGCTTCCGTCGGAAAAAAAAAACCGGCATGATGATACTGTTTTTATTTCCTGCCTATTTAGCCATATTTGTTTTGGACGCACGCTTACTCTCACCATTAGTTTTTGCCTTTGGTGTTTTTCTCCGTTGACTATCAGAACTTTTGTATTCAGCCTCAGCTGTTTCCTCGTCACTATCGTCAGATTCGCTTTCCGAAACACTTGATTCCAAAGAAGAATCAAGAAAAGAGGAACTTGTATCGAAAAGTTTCCAGAACGACGAGTCCAATTCGTCCACCATTTTGAATAACTAAACAATACAGCAAGGAGATTTTATTCGTTCAATTTAGGGGCAGGTAGGAAGTGTGGCTGATGATGTCATACTTTCGCTCCAAAACTAATTCTGGAAATAGCTCAAGGTTCGAAAACGCCGTATATAGCACCTGCCTAATAAAGAAATGAAAGCTCCATGTGATATGCTCCTGAATTGTGTATTTTTCACGTGGATCTAATCAAAAAGAGACTGTTGAAAAGCTGACTGACAACACTTGGTGTGGTCCTCAAAAAACTGCATCGAGACACCTTAAGCACGTGTAACATGCAAGCGACTTCCACAAAAAACAGCTAGATCAAGCCCAACTTACTCTTTGAGTAGAAGGGTCAAGCCTCCAGTAGAATGATGGGGTGGAAATTAAGATTCACGATTACATATACTGAGTTTGCTATGTTATAAACCTTCACAGAGATTTTATTCAAGGCCAGCACCTGACAAATTGACTGTTCGTAAGAGCTTGTAAAACCACGTTTTTGGCACCTATCTTTTCTTGAAGTTTTTAAAAGGTCTGATTCATGGTAAAAATCGTAATATGGCCTGAGGCTTCCATACCGCCCGAGGCTCGAAAATTGAGTCAGTGAATAGGAACCTACTTGGTAAAGAAAATATGTATGGGATGTATTTCTTAAGATTCTTGAGTGATTTAACGGAAATGTTCCCTGCTAAAAACGTTGAAATGTAAATTAACGCATCTTTGTTTTGGATTGAATCGTGAACAAGTCTATTTTGTTGGTGAATAAGTCTAATATGTCTGGATGATTAAGACCTGTATCAAGATATCTCATATCCAACAAGCGCGAGTGGAATAATTGTTTTATTAAAAACCCCTCAAAATCGTGGAAACCTAGACTGAAATGGAAATAAAAACGCCCCCAAAAGTTCACGCATACGCTTACCAAATTTGTAGGGCATGGTATAATGGCTCATATATCATAGCCACTAAGCCAGTCAAATGCCTTGAATTGCATTATACAATGACCCAGTTTTTAATTAAACGTGGTTATGACAATAACCCCGGCATAAATATATAAATATATAAAGACTTTATTCGGATTAAAAGCTTTAGAAAAGCCTATGCGATGTCAGCATGTAGAACATGCTGAGAAATTCAGCTTGGAATTTCTGGCCGAAAGGAAAGCGACAAGAGTTTCTTTGCACTTTTTGAAATTGAAGACACTGATGGTGGATGTTTTCAGTTAATCGCTATTAGGGCTTCCGCGTGTTAGATCTCGTGTGTTAACTGTTTGTATAAAGTTTTGAAATTGAACAAATTACAAACGAAAAACGAAACGATGAAACAAAATTACGATTTTTGAAAACTTTCTGGATTGTCTCAATGGGCGAGCTCTTAAAAAGAAACCTATTGGGAGGTGTCTTCCTTAAGATTCTTCCGTTTTTGACACAAGTCCTTATCTCTTTAAACAATCTGAATTAACGCATCTGCGTTTGGGATTGACTCGCTAATAAGTCTAATTTGTTGGTGAATAAATGTGATTTACTTGTGAATAAGTAAAGTTTGTCTGGATAATTAAGAACTGCATCAAAATCTTACCAAAGATGGAAAGAATCAAGGAAGTGCAAAATGACACCCGAGCACAGAGCAGAATATCTCCATACCACCCAAGATTCGAAACCTGAGTCAGTGAAAAGGAACTTAATTGGTAAAGATTCCGGCTTTTAACAGTTGATTCATACGTGATTATTTATTGATTAGTTATGATGATCGGTAAGATACTAGGAAAGTTTGGAATACTTGCAAGAAGCTTGAGACAATTTTGTCAACCATGGATTGGAAATACATTTATTTGGCTCAAGCGATGAGTATATACGTAAAGAAATTCGGATTCACGATTACATATACTGAGTTTGCTGTGTCAAAAACCTTCACAGAGATTTCATTAAGGGTCGGCCAACTGGAAAATTGACTAGCTGTAAGAACTTGTGAAACCAATCTTTGGCACCTATCTTTTCTTAAAATTTTTAAAAGGCTCATAGGTTTGTTTCAGGATGAAAATCTGAATTTGGCCTGAGGCTTGTTAGAACAATATTATGGTTACAATAGAAACTCCAAATTCTGATACAGTCCTTTTAGAGAAGTTGTAATATACTATCTTTCCCCTGGTGGCAGACGGCTCTAATTAGTTGCTTACATCAGCACGTATCCTTCAAAGAGCACTCAAGAGTCATACATATATTTTTAATAATGTATGCTAACAAATTTGAACTTTTCATCATACTATGTTGTGTATGATAACTGGCCCACTAAGTACATGTATGACCATGACCCAATAGGTAAATGAAGACGCCATTCCGATTAAGAGCCTTACAAAAGCCCACATGATGTCTTCTATTCCGGAATCATTCTCAAGGCTGGGCTCTCGGGAGTCAGTTTTAATAAATATTTCATCATGCTATGTTATGCATAAACGTGGGCATAACAACAACGTCATAAATAAATAAAGCCGAAATTCGTTCCCATAAAAAGCTTTACAAAAGCCATGAATAAAATATAAACGAAGCTGGACTTCATTCAGACAAATACTTTATTAAGGCATACATGATGTGTTTTGTCCGGCCTCCCCGCTGTTCCGCATTCGCCGCTGAAAACGGCCAAGTGTCTAATCCATAACCATCGTTAACGTAAAGCAATACATCTGTATGCTTATGCTCATTAGTTCTTGTTTTTGCAATGTAAACATCATGAGTCATACAACGGAAAGCTGAACTAGAATTTTTTCCCACAGTTCTACTTCTACACAATCTAGTGGCAAGGTAAATTCGGAAAACAATGGATAGAAAGTTTTTTTATTGCAGACGAATGTGGTGTATTGTACCAAATATAATGCTTTATAATAATACGATTTGTACTTAACCTGCTTATTTTGAACATTTTTTGTTACATCGCAATCTCGATGGTTCTCTGTCACGGCAGGTATATTTACAAGTAAACTTTGATTTACTTCTTGACCGTTTCGATACTTCTTCGTCTCCATTCCTGCTAGTTTTAAAGCTTGAGTCAGTACACAGGTCTTTCAAGCGATGTTTGTTGTCCTGGATGGTCACATAAGT
>Ga0126343_10001683_pt1 | contig 10695 bp, 5 predicted proteins | sample Cyp2metagenome_FD_92531 | JGI IMG/M metagenome (GOLD analysis project Ga0126343, IMG submission 92531) | Coral microbial communities from Lord Howe Island, Old Settlement Bay, Australia - Cyphastrea 2 metagenome | ecosystem: Host-associated > Invertebrates > Cnidaria > Coral ... | reverse complement strand
TCGCCAAGAAAAGAGAGCATTCTTCCGCTACATTCCGAGGATACTTGTCTGTGTCAACTTATTGGCTGGAGTATGGCCGCCATGTTGGGCAACTCCGCCGTCGTCGCCGTTGTCGTCGTCATGTGTACGCGCCCACGAGCAATATCGCTAGCCATGAAAACCATGAGAAAAATCCTTTCCTTTTGTTTCCCATATCAGTATGGGACACCAGTGGTCCGCTATTACTGATTTGACTAGAGCAAATTTAGCTTAAGTTCGTGCATATTTAACAAAGGAGCTTCATATTATATTTCTTGTATCACTCCCTGTTTTAAGTTGCTAAGCGAAGCTTCTAAGTTTGTTCAAAAAGCTAGGATTATTTAATTTTTTTTGCATTTGGCAGTAAGATGACGGCAAATTTGAATTCCACCTGTATCAACTGGTTTTCGTGTTACCGTTAATTTTGAATATGTCTAGCTTACTATCTACATCAAGATATCTCTCAGTGTTGTCCTGTTTCAAGATGAAACGACCCTAAAGAGCTTCAAAGCTGGCAGTGAAGCCACGTGCGTCCACGAGTGTCCACGGGTGTTCATAAAGTTGTATACTTTTCTTCTGACATCTCTGTAAAATAAGCGTTTGGGAGAGTTAAAATTAAAATTGACTTGAATTATTTACTCGCTCATTTTTGCTCCAGTTGGATTGTTTTCATTGTGTGATCCTTAAATAGGGGACTGACCTAATTAGTATCAGCTAAATGTTGCGCGTAAATGCCCAGCTAAACGAAATACAAATGCATGATTTGTTAGAACAGAACCTTCGGTTAAGCAAATCCGTTCACGCTTTTTTTTTTTTTAAACTTCTCTTCGGTTCTTCGGAATATTGTCTCACTTTCATGTGATTTGTTCTTTAAAAGGGTCACGATTTAAGCCCTTAGCGGCATGCAAACAACTTTCCGAATTTTCCCCGAAGGATAAAACAAAAGTCGCGCGAGTTAAAAAAAGAGTAGCAAATATATAAAAAAAAAAGTCGCCGATAAAATTGTGCATGAAAAAAGAAGTGGGTAAAAAAGTCACGGATAAAAGCTAAGTCGCGAATGAGAAAAAAAATACTTGCGGATAAAAAAAAATCGTCGATAAAAAAGTCGCGGCCAGTAAAACAACATTGGCCCCGATAAAAAAGGAAATTCGCGAATGAAAATAGAGTCGATGTCCTTTCCAGGCCACCGTAAATAGGAAAACAACATCGAGTTCGGCTTTCGAATATTAATTCGCGCAGCGAAATGTTTCTAGATTTTTCATTTCTCCCTGTTGCTGACCATTTCAACAGGAAACCGTACCAGTCTAATGAAGACTGATGTGAAATGTATCTAAAGCATAAGCACTAGGTTTGAAAAGCCTTAGCGTACACAACTCGAACTCCTTCTCCAGTCCTAAGGTGACTTTAAACGAAAACAAACTGATGATCAACAAACTGCCCTATCTTCCGGTTGCGATTCCGCCGTGATGATGTTTTGTCCCGCATACCTCACGGGATACTCATCACGGTCGCAAATAGGCTCGATTTCCGCCGCTTTCTCGAGTCTGGTCCTTTCCCGAACAGCGGCTGGTAATCGAGCCTAGCCGCGCAAACGTCCCGTGTTAAACTAACTGACCAATCACAGCGCGCGAACAAACCAAGATATACATGAAAAAGCCCCTACGTACGCGTAGGCAATCCCGAAAAAAGAAACAATGGTTAGCAAACAGCGGTAACTTCCGGTTTCAATGATACCGCGGTGATGTGATTTGTCACGCATATTTATATATTACATGGGACACTCGACACTCGGACTATATTCAAAGATGCCCGAATCAGAGCTTTCGTTGCTGCTTGTTTCCCCCCCATAAAAGTTGGAAGCTTTCCTGGGGAGTGTAATGGCTTTACTTTCACTGGTGACGTGTTTCCTCAGTTTTCACAAGTTGATAAAGGCTACTTCAATTGCGAAATTTGTATCCCATACTGCAAGTGGGCTATTCTCAACAACCATCCTTATCCTTCCACAAGATCGAAACAAGCGTCCGTTGATGCAATTCTTGCTGGCACAGCGAAACTGGTCTTCTCAGGTGTGGTGCAGATGCATGAGCATAGCTTGTCAAAATGTCATGCCGAAGCGACCAGTTTCTGGAGCAAGGACGGAGTTCCAGAGGCTACGGTACGTCCCCCGGTTAGGAAAGAGGAAGGAAGGAAGGAGAAGCGTATTTCAGATTATTTTGCGAGCGCATCGGATCCTTTAAACTAGCAAGGACCTCAGATTCTCAACCACAAAGATCAAAACAGCACAAGGTGAGATGTTATTACCTTTGGGATTCTGAGGTCGTTAAAGAATTTTCGCATGATGGTCAAGTACGGAGAACCACTCCTAAGAAGCTCTTCAAAGAACGTTTGGAGAGTGGCTCAATCACTTGTTTTAAATGTATCCCAGGGCACGAAACTTGTTCAACCTACAAAGGGTGGAAGAATATGCATGTTGTGGATGCCACGGGTATCAAAGAAGAAGCCTGCTCTAAGGCAAGATCGATGTACATCGCTCTTTCGCAAGAGGTCTTGGTTAACGGCAAGATTGTTCACATAAAGGGTGGAATCAAGAGCTTACAACCGCCTTGTAAAGAAGAAGCACTCTCTTCCGGGAAGCATCCGTACACTTGCGAGAATTGTTTTCTCCAGCTACGCGAGTTACAGGATACAATTCGGCATCGGAAATCTGGTAGCTTAGACGGGAAGTTGAATCGACTAGGACTTCGTGGTTTTAACAAACGTTACGCGAGGAACGATGAGGCCATGGATTCATTAGAGATCGAAACCCAACGGCGAAGAATAGCTGAAGCAAGAGTGAAGCAAATGGTTAAAGTTACATTGTCGCAAAAAGATTGGGAAGAAAGGCTACATGATTCATGCATGAACGGTGAGGATCAAAGGCTTGTAATAGATCTAGTCCGCCTGTTAAAAATGGATATATCGCAAAGTAATCCAATTCAGTTGATGGTTATACGAAATTTGGTCTCTAAGCTTCAAAAAGCTAATAATCATCATTACGTTGACTTGGTGAAAGACATAAGTAGTCTTTTTAAGAACGAGCTCGGGCCGACTAATTATTCATTACTAGCTGAAATATTTGGTTTGGCAAGAGAAACCACTGCTGCCAAACACTCCATTCAACTAAGGCTAGATCCTGGCTTGAATTTGGATTCCATCGATCAAGCAGCTGTTACCTTTAAAGGCCTACCTGTCAATGAAGCTAGTGACGGCGCCAGATGTCTTCGTTACCTTGAACCTCGAAAGCAAAAGGACGGAGAAGTAGTGCTTGTAGGGCATGTGTGGAATCCAGACGTAAGTACTTGGCACGATCAGAACATTCGTATTCCTCGAAGGGACCCCAAACAGAACGATCCAGACGATTTTGAGGCAATGAAAAGGCTCACAGAGAAGTTAATCAAGGATGAAAATTTGGCAAAGACTGTTTCGGTTCACAACGTTACCGCCGTAGCGTCCATGGAGAAGTCTACTATTATAAATTGTATGTGGCCATGTCCGGATCGCGGGTACAAAGCAAAGCATCTTTTAAAGTACTGGGAGGCTCTCAGAAAGAATTGCTATTACGACAGTTCCGGAGCTGTTCGAAAAATACCGTTGAATTTGATCGGGTATTCTACAGATTCTGCAGGGTTCTCTTTGGCAGCTGCAATCCAGCTGATGACACCAACAGAAGAGGAGATCAAAGAAGGGGTCCTATATCTTGGTCTCGGCATTGACGAAGAAGAGTTCGTTTCACCCTACTACTGGTACTTGCCGTCCATAGCCTACTTAGACTACGATCACGAACAGAGACTATTTCTGAAAAATCTCAAGTACGAAACCCGAGATTTGACCATCTGGGAAGATGACAAGACCACAATTCTAGCAACCATAAAGCACCTTCAAGATCTCAAGCATCGATGCCAGGATTTAGGTCTGGATTGTGGATTTAGTGCCACAGACTTGCTGCTCATCTATTTTTGTGATCAGAATTCTGACGCCTGTCAAAGAATTTTCACCACCCGTATTGCTGACCTTCTTGACAAATACGTTCCAGGATCACGTGGAACGAGTCTGTACATAAGAGCTGTCTACAGTTTGCTAGAACCCTTTCGCGTGCCAAACTTTGGTTCACCTGAAGACGTGCAGAAGTCTGTTTCCTGTGGCATAACCATCTTTCGGTTGTGGAGAAAGGTTCTTGAATTAAAGCAGATGCTGCTCCATTCCAAGCCCAATGCCAAAATCGATCCAACAAAACGCGGAAAATTTATTACATATGGCTGTTACAAGACAGCCGAGATCCTCTTCGCAGCAGCCACGGTTCATCAACTGGCAATGTTTTTGCATTTTAAAGACCTTGGACCAACCTGGGCATCTCCTTACAATTCTGGGACGAAATCTACAGAGCGCATCATTGGCGAAATGCAAGGTAAAACCACAGAGTTGCAATCCCTTGATGCTCAACCAACCTATCGCAACATGCTAGACACGAGTTCCAAAGTGCAGTTTAATCAAAATGCAAAACAACGTCTTGCTGCGTCTGGAGCTAATGTTAAGGCGTCGAACAAAAGGAAGAAGATTGCTTTTGCTTTCCAAGAAAAGAAGCATGTTGGCAACTATGTCTACCCGGATGCATATTCTGAATTCAAGGAGGCACAAGTGAAAGCGCACAGAGATGGAGTTAACGAGGGTCAAGTGCTTTTCGCGAAATACCTGCCTCAAGCATGTGTGGACTTGCTTAAGGAAGCAGCAAATTGGAAAAAACCATATTCTTACAGCAAGCCAAAGGGATACTCTGTAGTGGACGGACCTCCTTCTAAAGATTTCAACAAGTTGGACAAATCATTTGCCAAAGTTTCCATCCCAGACTTAGAGTCCAAATGTTGTGACGGACCTGATGAAGTACAGACGCCAAGAGAAGAGGTTCTTATTCAAAGTGACGACAATGACAGAAGACCCATAGACACAGTCGATGAAGATGACGTGGACTTGAAGGGAGGTAAGAACTGGAAGATAAGCAAACACGTCGACGGAAAGTTGACCTACATTCACGTCTCCCAAGCCATTAAAATTCTTTTGCCAAGAGAGTATGTGTCGAGATGTCGTCAGAAGAGGCACTGAGCATCCAAATATTTGCCCGGAAAAGAGCCCTTAAATCCAACTCACGACATCTTCAAGTATTGTGATGTTGCTCTGATGGTTACAAAGAAAGGGAAACGTTCTTACCATATTGGACGAGTTGAAGCTATGGAATCTACCAAAGACGGCTCAGAGGTCACGAGCTTTGAGTTGAAAAGAAAGACACCAGTGCGTATTCGGTGTTCACTGTATTCCACCCGCGAACGTGATTTATACTGTGTCCCGGAAGATACTCTACTTACAAACTGGAAGTCACAAGCGAGCATCATAACCAAAGTAGAGCTGCAGCCTGTTTCCGAGGAAAGCTCAATGTACACGCTTCATCCGGCATCCAAAGTACAGCTCCTAAAGTTAGGAATTGAACCCTATAATGACCTGCACGATAGTTCGCCAGATTCATCTCCATCCTTGGTGAGAGAAGATTCTCAAAGTTGCTCCAGCTCTGGGATCGATGATGACTTCTATGAAGTTGAAGAAGTACTCGATAGGCGCTTGTCTAAGGATACACTCTGCTATGAGTACAAGGTTCGATTTAAGGGTTACGGATCAGATCAAGACATGTGGCTGCCATCTTCGTTCTTCAACAGAGCGTTTCAATTTGAATCGACTTCCAAGTTTGGGAGAAAACGCAAACACAACCTGGATCCAGAGAATGTGCCGGAAGACAAAAACCAGAAGAGAAAGTGTACCAGGAATAGTAAGTCTGAAGTTAGCGGATCATTGTCTGGTGACGCGGACCTGAAGAAAGATGCCAATTCTGAAAGGAAAAACAGGACGAAAATGGTTGAAGTCGACTCGGAACGTTCTGAAAGAAGGGATCCAAGGAATATGTCACAAAACCGAAGCAGAGAGCAAGCAAGCAAATCTGAAGTTAAAACATCAGTCTCTGGCAACACAGGTCTGAAGAATGATACTGAGTGTGCAAATGGAAAGCGGAAGAAATCAGTGAGAGTAGACTCGAGAAAGTCTAAAAGAAGGGCGATAACCTTAGCACAGAAGAGTAAAAACCGGGCGCCAACAGTGAAGGTTAAGAAAAAGACAAATGGGTCAAAGGACAAAGGAAAAGCGTTTCGATCCTCATTACGTACATCAACGATGGACAAGGATGTATTAGCGACATCAAAACCGTCATGGTCCGATTCAACGACAACGAAAGAAACGAAAGAGAAGATCACTGGTCAGAGTAAAAAATCAGAGAGGAAAAACTTTCAATGTTCTAAAAGCATCCAGGTTATTGGAAAGGTGGAAGGAAGGTCATCCGTCGACGTGATTAATGTGGACGATGTTTCGACCGACAAAGAAGCTGCTCTGGGGGCAGGGGGGATCGTGGATGATCTAATTCGTCGCGACGATAACTTCAAATACTCACGGCGAATTCTGGGGGAGACAGCATTTCCGGAGGTTGATGACACGTTGCGAACGTACAAAAAAGAGAAAAGCACTGACTGCATTCTCACCGACCCTCTTGGAGTAGAGAAACTGCCACCTCTTTCCATTATTCATGAAATAGAGGAAGAATTTAGAAAAAATTCCGACCTGGTGGTCAGCTTTCCACTTTATGGAAATTTCGATAGAGAACGTGTTCGGATTTTGAAACGGTTTCATCGGCTGAAGGGGCTTCGCAAGGAGGTCCAGTTTGAGGAAAAGTGGATCCAGAGTACTTTTTCAACAACAGATCCAATGTTACAAGATGGAGTGACGCATGCACTTTTGGACAGGTGGAACATAGAAGGAAGCTATCTCGCAACATATGGCAATTATCGGATAACATCTCAAGAACTGTCTCTTTTGTGTGGTGAAAGGTATTTATCAGATGAAATACTCAATTTCTTGGTAGAAAAGTACTGCGACAAGTCAAACCAAAACAAACAAGAGGAACAAAACATTCTTCTCCCCTCCTTTCTTTCAACGTGGTGGAGCATATATGCTTACGCAAAGACATGGCACTTGTCAAAAACATGTTTTTGCCGGTGCACATGAATATGTGCCACTGGGGTCTCGCCATTTTCTCTGTAGTAGAGCAGACAGTCTTTTTTGACGATGGTTACCATTGCCCCATACCGGACAACCTCAAGTCCAATGCTGAGAAAATACTCAACATCATCTATGAATGCACAGGTTCTGACAAATACCAACCGTCAAATTGGGCTGACATCAAGAGATTCGTCGTTCCAATGCCTGATCAGCCGGACGACACCAAACGTTCATCAAATGGGTTTGGCAGTTGTGGCGTTGCCGTAATTTGTTCCGTGAGGGATATCTGCAATGACAGAACTGCAGCATTTACCTGGGATTATCAGGATTCACCACGTTTACGCGCCGAGCTAATAATGGATGTACTTGATATTCTCCACTAGGTCATCGTCGATTAAAAGAAAACCTTATCGACCTCCCTGGACCCATTAAAAACAGTGCTCTTTAATGGATGCGATGCACTAAATGTAGCTCATGGTTAATTACTATTACCTTCAAACAACTTTGCCGTTCCAAAAATGGACATCATTTTATAGTTTAAATGGCGTCCTTCGTCATGATAGGCCATGGTCATCTCACGTTTATTTCCTCCTCCAAAAACCATAATTGTGAATTCTCAAAATAATTCAAATAAAAAAGTAACAAAAACAAAAACAAAAAAGGATGCCAATTGAAGGGGTAATACATGACTCTGATTATTTACATATCATCAAGGTATCCCAATATTGACATCTGACAATGAAATGCAGCCGGCTAATTTCATCCCAATCATTAAATCTTCATTACCATGATCGTCCAATAACGGTGACTTTCCTGGTAACTGATTTCTTCATCATCGTGAAACCTTCATTATCAAGATCATCCAATGACTGTGCCTTCCGTAGCAATTCATCTTTTAATCATCGTTAGATCTTCATTATCAAGATGGTCAAATGACTGTGCTTTTCGTAGTGATCTATCTCTTAATCATCATTAACTCATCACTATCAGGATCGTCTAGTGACCGTGACTCTCCTGGCAACTAGTCTTTTAATCATCGATGTATCTCTGTTATCAAGATCGTCCAATGACTGTGCTTTTCCTGGTAATTATTCTCTTTATCATCGATACATCTTCATTATCAAGACCGTAGAATGACTGTGACTCTCTCAATTGATCCATTCATCAACGTGAATACCTCCATATCAAGATCGTCCAGTGACTGTGCCTTTCATGGCACTAAGTTTGATCTTTTCATCATCGTTACATCTTCATTATCAAGATCTTCCAATGACTGTACCTTTCTGACAATAGATCTCTTCATCACTTTTAAATCTTCATTATCAAGATCGTCCAATGACTGTGACTCTCCTGGTACTTGTTCTCTTCGTCATCGATATATCTGCATCATTTGGATCGTTCAATGACTGCGCCATTCCTGGTAATTATTCTCTTCATCGTCGTTAAATCTTCATTATCAAGATTGCCAAGTGACTGTGACTTTCCAAGGAATTGATCTCTTCATCATCGTTAAATGTTCATTATCATGATCGTCCAGTGACTGTACCTTTTCTGGCATTAATTTTCATCTTTTCATCATCGTTAAATCTTCATTATCAAGATCGTCCAATGACTGTACCTTTGCTGGCAAATGATCTCTTCAAAGACTGTGCCTTTCCTGTCAATTGATTTCTTTATCATCGTCAATTCTTCATTATCAAGATCGTCCAATAACTGTGACTCTCCTGGCAATTGATCTCTTCGTCACCGATATACTTCATCATCCAGATCGTTCCATGACTGTGCCCTTCTTGTTAATTGATCTTTTCATCATCGTTAAATGTTCATTATCAGGACCGTCCAATGGCCGTCCCCTTCCCGGCATCTACTGTCCTCAACGTTAAATCTTCTCTATCAAGATCGTCCAATGACTGTACCTTTCCTGTCAATTGATGTCTTTATCATCGTTAAATCTTCATTATCAAGATCGTCCAATGACTGTGCCTTTGCTGGCAAATGATCTCTTCAAAGACTGTACCTTTCCTGTCAATTGATTTCTTTATCATCGTCAATTCTTCATTATCAAGATCGTCCAATAACTGTGACTCTCCTGGCAATTGATCTCTTCGTCACCGATATATCTTCATTATCCAGATCGTTCAATGACTGTGCCCTTCTTGTTAATTGATCTTTTCATCATCGTTAAATGTTCATTATCAGGCTCGTCCAATGGCTGTCCCTTTCCCGGCATCTACTGTCCTCAACGTTAAATCTTCTCTATCAAGATCGTCCAATGACTGTACCTTTCCTGTCAACTGATGTCTTTATCATCGTTATATCTTCATTATCAAGATCGTCCAATGACTGTGCCTTTGCCGGCAATTGATCTCTTAATTCGACATTGTTAAATCTTTAGTATCAAGATCGTCCAATGACTGTGCCTTTCCTGCCGTCACATGTCCTCATCATCGTTATATCTTCACTATCAAGATAATCCAATTACTCTGTTCATTCTGGCAATTGATCCCTTGATCGTTACATCTTCCTTGTCAAGATGGTTCAATGAATGTGCCTTTCCCGCCAATTAATATCTTCATTCACCTTGAATCTTCATTAAGATAGTTCAATGAATATCATGACATTCCTAGCAATGGAATCGGACTCTTCGTCATCGTTCAATCTTCATTATCAAGATCGCCTAATGACTGTGCCTTTCCTGGCAGTTGTTCCCTTTATCATCGTTATCATTGTTAACCTTCATTTTCAAGATTGATGAATGACTGTACTTTTCCTGTCAATTGATGTCTTCATCATCTTAAAACCTTAAATATCAAGATCGTCCAATGACTGTGCCTTTGCTGGAAATTAATCTCTTCGTCATCGTTATACCTTCATTATCAAAATCGCACAATAACTCTGCCTTTCCTAGCAATTGATCTCTTCATCATCGTTAAAACTTCCATATAAAGATCGTCCACTGACTGTGAACAGAAAGAAACGTAGCCGTCTAATATCTGATTGTCGTTAAATCTTCATCATCAAGATCGTCCAAGGACTGTGCCTTTCCTGGCAATCGATCTCTTCATCAACGTTCCATCTTCATTGACAAGATCATCCTATGACTGTGCCTTTGCTGGCAATTGATCTCTTCGTCATTGATAAAACATAAAAAATCAAGATCATCTAATGACTGCACATTTCTGGCATTTACCGTTTTATACCCTTTGAGTGCATTTCCATAAACCTACCCTGGTTCCTACCGATTTGAAAGTGGTGAACAGGAACGAAACGTAGCCGTCTATTATCTGAATGTCGTTAAATCTTCATCATCATGATCGTCCAATGAATGTGCTTTTCCTGACAATTGATCTCTTCATCATCGTTATATCTTCATTATCAAGTTATTCCAATGACAAACTGTGCCTTTGTTGGAGGTTGATCTCTTCGTATTGGCAGTTGATCTCTTCTCACGTTTAAGTCTTCATTATCAAGATCATCCAATGACAGTGCTTTTCCTGGGAATTGATCTCTTCATCATCGTGAAAACTACATTACCAAGATGGTCCAATG